>OGNO01000138.1_pt1 | contig 70027 bp, 53 predicted proteins | sample 1573491 | NCBI WGS metagenome assembly OGNO01 (sample SAMEA2581900, study PRJEB24529) | metagenome | biome: Human gut stool | place: China | collected 2011
TCCTGCTTTGATAGTGAATGAAAAGCATAGAGTTCTAAAGATAATATAAGAAATTTAGATAATGCCCGATAAGCTTTGGCATTAAAGAAAGTATTAGATTTATGCTTTGGTCTATTGTAACAAATAAGGGTTATTTTTACAATATTTTTTCTTGTAGAAATGTGTATCGTGTATATTAAAAGAACAACTTACAAAAATTGCAATGATTTAAAATCATGTTGCAAATATCGTCCAAGATATCCTTTCATAAAACGTGTCAATTCTTTTTGTACAGCATCTGTCACCATAAAAGAATATAAGCGTTCTAACGGAGCTGTCAAAATAAATTGCAAGGTATACAAGGCGTCCTGAGTTAAAATTACCGGGTAAGCACGTTTCAGATCCGCCTGTTTTGCCGCACATTCCTCACAGACCAGTCCTCCTGCCGAAAAATATACCATGTGCGTTCCGGGCTTATGGCAGAAAAGACATTCAAAAAGTTCTAATCCCTGACCCTGCATCTGCATCATACGCATCTCGTAGATCACACGAACCAAAGGAAGAGAGACTTTCCCTTTTTGCATAGCGATCAATGTCATATATAAAAGTAATAATTCCTGTGAAGCTTCCATGTTTTCTCTTGTAAAATGCTGTGCCATTTCTGCAAAATACGATGCATAGCAGGTCATGTCATAGTCAATGGTAATATCTTCAAAAAACTTTTGTATGATACCGGACTTTACATTATAAGAGTTTCTTCCCTCGTAAAGTGAAAATTCTCCAAAAGTAAAAGGGATGGTACAGGCAGCCAGAGTGCTGCTTGCTTTTCTCGCCCCCTGTGCAAATGCCGATATCCTCCCTCTTTCTCTTGTAAGGATTTCCACACGTCTATCGTACTCTTTGATCGGAGATGCTGTTAATATCATTCCCGTGACTGTTACCGATTCTCTCATGGTTACTTCCTTCACTTTTCATCCGGGACACTCTTTGCACAACCCGTGGATCACACATATGCTGTATTTGCTTTTTATCTTCCGTTACTGTGCTGTTGTGTCCCTGATTTTTTCTTTCTTCCTTGCAATATGATAAATAATCCTGTACTTTACCTGTAGTGGCAAATTGCTTCCATAAACTATCTTCGTTCATTTCCCTATGCCATCCCTTTCTTCTCTCTGGTCAAAAATATCTTTTGCCAGAACATTTGACTGATTCCACAAAAAAGCTCTTCCGATCCACGAACCCGACTTTTTTTTATGAATCTATCTATGATTAGAATGGCATTTCAAAAGCATTTATATACTTGGTATCTTTTGGATATCTAAGAGTTTACTCATCATAATCGCTCTTACGGTATCCAAAGTTCTTGATCAAAAAATCGCTGTCGCGCCAGTCTTTTTTGACCTTTACCCAAAGTTTTAAATTCACCTGACAGTCAAGCAGATTTTCAATATCATGTCTTGCCTGCGAGCCGATCTTTTTAAGCATCGCACCTTTCTTTCCGATAATGATCCCTTTGTGGGAATCTCTTTCACATACGATCGTTGCATCAATATCAATGATACCCTGCTTCTTTCTTTCCTTCATCTGATCGATCGCTACAGCAATTCCATGTGGAATCTCATCACTCAGATTGCGAAGTGCCTTCTCCCTGATCAATTCTGACACGATCTGTCTTTCCGGCTGATCCGTGATCGTATCTTCATCATAGTAGCAAGGTCCTTCTTCCAGATATTCAAACATTGTATGCAAAAGCTCATCTGTGTTCTCACCTTTTAAAGCAGAGACCGGAATGATCTCTTTGAATGGTACAATGTCTTTATAAGCATCAATGAATTTTAAGATTTCGGCTTTGCTGACGGTATCAATCTTATTGATCACTAAGATCACAGGTGTATCAATCTTGTTTAACTGTTCTGCAATGTGGCGTTCCCCGGCACCGATAAAGGTCGTCGGTTCTACCAGCCAAAGCACAAGATCTACTTCACGCAAAGTACGTTCCGCAACTGAAACCATATATTCCCCAAGCTTATTTTTGGCTTTATGGATACCCGGTGTGTCAAGAAAAATGATCTGTCCTTCTTCACCGGTATAAACGGTCTGGATCCGGTTACGGGTTGTCTGCGGCTTGTTCGATGTGATCGCGATCTTCTGACCGATCAAATGATTCATCAAGGTAGACTTGCCAACATTAGGACGGCCGATCAATGTTACAAAACCTGATTTAAATTTCTTCATTTGCACACTCTCTTTCTGTCTGTATTCCTCTTTTTATTTCTTATGACAATGGTTTGATACTTTCAAAAATCCCGCTTTCTTCCTGAATATGCTGCTCATTTCCAATAACACATACACTTCCGCTTTCTGTGACAGCCTTGATTACAGTAGCAAGTTTTCGAATATCTTCTATCGAGCAGGCAAGCACCTGATCTCTTGTTTTTTGTAATTCTTCAATGGACTGTTCGGTCAGATATGCTGTGATTGAACGACGGCCTTTCATATTCGGTGTCAATGGCGTATCCATACCGCTGATCGTTCCGATGATCGTCTTTGTCACTTCTCTTTCCTGTGCATCATAATTTTCCAAATAAGCTGCTGCGTTACGATACGTATCGATCGTAGCTTGCAAGTTCGGATCTCTGTAAGAAGCAAAATAACCCTCGCCAACCCGGTTAAACTGGCACGATACACCATAAGCACCACCCTTGACACGTACTTCATTCCAAAGATAGTCAAAGTTTAACAGATGACGTACCACACGCAATGCGCCATAGTTATGTGCCACCTCTGAGAAGTCACCGCCTACTGCAACATATTGAATCTCAGCCGGTGTAGAGAACGCTTCCTGTGTCACACCAAGCTTTGGTTCAAATGTTTCTAACTTTGTAAGGCTGTCTGCCTCTGCTGTCCTTGCTTCATCCTGTTCGAAATTTTGAAGTCTTTTCAGGAAACCTTCGAATTCATTTTCAAATGCTTCATAATCTTTTTGGTTACCGGTAATCGATACCAAAAGATCCTGTTTATGCAATGCTTTTGCAAGAATCGCTTTGCATCCGGTGATCAGACGCTCTTTTTCCTCGTCAAAATGTTCATCAAGCTGTACCAGATAATCATAATAACCAAGTCCTACGCTTCTGTCATTTAACCAGCTGCTTTTTGAAAACTGTGCTGCTGCTCTTCCGGCTGCTGCCTGATGTCCTGCTGACATCAAACGCACTTTTAAGCGTGATCTGCTCTCAGCAACAACTTCACGCAAATGTTTTTCATCAGTAAATAGCGTTTCAAAAAGCATTTCTGCCATCAGATCCAAAGCCTGCGAAATCTTACTTCTAAGTACCTTTGTACGGGCTTCAAACTTGATCTGATAAGCATTTTTATCATTGCCTTTACAATAAATTCCAACGTCTGTTGCAATTCCACCGGTATAAAAGTTTGTCTCTGTATCAAACGCTGTATAGCTGTGCTGCTGCGTATCCATATAGCCTAATAATGTTGTCAAAAAGCTCATCTGAGGCATATATTCCTCAAGCTCATCTGCATGAAAGAACAGTCGCAGATAAATAATATCATTTGTTGTGATATTATGATGCATGACTTTTACACCGGCGATCTCTTTTTCATCAAGATAAAACGGTGCAACTTTTTTATCTATATCCTCTCTCTTTAACATCGGGATCTTTTCTAAGATTTCTTTTGGTGTCGGCTCTTCCTGATAGGCTTTTAAGTCTATTGTCTCCTGAATCAACTGTGCAATCTCTTCTCTTGACAGACTTTCTTTATAAGCTTTCAGTTTATCCTTGGTCTCCTGCTCCACCTGTAATGCCAGTCCTGCATTTGGTTTCATCTCAACAAGAACGGCATGCGTATTATCAAGGAGATACTTCTGTATCAACTGCTCATAATAATCTGTATCCAGCTGCTCGCGCAAAAATGTATAACAAGGTTCGTATTGCAATGCTGCATATGGCATTGTATCATCATATAACCATGTCTGATACATTTTCAGGCTGTATAACAATCCTTTTGGGAATGTACCAAAGTCCGCTTCTCTTTCTCTGAATTCGGTACCATTGATCGCTGCCTCCAACGCTTTTTTATCTAATCCTTCTTTTACGATCTTAGCTAATGTATCACGAATCACTTTTTCAAATTGTGTCTTTTGTCCGGCTTTTGCATTTTTCGTTGTGATAGCAAAATAACTCTGCCTTAAAATATCACAAAATTCCACATCAATGTCCGAACCGATACCGGCATCTAAAAGAGCCTGCTTTAGCGGAGCTCCCGGCATATCGACAAGCACATAAGAAAGCATTTCAAAGGCTTTGCAAACCTTGGGATCCAATGTCACATCCATTGCTGCAGCAAAAGCATAATATGTCTTTTCTGTACAATCAGCATCCCGTGCAACCGCATATTCCTTTTCTAAATCTTTAACCCGATCAAACGGCTTTTGCAGTGGAATTTCAGAATCTACCGTGATTGCTGTGAAGTTTTGCAAATATTCATCATTGAGGAATTGTAATCTTTCTTCAATATCCATATCACCGTAAATATAAATATAACTGTTTGATGGATGATAATATTTTCTATGAAAATCCAGATACTCTTCGTATGTCAGTTCCGGTATAAAGCGTGGATCTCCACCGGACTCCTGTCCATAGGTATTGTCAGGGAAAAGACTGTTCATCACAAAACGCTCTAAGACACTTTCTTCCGAAGAATATGCCCCTTTCATTTCGTTATAAACGACACCATTGTATGTGATCTCATCCTCTTCTTTTTCTAATTCATAATGCCAGCCTTCCTGCTTAAAGATCTCCTGGTATTTGTAAATATTCGGATAGAATACAGCATCCAGGTAGACATGCATCAGATTTTGAAAATCTTTCTTATTACAGCTTGCTACCGGATACATCGTCTTATCAGGATACGTTGTCGCATTCAGATAAGTATTCAAAGAACCTTTTACCAGCTCTACGAAAGGATCTTTTGCCGGAAAATTCTTCGAACCGCATAAAACAGTATGTTCTATAATATGTGGCACACCACTCGCATCTTTAGGCGGTGTACGGAATCCGATATTAAATACTTTGTTTTCATCTTCATTGCTAAATACAACAACTCTCGCCTGACTCTTTCTATGACGAAGTGTCAGAACAAAGCTGTCTGCTTCCTCTACAAATTCTGCCTTGATCAGCTCATACTCCTGCGGAATCTGAACTTCTTTGATATCTTTAATACTTGCTGCCATCTATAACCTCCTGTGACTCTATAATTTGCAAAAACGTGCATATGCTTCCTGCCATGCTTCTTTTTCTTTCGGTTCATATACCTTCGTGCCAAAAGAATGATCTAAGATTTCACACTTCTCTTCTCTGGTATGATACAGACCGAGTGCTTTCATCTGTGACATGACATTTCCAACGGCTGTCGCTTCACTTGCACCGGTGATCACCGGAATGCCAAGTGCATTTGCCGTAAACTGATTCAAAAGCTCATTCTGGCTTCCTCCACCAACAATATATAGCTTTTCTTCCCAGTGAATATATGGTTTAAGAGTATCATATACCTGGCGATACTTCAATGCCAGACTCTCTAAGATACACCGCACCAAAGCTCCGTCTGTCATCGGAACAGGCTGTCCTGTCTGCTTACAGTATTCCCGAATCTTTGTGATATAATCTCCGGGCTGCATAAAGTCATCCGGGCAGATAAAGCTTTGCAAAGGCTTTTCCTTTGATGCAAGTTCTGCCATCTGCACAAAACTGTAATCTCTGCCCTGTGATGCAAAATTACGACGGATCTCCTGTGTGATCCAAAGACCTATGATATTAACAGTCGGACGATACCCTCCGTCTGCAGTACCTTCATTTGAAATCTTGTTTTTTACGATCGACTCTCCCTCTAACATCTTTTTAGAAGAGATTCCAAGTAAAGACCATGTACCGCTTGAAAGGAAAGTATATTCTTCTTCCTTTGCCGGAACGGCTGCCACTGCACATGCCGTATCATGTCCCGGAGCGGAAATGATATGAAGGGACTTTTGTCCTACTTCGGCTGCCACATCAGAACGAAGTAGACCCAAATCTTTTCCGGCAAGATCAACCGTTGTAAACATTTCTTTTGGTATACGAAGCTGATTAATCATATAAGCAGACCATTTCTTCTCTTTCATGTCATACAGCTGCGTCGTTGATGCGATCGAGTATTCCGTATGCATCACGCCAGAGAAAAGATACTCGATCAGATTTGGCATCAAAAGCATCTTATTGGCACTCTCCATCAAAGAAGGCATTGTCTTTTGCATATAATAAATCTTATATATGGTATTGTATGCCAGACTGGCAATGCCTGTATGGGCAAATGCTTTTTCTTCGCCTCCGAGTAACTCTAACGCTTCCTTCATATTCTGATCATCCAGAGCACTGTCACGATAACTGCCGGGAATTCCAAGTAACTCTCCCTCTTTGGAAAGGAAACCACAGTCTACTCCCCATGTATCAAAGCCAACGCCGCTGATCTCACTTTTACATAAGCTTAATCCCTTTTTCATCTCATCCATCAGACTTAATATGTTCCAATACGCATGTCCGTTTAACACACTGAAGTTATGAGGAAAACGATGAATCTCTTTTAAATTGATCTTTTTTCCGTCAAAAGATGCCAGCATCCCTCTTCCACTGCTTGCACCCAGATCAAATGCCAATACATTTTTTTCTGTCATGTCTTTTCACCTTTCTCTAACAGAAGAACACCCTGTGAAAATTTGTTCACGGGGTGCATCTCTTCATTTCTCTTTATTCTAGTATAATACAAGTCTTTTTTCTTTTCTACCTAAGATTAACGAAATCCATTATATTTTTTTATATAACGCACAAATTCGCTCTCTTTTAGTGGTTTTGAGAAATAATATCCCTGCAGATAATCACCATTAAGTTTCCGGATAATATCCATTTGCTCTTCAGACTCAATTCCTTCGGCAATGATCTTCTTGCCTTCTGCTTTGATCATCGGCATCATATCATTAAGAAACTGGTTCTTTCCGGTTGCATATGACCATACCAGACTTTTATCAATCTTTACATAGTCGACCGGAAGTTCCAAAATATTTGCTATTGTTGAAAAGCCGGTTCCAAAATCATCTAATGCAACTTTAACTCCTTTTTCACTAAAACGATGCAATGTTCTGTCTACGGCTTCTTTGTCCGTAAATTCGCTTTCGGTGATCTCCAGATGAATATGATCCATTGGAATATCATATTCCTTGGCAATCTCAACAAACCGTTCGATCAGATTATCATAACGGCATTGTACCGGCGACAAGTTGATATTCATTTCTTCAATACCATAATCAAAAATATGATACTGGCTTGCAAAGATACATGCCTTACGGAAGATCTGTTCTCCCAGGGCAATAATGGAATGGTTTTCCTCCGCAATATGAATAAAATATTCCGGATTGATATAATTCTTCTCATGGTCTTTTAAACGTGCCAGCACTTCAACCGATGTGATCATATTCCTGCTAAACGAATATATTGGCTGTAAATTAATCTCAATGCTGTTATCCATAATTGCTTCTTCCACAAGATGCGCCACTTCTTTAGCTCTTGTAATATCCTGGATCGCCGTCTTGCCAAGATGGATCAGCTCACCCGGCTTATGATGTCCTTCATGGTCTGATCGTGCATAATGAATTCTTTGCATGATCTCATCAAATCCAATCTCATCTTCCGGATAAAGTACCTGATAAAAACTGTACTCATGGTTAATAATCTCATCATCGATGATCCAGACTTTCAGCAGATTTTCTTTCAGATAATCATATAACTCTTCTACCTGTTCTTTCGTATCAAGTAATATTGCAAAAGAAGATGATCCGACATGAAAAATAACATCTGCATGACATTTTTTTTCGATCAATTCCAGGATCAGCTTTTGCACTTTCAGTAAAACTTCATCACCATATACACTTGCCATTGCACCAAAATTTCTGACACGCACCATAAAACACGCTGTCGGCACATGATATGCGATACGTTCATATAAACTTTCTTCAAAGCCATTCCGGTTAAAACTTCCGGTTACATTATCCACATAAAAATCCGGACTCTGCAAAGAAAGATAATAGACGTATAGAAAAAGCACGACAAATACATTATAAAAAATATAACTCTGGCTGTTAGATACATCTCGGAATGCAACCGTCAGGAAACATACCAGCATACAACTGCACATTAATTTTCTCCGCAATGAATACTCTCTTGCCCCATACCATAAATAGATCAAATCTGTAATCAGATAAATACATAACACAGCTATCATCAGATAGGCAATGATCGTCTTATGATATTCCCCTTGCAATGAGATTGTATAATACCAATGTGTCCATGGTGACAAAGCAATGATCAGAATCATAATCCCAAAAAGACAAAGATCAATCTTTACACGCAATGTCTTTCGGTCAAGCCGGTATGTCAGAGACATCACATGCCAATGTGTTGCCATGACACAAAAAAGTCCAATGATCATTGTACCGGTATAAATAGTTGTATTCAGCAGAACAGATGTACTGTACCGCATCGTAAGAATATAATCCACTGTTGAAAAACTACATAACATCATCACACAAAGCAATACCTGAAAAGTGATCACTTTTTTAATAGGAAGCTGTCTTTTGAATAAGTCAGTAAAAAATAATAATGCCAGAAATGCAGCGGATGCAATTTCAAAATGTACTTCATTGATCATTCTCTACCTCCTAACTGCGCAAATAAAATATCGGATCTATCATTTTGCAATACAGCTGATACTAAATTTCCCTGGATATAAGAAATATCCAAATCGCATAAGATGCTAAGCTGTGTCTCACTATTAACACCATCAAGATAAATACGCCATCCGTTTGCAAGCAGCATATTGATCATATATTTGAGCTGTTTGCTGCGTCCGTCACAATAGGTACATACAATATAATGGTTGATCTTAACAGCATCAAACGGCAGATTTAATGCCAGTTTTAAATTACAGACACTCACACCAAACTGATCAAACAAAAGAGAAACACCAAACTTTTTCAAGTACATCATCCCCTCACGCAACGATTCGTACCGCACCGTCTGATCGATCGTAATTTCCAGACAAAGCTTGTCAAACGGAATTTCATATTTTTCAATGATCTTTACAAACTGCTTTGCCGCATCTATTCCTGAAAGCTTAAACGGAGCAAGATTAATATGGATGCGATCCATATTTTTATCTAAAAGTTTCTTGTCTTTGATGTATTGGCAGCAACTGTCAAAAAAACGGAAATTAACATCCCGGCTATAGCCAACTTCCTGCATGATCTCCCAGATCTTTTCCTGTGAAATTGGTGTACCATCCGGTAACTGTTCATCCGGAAGTAATTCATAGGAAATCCTTCCTTCCGCATCTGTCGACTGGATCGGCAGTATATTGATCCTGTATTTATGGTTTGCAATTTTGTTGTTGATCACGGATAATGCCTCCAGATCCTGCTGGATCTCTTTTTGTCTTTCTCCCTGATAACGAACCAAAACATCCCTGTTTTGCTGTTCCTGTGCAAGCTTTCTTAAGCTGTGCTGAATACGGTTAAAGTCCCTGCTGATAAAAGAAGCGTCTGCAAAATCAAGCACATAGAAGCCACATACTAATGATATATTTTTATCATTCATACGAACATAAGACGGAATAACCTGTCGCAATATTTTATGATATTTTTCAGCAGCTGCAATATTTTTTGTCATGATGACATATTCAAATGAATGCTTATGATAAACCCCACGGCGATTACATACCTGATTCAGAAGCTTTCCAAAATCATGGTGCAGCTTTTTGATTTCTTCCTGCGTACAGAAATTCGTAATACTTTCCGTATTGCTGATACAAATTCCAAGACAGGCAAAGTTTTCTTTATAATGTGCCTTTTCTTTCACAACCAGATTAAACCCGTCACGCCCAAAACACCCACTGGAACGAAAACGATATTGGTCAATATTATGTAACAACATATAATATACAATGGATATGAATGCCAGTGTATAGGATAGCACACCACTGTTACAATATCCTGTTGCTACCAGTATATCTGCTGCTATAATCCCTATATGGCACCAGAAAAAAACACGCCGCTCTGTCTTTCGTAATATCCTGGTGCAAGTCAGCAAATACCATAATCCTGTCAACATACAGAGTAAAAACAATCCATGCTGGATATAATATATTGTTTTATATGCATGAATATACACCGCTGACTCATCGACCAGACAAACCATTACCGAAAGCACTGCCCTTGCTATAGATACCACGATAATCATGGCAGATAACAATTTCAAACGCCACAAATACTGTACACGCATTCTGCGTACAACTGCAAGATCGTACAGCAAAAAAAGATAAAAGATCAGTGCTCCGAAAAAATTTTTCACTACATCTGATATGCAATAAAATATATTGCCGGATTGCAAGGAAAGACCTGCCAGATATTCAACAAAACTGTCTACTGCCAGAAAGATACTTCCTGCCAGTAAGATATCCCGAAAAATTCTATTTTTACGAAGATCCAGCCAGTTCTTATAATTATAAAAGATCAAAGTTATAATGAGCATTCCTGCTGCCGTTACTTCATACGGTAAATTCATATTGAACCCCATTTCTATTCTTTACTTTTCGCGTATGCGTTAAAACATTCTACATCCATTTTTTATAATTTGCGATATATTGTATAACGGTTTTTGCCACCATTCTTAGAACAATACAATGCTCTGTCGGCCATACCATACAACATCTCAAAGTTATCTGTGAAATCCGGTGCAACAGCAATGCCGACACTACTTGATATATGAACCTCTTTGTCATTATTCTGGTAGACTCTGCGGTTTGCTTCACATATCTTATTTGCTTTCTTTTCTATAAAACTGATCAGACTTTCTTTATCAAAGGCATCATAGGCAGCACAGACTGCGAACTCATCACCACCCAGTCTTCCGACAAAAGCGTCTTTCGGGAAGATCTTTACCAGACAATCCGCAGTATCTTTGATCGCCTGATCTCCTGAGATATGACCGAGATTATCATTTACATTTTTAAAGTTATCAAGATCAACCATAAAGAAAATATAATGATAACCGCCTTTAATGTCTTTCAGGCATTCTGTTACCTTTTCTTCCATTGTCTTTTTATTCAAAACACCTGTTAAAAGATCGTTTTCCGCTCTCTGCATTAAGTTTCTCTCTTCTGTGATCTGCTGATCTGCACATTCGATCTTACCAACAAAACGCTGATTCAAGCCATACCGGTTATCCTGCACTAAAGTACCTGTGATACGATACCATGCATACTGGTCATTGACATCCCGGATACGGATCTCTGCATTAAAGTCAGTTTCCGTACCATCAATAAACCGATGCAGTCTGCCTCGTATTGATTTATCATCCTTATGCACATAGTTGTAAATGTCATAAACGGCTTCCCCATAAAAAGGCTTTAACTCCATACCGAACATTGCCATGGAATCGCCGATAAAACGCAATCTTTTCGGTGCCTGCTGGAAATCAAATAATAATGCTTTCTCACATTTATTCACCAATGCAAACAATTCTAACACTTCATGTTCACGACGCTGTTTTCCGGCACAGATCACCATATAGCTCATCCACACGATCCATATTACTCCTGTAACACACAACAATAGAACAGTTCCCTGGCTCAGCTTAAAATGATCTGCATTGACTGAGGTTGTTGCCGACATAAAGACATAATAAAAATCTCCCTGTGTGCTTGCACAGATCACTCCAAAATATTTCTGTCCGTTATAACGATATTTTAGTGATACCGTCTGATTTTTAACGATTGCCTCTTCTACCGATGCATTGTTACCACTGGAACTTAATATAGACGCATTGTGCATATAAGTATAAAAATTATTTGCTTCCCCTTTCAGAAAATGGCTAAATTGCTTTCCTCCGGTCATATAACGCCCATTTTCAGAAATCGCCGTACAGCATCCATTTTTAGAATATCCCCATTGATCCATGATTGCGTTGATCTTGCTGATCTTTATACAGCAAAGCAATACACCGATCGTTTCTTTATTCTTGCAGATCGGTGTACAGATCAAAATTGCCGGATCCCCTAACGGCAGATAGATCAGCTGATCATATAGCTGTGTCTCCTGCTGATAAACTACCTTGTCATAAATCTCCTCTTTTGTAAGATCAATAATAAGTGCATCACCATAGATCGTGCCCCCGTTCATATTTAAAACACTTATACTGTCATACACATCTTTTTGTGTTGTCATGATCTGGTTGATCGTATTTTTATCGGCAGTATTATTTAATCCAACTTTTGCAAAATTGATCGCAAGCTGTCTGGCATAATCCATCTTATCCGTGATCAAGCTATCTAACTGCTGCGAATACATTTCTGCATTATTTGTCAGATCGTTTTGTGTTATTTTAGCGGAACCATCCAATGCATCCCCAACTGCTGCCATTAGAACAAACGCTGAAAAAATCAGAATACAGATCAAAATGATCAAATCTCTGAAAGTGCATTTTAAAATTTTTTTCATATATGCTCCATCCTTTTCCTTTTTATTACAGTTTTTCTCCTTAGTACTGTTATTTCATTTTGACGTAGGATTTCCAAAATAAATCCTATGTTTTGCAGAATTCCCCAAAACTGCAATTTTATTTTCACGTATCAATATCTCACCTTTTCAGTATAACATATATTATTCATTTTTGCCAAATTTTTAACATTTTGCAGTCATTTTGTGTATAAAATCACAAATTCGCAACACAGGAAAGCTTGTTTTCCTGTGCAGAATTTGTGAATGCGGGAGTTTGACAGCAGTAAAAATAATAAAAATGTATATATTTATCGTTCCTTCCGAAAAGAAAAACGGCCACAGCACCCATATCTACTGGGTTTGTAGCCGTTTTGTCATCTTACAACTGTCAAAGATGGGAGTATAACCGAAAAGCATATGTTTTACAATGCTTTGACACACCGCTTGAAAACTCACCTTACTTTGAATTTTCATTCCCTATTTTCTTGAAAATTTTATCGGTTTTCCTCTCATATTTCCATTTTTATCAATATAATAATCCATTTTTTCTGCTACTTTTGCCTTTATCTTTTTTCTCTTTAACTGGGTCATTTTCCCGGATTTTATTATATTTTTTGTATATGTACAATATTTTTTATCCAGATATAAACCATTTATCTGTTCCATAATTGTTCTGTTACTTGCTATCTTATAGCGCATGCTTTTATGATGAAATCCACTCAGAATATAATTACCTTTTTTGCAAATCGGATACCCTGAACCTGTCGAAACAATCGTTGTTATAAGCTCTGCCTTTCCATTTACATTCTGATATACATCCGCCCATACTGCATTTTTTCCCTCTACTTTACATACTGCATCTGTCACCAGCAAAATATCATTGCCCGAAGCATCATGAATTTTTGCTGTATATATTCCGTCAGCAAACTGTTCATTCTTCTTTAACTGCTTTACCAGATCACCATATATATCTGGCTTAGTTTTTGCTCTGCATACGCTGCCGCTAAATCCTGTCACCATCGCTGCCGCAAGTAAAACAGCTAAAAACTTTTTTAAATTTTTCATAATCTTTATTCCCCCAAATTCTGACTTTTTATTTAAAAAAACTCTACCACATAATTTTTACAATCACGTTAATTTTTTCTTACATATTCATTATTTTTTGCAATCCCGATACCATTTCTTCTACATATTCATGCAGCTTTTTGCCTGCATTTTCGCCATACTGTGCAATGATCTTTACAATCGCACTTCCTACGATCGCACCGTCCGCGACCGCACTATACTTTGCTACCTGCTCTTTTGTATTGATGCCAAATCCGATCGCAACAGGCGTATCGGTCACACCACGGATAACTTCCACGATTTCAGCCAGATCGGTCTTGATCTCGCTTCTTGCTCCGGTAACACCCATAGAAGATACGACATAGATAAATCCGGTTGCTTCTTTTGCAAGCATTTCAATACGCTGCTTCGATGTCGGTGCGATCATTGTGATCACGTCTACACCATGTGCTTTTGCGATCGGTACTAACTCGCCTTTTTCTTCGTAAGGAAGATCCGGCACGATCAGACCGTCTACGCCACATTCCTGACAGCGTTTGCAAAACTTTTCATAGCCATACACAAACATTGTATTCAAATATCCTAAAAATACGATTGGAACATCGGTCTTCTTGCGAAGAGAAGCTACCATATCAAAAATTTTATCGGTCGTACAGCCGGCTTCTAATGCCCTGATATTCGCTTCCTGGATCACAGGACCGTCTGCGATCGGATCGGTAAACGGAATACCGAGCTCGATCAGGCCTGCCCCTGCATCTACCATTTCCATTACAAATTCTTCTGTTTTATCCAAAGTCGGATCTCCTGCTGTCAAAAATCCGATAAACGCTTTCTTATGATCAAATGCATTTTTTATTCTACTCATGTAAATCAATCCCCCTATATCTTGCTATTGCAGCTACGTCTTTGTCCCCACGTCCTGATAAGGTACAAATGATGATCTGTTCTTTTCTCATCTTTGGTGCGATCTTTAACAGATGGGCAACGGCATGAGAACTTTCGATCGCTGCAATGATTCCTTCTTCTTTTGCAATATATTCAAATGCTTCTACTGCTTCCTCATCGGTAACCGGTACATATTCTGCTCTTCCGATATCTTTCAGATAAGCATGCTCCGGTCCGACACCCGGATAATCAAGTCCGGCCGAGATCGAATAAACCGGGGCGATCTGACCATATTCGTTCTGACAGAAATATGATTTCATACCATGAAAGACGCCTTCTGAACCGACTGCCATCGTTGCGGCTGTCTTATCGGTATCCACACCATGTCCTGCTGCTTCACATCCGATCAGCTTGACATCTTTATCATTGATATATTCATAGAAAGATCCCATGGCATTGCTTCCACCACCGACACAAGCCATGACAACGTCAGGCAGTCTGCCTTCTTTTTCTAAGATCTGTGCTCTGGATTCCTTACTGATCACACTTTGAAAATCTCTTACGATCGTCGGGAACGGATGCGGTCCCATAACAGAACCAAGTACATATAAAGTATCATCGACTCTTGCCGTCCATTCCTGCATACAGGCATTGACCGCATCTTTTAATGTCTTTGTACCGCTTTCCACTGCATGCACTTTCGCTCCAAGCAGTTCCATACGATATACATTTAATGCCTGACGGATCGTGTCTTCTTTTCCCATGAAGATCTCACATTCCATACCAAAGAGTGCGGCTGCGGTTGCGGTTGCAACACCATGCTGTCCGGCTCCGGTCTCTGCGATCAGTCTGGTCTTGCCCATTTTCTTAGCAAGAAGCGCCTGACCAAGTACATTGTTGATCTTATGTGAACCGGTATGGTTTAAATCTTCTCTTTTAAAATAGATCTTTGCACCGCCAAGTGCTTTTGTCATCTTTTCTGCATAATACAAAAGAGATGGTCTTCCGGCATATTCACGGTTTAATGTATCTAATTCCTGTATGAATTCAGGATCATTTTTATAATGCTCGTAAGCTTCTTCTAATTTATGTATCTCATTCATCAATGTTTCGGGGATATATTGTCCACCGTGTTTTCCAAATCTTCCTTTACTCATATTTACCTCTTTCCTTTGCTTATGCAACCTATCTTACTTTTATTTTACCTGCCTGTATCATACTCTGTAAAGCATTTGCATCTTTTGATGCACGCATCATTGTCTCTCCGACTAACACAGCATCAACCTGCTTTGCTGCAAGTGCCTGTATATCTTCATTGGTTCTGATACCGCTTTCTGATACAAAAAGAATATCCTCAGGAACAAGTTCACGCAAACGCATACTATTATGAATATCTACCGTAAATGTTTTCAGATCACGGTTATTAACACCGATCACTCTCGCTTTTGCCTGCATTGCTCTTTTAACTTCTTCTTCATCGTGTGCTTCTACCAAAGCACTGAGTCCGAGGCTTTCAGCCAAAGCAAGATATTCGCTTAACTTTTGATCATCTAAGAGTGCACAGATCAAAAGAACGGCTGATGCTCCGATCACCTTTGCTTCATAGATCATATACGCATCTACTGTAAAATCCTTACGAAGCAATGGAATGGACACTTCCTGATGAATCTCTTCTAAGAAACGGTCTGCTCCCTGAAAATAATATGGTTCTGTCAATACGGATATCGCACTCGCACCTTCTTTTTCATAAGCCTTTGCAATCTCTACATATGGAAAATCTTTTGCAATGATACCTTTTGACGGTGAAGCTTTTTTTACTTCACAGATAAAGGAAACACCCTCTTTTTTTAATGCTTTTTCAAATGGAAAACCTGTATTTGCATCCATTTTCTGTGCTTTTTCTTTTAACACTTCCAAAGGAAGTTCTTTTTTCTTTGCTTCGATTCGTTCTTTTGTCTTTTGTGCGATTTCTTCTAAAATATTCATACTTTTCTTTTATCCAATCAACCTTTTTACAAAAGAATGGATTGTTCTCCTTTCTTCTCTTTTCGTCCTGTGCTTAACATTTCACACAGCAAAAACTTCACAGCGAAAGCCTCAATGTCGCCTGCTATAACAGTTTTTTATGCCTGTGTGCCGGCAATGAAACGATCAAGCTGTGCTTTGGCTTCGCCATTTAAGAGAACTTCTTTTGCTTTTTTAATACCTTCTTCGATTGTGATCGTTCCATCAGCAATATAGATAGCTGCTCCTGCATTTAATAAGACGGCATCAAACTTAGCATCCTCTTTGCCACCTAAGATATCTAATGCAATCTGTGCATTTTCTTTTGGATCACCACCGATCAACTCGCTCTTTTCGCATGTTTTTAAGCCAAACTGCTCCGGTGTGATCTCATAAGACCGGAAATTGCCGTCTTTTACTTCACATACTTTCGTTGGTGCGCTCAATGAGATCTCATCCATTCCGTCTGTTCCATATACGACCATAGCACGTTTTACACCAAGATTGCTAAGTACATGAGCAAGCGGTTCTACCAGCTTTTCTTCATACACACCAAGAAGCATCTGTGTTACTCCTGCCGGATTGGAAATCGGACCTAATACATTAAACATGGTACGGATTCCCATTTCCTTACGGACTGCTCCGACAAAACGCATTGCCGTATGGTACTTCTGTGCAAACAGAAAGCAGATATTGATCTCATTTAACAGTTTTTCACTCTTAGCAACATCAGCATCAATCTTTACTCCCAAGGCTTCCAGACAATCTGCTGTGCCACATTTACTGGATGCTGCGCGGTTACCATGCTTTGCCACCGGATATCCTGCTGCCGATGTTACGATCGAAGCAAGTGTTGAAATATTAAATGTATTCGAACCATCTCCACCGGTTCCGACAATCTCTAACACATCTTTATCATTATGAAATTCCATACAATGTGCTCTCATAACTTTTGCGGCTGCCGTAATCTCGTCGATCGTTTCGCCTTTGACAGCTAATGCAGTCAAAAAGGAAGCCTTCTGTGCGTCTGTTGCTTCTCCTGTCATGATTTCTTCCATAACACTTTCCATTGTAATACTATCGAGATCTTTTCCATTTACTAATTCTTTAATTGCTTCTTTGATCATATTGTCGTCCTCTCTTTCTGATAAGCCGCTCTCCGGCTTGTTTTTGATACATTATCTGACAGTATTTTCTAATGATGGATTTTTCCAATCGTTTATTTTCTTTTTTTACTATTGTGCCCAAAAGCTCTCTAACATCTTTTTACTGTTGTGCCAAAAAGCTCTCTAACATCTTTTTTTACTATTGTTCCAGAAAACTTTCTACCATCTTTTTGCCTTCCGGTGTCAGGATGGATTCCGGATGAAACTGTACACCGTATATTTCATATTCTTTATGTCTGACTGCCATGATCTCGCCGTCCTCGGTAACAGCTGTTACCTGTAAACAACACGGAATCGTATCTTTTAATGCGATCAGCGAATGATATCTTGCCACCTGCGTGCAATGTTTGGTATGTTCAAAAAGTTTGCATTGATTATCTACTGTCACAACAGACATCTTGCCATGCATCAATTCCTTTGCATAAGAAACCGTTGCACCAAAGACTTCGCAGATTGCCTGATGTCCTAAGCATACTCCGAGGATCGGAACTTTTCCTTGGAAATAAGCAATGGCTTCTTCACACATTCCGGCATCTTTTGGTTTTCCCGGTCCCGGAGAAATGATAATATGGGATGGCTGCATTTTCTCAATCTCTTCTACGGTATATTCATCATTTCGGATGACTTTGATATCCGGGTTGATACTGCCGATCAACTGGTACAGGTTATAAGAAAAACTATCATAATTATCAATTAGAATTATCATTTACATCTCCTCCTGACCTTCTTTAACAGCATTCATAACTGCTTTTGCTTTGTTGATACATTCCTGATATTCCTTTTCGGGAACGCTGTCTGCTACGATTCCGGCACCGGAACGAACAAAGACTTTTCCGTTTTTCTTAAATGCGGTACGGATCGCAATGCAGGTATCAAGGTTTCCGGTAAAGTCAATATATCCGATCGCTCCGCCATAAATACCACGCTTATTATTCTCTAACTCGTTGATGATCTCCATTGCACGGATCTTTGGTGCACCGGATAATGTTCCTGCCGGAAGTACCGCATCCACGGCATCCAGACTGCATCTATCTTCCCGGATCATTCCTTTGACGGTAGATCCGATATGCATTACATGGGAATATTTTAAAATATCCATATAATGCTCCACTTCCACGCTTCCAAACCGGCTAACCTTTCCGATATCATTTCTTCCGAGGTCCACCAGCATATTGTGTTCGGAACGTTCTTTTTCATCGGCAAGAAGTTCCTCTTCCAGTTTCTGATCTTCTGCGGCTGTCTTGCCTCTTGGTCTTGTTCCTGCAAGCGGGAAGGTATGCAGGGTACCTTTATCTAACTTAACCAATGTCTCCGGCGAAGCTCCTGCAACTTCGATATCATCGCTGCTAAAATAAAACATATATGGTGATGGATTGATCGTTCTTAGTCTGCGATATGCATTCAGAAGGCTGCCTTCATAATCGGCTTCAAGTCTGTTTGACAAAACAACCTGAAAAATATCACCTTCATAAATATAATGCTTTGCTTTTTCTACCATCTTGCAATACTCTTCTTTAGAAAACAGCGGACGAAACTCCGATGTGATCTTTCCGGGTACGATTGATATTTCTTTCCCGGTACGGATCAATGCAATGATCTGATCGATCTCATTTAAGCATCTTTCGTATTCTTCTTCGAGATTTTCTACTCTTGCATTTGCAATGATATAGATCATCTGGTGCATGTTGTCAAACGCAATGACTTTATCAAAAAGCATCAGATCCACATCTTTGAAACCTTCTTCGTCATCTGCATCCAGATTTAACTTTGGCTCACTGTACTTGACGTAATCATACGAAAAATAACCGACCAGACCACCTGTAAAAGTAGGAAGTCCTTCTATCTTTGGACTGTCATACGCTTTTAAGATTTCTTTGATCTTTTCTCCGGGATGTGCTACCGGAAGCGTTTCGCATTTGCCATTTCGTATGGTCATTTGTCCGTTCGTACAAGTGATCTCCAGCTTAGGATCATATCCTAAGAATGTATATCTGCCCCATGTCTCCTGGTTCTCTACACTTTCTAACATATAGCAATGACTACTGACACCTTTTAAGATCCTTAACACTTCCATCGGTGTTTTGATGTCTGACATGATCTTTTTGTATACAGGTACGACCTGATACCCTTGTGCTGCCTTTTTTGTCTCTTCGAATGTCATATTCATCCTCCATTCCCGGCTTCTGATCGTAAAAACAATCTGCCGCTTTGCTGCTTTGCCGCCAGAGTATTGCTTCCACTTTTTCATTTTCATGTTATAAAAATGTAACGTCAACACATTGCAAGATGTATGGCTATAAACAAATTCCTTTTTGATAAAACAAAAAAGTCCCTGACTGACATTAATAAACTAATATCAGTCAAGGACGGTTAATCTTATCTATTATCCGCGGTGCCACCTTGCTTCGTGGTATACTTCCACACTCTTAGCGAAATACTATCATATTTCCGGCAACTTACGTATGCCCTACGTCATGGAATACTCAAGTCTGTGACTTTTTGACCATGCCCTCAGTGGTCCATTTAGTAAACTGCATCTCTACAGGGTTCTCACCATCCCCCACTCTCTTTAAGCGCATCTTTTACTTTTATCTCCACTTCAACGGTTTCAATAACAATATTTAATTTGTTATTATTAAGTATACTCTTCCACTCGGATTTGTCAACAACTTTTTTGTATAATTATTCATCTGTTATTCATTTTCCAGTGTACGATTCCAAAGTCGTGTATCCAGACACTCTTCATAAGCATCCGCTGCCGCATCATATTCTTCTTCATCGTCAATATCTTCTAATTCAAAATCGTCATTGCCAAGATCTTTGACACGAAAAACATAATATTCTGTCACATTCTCCACATCACCGGGAATCAATGCTGCATACATCTGATCCTTTACCATATACATCTCATCCACATAAAACGGTTTTTCTTTTCCATCTTCATCTACTAATGTGACCATTGTTTCTTCAAATTCATATTTCTTCTCTGCCATGCTTGTCCTCCTGCTTTTCATTCTTTATTTCTTACTGTTATTGTTGTGCATTTCTGCTATTTTTCTGTTTTGCTATTGTTATTGTGCATTTCTGCTATTTTTCTTTTTTGCTATTGTCATTACACAATTTCTGTTATTTTTCTTTTTTGCACATTGCCTTTATTACAAAGATAGCACTCTCTAAAAAGAGAGTGCCACGGTACATACATAAATGGTGTTCTGTACTGTTTTGATCTCTACACTTTATTCTACTGTTACTACTTTCGCTAAGTTTCTTGGCTTATCAACATCCAATCCTTTATCCATAGATACATAATATGCCAAAAGCTGTAAGGCTGCTGATGCCGGAAATACCATAAACTCATCTTCCATAGCCGGAAGTTCAAAAACATCTGCGTATTCTGCATCTGCCAGATCAAAGTCTTCTTTCACAAAGACAACCACGCTTGCGCCTCTTGACTGCACTTCGCGGATATTAGAAAGTTCCTTTTCTTTTAACTTTGACTGTGTCACAGTTGCAACAACCGGCGTATTCTCAGTGATCAGAGCAATGGTTCCATGCTTTAATTCTCCTGATGCATACGCTTCGGTATGAATATAAGAAATTTCTTTTAACTTCAACGCACCCTCTAATAAGATCGAATAGTCTAAGCCTCTTCCGATCATAAATGCATCTTTCGCGTCTAACATTTCTCTTGCGATCTTATGAATGTCATGCTTTTGGTCAAGAACTTCCTGCATCTTATCCGGTGCTTTTGTTAAGCTGTCTAAATATGCTTTCTCTGTAGCATCATCAAAGATCCCACGTACTTTTGCCATACGTCCGACTAAAAGGAACAATGCCATTAACTGCGTTGTATATGCTTTTGTACTGGCTACTGCAATCTCCGGTCCTGCAACCGTATACATAACATAATCGCTTTCGCGTGCGATCGAAGAGCCTTTAACATTGATAACCGCAACGCTCTTAGCACCTTTCTTTCTCGCATATTTTAATGCTTCTAATGTATCGATCGTTTCACCTGACTGTGATATTGCAAGCACTAAAGTCTTTTCGTCAATAACAGGATCTGAGTACATAAATTCCGATGCATATTCTACATTCATATGCATACCAAGCTTTGACTGTACCAATGCTTTTGCCACAAGACCTGCATGCATTGCAGTTCCGCAGGCAACTACACATACTCTTTCACAGTCTTTTAAGATTTCATCCGGCACACCATCGGCTGACAGATCGATCTTGCCATTTACCACACGGCTTTGCATTGTCGCCCTTAATGCATCCGGCTGTTCCATGATCTCTTTTTCCATATAAAATGGATATTTTCCTTTGCCACCTCTGGTTGTATCCCAGTCAATGTCGATCATATCTGCTTCTACCGGCTTATCATTCAGGTCAAATAATTTAATTTCGTCTTTGTGAAGTTCCATAATAACATATTCAGGAACAACCATATATTTGTCTGCTGTCGCACCCAAAGCAACAACATCTGATGCAAGCATTGTTCCATTGTCATTGTAAGCTGCCACGATCGGGCTTACATTACGGATCGCATAGATGACATCCGGCTGATCGGTAAACATGATCACAAGTGCAAAAGTTCCTTTTAAATATTTTACCGTCTTACGGATTGCTTCATGCGGATCCCCCTGATAGAAACGATTCAATACAGCCGCAACTACTTCTGTATCTGTCTGTGATTTCAGATCTTTGTGAAGCATGAAATGATCTTTTAATTCTTCATAATTCTCTACGATACCATTGTGTACTAAAAGCACATCACCGACGCGATGCGGATGTGCATTCAAATCACTCACTCCACCATGTGTTGCCCAGCGTGTATGACCGATTCCGCAAGTTGAGATCTTCTTATCTTTCGCACAGATCTTACGCAGATCTTTTACACGTCCTGCGCATTTACGCAGCTTTACTTTACCGGTATTGGCATTCATTGTAGCAAGTCCGGCACTGTCGTATCCACGATATTCTAATAATTCCAACGAATCTAAAAGCAGATCCGTAACAGAATTTTTTCCATTATATCCAACAATTCCACACATAATTATTTCCTCTCTTTTGTGACAGTCTTTTTGAGAAATAAAATATCTTTCTTTTACTGTCACTACTCTTTCTATAGCATATGCTTTTTATTTTTCTTGTTTTCACGATCACTTTTGTTTCTTTGTAATCTGTTGGTAAAACGTGATTTCGCTCTTTATCTGCACGTACTGCCAACCGTTTTCCCGTTATATTGAATTTGTTTTGCAGTTACCTGCATATTTGCCAATATATCCGCAGCGGGAACTACGAAAGGGCATCCGCCGAATTTTCGATCACCCTTTTCCTCGTCAACCTTTTACTCCTATCGACCAATGTAAAAGGTACCTGGCGCTATTTTTATCCTGTTATGACAGAACACCATATTTTATTGTCAATGTACCATGATTAATGTACTTGATTCCTATAGAATTGTCAAGAAAAGAAGCCTGTCGATCAAGGAATTTTCATTCCTCCCGACAAAAAAACAGCAATGCATAAGCAAACGTTTACTGTATGCCCATGCATTGCTGCGAAAAGGTTCTTTTTTTCGTGATAGTCTTTTGTGCTGTTGATTTCTTTGTGCTTATTTTTTCTTGCTTATACTATTTGTCTTCTTTGAAACGGACTTTTTTCTACTTGTAGCTTTTTTACTGCTTGCACTGCTTGTCTTTTTTGTTATAGACTTTTTTCTACTTACGGCTTTCTTACTTGCACTGCTTGTCTTTTTTGCTATTGACTTCCTGGTACTGGCTTTTTTACTACTACTACTTGTTTTTAGGCTGTCGATTTCTTTTTACTTGTGGTCTTCTTGCTTGTCTTCTTTGCAATTGACCTTTTCGCACTTGTTTTTTTACTTGCTTTCTTCTTTTTAGAACTCGACTTCTTCTTGCTTGCTTTCTTCTTTTTAGAGCTTGACTTCTTCTTGCTTGCTTTCTTCTTTTTAGAACTTGACTTCTTCTTGCTTGCTTTCTTCTTTTTAGAGCTTGACTTCTTCTTGCTTGTTTTCTTCTTTTTAGAACTTGACTTCTTCTTGCTTGCTTTCTTTGTGCTCTTTTTCTTCGTTTTATCAGCAGTTACTTTCTTTGTAGTAGAATAACCTCCGTAAATTTTTGTGCCTGTTGAATCAATATTGTAGCCACAGACGCGAATATAATAATTAGATTTTGTATTACGGGATATTGATTTCGATGTTGTTTTTAAGATATATGTTTTTGCTTTCTGATATTTTGCATTAGTACTGACTTGCAACCGGTAGCGGGATGCCCCGGCTATTTTTCCAAAAGAAATTTTCATACTCTTTTTCTTTTTTTGTACCTTCACAGTTGAACCTTTTGTAATACGGACCGCATTCCATTTGGCATATAAGTCTACACTTTTTCTGCCGGCACCGCTCATATTATAGACACGTCCTGTCATCTTCGGTGTCAGATACCAGCCCCCGAAAGTGTAGCCTTGTCGTGTCGGATTTTGCAATTTCCAGCTATCAGTCGCAGCAAATACCGTCCGGTTTCCGGAAACATTATTGCCACCATTTAAATGATAGCGGACTTCATAATTACGAATATTTTTTAATACAGATACAATCACCTGATGTCCCTGTTGCGTCGAAGTAATCTTTAAATAGTAACTTTGTCCTGCACGCATAGAAAGTTCAAAAGCAATTTTTCCTGTTCCGATCGTTCCGCAATATGGATCAATTCGCTGTCCGGCCGCCCAGACTTCATATTGCGCTGTTGTTCCGATGATCGGTTCTATGCATAAAACATACGATGCATCATCGCCATTCGGTGTAAAACATAAATAATCCTCATCATTTGCAATTTCTGTACTTACTGCATATTCCTGATTAAAAGACATTGCAAAGGCTGATTGCATCGTATCTCCAAAATCATCCGCTACCTTTGATAGCAATACTTCACCTGCTGTTCCAATCTCCCCATTGATATACAGATAATACGTGGTACTCTGTGTCAGGGAAAAACGGGCATATTGCGCATTTGTAAAAATCCGGTCAAGTCTGCATACACCGGATGCATCATAAATCTGTGCATGAAAAGAAGTTCCGGCATTTACAAAGAATTTTAATTGATAATCCGCCTCTGTCGCAGATGTATCAAATGTATAGAGAGCACCTGACGTTGCTGTCATTGCAACAGAATATAACTGACTGTATACCATAGACTGTGCATCGGACACAGTAAACGGAAAAGAAGGATGCGTCTCTTGTGCACTGACATTGGCATTTCCAAGCAGCATACTGATCGTGCAGCTCCATATTATCACCCATGTGATCCATTTTTTTCGATTCATCATTCCATAACCTCCTGTTTTCAAAAAAGTGCGACGCCGATGCGTTACCATGTATATCACACTGCTTTATGATTCATTTCCTGTTCCTCAAGAAAGGCAACGCCAATACGTTGCCTTTGCATAAAAATCCTTATTCTTTTAAAGAAACCCATACCGCAGGACGTATATGACATACTGTATCATTCACATATGTCTTTTTTACGTCACCATCCGCCGAAACATAAGAAGCCTGCATTTTTGTCAAAGGTTCGTCACGCAGCCAGTAATTTTCATCCGATGGAATTACTGCTTTATGATATTGCAAATACTCCTGTTCACTTAATACAAATACCTTTTCCTGTGTCAATGTACCGCTTGCTTTCTTTCCGGTATATTGTTCACAGATCACATTTAATTCTTCTTCTGAAAATTTCACAGGTGCAAATTTTGTATTCAGCCATTTAAATACTTCTGAGTCACGCCATGTAACATCCTGTGTTCTTGCATAAATGCTTTTTTTACTGACTTTTGTATAGACAAGCAGTACTTTGTTACCTTCTTTTGCAGCTATTGTCCATCTTCCGTCACCAAAGATCACACGTTTTCCAACCTGTGTTTCTTTGATCAGCTTACACTCCAGCTTCCATTCCTGAGCTTCTGCTTTATCGCTATCAACCGTCTTTTTTAACAGTTTCAAGGCTTTTTTTTCTTTTCCCTGCTTTAAAGCATCCTGTGCCAATGCATAATAACAGGCATTTTTGTGACCTGTTACGCCCGGAAGATGTCCCGCCTGCTCATAATTTACCAATGCTTTACGATATTGTCCCATCTGTTGGTGAACCATACCTTTTACATACGGACATCCCGGCGTTCTCCAAAAGATCACAGCTAAGACCGCCAGAATACCAAGCACGATCAAACGACGTTTTGCCGCTGCCTTATTTTCAATCTTTATAATCTGCTCTTTACAATGTGTAATGTGCTTTTTTCCTTCTTCTTTATATTCCTCATTCTTAGAAGTTCTCTTAAATTCTTCTATCGTATCGACATAATCACTTTTGACTTTTGCACTTTTTTCTTTCTCTAATGCCTTTTCAAAAGAAGCCTTACTTCCCTTTTTCTCTTCCTGTTCAGCCAGTTTCTGACTGAAAGCTGCCTTTTCCCGGCTATCTTTATAATCACCTAATTTTCGAAATTTTCTTGCGGCATTTTTTAATACAGTCACTTTTCGTTCAAAACGTATGATATATGTGAACGAATCCAAAAGACCACAGGCATCACGATATACTTTTTCCTGTCTTTCCGGATCGGTGATAAGTTTTTCTTCCGACATCTGTCTTCCTCCATGTACTATTGCAAAAACTGTCTTTTCTGACTCTTTTCTGCTTCAAAACCAATACTAAAGTTTTACTATACCTATCTTTTGGCATTCTGTCAAATCTAATCGTTTTTTCTCTTTTTTGATCCATGACAAGCTACCCGGTCTTTCAGGTCATTTCCTTAATACGATCACAAATGCTTTCGTATAGTCTTTTGTACTGTTTCGATCCAGATATAAAACAGCACCATGCATTTTTACAATCTTAGAAGCAATACTAAGGCCAAGACCGCTGCCGCCTTTGGAATTTCTTGAACTGTCTCCCATCACAAACGGTTCAAAAATGTGCTGTGCCACACTGTCTTCAATCTGCTCTCCGGTATCTCCAAGTACGATCCGGACTTCCTCCTGCTCCTCATCACATTGCATTTTCATCAATATGGATTTTCCTTTTTCAACATGACGCAGTTCGTTACCGATCAGATTAGACAACGCTCTTGAAAACTGAATGCGGTCTAACTCCCAGATAACGGATTCTTCCGGGATATCGAGTTCTACTCCAATCCCTTTTCTCTCAAAATCAGAATAAAATAACGCTATATTTTCACGAAAAAGCTCTGCAAGATCTATTTTTTCTTTGTGTAAAGAAAATCCTTCGGAATCTATCTTAACATATTCGAAAAAAAGCCCGATCAGATCGTCCATTCTTTTTGACTTCTGACAGATTGCATCCAAATATTGTTTTTTCTTCTGTTCATCCTCAACAACATCATCGCGAAGTGCCTGTGCATACCCGGAAATTGTCGTTATCGGTGTTTTCAGATCGTGTGCAATATCAGAAAGCATCAAACTTCTTTTTCTTTCATATTCCATATGTTTTTCTTTTTCTATATTTTTAAAATAATGCAATTCATCATGGATCAATCTGGTAAAGACATACCCGCCTATAATATAAGGAAGAACAGCAGCTACCACAAGCAGGATCAAGATTACAAGACAGCCTACATAGTACAAAAGCATACCATCAGACATACTATGCAGATCAATATTATATTGTGCCGGAAGATAAACTTCAAAACCACTTCCAAGATAATGATAGAAAGTATTGGAAAACCAGGATGGCAATAGAGACATCACTATTCCCATTACCAGCCAAAAAAAGGCGGAATAGACCACACTGGATCCATATCCACCTTGACCAAATTGCTCAAAAACCGGTCCACCGACTTCATTCCGTAAAAAAGGAAATACCATATATGAATATATGATATTAACGAAAATCTCACATATCGCAATTCCCAGAACCACCAGTAAAAAATTTCGTATAATATAAGTGTCTATCTGTTTTTTCCCGTTCATCTCTTTCCTCATTCCTCTTCAAAACGATATCCAAGACCACGCACGGTACGGATATAACGGTTTCCATCCTCTGACAGCTTTGCTCGTAATTTACTGATACATACCATAATATTGTTATCTGCAATAAAATATTCTTCCTGCCAGCCATATTCGTAAATCTGCTGCTTGGTATAAATCTTACCCGGATTGCTCATAAAAAGCTCCATCAGACGATATTCTGTCGATGACAATTCAATCACTTCTTCACCCCTGCGTAAAATACAGCTATCTAAATCCAACGTCAGATCTTTTACTTTTAATATTTTCTTAGCAGCTTTGGAATCATTTGCACCAAGTGAATAAAAACGGCGGATATTCGAGTTGATCCTTGCCACCGCTTCTAACGGATTAAACGGTTTGCCGATATAATCATCCGCACCAAGATCAAGCCCTAAAATTTTATCATTATCTGTTGTCTTTGCTGATAAAATGATAACCGGAAGGTTTCTTTGTTCACGAATCTCTTTTAAAACATGAAATCCGTCTTTCTTGGGCATCATAATATCCAAAATCAGCATAGCAATATCTTTTTCCTTAGCCAGCAGGTCCAATGCTTCTTCCCCATCTGCTGCCTCTAACACTTCATATCCTTCTTTTTCCAGATACAAACGAAACAATTCCCTGATCTCTGCTTCATCATCCGCAACAATAATGCGATATCCCATTACCATTTACCCCCTTATCGCGTTCTCTATATTACCACTCATTATATGCTATAACATCATTATCTTATTATTTTCAGCCAATATAAATGTTACCGTATTGCTCGTCCAATCCCTGTAATGTACGGTACAACGATGCATTTGTCAGATGAATATAAGGAGAAGCATAAAATGTACCAACCAGCCCAAGTGTAATACCACTCAAAATACGCCATCCAAGAAAAGAAAGATCCAGCACAAATGCATTCCATTTCTGACCGTGCATCATCTGACTGCTAAGTGCCAATGCCTGTTTTTTGTTCATATCCGGTGTCTGTGCAAGAATATAAGGCACCATACGATACTCATACTTCTTAACGATTCCCGGTATGATAAAAAGAAGTGACCACAAAAATGTATACAGACTCCGAAAGAACATCGTATCAACGACATTGCGGTATTCGTGTTCAAATGCAAAGAACAATTCTTTAAACTTTGGCTTTTTCTCAAATCCCATGCTCATAAAGCGTGCTGCTCCGACCGAAAAAGGATTGCATACAAAAACAATGATCAAAATTGTAAATCCAACTACGATCATTCCCATCACTATAACGGCTATAAAAGAAATCACAATAGCAGGAAATGTTTTTTGAAATTCTTTGCTGTTCTTAAAATCCTTTAGCTTTTGTTTTCCTTTTTTTACTACCTCTGTTTTCTGTGATGCAGAATCCTGCTGCATCACATGAGTCTGTATCAATTCTGTTGACTGGTCACTTAGCATAGAAGGTACACTATCTGTCACAAAGCTTCCACTACACAGAACAGATACAATAAAAGCAACCAAAACCATACGCCAATATTGCATTCCAAGTATGGTTTTGCTTTTCTCTTTTAATTCTCTTCTCGTCCATGCTTTCTCCATAATAATCCTCATTTCCGTTTGTTCTGTAATTATTATCATAGCATAGCAGTCTTATTTAGATGTAGTACAAACCTTAACATTATCTTATATTTATAGTATTAAGCGTGCTGCATGCTTTCTTGCCTGCTGACAATATCTTTCTTATTGCATGCTTTTTCCCTTACTAGCGATATCTTCTGCTGTAAACAGCCCCTGCAAGTTCGGCACTGCTCACTTTGCGTCCCCATTTGATCAAACAGGTATTTCCATAATTACATTCTCCGACCACAACATAACCGCCATGCTTTTCGGTGATGATCACAGAATGACCGCTATAACGGACTACATCACCCGGTTTGCATTTTGCATAACTTGTAAAATTCTTGATCTTAGCACTTCTTCCATATAAAAGATCACTCATTTTCCATGCAAAGCCATAACATTGGTATCCTAAAATTCCATTTGGACAATTGTAATGATTGCAGGTCGTCAGACCATTTCCGATACTATGATCACATGGACGACTCGTGATCGTAGAACTGTTATAAGAACTTTTGCCGGCATGATTCCAATACTTTCCATTTGGAAATTTCTTTTGTAACGAACGGATCCTCTTGGCTAATGAATTCTGACTTGCACTATATGTCTGTAAAACATCACTGAAATTACCGTATACTTTTTTACCGTTATAGATAACAAAAGCACGAACCTTATATTTTGTTGCTTTCTTTTTAGAAACTTTCTTAGAAGTCCATGTCAATGCAGATGGATTACTGACCGTTTTTGCCTTCTTAAAAGAACTTCCACTATTCTTACGATATATCTCATAACCGGAAATTCCATTGACTTTTTTCCATTTTAACTTAGCATTTGTACCGTTTCTTTTTACGGAAATAAAGCTGACTCTTGGCAATGCAACTTTCTTTGTCAAAGTAACAGAGGTCGTGTCACTTTGTGATCCGGTCGCTGCATCGGTTCGATATGCCGCAATCTTATAGTTGTAAGAAATACCCCTTTGGAAGGAAGTATCTTTATAGGTTAATAAGCTGCCCTGTTTATTGGCAACTGTTCCAAGTAATGTATACTCTTTATCATAGCTGCTTTTCCGATAGATATGGTATCCGTTTCCATTACCAAGGCTGATCCATTCCAGACTCAGAGAGGTCGCTGTATATCCCGAAATATTTGCATTTACGATAGAATCATATGGTGTTTCCTGCATTGTGTTCGTACCGGCAGTAGGTGCAGGGCTGCTTGTCGTACTATAATTATACCCTAAAAGGGAAGACCATGTATCATTCAGCCATGATCCCTGCTCTGTCTGTGCTGCCTGAGCTGTTGTCGCCGATAATGGCATTGTAATGCCTAGAATCAAAAGTGCGCACCAAATAATCCATTTTCTACATTTTTTACCCATTCTATTCCCTCCGTCTTACTTATTTTCTTTTAAAGGTTTAATCCCTTGCTTTCATCATATCCGAGTACAATGTTCATACACTGGATCGCTGCACCGGATGCACCTTTTCCGAGATTGTCAAATTGTGAAGACACTACAATGCGATCCTCATTTCCTGTTACATAAATCTTCAGGCCATCCCAGCCTGATAAACCATTGCCCGGTAGGAAACCGCTTTCGGACACTTCATTGTCAAGCGGGCAGACCTGTATAAACGGCTCTCCTTCATAATGCTTTGCCAGGCAGTCACGAACAGATTCAACAGTACTTCCTGCTTTCAGCATATCGGTATATAATGGCACAGATACTACCATACCACTATAATAGTCGTCTATGATTGGTGAAAACAGCGGCAGTCTGTCAATTCCGGTGATCGCTTTCATTTCCTTTAGATGTTTATGCTGCTGTGTCAGAGCATATTCTCTTCCTGATGAAAAGGCTTCCGGACGATCTAAACTCTGATATGCCGCGATCGTATTCTTGCCTGCTCCGCTATAACCCGACAGCGAAAAGCTGCTGACCGGATAATCTTTTGGCAAAATGCCATTTGCAACTAACGGATAGACAACGGAAATAAAGCCTGTCGCATGGCAGCCCGGTACAGCGATCCTTTTTCCTGTTTTGATCTTTTCGCGATGTTCTTTTGATAATTCCGGAAATCCATATGCCCATCCTGCTTCTGTACGATGGGCTGTAGACGTATCTATAATACATACCTGATCATTTTCTACAAGAGAAACCGACTCTCTTGAGGCAGCATCCGGCAGACACAAAAAAGTGATATCCGATGCGTTGATCATCTTCTTTCTCTCTTCAACATCTTTTCTCTTCTCAGGATCGATCTTCAAGATCTCTACATCATCACGATTTGCAAAACGCTCATCAATTCTAAGTCCTGTTGTTCCTGCACTACCATCAATAAATACTTTTGTTTTCATAAATTCATCCTCTTTTCTATTGTGAAACAGATCATTTATTTTGTATCTGTCTTTTGAAATCACGCCAACCTGACAGAACAGCTTTGCATCACGAATAAATATCTGCACATCTGTGTTCGCTTTTGATGTCTCTCTATTATAACACAAACTGTAAGTGTGTAAAGATTTCAAATGTGCGTCTGCTTTGCCGCCATATAGCAGACAAACGGATAACTGCTTTACGCAAATACATTTTTTTGATACTATAAAGACTGCATCACCATAAATAAAATAAAAATAATCAGACATTTGCAAAAAAGTCTTTTCCGAAACCACCAGTATGGAAAAATACGGAAATGCATCATATCTTAGAAGATTACACTGTGTTTTAAGTTTCTTATATTTTTTGAAGCACTGTTTCACCTGATAAGAATTTTTAAGATTTTATTCTTTTTTGCCCTGATTATGGGCGCTCTCATCTGATATAGGGGCAAGGCCAGTTCTGATGTACATTGCTGTTTGGGAATCTCTAAGCCCGTCGCCACTTGGCTGCTGTTTTTTAGCAGACTATGTGTGCGCTACGTGGCTTTGCGAAGCGGAAGCGTGTCCCAAGCAGCAATGCTACTCAGACTGAGTCGCCCCTATAGTTATGACCCGCGCCCAATCAGCAAAAAAGAATAAAAAATCAAAAATTCTAATCAGCTGTCGTGTCTATTCAAAAAATCAAAAGAAACTTAAAACACAAATCAAGAACATGAATATGATACATTTCATTTTTGCCATGCGGATGGTCATCACAGTACAAGAGTGTATTTTACAAATGGCTGAATAGAAATGAGGTTTTTCATGAGACTTAGAAATGTACCGGGATCGCAGGAACGCATCCTAAATGACGCTTTTACAATACAGACTGATGGTGAAAACGGAGAAGATTTCAAGGGATTATGGAATCAGAATTTTTTCAACAATGATCATCCGATCCATATTGAGATTGGTATGGGAAAGGGACAGTTTATCACACAGATGGCAAAAGAAAATCCTGATATAAATTATATCGGAATCGAGAAATATTCGAGTGTTCTGGTTCGTGCCTTAGATAAAAGAGCTGATCTTGAATTAGAAAATCTCCGTTTTATGCGAATGGATGCAGAAGACATCACTTCCTACTTTGCACCGGACGAGATTTCAAAGATCTATCTGAACTTTTCGGATCCATGGCCAAAGGATCGTCATTCAAAAAGAAGATTGACTTCACGCTGCTTTTTGGAACGTTATGACAAGATCTTAACAAAAGACGGATATGTACAGTTCAAAACCGATAACCGACCTTTGTTTGATTTTTCTTTAGAAGAACTGAACGCCATGAACTGGATCAAGGATGAAGTTTCTTTTGATCTGCACAAAGACGGTCCCGCCCCAAATAATGTCATGACGGAGTACGAACAGAAATTCTACGCAGAAGGAAAGCCGATCTGCCGCTTTGTAGCACATCGATAGACAAAAAACGGAAGTAACCGGTCTGTTATTTCCGTTTTTTAATTCTACTTTTTATACTGCCTGTTATATGTCCGGCTTTTTTTCCGGCTTTTTGTACTGCCTGTTATATATCTAACCTTTTTCAGACTTTCTATCTTTTCGATTAACTTTCTATTGATTATGGTTCTTCATCAAATTCTTTTAAGGCTTTCACATGCTTTCCTTTCAGCCTGCTATTTAAGAATGTATTACAAAGATATGCAATAACAGCCACAACCGGAACTCCGATAAACATACCGATCACACCAAAATAAGCACCGCCTACCGTAATCGCAAAAATAACCCATATCGGACTCAGACCGGTTGACTGACCAAGCAGTCTCGGTCCGAGAATAATACCATCAAACTGTTGTAAAATAAAAATCATGACTGCAAAGATGATCGCATACTCCCAGTTTGTACAAAGATAGATCAATACACCGGGAACCGCTCCGATAAACGGTCCAAAATAAGGAATCATATTTGTAATGCCTACGATAACGCTTAACAATACCGCATATGGCAGATGTAACAGATTCATTGCAACACAGCAGATACAGCCAATGATCAGCGAATCGATCGCCTTACTGATCAAAAACGCACTAAAGATTCCATTGCATTCACGGCAGGTCTTACAAAGAACATCTCCCTTTTCTTCCGGAAAGATCGCATAAACAACTCTTTTTGCCTCATAACGGAACATATCCTTGCTATAGATCATATAAATTGAAATCACAATACCAAGCAATAGATTGATCAGCCATTTGACAATCGATACCGATACCGAATACAGCATAGGAATTGCATTGCTGACTAAGTTTGTTCCCAGCTTGATCAGATTCGGAACAATATTTTGTAACTGCTCCTCGATCAACTCTGTGTCCAGATCCGGATAGCGTTCCTGCAAATGCACCAGTTCTGCCGTGACGGTCTGATACATTCCCGGAACCTTATTGGTTAATTCCTGAATACTTTGTCCCATTTGAGGAATGACAAAAACGAATGTAACCGCAATAAAACCAAGCACCAAAATATAAGAAATCAGCATCGCAAGTACTTTGGTAAGTTTTGGTTTTCTGCCTTTCGTGATCTTTTGTAACAAACCATCTGTCCTGACCACGATCGGCAATAAAAAGTATGCGATCAGCAAACCCAATATAAACGGAGACAACACTTTTAACAGATTAGAAATAAATGCCGTTGTCGCACTCCAATGCGATACCAGCATATATACTACTATTGCAATAAAAAGCACAAAAAGTACATAACGACAGACTGACATATATTTTTCATTGATCGTGATCCAGCGGATCTTTTTGCCTGCCTTTGCTTCACTTCCCGACTTAGAAGCAGCACTCTTCTCTTGTGTGCCTTTTGCGTTCTGTTTTTTATTCTGATCCTGCAAATCTTTTTCCCGGTCTTTTTTGGAATCTTTTACAATCTCCGATCCTGCATGATCCTGATATTTCTTTTTATCTTCCAACAATTTTCCCTCCATCCGATAAAGCAAATATATCTGCTATGTTATTTTCCATCAGAATACAAACATCCTTTTAATACTTGCACCTATTATAGCGATTACAAACAAAAAAGTCTATTCAAAATAGACTTTTTCAAAATGTATTTTACTTATCGCAATCTGTCAGCCGGACATCTTTCCGGATTTTTCTATTCTTCAGCATTTCATAAACTGTTCTTCCTGTATATACCGGCTAAACAGTTTATGAATGTTCCCCTTAGGATTTTCTATCACTATCCTTCCTGCTGCTGGTATTTTGCAACTGCCATGCTGCAACTGATCAAAACAATGAAAAACAACAGCTCCATACCCATACCACGAAGGATCTGACTCTGAATATGACCACTAATATCTGCATGTTTTGCAAGCAGATCATTGACAGTTTCAAACCAGTAGATTGGTAGAAATCTTGCAATATGCACGATCCCATCCGGCATATATTGTATCGGTACAAAGACACCGCATAAGAAACAAAACGCCAGAGAAATCGGTGTCACAATGATCGATACCTGCTGTCGGTTTTTGACAAACAACCCGACAAGAAAAGAAATAGCTAATGATATCAGCATAACAAGAAAACTGTTCAAAAAATAATACCAGAGATTTGGTGCTGTCACAAGTTTCCTGCCATGTATTGCAAATGCCAAAAGCATTGTAACAGCATAAAGTATACAACCGATCATTAAAAACACAAAAATAGATGTTATATTTTGTGAAAATAAGCTGACACTCGATGCATTCAGGCGCATTTTCACATTTTTGTTGCGAAATTCTACCAGCAATGTCCCCAAAATCGTACATAAGACGGCTAACATCAGATATGGATAAAAGCGGAAGAACCCGACATAACCAGCTTCCTGCCCTCCATTTCCATTGATATTTTCCATATGAACTTTGCTTTGCGGCTGTTTTGCGACTTTGTCATAACTTTCTGAAACGCTGTATCCGGCATCATAATATTGCTTCATGTTCTGCACCAGACGATTTAATTGTGCTTCCACATACATTCCATTATATTCTCCGGGATTTTGTGTATATTCGATCCCGCCACCTTTTCCTGACAGCGTATCTTTCTCAAATCCTTTTTGTATACACACAACAAGTTTGACATCCTCATAATAAAGCCTTTCTTGCAAGGCAGACGGATCATAGGACGCTTCTGTTACATGATGGTTCTTTTTTAAGAAACGTACTACTTCCTCAGAACATTCGCTCCGATCGCAATCTACAACTGCAATATTCAGCTTCGTTGCCGTAAATGAGCTAAACTTTCCGTTCCTTGACATTCCCATTGCAACAGCGATCCCGGTAAATATAGTAAAATAAACTATGATCCCTTTGATATTTCTCTTAGCAAGCAGCATATAACCTTTAAATACTGTCATAGCGAACCCTCCTTGTCAAAAAGAATACTATAGCAATACATAAAGCTCCCATTAGAAGCATGATTGCAACATCCTGACGGTAACGTGCCACATCAGGATATACCGCAACGCTGTACAACGCATCGGTGATCAGGGCTGACGGGTTGATCCGGTTAAGGATCGGACAATATTTTTCGATCAGTCCTTTGATTCCGCTTACCATAAGACCGGATAAGAATGTAGTGCCAAGGCTGACCGAAAGAATGATCGCTACTTTGACATCTTCACCCCATTTTCCGATACTGCCAACCAAAAGTCCCATGGAAGCTCCGATCAGACAGCCGGCAAATGTGATCAAAAGGATCGGTGCAGGATTGTTTCCAAAATCTTTCTTTAAACCAAAGACCAGATAGACAAGAAACAATACGACAAAAACATAATCAACTAAGATCACCATTGCAATATCAGCCAATGCCATTTTCATTTTGGACGTACTGCTCACACAGCGTCTTGCCGCAACTGCTTTTACATTGGCTTGCAAACGAATGGCTGCCTCCATGCCTAAAAAGCATCCAAACATACATGCCATTGCCACCGCAGAAAAGAAATACTGAATCATTCCATCCACTTTCTTACCACTCAGCGTCACTTCTTTTACCGTTGCACTTTTTAGTACATTTTTTCCAATCTTCTGCGTGACGGCAGCAAGCTGTTGCGGTTTTTCTTTAAGGATTGTTTTCAAATACGCTGCCTGGCTGTCATAGCTTTCCATCAAAGATTGTAAAACACTTTCCGGCACGCCATTTCCTGCTACCGTCAGGCTGACATCTTCTCCTAACAGATAATATCCGGCAATCTTTTCTGACTTTAATTTCCGATCGGCTTCTTTTTGATCCATTGTAGAAACAGCGAGCAGATCATTATCTTCTTTTTGTACCTCTTTTAAAAATTTTTGAAACGTCTGTGCCGCCTGCCCATCTCTTTTGACTACAACCGCTGTCTGTATCTGGTCTAAACTGTCGTTCATATGACCAAAAGATACTTCAAAAAGAGTTGCGAGAATAAATGGAAAGCACAATGCCCAAAAAATAGTCACCCGGTCACGCAATATACGTAAAAGACTATATTTAATCATTCTATCGTTCTCCTTTTTCCTGATAATTTCTATTATCTGCTTTTCTATGTATGTCCTTTAATCACGTAAGTTCTTCCCTGTAATTTCTAAGAATACATCATTTAATGTAGGCAGTTCTGAGTACACTCTGCCAAAGCAAATCGTTTGCTCTTGTAGATATTGCAAAAGTTTTACAATATTATGATCCGTTCCATCAAATCGTACTAAAAGAACCTGTTCCTGATAATCCACTGCATAAACCTGCTCCATCTGTCTGATATGCTCAAGCTGCTGATCGCTTAGGGCAGCTTCTTCTACAGTAATCTTTTCGCCTGTTCGGATCATTTGTTTTAACTCTTCTTTGGTTCCTTTTGCGATGCATTGTCCATGATCTAAAATGGCAATCTGTGTGCAGATCTGCTCTACTTCTTCCATATAATGTGAAGTGTAAATGATCGTTGCTCCTGTCTGATTCAATTTGCGGATTCCTTCTAATATATGATTACGGCTCTGCGGATCGACTGCCACTGTCGGCTCATCCATAAAAATGATCTCCGGCTTGTGTGCAATACCACAGGCAATATTTAATCTTCGCAGCAGTCCGCCCGATAATTGCTTCGGATACATTTTTTTGTAATCATTTAATCCAACAAATGTGATCGCATCTTCAACATATTCTTTCCTCTTTTTTCTGTCTGGCAAATACAAACCACAGAAATAATCAATATTTTCCTGTACCGTAAGCTGGTCAAAAATGGCAACTTCCTGTGGCACAATGCCTATCTTTCTTTTCAGTTCATAACTTTCGGGTGTCATCTTTTCACCACAGATCGTAATTTCACCTTTGTCATATCTTAAAAGTGCAAGAATGCAGCCGATCGCTGTTGTTTTCCCACATCCATTCGGACCTAGCAGTCCAAAGATTTCTCCCTTTGCAATCTCAAGATCCAGATGATCTAAGGCAACCAGATTGCCATATCGCTTTACTAAATTCTCAATTTTTATCATATTTGCACTCATTCCTTCCATGATGTTGTGATACTTTGGTCTTTTATTCCACTTACCGGTATACTTTGTTCTTTTTGCACTTCCGGCTTGTATTTCACTTACCAGCATGCGTTTTTCTTTATGACACCTTTATTATATCGTCTTGTAATATATAAAAATAGTTCTAAGTGTCACAACTTCCATGTGACAAATGTCATAAAGTCACCGCCCGGCACCCCTTCCCTCTATACAATTCCTGTATCCTGACATTCCCTACAATCATTTCTATGCATATCTCCTATCTACAGCCTGTATTTCAAATAATTGACAGACACGTCCCCCACATGATAAGCTGAAATTCCAAAGACATTTGCAAAACACACTATATTGCATTGAGACCATCCTCACACTTGCAAATATTACAATGCGTCATATCCTTAGAGTCCGAATTGTGTTTCTATTTCTTTTTTATTTTTTTGATAGACACGACGGCTGATTAGAATTTCTGATTTTTTAAGCTTTTTTGCTTATTGGGCGCGGTTCATAACTATAGGGGCGACTCAGCCTGAGTAGCATTGTTGTTTGGGACACGCTCCCGCTTCGCAAAGCCACGTAGCGCACACATAGCACTGCAAAAAGCAAATACTCTTTTTGCAGCGCAAGTGGCGACGGTCTTTGAGATTCCCAAACAGCAATGTACATCAGACAGGTCCTGCCCCTATATCTGATGAGAGCGCCCATAATCAAAAGCAAAAAAGCAAAAAATCCCAGAAATTCTTATCAGGCGAAACAGTGCTTCAAAAAACAAAAAGAAATAGAAACACAAATGAAATCTACTAATATGACGCATCTCATTTCTTTGTTGTGAGGATGGTCATCACAGTACGGTGGTATGTTTTGCAAATGTTTGTGGAACTTAAGATATGAGGAGGGGTTGCATTGCGCATTTTTATTAGTCATTTTCTGCTTTTTTGCTTTTGCTGTACAATGTTTTTTCAGATATGCAGCAACAACATTGCCATAATCGCTATGCTTTGTTCCCTTTTTGTATTGTCGTTATCTTATTTTTTTAATCAGACAAATGTTTCCCTGCTGCTGTTTGCTCTTTATGCTGTTTTGGCATTATTTCAAAAAGAATTCGTCATCTTTTTTCCAATGCTGACATTTTCCATTACATATAAAAAGTGCTTTGTCCCTCTGCCACTCCTTGCAATCGGTATTCTGTATCAGTTCCATGCCGATTCTCCCCTGCTGTTTCTTTCCCTTTTACAAAACGGAACCGCTTTCTGGATCGCTATATTGATAAGAAAACTCGAAGGATTACAACAGCAATACTTTTCTCTTCGCGACGATACAACTGAGCACGATATTCTTTTAAGAGAGCGAAACCAGACTTTGCTTAAAAATCAGAATTATGAGATCCATAATGCCACCTTGCAGGAGCGAAACCGCATTGCCCGCGAGATCCATGATAACGTCGGGCATATGCTGACCAGAGCGATTCTGCTGCTTGGTGCGGTCAAAACGATAAATCAGGATCAGAAGATAACGGATTCCCTGACTCTTTTAGAAGATACATTAACGCAGACAATGGATAATATCCGATCGAGTGTACATAACCTGCATGACAACTCGATTGATTTGCAAAAAAGCTTACATAGTCTGATTCAGAATTATACTTTTTGTAAAGTAAATTTGAAATATGATATCGAATCGGATCTGCCTGCCAATATCCGCTATACATTTCTGTCGATCGTAAAGGAAGCTCTTACAAACACCGCCAAACACAGCAATGCAACCCGTATTGATATCTCATTGCGGGAACATCCGGCTTTCTATCAGTTGATCACACAGGATAACGGAAGCAGTGAAAATGTACAAAAATGGTCTGACCACACTTCCGGAATCGGTATGATCAATATGCAGGAACGGGTACAAAATGCCAATGGTATGATACAGATTACTGCCAGGAATGGTTTTCGCATTTTCATTTCAATACCGAAAAAGGAGGAAAAAAATGATACAGATCGTGATCGTAGATGATGATATTCTTGTAACGACAGCATTAAAAACAATTTTAGAAAGCAATGACGATATTGAAGTTGCAGCAATCGGACAGGATGGCAAAGATGCTATTGCTCTTTACCTCAAATACCATCCCGATATTTTATTAACCGATATTCAGATGAAAGAAGTTGATGGATTACAAGCCACCGAAGAAATCTTAAAACAGGACAAAGATGCCAAAATACTTCTTCTGACTACTTTTAATGATGATGAATATATTATCAAAGCATTACAGATCGGTGCGAAAGGTTACTTATTAAAGCAGGATTATAACAGCATTTATCCTGCTTTAAAAGCCGTCAAAAGCGGTCAGAGTGTCTTTGGAACAGAAGTAATCTCCAAGCTGCCTGACTTTTTACAGCAAAAATCTTCTTTTGATTATTCTGCATATGCTATTTCCAAAAAGGAATTACAGATCATTGAATTGATTGCAGACGGACTCAGCAATAAAGAAATTGCGGCACAGCTCTTTCTAAGTGAAGGAACTGTCCGCAACTATCTGAGTCATATATTAGAAAAATTAGAACTGCGTGACCGCACACAGCTTGCTGTCTTTTATTACCAGCATATATAATTATGTACGAACTTTTTATGATGCAGATTTTGCAGTCTCAAATGCCTTCTTATAACTTAATACTTTAGAAACGTATGATTTACAATAAGAAGGGATACCACCGTTTCGCTTTACGGCACCGCTTCCTGCATTGTACGCAGCCAATGCTAAGCGGATATCTCCATTAAATTCCTTGATCTTTTGTGCGATGCATTTTGCCCCACCCATAATATTTTCTTCCGGATCATAAGGATTCGATACACCAAGACCTTTTGCTGTCTTGGGCATTAATTGCATTACGCCCATTGCACCCGAGCTTGATACATCTTTTGCATTAAAGTTTGACTCTGCTTTTGCAATGCCTTTTAACAGGCTTTCCGATACATTATATTTCTTTGCCGCTTTTTTAAAGATCGAATCGTATTTTGTCGTTTTCATCGAATCTGCTGTCGTAGTATTAGATGAAGCTGCTGTTTTTTTTGCTTCCTTTGCAACATCTTCATAAATCACTTTCTGACCATTCGCAGGATTCACAAAAACAACCTGCTTTGCGCTGTCATCGATTTTCGCTGTTTTGTCTGTGTCTGTCTTCTCTGTATCCGTCTGCTCTTTTGAAGCGACGGTTCCTTTTTCCTCTTTATGGAGTACATTTTCAAAACTGGTAAGAGTTGTCTGGCGTGCTTTTCCATCTGTATATGTCTCATACGGCTTGATATTTAAATAAGAAATACTTTCTACCATGACATTCCCTCCTTTGTTTCCTTCTGTGAGCTTATTTTCCGTTATCTTCTTTGACAGATTCTTCCTGAATTTTCATTGCATATAAACTTTTGCAATTCTTTTATTTGTTCGAAAAGAGACTGCCAAGTGTCATCTCTCTATTCTTCTGTATGTCTATTATCTTTTGATCAGCAATTTCCTGACCGGATATTTTCTTTATCGGCTGATATGCAGTCTCCTGACCGGATATCTTTTTTACTTTCCGGTATTTGGTCTCTGTGCTTACTGCTTTCTGTACATTCAGATATTTTGCAAAATGGATGGCTGCTTTTTTTTCCTTTTTATAATCCATTTCCCGCAAAAGTATAGTATCCACCGGCACTCTTTTATAATGTCCGTTTCTGCCGGCAACCGGTTCTTTTGTATCTGCTTTGATACAGGAAATCGTCTTAGCATTCTGTCCCTGTTTGACCATAACATTCTCTTTTCTTTTTATATATTCATTCATATGTCGACGTACAGATACTGTCTGTCTTGTCATCCTGCAAAAATACGACGCAACATTCCTATCTTTTTATTATATAGTTTTTAAAAATATACGTCAATATCCTATTTTCTCCATTTTTCCCTCTTCTTTTCTATTCTTTTTCTAAAAAAACACGTTGAAATAAAATAATACTTTCTTAAAAAATGATAAATTTACAAATTTTACCCATACGCTCATTGCGAAACGAAAAGCAATATGATAAAGTAACACTTGAAAAATTGTACTGTTTCTACGCTTACAGATGTATTTCGTACTATTTTTCAAGACATTATTATTTTTGACCTGAGAGGAGATTTAATTATGGTAAGTACCGGAATTGTAAGAAAGCTAGATGAGTTAGGCAGAATCACTTTACCAATAGAGTTACGTCGTTCTATGGGAATTTTAGATCGAGCACCATTAGAGATCATTGTGGATGATGATCGTATCGTATTAAAGAAATACCAGCCGGAAGACATTTTCACCGGCGAAACCGATGACCTGATCGAATATCATGGTCTTAAAGTATCTAAGAAGTCTATTGAAGAACTTGCAAAGATTGCTGGTATTACAAAATAATTTTTTAGATTACATAAGGTTGAATTCTGATCAGATCATGATCGGGATTCAGCCTTATTTTTACAGGGAGGGGATATTTTGAAAGAAGAATGGTTACAATTAACGGACATTTTGGATCAAAGCGACAACATTGTATTCTTTGGCGGCGCAGGCTGCAGCTGTGAAAGCGGCATCCCGGATTTTAGAAGTTCTAATGGTTTATACAGCCGGAAACTCGGACAAAATTTTACACCGGAGCAGTTGGTATCTCATACCTTTTTCATGCGTTACCCAGACGAATTTTTTTCATTTTATAAAAAGAATCTGATCTATCCGGATGCCAAACCGAACGGCTGCCATATCGCTTTAGCGCAGCTTGAAAAGCTCGGAAAATTGAAAGCGATCGCTACACAAAATATTGACGGTCTGCATCAGGCAGCCGGTTCCAAAACAGTTTATGAATTACATGGTTCTGTTCTTCGAAACTATTGTATGGATTGTCATGCATTTTATGATGAGAAATTCGTACTTGCTTCCAAGGATATCCCGGTCTGCCCTGTCTGTGGCGGACGTGTTAAACCGGATGTCGTTCTTTACGAGGAAAGTCTTGACGAACAAACAATTGAAAATACCATTCAGGCGATCAGCCATGCTGACACACTGATCATCGGCGGCACTTCTTTAGTTGTCTACCCGGCAGCCGGTCTGATCGATTATTTTCACGGAAAACATCTTGTCCTGATCAATAAAAGTACAACTTCAGCTGACTCAAAAGCAGACCTTGTCATTCACGATAGTATCGGCGAGGTGATGAAAACGGCTGTCGATGAACTTTTAAAAAGACACCCCTCTGCATAATTTCCAAACAGGCGATATGTGACACAACACACATCGCACAGCATAAAACAGATCATGTACAAAGCAAAATAAAGTTTAGCCGGATCACTTATACAGAACTTTAGTAATATAATATGAAACAATAAAAAAACGTTAAAGAAGAATTTATACAAAAATGGGAGGATTTATTATGAGATATTCTTATAAAACAAGAGGAACCTGTTCCAGCCAGATTGATTTTGATATCAATGGCGATGTCATTACAAATGTAGCATTTACAGGTGGATGTAATGGTAATACACAAGGCGTTGCCTCATTGGTTGACGGCCTGACCGTCACACAGATTGAAGACCGCTTAAAAGGCATTCAATGCGGTATGCGTGGTACTTCCTGTGTAGACCAGCTTTCACATGCTGTCCGCGAAGCATATGAAGCAGAAAAAAACAACGCATAAATATCCAAAGTACTATCTTGAAACATATTTACAAAAATATTGCAAGTGCCAGATTGCAACAGTAATATTATAAAAGATAAATTTGCAAGAAACAGAGTACATCAACAGAATTGTAAAAAATAAATTTACAGGAACCGGAGTACATCAACAGAATTGTAAAAAATAAATTTACATGAACCGGAGTACATCAACAGAATTGCAAAAAATAAATTTACATGAACCGGAGTACATCAACAGAATTGCAAAAGATAAATTTATAACTACAACATAAAGTATCTACAAATAAGAGCATCGGAAGATTTTTCCGATGCTCTATTTGTTATCTTACGATTCAAGTCAGCAAAAAGTTCGTTTTCTGACAAAAAACTCTCGATTCTGTCAAAGATCTCTCAATCTTTTCGACATTCTGATCTTTTGATTTGATTAGTTAAAGAACTGATCCCATAGACTTCCGCTATCTGAGTTACCATCATTCTGATCATTGTCCTGACCATTATTCCGGTTGTACCCATTCTGACCGTTATTATTCTGACTATCCTGTGAATTATCAGCACTTGAACTGTCATCTGTTGACAAGCTGTCTAAAGATTCTTTTCCCTGCAAAGTAACTTTTACTTTCTTTTCCGTATATTTTCCGTTGTTACTTCGCTGTAAGGTGATCGTGATCTCTGTACCCTTCTTATAGCTGTTGACCTTTTCCTGAAGACTTTCCATCGTTGTGACTTCCATCTTATTTACAGCCGTAATGACATCGTTGGCTTTGATTCCACCCTTGTCTGCTGCTCCTCCCTTGGCAACTTCCTTAACATAAACACCATATGGTACATTATACGCTGTAGCAGCTTCTGATACGGTACTTCCTGTAATTCCAAGATATCCTTTCTGTGAATCGTTCAAAGTCTCACGATTCATTAATTCATCAATGATCGGTGTCGCAACGGAGATCGGAATTGCATAACCGACACCTTCTACAGAAGAAGAGGCGATCTTGGCAGAATTAATACCGACAACCTGTCCTTTCATATTGATCAAAGCTCCTCCGCTGTTACCCGGATTGATTGCTGCATCTGTCTGAATTGCTTTGATCTTGTTTTCTTTTGAACTCGTTTCAGAAGATTCCGTAATCTCTCTGTCTTTCGCACTGATATATCCAACGGTAACTGACTGGCCATATCCGAGAGCATTACCGATTGCAATAACCATTTCACCAACCTTGATATCATCAGAGGAACCGAGGTCTGCAATCTTGATCTTGTCCATCGTTGATTTCTTCATTTTAGAAGTCTTTACAGCAACAACGGCAAGATCATTTGATGAATCCGCACCTTTTTCTGTTGCTTCATATACTTCACCATCAATAAACTGTACAGAAATCGTCTTGGCACCATCAATTACATGATTATTTGTTGCGATCAAAAGCTCTTTCTTATTCTGACCTACAATAAAACCGGAACCTGCACTGGTTGAATCCTGTCCTTTGTTATATTGGCCAAACAGATCATAATAGGCTGTTCCCTCTGTTGTACTTGTGATCGCTACAACTGCCGGCATCGTCTGTTCCGTGATCGCTGATACATCATTTGTACCAATTGCACTGCTTGTTGCTACATTTCCTGTAGAAGTAGTGGCAATTGAAGTACCGGAAGTCGAACCGTTATCACCTAAAACCCGGTTTGATACATAATTCACTGCATTAAAACAAATACCGGCTACTAAACCAAACAAAACAGCTGCTGCCGCAACAAGACCGACTTTTTTTCCAAAAGTAAGCGGCTTTTTCTCTCTTGGCTTTCTATTTTTCTTTGGTTTTTTCGGATTTTCGTTGTTCTGGAAATTGCCCGACCGGTAATAATTCCCCTGCCGGTAACCTGATCCGTTTCCATTTGAATCATACCCATTCTGCTGATAGCCTGTCTGCCCGTTGCCACTCTGGTTATAACCACCCTGCTGATAACCTGTCTGTCCGTTACCGCTCTGGTTATAACCGCCCTGCTGATAGCCTGTCTGTCCGTTATTGCTCTGGTTATAACCCCCCTGCTGATAGCCTGTCTGTCCGTTATTGCTCTGATTATAACCACTTTTCTGATAACCTGCCTGCTCATTTCCTGCAGCACTTTGCGTGCTCTGGCTGTCTGCTGTGTTCTTAGATTCGTAATAATCACCGGAATGTATTGTTTCGCTGTTTTTATTATTATAAGAATAACTATACACCGATGATCCTTCTTCCTGATAATTTCCTTCTACCGAATTGCCATATTCGCCGGTATACTGCGTACTCTTTTCCTCTTTATTTTCATCCATTGCGTAAGACCTCCATTTCTACTGTTTTTGCTCTGCCCTATATTCTTTTTGCAACCGTTCATGCAAAAAATACATTTTGCATATAAAGCACAAGCGACTTAAAACTACAGTTACATTACCTCTTATCCGTTGCAAAGTCAACTATTCAGGGCAATATACAGTAATGAATTTTCTTTCTTAGATAGTGTAACAATGAAATGTGTATAAGTTGTGAAATTTCCTCATTTATAAAAACATGCCGGCATTCGCAAAACAAATTCCTGTACTGTGTCAAACATCCTCCCAAACAAAACCGGAAATGCGTCACATCTTAACGGATCAGATTGTGTTTCTATTTCTTTTAATTTTAGGCGCACTGTTTCAGCTGATAGGAATTTTTAAGATTTTTTTCTTTTTTGCCCTGATTATGGGCGCTCTCATCTGATATAGGGGCAAGGCCAGTTCTGATGTACATTGCTGTTTGGGAATCTCTAAGCCCGTCGCCACTTGGCTGCTGTTTTTTAGCAGACTATGTGTGCGCTACGTGGCTTTGCGAAGCGGAAGCGTGTCCCAAGCAGCAATGCTACTCAGACTGAGTCGCCCCTATAGTTATGACCCGCGCCCAATCAGCAAAAAAGAATAAAAAATCAAAAATTCTAATCAGCTGTCGCGTCTGTCCTAAAATTAAAAGAAATAGAAACACAATTCAAAAACACGAATATGACGCATTCCATTTTGTTTGGGAGGATGGTTTCAGGGGGATGCATTTTGTTTTGCAAATGCCTAAAAGAGCCTAAAAGATCAAAGAATATATTGCGAATTATTCCGTAAACCGATATAATATATTCAAATAAATTTTATATTGAATAGAAATCAGAAAGAAAGCTATCACATTTTTTATAAAATATGATATTAAGTTCGAGGGGGATTTTTCCGGTATCCGGCAGAACAAATATCATTCTACGTGAAAAGAGAAGGTGAAACATTGATCAAAGAAAATCAAAAACTGTTAAATATTTTACAACTGGTGATTGATGCTGTCATCATTGCAGCATCCTTTTTACTTGCTTACGATCTTCGATTTGATGATACATGGAGCCCGTTGATCAAGCATCATATCATTTCACCACCGATCGGCTATATGCGGCCCTGGGGTGATTATCTGCGAATGCTCATATTGATCATCCCGTGTTATCTGGTCATGTATCGTTTATTTGGGATGTACGATCCTAAGCGTACAAACGGCAGACGTGCCGAACTATGGGCATTGATCAAAGCAAATGTCCTCGGCGTTGTTTATTGTGTTGCGGCTCTCTACCTATTAAAAGAGCCAAATATTGCACGATTATTTCTGATTATTTTTGCAGGAACCAATTTAGTCGTAGATTATATCTTCCGGCTTTGCGTTCTTCGTATCTTAAAACAAATGCGACGCTCCGGTAAAAATCTAAAACACATTCTTTTAGTTGGTTTCAGCCGTACTGCACAGGGTTATATCGACCGTCTGCGTTCCCATCCTGAATGGGGATATAAAATCCATGGTATTCTGGATGATCATGCCGGTACCGGCACGACTTACCGTAATATTGAAGTGATCGGATCAACGAATCGTCTGGCAGACCTTTTAGCAACAAATGAATATGATGAAATTGCGATCACATTAAGTATCAATGAATATTCAAAACTGGAGCATATTGTTTCAATCTGTGAGAAATCCGGTGTGCATACAAAGTTTATTCCCGATTATAATCATGTGATCCCTACCAAACCTTATACAGAGGACCTTGACGGACTGCCTGTCATCCATGTACGGCATGTTCCTTTAAGCAGCTCCTTTAACTCTACGATTAAACGATGCGTTGATATCTTTGGTTCATTAGTAGCAATAATAATCTTTGGAATTCCGATGCTCATTATTGCCTGTATCTTAAAGATCACGGATCCCGGCCCTTTGATCTTTAAACAGACACGTATCGGTTTGCATAACCATGAATTCAATATGTACAAGTTCCGATCAATGCGTGTGCAAAAGGAAAATGAAGAGAAAAAAGCCTGGACAACCCAGAACGATCCGCGTATTACACCAATCGGAAGATTCCTGCGTAAATCCAATATGGATGAACTTCCACAGCTTTTTAATGTATTAAAAGGAGATATGAGTCTGGTCGGGCCAAGACCGGAACGTCCTTTCTTCGTAGACCGTTTTAAGGAAGAGATTCCTCGTTACATGATCAAGCATCAGGTTCGCCCCGGCATGACAGGCTGGGCACAGGTCAATGGCTATCGTGGAGACACTTCTATCACAAAGCGAATTGAATGCGACCTTTATTATGTAGAGAACTGGACATTGTTTTTGGATTTTAAAATACTTTTCCTGACTTTCTTTGGCAGAAAAGTAAATAAAAATGCTTATTAGATCGGAGAAGATATATGAAAATTCGCAGCAAACTGCTTGTGGTCTTTCTGATTGTAACCACATTTCCGATTGTGATCATGTTTCTTTGCATTACTGTTATTTTAAAACAACAGACAACTGCATTCGAAAAAGAATTCTGTCTATCGGATCATAAGCTTCAAAGCTATGAGCTGATCCGCGATCCACTGGCATTTTATCAAAAGTTGACAGAATATGACTATGATACAGTCTTGAAAATTTTAAATACATCAGATACCGTTACTATCGGTAAAAAAGATTGTAAAAATATAGAGCAGCATCTCATTAATGCCAAAACAAGTCTTGTTGTACTTTACAATGAAACACCTTACTATATTGGCAACACAAAACAATTCAAAGAACTCGCCGGAACAGATACAGTCAGTTTTTCAAATAATACCGGCAGGCTATCAGCCGATACAACTTCCAGTCAGATTATCCGTGAGTGTCGTTTTACTTTTACGGATGGTGCGCAAGGGCGGGCAATACTCCTTACCGACTGTTCTGTTACGAAGAACTGGCTTCACCATTTCTTCAAACAGGTCTGCCTTGCTTTTCTGTTGATCATGCTGATTACAACAACGTTTACAACCATCTGGATCCAGCAAAGTATCTTACGACCGATTGAACTGCTGCGGCTCGCAACCGCTCAGATCGGGCTTGGTAATCTTGAAGATCCGGTTCCGGTCACATCGCAGGATGAGATTGGTCAGCTTCGTAAAGACCTTGAACAGATGCGTATCCATTTAAAAGAGATCGTCAACAAAGGAATCCAGTCTGAAGATAATACCCGCGAGATCATGAGTAGTATATCGCATGATCTTAAAACACCGATTACTGCGATCAAAGGATATACCGAAGGAATACTGGATGGTGTCGCAGATACACCGGATAAGCAAAAGAAATATTTGCAGACAATCTACGCAAAAGCCAATGATATGACTTATCTGATCGATGAGTTGTCGGTCTATTCCAAAGTAGAGCAAAACTCTCTGCCGTATAATTTTATTTCCGTCAATCTGGAAAACTACTTTACAGATTGCATTGATGAGTTTTCTCTCGACCTTGAATCGCAGAATTTCCATCTGGATTACATCAACGATACAGATAAGAATACACAGATCATTGCCGATCCCGAACAGCTCAAACGTGTGATCAACAACCTGATCAGCAATGCTGTCAAATACAGCAAAAAAGAAAATGGGCATATTACGATCCATATTAAAGATATGCCTGTGCAAAACAGCAAACAACCTCTTTATCGTCAGATAAATGAGGATGGAACCGATAAATTCCCAACCATACGACCTGAATATATACAGATTCAGATTGAAGATAATGGACTTGGCATAGCCAAAAAGGATTTACCGCATATATTCGACCGTTTCTTTCGTGCAGATACTTCCCGCAACTCTTCAAAAAGGGGCAGTGGTTTAGGACTTGCCATCGTTAAGATGATCATTTCCGACCATGGTGGAAAGGTATGGGTTGACAGTACAGAAGGAATCGGAAGTTGCTTTTATTTTACATTAAGGAAAGATACAAAAAATAACGGAGGTGCCTATGAACAAGATATTGATCATTGAGGATGAAACAGCGATCGCTGAATTAGAAAAAGATTATTTAGAATTAAGTAACTTTGAAGTTACGATCTGTAATGACGGACTGGAAGGTTCCAAACTTGCATTAAATGAGGACTTTGACCTGATCCTGCTGGATCTGATGCTTCCAAATATGGATGGCTTTGAGATCTGCAAACTGATCCGCGATAAGAAAAACACACCAATTATTATGGTGTCTGCCAAGAAGGATGATATTGATAAGATCCATGGTCTTGGACTTGGTGCAGACGATTATATTACGAAACCATTCAGCCCAAGTGAGTTGGTTGCCCGTGTCAAGGCACATATGGCACGTTATAAGAGACTGACAGCTTCCGGCAAAGAGGAAAACGAGATCATCGAGATCCGTGGTTTAAAGATTGATAAAACTGCCCGTCGTGTCTATCTGAATGACGAGGAACGTATCTTTACGACAAAAGAGTTTGATCTGCTGACATTCCTTGCCGAACATCCAAACCATGTATTCTCAAAAGAAGAACTTTTCAAAGAGATCTGGGAAATGGAATCGGTTGGTGATATTGCAACGGTTACGGTTCATATCAAAAAGATCCGTGAAAAAATTGAAAAAACAACATCGAAGCCTCAATACATTGAAACTATCTGGGGTGTTGGATACCGCTTTAAGGTGTGATATCGTTCACAAATAAACGTAAATCGTTTACATTTTCTTCATAAGTGTATCATTGAGAGTTCACATTTGCTCTATATAATGAATTTATCAGATGAAGAAAACATTTGATAAGTGCTTAAATTTTTTTCATACCTTCTCCTTATTAGGATCGCTTCCCCGGCGATCCTTTTATATTGTCTTTTTTGGAACTATAGAACAAAATGTGTTGATAAGAATCGTCTCTTTTTTATTTTTCTGTTATCTATTTCCAACTTCTCTGTTACATAATGAACCCCAAAAGACTGCATACTAAGAAAGAAGCATTTTGTTAATCCACAACAGGAAATGAGGTCATTATGCATACTACATCTCTTTTTCATCATTTTATGATAACGGTTGGCATCTCTGTTGCCGTATACCTTTTTATGACATTTCTTCTGCCTTATCTCTTCCCTTTTTTGCTTGCTTATATTTTGATGCGTATGCTCTGGCCTGTCATGGAATATTTGCACAATGTATGCAAATTTCCGCGTTTCTTTTCACATTATGGTACACTTATCCTCTTTTTTGGTGGAATCAGTACTTTCTTTGGCGCGGTTATTTACAAGTTATATACACAGATCCGGTTGTTGTTCACCAATATACCTGCTTATCAACAGACTGCAGTTTCCTTTTTCGAAACACGTTGTGCTTCTTTTGGCCGCTGCATTGATCATCATTTCAACTTACATTTTGGCACGGCAAAGACTTTTTTATACGAGCAAATGGCTTTAATCGGAAAAAACACAACAAAATTTATGAATAACAACATATGGAAATACCTCTATTATATGCTGTCGCAATCGTTTCATATATTTGCTTTTCTTATCATTGTATGCGTTTCGATGATCATTCTGGTACGGGAAATGAAACCTTTACATGATATGTTTCGAAAAAGCCGCTATTTTACTCCGGTTCATTTTGTACTGACAAACGTAAAAGAGAGCGGACTTACTTACCTGAAAACCGAAGGGATCATTCTTCTGTTAAATGGTATCGTCTGCTCTCTTGCTTTTTTCCTGATACACAACCCATACTTTCTGCTGCTTGGCGTTGCGATCGCTGTTTTAGATGCTTTTCCTGTTCTTGGAAGCGGTATGTTCCTGCTGCCATGGGGCTTTTTCCTATTCCTTTCAAAAGAATATCTGAATGCATCCATTCTTTTTACTGCCTACATTATCACCTTACTGATCCGTGAGATTTTAGAAGCCCGACTGCTTGGAGATGGTATGCATCTGAATGCTTTTGTCATGTTAGCTGCAATCTTTATCGGAATTGAGCTTTTTGGTATCGGCGGGATCTTACTCGGTCCGTTATCCTTAGTCCTGATCCGATCCCTTTTACAGCTGGCTTCCCCCTGATCGTATATTCTCATTTCTCGCTGTCCTATGCGAACATTTTCTAAGTTCTTAACTCTTGCTGTCTTACCCGGACATTTTCTTAATTCTCATCTCTTGCTGCCTTGACCGGACATTTTCTTAATTCTCAACTCTTGCTGACTTGACCGGACATTTTCTTAATTCTCATCTCTTGCTGACTTGACCGGACATTTTCTTAGTTCAGCAAAAAACACTGCCAAAAGGCTGTTATCTGTATAGGCTTTTAGCAGTGTTCCTATTATTCATTATTAATTAAAGTATACCAGTTCTTCTTTTGGTTTCTGCGCCTTCTCAACCGATTCCGCATAAAAGACCGGTCCTTCTTCACCATATTCTTTCATATATTTGAATTCGAGTCTTGCAACTACGGTTACATATTCCTGGTTCTTATATGGTGCCCAGTCATCGGCTTTACACAAAAATCCCATATATTGCACATCATCCGCACAACATGTCATTGCCATACGTCCAAAGACCGCAAAACCGCTTGGAAGTCCCGGGGGCTTCTGGATCATACCGGACACACGCATGGTCTTGCCGGTGTAAGTTTCAGGATGATCTAACATATCAATATACCAGATACCAAAATCATCTTCCGAAATATCAATAATATCTGCATTGATATCAAATGGCATTTCATCTTTCATCTCATAGAATGCATCGTCTTCTGACTCATATACGATCTGTGCTCTTGGATTGACCGCTTTTATGCTTCCACGGATCGCATTTTTATTTGTCTGAAGTGTACAGCGATTGATAATGATCATTTCTGCCATTCTGAACTGATCTACCATCATAGATGGCATATTCTTCATATACATCTGGAATGTCTCATCATTTGCTACATCAATCGTCTGAAAGATAACTTCTCTGTCAAAGCAGATTTCTTCTAACTCGTCATACATTTCCGGGATATGCTTTGTCGGCCACATTCCATTGTATTCAATAATGATCCGGTCCGGGCGATGTTTTTTCAAAAACTTCTCGACTACTTTGCCATTGAAGCTTTCCTCGTCTTCGATATACTCGCAGGCCGCTTTTGTTTTCTCTAACATCGCACTTTCATACTCTTCCTCGCCTTCTTCACACGCAAGGATCAATGTCTTGGCTTTATCATCAAACATATCATCCGTCAAAAGGTCACGGATCAAACTGGTCTTTCCTGCCTCTAAAAATCCCATGATGACATATACCATCATTTCTTCTTTTTTCTTTCCAAACATAGATAACCTCATTTCCATTTCTGTTACAGCTAAAAAGCTGTCTTTGGTCATTTATTATGATACTTTAAATAATTCCTTGATCTTATCTTCTTCCAGATTAGAACCGATCACACAAACTCGTCCTGTAAAGTCTGCCGCACCACGACGTACTTCTGTCTCTTCCGGGACAAGATCAAAATGGAACCACTCTCCCTCTGCTGCCGGCACGATTCCTTTCGCACGTAGTACTTCGCCAAACTTCTTGTCTTTTGCTAACTGATCAATGATCGCAGACAGCTCGTCTTCAGTGAATTTGTGAGCCGTCTCAATTCCCATGCTCGTAAATACATCATCTGCATGGTGATGTCCATGTTCATGATGATGTCCGCATCCACATTCTCCATCGTGATGGTGCTCATGGTCATGATGATCATGTCCGCATCCGCATTCTTCATCGTGATGGTGCTCATGGTCGTGATGGTCATGTCCGCATCCGCATTCTTCATCGTGATGGTGCTCATGGTCATGATGATCATGTCCGCATTCTTCATCGTGATGGTGCTCATGGTCGTGGTCATGTCCACAGCAGCATTTATCACCATCATGATGATGGTGATGATGTTCATGCTCATCTACAAGTTCTTTTTCTAACGAATTGATCTTTTCCATGGCTTCTAAGATATTCTTACCATTGATCTGATCCCACGGAGTTGTGATCACAGATGCTTCATCATTCTTTTCACGTATCATTTTCAAAACGGTTTCAAGCTTTTCTTCTGAGATATTCTGTGTACGACTTAAAATAACCGTTCCGGCATATTCGATCTGGTTGTTATAAAACTCACCATAATTCTTCATATACATTTTGCACTTTGATGCATCTACAACAGTTGCGGTACTGTTGATCACTACAGAATCACCGATATCCTGTACTGCTTTTACGACATCAGAAAGTTTACCGACACCTGATGGCTCAATGATTACTCTGTCTGGTGTGTATTTTTCCAAAACTTCTTTTAATGCTTTGCCAAAATCACCGACTAAAGAACAGCAAATACAGCCGGAATTCATTTCTGTGATCTGAATACCTGCTTCTTTCAAAAATCCGCCATCAATACCGATCTCACCAAATTCATTCTCTATCAGCACAAGTTTCTCTCCCGGAAAAGCCTCTGCAATTAACTTTTTGATCAAAGTTGTCTTTCCTGCTCCTAAAAAACCTGAAATAATATCAATTTTTGCCATTGTTTTTCTTCCTTTCTATGATCATTTTAATTATTTTCTGCATATATATAGTATATCAAACTTGTCAAATTTCTAATATAGTTTTTTTGGTTGCCTCATACATCGCAATGCTTGCCGCGATCGGAAGATTCAAGCTGTCAATCCGGTTTGAATGTGGAATGATCACGCTTTGTCCGATCTTTGAAAATTCTGCTGGAAGTCCTGTTGCTTCATTACCAAAGATCAATGAGAAACGTCCTTTCGGGCGGACATCATGCAAGCTGCACTTCGCATCCAGCATAAATGGATATAATTCTCTTTCACCATACACCTTTTGGTATTCTTCAAATGAATCAAAATATACAAAATCGGTTGAAAATATCGCTCCCATAGATGCTCTGACGACTTTCGGATCAAATGCATCAACAGCCGGGCGGATAATCGCCATCTGGTTCATTCCAAAACCTAATGCACTTCGCATGATCGTTCCCATGTTACCTGCATTGGATGGGTTGACAAGCACGATATGGTTTCTCTGTGTTGAAAGTTTTGATGTAAACTTATGGAATTCGCCGATCACATAACAGTTTTCTTTCTGCGACAATACATGAAAGATCTTATCCGTATAGACCATTTCCACGTTAGCTTCTTTGCAAAGCAAGGTCAGCTTATCCAGTGTATCCCCTTTTTTCATTCCTGAATGAATAAATACCCTTGTTACACTTTCTTTCTTGAATTTGAGCAATTCAAAAGTCAAAGTGATACCTAAAGAATAGGATACCTGATCTTCTTTTCGATATCTTTTATAGGTTGCCATAGCTTTCTTCCTTTCTCTAATGCTTATATGACTCTGTGAACTACCCATTGTCTAAAGCCAGTGGGATTGCGGTAGCCCTCTTTCAAAAAAGGGCAAAACTAAAGTTTTGCCCAATCGTTTCTTCTATACTTAACACGCCTTTTTAATAAACCGGAAACTGTCTCCTCTCGTATTTGTGTTATAACAAGATCTGCTTTCACCATTTCCAGCGTGCAAGGCGATGACTTTGCACTTGTTACTTTGTTATTCTTTGATATAAATATCAATAGAGAGATTGCCTGCATCCGAGCTGAATGGAATACTAAACCACTCCGGTACAGTTGCCTTGTAATCTGCTCCCGCATAATAACTTGGCGGTGTAATGTCTATCATAATATTACTGTTTGCAAATACAGTTGCCGCATTGCCGGCTACCATATTGCCAAGTTCTGATATCGCACTCTGTCCTAACGCATCAATCGTTTCTACCGGCCCCATCATCATTTTTGATACAATCTGTAATGCGGTTGGATGATCAATATTCAAAACAACTTCGCCCTCGAGGTTTCCTACAATGCCAAGCTTAATGATCGATGTCTCCGCAGGATATGATCCATTCGACATGGACGGTTTACCTATTTTAAGATCCAACATACACATATCCTTCATCACTTTACAGACTGATATTATGAATGGGTTGATATGTTCCGCCTTCACGATATCACCTTCCCTTCCCAGTACATTTACATTCATGCATTCTAACGCAAAAAGCAGTATAAAAGACTTTGCAGCCGATTTTTACTGCTTCACTATGATATATATCCACATGTTTCTTTTCTTTTGTCTATACGCAGATACCATAATAGTATAACAAATCTCCTAATAGCTGTAAACTTATAATACCAATAATTCCTCCAACAACCGTCTTTATTAGAAAAAATTTAGATTTCTAAAACTTTCCAAAATGCTTGGCTTATTTTTATATCATAATTTTTAAGCCATTGTGCATATTTTTTCTTAAACATTTTTGTTTGTCGTGAGGCAATAATCTCTTCTTTCTTTGCCTGCGTATCATCGGTATCATTATTTTCGATACATTTGATAATATAATATCCATCGGAACCTGTGATCACATCACTCGTCTGTCCTTTTTCCAATGCAAAAGCTGCATCGATGGCTTCTTTCGAAAGCTTCGTCGTATCTCTTCCGATCGTAAGCTCTGCATCTGCTGCATCGGTATTAGCTTTCGCAAAAGTCAGAAAATCGTCTGCCTGTGTAAGCTGTGTTTTTAACTGTTGTACTCTCTTTAACGCCGTAACTTTCTCCTTTTCATTCAACTCCACTTTTTTACCTGATGCATTGGTGCCATTTGTGATCACTTCAAGATACTGAATCTTGATCTGCTTTGCTTCTTCATCGGAAATATTATTATCCACATCATCTGTTGCAACATAAAACATCTTATCTGCCAGTGCATTTTCTTCATAAATGTCCGATAAGCTCTGTACAGAGAGATAGTATTCCTGTTTATCCTGCTGTGTTGCGGTCTGTATCATCTCTTCGGCTTTTTGGACTGCTTCGTCTTTTTCATCATTAGTCAGCTTGATTTTCTGTTCTTCGGCTGCTGCTTTGATCACTTTGAGCTGTGTAACCATATTAATAACTTCTTCCTTCGCCTCATCTCCGATCGTTGTATCTTTTCCAACGGAATACGACCAGATCTTCTCTCCAAAACTGCCTTCATACTGGTTCTTTAAAAAATAACAATAATTTTTCACTTCGCTGTACTTAATTCCCTGATCTCCTACTGTGATCACAATGGAGCTATCCGTAATATCTCCTTTTTCTAACTTTGCGCTCTTCTTTTTTATTGAGCTGCTACATCCTGTGATACTTCCTGCCACCATAACGCCTGCTAAAAGCAACGCGACTATTCTATTCGTTCTTCTCATAAATTCCTCCTATGTCTTCTATAACTTTCTCTATCATATCAAAAAGTTCCTGCGTTGTGTTAACTTTTACTTTTTGCACTGTTGCCACCCCCGGTGTATATCGGGTAGTCCGTGGCATTTTCTTTTGATTCTGGTCGATCAGATAAATAAAATACGGCTTTTCGGATGGCATATAGCGCAGCTTTTCTTTGTAGCTTTTTAACATCTTTGCTGCTTTCTGCCCATCCACAGCACGGCTTTCATGCAAAAAGAACCGGATTCCATTTGGCTTTTGTATAATCTGCTCAATCCCTGTCTGATGTGCTTTTGCTTTAATCCTTGCAATATATAACAGGTTCTGTGTCACTTTCGGAATATCACCGAAACGGTCGATCAGTTCTTCCTGCATATCACGATAATCTTCTTCATTCTGTATCTCTGCGATCTTTTTATACATATCTAACTTCTGATATTCGCTCGGTATATATTTAGCCGGGATCAGAGCTTCTACCTGAATATCGATCTCTGTCTCAAATTCTTCTTCAATCGTCGGATCACCTTTCAGACGACGGACTGCATCATTTAACATTTTACAATACAGGTCATAACCAACTGCTTCCATATGACCGGACTGTGCCTCCCCAAGCAGATTGCCTGCTCCTCGTATCTCCAGATCACGCATGGCAATCTTAATACCCGAACCAAGTTCTGTGTACTCACGGATCGCTGCAAGTCTCTTTTGTGCGACTTCTTTGAGTGCTTTATCTCTTTTATACATCAAAAATGCATATGAAGTACGGTTCGATCGTCCTACGCGTCCGCGAAGCTGGTATAACTGTGACAATCCCATCCGGTCCGCGTCATCTATAATGATCGTATTAACATTCGAAATATCCAGACCGGTTTCAATGATCGTCGTTGCGACAAGCACATCAATCTCACCATTGATAAATGCCATCATAATATTTTCGAGTTCTCTCTCACTCATCTGACCATGTGCAAACGCTACATTAGCATCCGGTACCATTTTCATGATTTCTGCTGTTACTTCGTCGATATTTCTGACACGGTTATATACATAATATACCTGACCGCCTCTGGCTAATTCACGATTGATCGCTTCACGGATAATCTCTTCATTATGCTCCATAACAAATGTCTGGATCGGCAAACGATCGATCGGCGGTTCTTCCAATACACTCATATCACGAATACCGACCAGACTCATATGCAAAGTACGCGGAATCGGTGTCGCACTCAATGTCAAAACATCGACATTTCCTTTCATCTGCTTGATCCTTTCTTTGTGCGTCACACCAAAACGCTGTTCCTCATCCACGATCAAAAGTCCGAGATTTTTAAATGTAACATCTTTTGACAAAAGCCGATGTGTTCCGATGATAATGTCGACTTCTCCGTTTTTGAGTCTTTCCAATGCTTTCTTTTGCTGTGCCGGTGTACGGAAACGTGACAGCATCTCCACAGTGATCGGGAAATCACCGAGTCGTTCCATAAAGGTGTTGTAATGCTGCTGTGCAAGGATCGTTGTCGGAACCAAAAAAGCGACCTGCTTGCTGTCATTGACTGCTTTGAACGCAGCTCGTAGCGCAACCTCTGTCTTGCCATAACCGACATCACCACAGATCAGGCGATCCATGATCTTCGTGCTTTCCATATCCCGTTTGGTATCTTCAATCGCTTTTAACTGATCCTGTGTCTCTTCATATGGAAAAAGTTCTTCAAACTCATTTTGCATCGGTGTATCCTGACTAAACGCATAACCCTGCATCTGTTGTCGCTTGGCATACAAAAGCACCAGATCTTTGGCGATTTCCTGTACTGCGGTGCGCACACGCGACTTTGTCTTTTTCCATTCGTTTGAATTTAACTTGTTTAGTTTAGGCTTTTTCGCACTCTGGCTTGCAAACTTCTGTAACACATTCAAACCAGATACCGGAACATACAAATTACCGCCATCTCCATATTCGATCTTAACAAAATCTTTCGCCACACGGTCAACCTGTACTTTTTCAATTCCTTTGTAAATGCCCAGCCCATGATTCTCGTGTACGACATAATCACCAATGTTGAGATCATGGAAACTCTGGATCACTTTGCCGTCATATTTTTTCTGGCGTTTTCTCTTCGTTCTGGTCTTTGCGCCAAAGACATCTCCTTCTGTTACGATAACAAATTTTGCTGTCGAATAAATAAAACCTTTGCGCAGATATCCATACGATACCATGATCTGTCCTGCCGACAAGGTCGTATCCAGTGTTTCCCGGTAAAAAGATGCCACTCCTTGGGCATTCAGGTCACGGCTCATACGCTCCGCACGCGTTCTGGAAGCCGAAAGAACGACAACACGATAACCGGTCTCACTCCATTTTTTCAGATCTTCGATCAAAAGATCATAATGTTTATTATAAGAACCAATCGTCTGTACATGCAATGCATAACTTTCATTGACTTTGATCTTCTTTGGCAGTGTGTCTAACATGGTCAGATAAATTGTTCTTTTTTGTTCTAACATAGCAAGTGCCGACTCTGCACTGTATAACAGTTCCATCTGCTTTGGCAGGATATATCCCTTTTCAAGTCTGCCTTCCATACTCTCACGAAATTCCGTTTCAATTGCTTCTGCTTTCTCCATGCAAAGTTGTACATCATCAACAAAGAACAGTGTATTTTGACGATCAAAGTAATCAAAGAAACTGCCCTGTCGGATTGAAAAATACGGAACAAAGCTTTCTAAGCCATCTCTTTGTCCATATTCCCGGTACTCTTCTTCTAACGCTTTGATCATCTCATTGCATCGGTTGACGGCTTCATGATTTTTCTCTTGTCGAAAATGCTCGATATTCTTTTTCTGATCCTTTTTCATTGCTGCAAATGCTTCTGTGATCTGTGCTTTTGTCACAATAAATTCAGAAGCCGGAAAGATCATAAGGCTCTCGATCCTTTCGATCGAACGCTGGCTTTCGACATCAAACGAACGGATCGTGTCAATCTCATCTCCCCAAAGTTCTACACGATAAGGACAGTCTGCCGTAATTGGGAAAATATCCGCAATCCCACCACGCACAGAAAAATCACCGGGATTTTCGACCTGACTTTGCCTTTTGTATCCCATGTCGATCATTCGGACAATAAAATTTTCAAGATCCATCGTATCGCCTTCCGTCACAAATTGTATGGCTCTCTGATAAACCGATAGGCCGAAAAGATGCTCCATTCCAGCATCCATTGTTGTGATGATCGTTCCATTTTCCTGTGTCAAAAGTGCCTGTATCGCTTTCAGACGTTCGACCGTGATTGCATTTCCATGTACATCGGCACTGTAAAAGATCACATCCTTTGCCGGAAAATACAATACATTTTTATCAAACATCTTATAGTCTTCAAGCATTTCTCTGGCTTTGATCTCATTTTGCACGACAATAACAGACCATCCTTTTTCTTTTGACAGTCCGTAAATAAAATGTGCCTTTTGCGAATCCATGCAACCTGAAATATGCATAGGCAGACGTTCTCTGTCTATGCATTCTTTGGCACTGCTATATGCATTTATCTCCTGTAAAGGCTGTAATAACGTTTTCATTTTTCCCCTCTTTATCCGTTAAACCGGTTCATGGCGGTACGGGTATCCTCCGTGATCATGACTTCACACGCCTGTACTACTTTTTCTAATGCTTCCCGGATCACCGGTTCTTCTTCTTTGGCGAAACGCCCCAGAACATAATCGGCAAGATCCCAGCCTTTTGGCTTCTCTCCCACACCGATGCGGATCCTCGGAAATTCCTGACTTCCCAGATGTGCAATGATATTCTTGATCCCATTGTGACCGCCTGCACTTCCTTTTTCTCTGATACGAAGCTTTCCCGGAGCCAGATTGATATCATCATAAATAATGATCAGCTCATCGGTCGGATCGACCTTATAATAATCAACCAACTCTCTGACACTTTCCCCACTCAGGTTCATATAGGTCAATGGTTCTGCCAAAAGCACCTTTTGACCGGCAATCACACCTTTGCCGCAAAGCGCTTTGTGCTTCTTCATATCCAGTGAAATGTTGTTTGCATCTGCTAACGCTGTGATCGCAGAAAAACCAATATTGTGTCTTGTTCCATTGTATTTACTTTCCGGGTTTCCAAGTCCCACTATGATATACATCTTCGTTCTCCATTCTGCTAACTGTTTCGTCATACCGTGTTCCGGTTATGTACCATGCCGTTTCTGTCCGGCATTACTGTTTCTTGTATTTATACTTTGTAGTGCTGCTTTTATACCAGGTCACTAATAATGTTTATTAGTACGGGCTTCACCTAAATGTACGGTTTCACCTTTATACTTTGCTAAAGCTTCATGATCGACAATATGACGGTTATCCATTGTTTTCATGATATCTACAATATGTACTCCACTGGCAACCGAACTGTCTGCCAGATTTAAGATCTGGTTGTCACGGAATGATAATACAAACGGATGTAAGATATCGGTCGGATTTTCTGTAATTACCAGACCTTTGTCTCCATTGCTCAGATCAACACAGACACCCGGCTGCAACACATTAATGCTGTCGACCAATGCCTGCACAACGAGCTGATCGTATCCGTTTGCTCCGTCTAAAAGGTAACGAAGTGCCGTAATCTCTGACATCGGTTCTTCTTCAAACTTCATCGCTGTCATCGTATCAAATACGGAAGCTACTTTTAAGATTTCTACCTCATTGATCTTTTTGGTATTTTGAATAACATCTGCATCTCCAATCTGATACAGATCACGCATCGCAAGTGTTGTTGTTCTCTTTACCCCTGCATCCAGCTCATAATCTTTATTGATCAACTGATATCCTGCATAATAATAGGTATTGATCTTCTTTTCATCTTCCTCTGACCTCTCTTCTTTCTTGATCTTGCGCAGTGCAAGCGGCATCATAAGTTCACCGATATCATGGAGAATACCTCCAACGACCACATCAAGCTGTGCTTTAAAATCAAGTTCCATCTTTTTCGAGATCAATGCACATAAAATAGCTGTGTTCAATGCATGTTTATAAACATAATCTTCTGTACTGCGTAAGTTTTGTACAAAATTAATCTTGTGATATAAAGAACCGTATTTCTTGATCACCTGATTAGCAAAGGGATACATCCCCTTTGGTTCTTTCTGTGCTGCCACATCATCAAGGATATCACGTATTGTAAAGATCGCCATTGCCTGAAAACGCTCAAACTCAATATCATCTTCACTCATTGGTGGAACCGGCTCTGCAGGCTCAAGAATATAGACACCGATCAATCCAAAGTTCTGAATACTGACAATCCCCTGTCTGGTCAGTTTCGAATTACGTTCATACAGCATAACACCATTTTTATTATAAATGGGCTTTGCCAGGCGCATCCCTGTTTTCAATTCATCCGATTTTATAAATAACATATGCTTCCCTTACTCCTTTTCAGACCTTTTCTCCTGCAAATTGCTCGTAACACGGTTATAAAGTTCCAATGCTGCATTATATCCCATGTTTTTCTGTCTGTGATTAACTGCTGCCGATTCACAGATAACTGCGATATTTCGTCCCGGACGAACCGGAATCGAATGACATACGACCTGATTGCCTAAGAATTCAATATACTGCTCTTCCAGTCCTAATCTGTCATATTCCTGCTCTTTGTTATATTCTTCCAGTTTAATGACCAGATTGATCTCCTGCTCATCCTTTACACTTTCTACACCAAACAATGTCTTGGCATCAATAATACCGATACCTCGTAATTCAATAAAATGTCTTGTGATATCCGGTGCACTTCCAATCAAAGAACTGTCGCTGACTCTCTTGATCTCAACAACATCATCCGATACCAGACGATGACCGCGATGGATCAGCTCTAATGCGACTTCTGATTTACCGATACCGCTTTCACCCATGATCAGAACACCTTCACCATAGATATCAACCAATACACCATGTACCGAACATCTTGGTGCAAGTTCTGTATTCAGCCAGCGGATCAGTTCTGCCATAAACGGAGAAGTTGCTTTACGGCTTCTCAAAAGCGGTACATTGTATTTGTTCGCCAGTTCGACGATCTCATCTTCGATCCAGATCTCACGGCAATAAATGATACATGGAGGCTTTGGTGATTCTTCACTGCCACACATAATGCGTTCCATTACCTCAACACTTCGTTCAATACCGATCTTTTGCATATAAGTATGTTCTACATGACCGATGATCTGGATACGGCTGGAATCAAAATAATCAAAATAACCTGCTAACTGTAATGCCGGACGATTGACTTCTGTCTGTGTGATCTTGACATGGTCGATATCGAGATCCGGTGTACAATTCTCTAACTCTAATTTGTCTGCTAATTCCTTTAATGTTACATTATATCCACTACCTTGCATAATCTTTCCTCCATTCTTTTATTATGTACTCTCGGAATTTTCTAAACGAAATATTTCGAGATGGATTTTTGTTATACAATGACATTTTTGCAATGCGTACACGGTGTGTACGATGAGAAAATGGAAGCAGTATATCGAAAATCCAGCCGAAAGGGTTCGTTTGGAGAAAATATCGAGAGTACATTAGTAGAAAAAGGAGGTTCTTTCGAATGGATTTATCAGTAAACACAAGCAGCACCTATGCAACCGGCTCAAGCAAGTCAGCTTTAAAGTCTTCTGCAAAAAAAACCGATAACACATCTAATACGACAAAAGCTGCCGATACTGCTGCAGTATATGAGAAAACAACAACTGAGAAAAAAGACAGTGCAAACAAGATTTATAATCGTGATGCTGTCGTTGCCCAATTAAAAGCAGACCAGGAAAACCGAGCTGCTTCTATGCAGAATTTAGTAGAAAAACTTCTCGGAAAACAGAAAGGTACTTTTGATCTTGCAAACAGCACAAACTTAGCTGCAACATTCCGTCAGGCTGTACAGTTTGCAAGCCCTGAAGATATTGCGAAAGCACAGGCTGATATCGCAGAGGACGGCTACTGGGGCGTGAATAAAACTTCTGATCGTTTGGTCAGCATGGCAATTGCTCTTGCCGGTGGAGACACTGACAAAGCAGATGAATTAAAAAATGCAATCACAAAAGGCTTTAAAAAAGCTACTGCTGCATGGGGTGAGAAGCTTCCACAGCTTTGCCAGGATACATATGATGCAGCTATGAAGAAAATGGATGACTGGAAAAACGGCGTAACAACCGCAAAAGATTACGCTGATTATTTATCATAAGATCCATTTGTAATCCTGTTAAGGATGATGAAAATGATTTTGTTTATAGAAACAAAGCATTGATCTTTACTTTATGAAAAGAATCAGCAAATGCTGATTGACTGATAACATCGAAAAAGGCTCGGGTACTTCATCGAATGAGGCATCCGGGCTTTTTCGATATCATAACAGCTTGCAAAAAAAACGCCTACTTGATATATTTTCTTTATTACTTAGTATAACAGCCATTTGCAAAACAAATCCCTACGCTGTAACAACATCCTCACAACAAAAATAGAATGCGTCATATCTTAAGAGATTAAATTGTGTTTTTCTTTCTTTTAATTGTGAAAGCACTGTTTCACCTGATAAGAATTTTTAAGATTTTTTTCTTTTTTGCTTTGATTATGGGCGCTCTCATCTGATATAGGGGCAAGGCCGGTCTGATGTACATTGCTGTTTGGGAATCTCAAAGACCGTCGCCACTTGCACTGCAAAAAAGTATTTGCTTTTTGCAGTGCTACGTGTGCGCTACGTGGCTTTGCGAAGCGGAAGCGTGTCCCAAACAACAATGCTACTCAGACTGAGTCGCCCCTATAGTTATGACCCGCGCCCAATAAGCAAAAAAGCTTAAAAATCAGATATTCTAAACAGCCGTCGTGTCTCTGAAAAGACAAAACTCAAAATAAAACTGCAACACTTAGATATCATATGGGACATACATTGTGTTGTGAGAATTTGCCGTTCTTGTGATGTTGTTTCGTAAATGGCTGTTCTTTTTATCTTTTGCAAGTATACATATTAATTCCAAGAGATAATATAATAGTATGATACAAAAATAGAACAAATCTATTTTCTTTTCTCTTTTGCTTGATTCTTTTTTCTTGACTTCTTTTTTCCCTTTTGGCAATATAGACTTATATCACACAGAAAAAGCAGTCTGTTTTACGTTTGATGATAACAAAATAGTATTAATTTTTGACAAAATAATTTTATTACATTTCTATTTTTTATCAATTATCAATCAAGGAGAGAAAGTATGAGGAATCTATTTGAATATACGGACGGGTTGAACCACCCGATGGAAGCTTTTTTTCATATCACTAATGATCATAATTTTCCAATCCTTCCGCATTGGCACTATTTCATTGAGATCATTTATCTGACCAAAGGACATATCGAAGCAACTTGTGATCAGGCAGTTTATGTGTTGCATCCCGGAGATATGATCATTTTCTGCCCGCAAAAGATCCATTCCGTGGATGTCCTGAGTGATCCTGCTCTTCCGTCCGGCTATTATAAAGAAAAATCGACTGATGAATGCCGGCTCTATGATCAGGCTTCAAAAGCTCTGACAAATCCGAAGCATAATGCGATCTATCCGATCCTGCGTGACCAGACGATTGCACAAACACCACAAACGGATATTCATTATGAGGTCCTAAAGTTTGACCTTAACTTTTTGCAGACCGGTAATCAGTTCAAAACCAGTTTTTCGAGAACACTTCTCTACGCATTTGAACAGGATCCGGCTAATATTTTCTTTTGTAAAGACCGAATGACCGGTTTTGATGCCGGTGATCTGATAGCTTCTTGTATTCATGAAATGCGTAAACACCAATATGGTTACGATATCATGGCAAGTTCTTATACTGCTGCCCTGTTGACTAATATCATGCGGCTCTGGAAAAAGAACGGGATCGACTGGAACCATCACAAGACACAAAACGCTTCGGGAAGTCAGGCTTTTGACGAGATCACGCAATATATTGACAGCCATTATAATGAACCCCTGCAGGTTCAAGATCTTGCAAACCGCTGCAATATGAGTTATTCCTATTTTGCTAAACTGTTTCGCCAGACATATAACCAGTCCTGCAAAGAATACATTGAATTTATCCGGATCAGTAAAGTAATGGATCTGTTATATTTTACCGATTATGATCTGACTTATATCAGTCAGGAAACCGGATTTGCAGATTGCAGCCATCTGATCCGCACATTTCGAAAAAGAAAAGGGATCACTCCGAAACAATGGAGGAAACAGAACACACAAGCATCAAAGTACATTAATTTGTAAAGATCAGTGGAGCAAAATCCTATTAAGGAAATAGTCCTTCGGAAGCATTCGGAACTTTTGACACCATGATGTTATCATGCAATTTGCTAAAAACAACCGGTAGCTTTTCAGCAAAAATGTCAATATTTTTTTCTAATGAAACTGTGTATATTAAAAGAACAACTTGTAAAGAAACTATGTGATCTTTATCTGTAATTACGATCCGTTTAGAAAAGGAAGATGTTTTTACCGTTTTGAAAATGTCTGCGTTGACGATCCATCCCTGAAACTGGAGGACGATTCCGTTAAGATCATGATCAATCCTTACGGAAATGACACGAAGCAATTCGGAAAAGGATTTGCCGCATTGATGGATTTTCTAAAAAACGGTCAGATATCCGATACCTATACAGAATCGCTGAAGGACGAGATCACAGAGGTCAAAGTGAGTGAAGAGTGGAGGCGAAGATATATGAAACTACTGATAAGAGATCAGGAAAACATTGAACTTGGCAAAGAAGTTGGAAAAGAACTGGGTGAATTATCAACCTGCGTCCGACAGGTAAAAACTAATATGGAACAATTTTCTGCCAGCCAACTGGCTTCCCTGCTCGGATTTGACCAATTGACCATTGAAGAAATATTAGAAAGCATAAAGGCTCATCCTGACTGGAGCAATGAAAAGATTGCAACAGAACTGTTGGAAGAACGTAATAAGCATAATAATACGGATGAATCGTGAATGTTGCTCCCATACATCGATCCGCTCTTTTATATTATGCTTGCTGCTTTAAGCACATAAATCCGCTCTTTTATATCATAAACGTTGCTTCAGGCACATAAATCCACTCTTTTAAAGTTTCCTTTTTCCTAAAGCATATTATTCTATGAAATATTCTTTGGAAGTGTAAGAAATATACCTTACACTAAAAAGCAACTCCTTCTATATTTTTATCTAATTTTTCAAAATCAATACACTTCAAAACACAGTTATTACTTTTTAAATCCAACAAAATAACCTCAGGAAGAATCTTAATTTTATACTAAAATCCGGTTGAAACGCAGCTGCTTGCTGTATATAATAAATACAGAAGCAAACCATTTTTGTGTGAGCAGCCTGACCGGATTTGATTGGAACGATATTTTTCCCATTCATAAAAAACAATCGTTTGTCACTGACACTGCTTTTTATATAAAGCTTTATTCCGGTTATATAAGACAAGATTCTTCTGCCAACACAAGAAATGGAGAAACATATGACAAGAAAGTACAAAAGACTCGAAGAACTGGAAATATGGGATGATTTTATGTTTGGAGCTGTAATGAGCAACAAAGAACTTTGCAAACATCTGCTTGAGATCATTCTCCAAAAGAAAATCAAGGACATCCAATATACAGAACTTCAAAAAACAATTGATCTGCAATACGATGCAAAAAGCATTCGGCTGGATGTATATGTAGAGGATGATCTGGACTCTGTCTATAATATCGAGATCCAGACAACCGATGAAAAAAATCTTCCTAAAAGATCGCGGTTTTATCAGGGAATGATCGATCTGAACATCCTGAACAAAGGAGAATCCTATAACAAACTTAAGAAAAGCTTTGTGATCTTTATCTGTAACTATGATCCGTTTGGAAAAGGCAGATGTTTTTATCGTTTTGAAAATATCTGCGTCGATGATCCGTCCCTGAAACTGGATGACGATTCCGTTAAGATCATGATCAATCCTTACGGAAATGACATCGATCAATACGGCGAAGGCTTCACGGCATTGATGGATTTTCTTAAAAACGGCCAGATATCCGATACCTATACAGAATCGCTGAAGGACGAGATCACAGAGGTCAAAGTGAGTGAAGAGTGGAGGCGAAGATATATGAAACTACTGATAAGAGATCAGGAAAACATTGAACTTGGCAAAGAAGTTGGAAAAGAACTGGGTGAATTATCAACCTGCGTCCGACAGGTAAAAACTAATATGGAACAATTTTCTGCCAGCCAACTGGCTTCCCTGCTCGGATTTGACCAATTGACCATTGAAGAAATATTAGAAAGCATAAAGGCTCATCCTGACTGGAGCAATGAAAAGATTGCAACAGAACTGTTGGAAGAACGTAATAAGCATAATACGGATGAATCGTGAATACTACTTCCATGCACCGATCCACTCTTTTATATCGTGAATGCTGTTTCAAACATATAAATCTACTCTTTTATATCATGCTTGCTGCTTCGAGCACATAAATCTACTCTTTTATATCATGCATGATATAAATCCACTCTTTGATATTATGAATGCTGCTTCAAACACATAAATCTACTCTTTGATATCATACATGCTGCTTCAAGCACATAATTTTCTCTTTTTATTTCATAGAACTATTTATCCGTTCATTCGCTAAAGAAAAGCAAATCCCTATGAACTTTATTTTGAATTCATTTCATAAACAAATCTTAAAGTCACACAGTAAGTCTATGATTTTAGGACAAGATGTGGTATATTTACTTTTATGTGTATGAATAAATCATACCTTGATTTTACAGTTGAAAACGCTACATGATATTCATTGAAGTAAAATGTCATTGTATGTCAAAAATCCTTCTCGAAATTTTTCATTCAGAAGATTCCGAGAGTACACCACTATACGAGCAGTTTTCTATTCCACAAAAAGAAAGGTGGCTTTTTGATGAGTCTTTGGTATAACTTTTGGGGACATTTACGAACGATCCTGCATCATAAGAATCTGGTTCGTCATTATTGTTTTCGTGCCGGACTTTATAAGCAGGGAATCATGCATGACTGGTCGAAATATTCTCCGGTCGAATTTATCAATAGTGTCCGCAATTTCCAAGGCGGTAAAAAGAGTCCAAACTTTGGTGAAAAAGCAACAAAGGGATATTCTTCTTCATGGCTTCATCACAAAGGACGTAATCGTCACCATTTTGAATACTGGATCGACTTCACTTTAAATCCCGATGAGGGCTTGCAAGGAATGCCAATGCCGACCAGATATGTGTTGGAAATGTTTTGCGACCGCATCGCAGCAAGCAAAAACTACAATCGTAAGAATTACGATGATTCTTTTCCTTTAGCTTATTATGAAAAGAACAAATCACATTATATCCTGCACAAGGATACAAAAGAACTTTTGGAACGTCTTTTGCATATGCTTGCCGATGAAGGCGAAGACAAGACATTTGCTTATATCCGCAAAAATATAGATTGGAAACATTCTCCAAAATGGTAATCGTGCAATCACCTTAGATAAAATATTTTAAATTATCAACAGACCAGAAAATAAAAAAGTGCAAAGCCAGCGCTTTGCACTCCAAGAATTGCTAAAGCAATT
>OGNO01000173.1_pt1 | contig 60788 bp, 45 predicted proteins | sample 1573491 | NCBI WGS metagenome assembly OGNO01 (sample SAMEA2581900, study PRJEB24529) | metagenome | biome: Human gut stool | place: China | collected 2011
GCACACATAGCATTGCAAAAAGCAAATACACTTTTTGCAACGCAAGTGGCGACGGCCTTTGAGATTCCCAAACAGCAATGTACATCAGACCAGCCTTGCCCCTATATCAGATGAGAGCGCCCATAATCAGGGCAAAAAAGCAAAAATCTTAGAAATTCTTATCAGGTGATACAGTGCTTCAAAATACAAAGAAAATAGAAACATGAAATCAAAACTGATAATATGACGCTTGTTTGTATCCTTTTTTGTGAGGATGCTTTTAAGGGTGTACAGGTGTTTTGTAAATGTCTTTTGTTTGTACAAAAAAGAAAAAGCAGACCTACGTCTGCTTTTTCATGTAATATGATCTAAAAAATCCCATGTCAGTGCTTTCGCATCAACATAGTCTTTTCTCTTTTAAAATCCATACATTTTGGCAGCCCTAGTTTTATTTTAAGACAGGATGGTACTAATGAACTGTCTGTTACAAACTTAATCAGTATAACATATGCTTTCTTTTTGTCAAGACTGTCGTTCATTTTTTAGTAAAATTTTACAATTCATTTTTCATTACTAAAAGCATAATTTATACATTCACAATACATGATCTGTATATAACTTTGTCATCCCTAAATTAATGCTCCGGTTCCTTGACTGTCATTTTGTATTTCTTAGCTAACGCACGCAGCGAATCGTTATAATCCTGTAAATCCGTTCCAACGTTTGAAATCTCACTTCGTGCCTGTTCGAGTGCCTGTGTATCTTGTGCCGAAGCAGCTGTCGCACATTGAGTCAATGCCTGCTTATAACCTTTCATTGCTTTTAAATACTTATCTTTCAGTGCTTTGATCTCTTTTTGACCGGTCTTGATCGCCTGCGTCTGCTTAATGATATCATCTAACTGCGTCAGCAATGTATCATTGACATAACTTGCATAGATTTCCATGCCTTCTGCATAAGACGGGCTTGCAACATAAGCTTTTGCAAATTTGTTATATGCCACATTAATCTTTGCCATATCCCGATTTGCAAACTTTTCCAAAGCGGCTGCTTTTGTATCTTTGCCACAGGATACAAACAACAGACAGCTGCTAAGCAATAGTAGTACACAGGATATCCTGCTAAATAAAACAGACCGTTTTTTCATATTTTTCCGGCTTTTCATAGGCTCTCTACCTCCTGTTCTAAAGTGAATTTTTTACGATTCTTTATTATCTTTTCACGACAACAGCAAACACTTTTCCTCTACAATTTAATCAACACTCTAAATCAGCCCTTGACGTATCTTATCCTGTTTTTCAGGTATCCTGATAAATTTGCATCACACGCTGATATTCTTTTTCCAGCCATTCCATATTTTCAGGAAGCTTATCATATTGTTCTTTTCTGATATTATCCACCACTGCTGATGATGCCTGATATACCTCTTCCATTGCCAAAGTTCCCGAAAATCCTTTTAAAGCATGGATTGCCTTTAAAACACCATCATAATCTTTTTGTTCGTATGCTTTCTTGCCATCTGTAAAATGTGTATTATCTGCAAAACGATACAAAAATTTTTCAAAAATTTCTTCGTTATCTCCAAAGCGCTCCATTGCAATCTTATAATCAATTCCTGCCGCTTCTAGCCTTCTTTCATCTACCATTCCCTTTTTACCCCTTTCTCCATTCTTCCTGCTGGTATTGTTCTAATACATGATTATACATCGTACGTACTGCAGGTGCCATGAATTCCTTATTCATCGCTGCAATTCCAATGATACGATATGCATCCGGTTTGACCGGGTAACAATCCACCTGATATGGGATGTCATTCATAGTGATTGCCGGCATAATACAAATACCAAATCCATGCTCCACTAATGCAACTGTTGACAAATCATCCACCACATGATAATTCGACTGGATATTCAGATCATTTTCTTTCAGGAAATTCTGTATATCTGCGTCCGTAGATTCTCTTTGTGTTACAAACTGGTGGTTACGCATCTCGTCAATACCCATATATTCTTCAGGCTCTCTTTTCGGTGTGCCTTTCGGTACAACGCAGAGCAAAGGATCCTTATACAATGGTTCGATCGGTATATCTTTAGCACTGGAAACCGATAGAAACCCAAGATCCACAACGCCATTTTTTAACCAGTAAATGACATCATCATAGGTTCCCTGAAAAACCTCTATGCTGATGCCCGGATATTCATTTTGAAATGAATGCAGAATAGAAGGCAGCCAGTTCGTACAAATACTTGAAAAGCAGCCAACTTTTACTTTCCCCTGCTTCAAACCGTTAAATTCTGCGATTGCCTGCCATAAGCTTTCATCACTGTTTAAAACCGCATTTACATATGGCAGTAAATGTTCACCGTAGTTAGTTAAAGTAACGCCTGACTTACTTCTGTTCAACACAGAAAAACCAAGTTCACTTTCCATCGCTGAAATCGTATGACTGATCGCTGACGGTGTCAATCCTAATATATCCGCAGCTTTACGAAAACTCCCCTGATCCGCAACCGTCTTAAACACCTGATATGTCAAAAGTGTCATATTTCGTTTCTATGCCTCCTGCCTGCTTTCAAACCGATCTCTGCATTTTCTTTTTAACAAAGAACAAATCTGCATAAAATGGTTCTTTTTACTATATTTTTCATACCTATTTTTATTATATACTATACCAGAATACACTGTCAAAATTCTTTGGGCAATTTTGCCCATTTTTATCATATTCCTGTTATTATTTTATTTTTTCGGAAAGCTGTTTTCTTTTTGCTAGATGTGACCAGATGCAGAATTTTTTTCTTATTTTCTCTTTTAACATTAAAAATTTCAACTTTTCCCGATACAATAGGATATAATAACTTTTCTGTTTCTCCGGTTACAATGAAACAGAAAAGTTGTGTAAAGCCTATGGCTGCTCTACACAACTTTCTTATATAATCATTAAGGATTGGAACTAACAAAATTTACATACCGCTTAAACTCACTCTAAAAGGTAAGCCTAAAAAATCAATTTATTATCTTGCACATTTATAAAGAAGGTCTTCCCATCTTCTGTCAACTTCCTTTTGGAACTGTTCGATCAGTTCCTCATTTCCTTTCTTGAACAGGTGTTTGAAACGGCCCTGTGGTTTTAAGAAATCTTCGATCGGAAGTTTTTTCTTAGGTTCATAGCTTAATGTCCACTTGCCATGATCTACTTCAAACAATGGCCAGTAGCAGGTGTCAACGGCAAGCTTACAGATCTTCATGATCTCTGCCGTATCATATCGCCAGCCTCTTGGACAAGGTGTCATTACATTTAAGAACGAAGCACCTTCTGTATAAATGGCTTTTTCTGATTTACGATGTAAATCTTTAAAGTCGTTTGTAAATGTTGTCTGTGCTACATAAGGCACATCATGATCTGCAATAATACTTGCAAGATCTTTACGGTTTTGCATTTTACCGTTTGACTGCTTACCAACCGGTGTCGTTGTTGTATCTGCATACATTGGTGTCGCAGAAGAACGCTGGATACCGGTATTCATATATGCTCCATTATCATAGCAGACGTACACCATGTCATGACCACGTTCCATTGCACCGGATAAAGACTGGAATCCGATATCATAAGTACCGCCATCACCACCAAATGTAATAAACTTAAACGTTTCATCTTTTGGCAGTCTGCCTCTCTTCTTTAATGCATGATAAGCTGTCTCAACACCGCTTAATGTGGCACCGGCATTTTCAAATGCATTATGGATATAACTGTCTTCCCATGCTGTATAAGGATACATAAAAGACGATACTTCCAGGCATCCTGTTGCATTACCGATCACAGCATGGTCTCCTTCATGAAGTCCACGCAGCACCGCACGTACCGCGATTGTTGCACCACATCCGGCACACATACGATGTCCCGGTGCCAGACGCTCCGGTTTATTCATCATTGTTTTTAAACTATAATCACTCATTTGCGGCCTCCTCTTAACGTAATCTGATATATTTGTGCTGCTCTACTTCTTTTCCATTTACAACCATATCTTCGAGTTCTGCAAATACACCATTTACATCACTGATCGTAAAATCACGTCCAGCAAGACCATATATATAGTTCACAGCTTCGATATTTACTTTATGATAGAATAATCCGGCAGTCACTTCACTTCCTAAAGGTCCGCCATTGCCATTGTAGCTTTCACAACGATCCATGATAGCTGCAGCTTTGCAATTCTTTAATGCCTCGGCAATCTCTTTTGCCGGGAACGGACGGAACACCCTGAGTTTTAATACTCCGACTTTCTTCCCCTGCTCTCTGAGTTCATCAACCGCCTGCTTTGCCGTGCCGGCTGCCGACCCCATGATCAACATAATATAATCAGCATCCTGCGTCTTATATTCTTCAAAAAGTCCGTATTCTCTGCCTGCCATATCCTTAAACTTCTTAGCAATTTCCAAAATCACTTCTTTGGAATTTTCCATTGCAATCTCTTGATTTTTCTTAGCTTCCATCGCATAGTTACTGACAGAATAAGGACCTACTGCGATTGGTCTGCCCGGATTTAATAAAAATTCTTCCGGTTCGTATTCACCGACAAAATTCTTTACTTTGTCATCTTCTAATAATTCAATATTTTCTACAGCGTGGCTTGTAATAAAACCATCCTGACAGATCATAACCGGGAGATGCACTCTTGTATCTTCTGCGATCGGATATGCCTGAATAAAGTTGTCATATGCCTCCTGATTATTCTCGGCATAAATCTGGATCCATCCGGTGTCTCTTGCACCCATACCATCGGAATGATCGCAGTTAATATTGATCGGACCGGATAAAGTACGGTTTACTAAAGTCAGTACCAGCGGAAGGCGGTTCGATGCCGCTAACAAAAGTTCTTCCCACATCAACGCAAGACCTGCCGAAGATGTTGCCGTGAGACTTCTTGCACCTGCTGCCTCTGCTCCTATCGCAGCACTCATGGAAGAATGTTCACTTTCTACCGGGATAAACTCTGTATCCATCTCGCCATTTGCAATATAAGTAGAAACCATCTGTGGGATTTCCGTAGAAGGAGTGATCGGAAATGCCGGCATAACATCCGGGTTTACCTGACGGATTGCATAAGATACCGCTTCATTTCCTGACATGCGTTCTTTAATAGCCATTAGATATTGCCCTCCTTCATTTCTATTGCTCCAAAAGGACAGACATTTGCACAAATACCGCATCCTTTACAATGATCCATATCAAACTCCAGACGTTTTGAATCTTTTACCGGAATACTTCCATCCGGACAAACCGGTGCACACAGCAGACACTGTTTACATAAATCTGCATGAAAGACCGGTGTGTTTGTACGCCATTCTCCGGTTTTAAACAACTTAGAAGTGCCTCCGTTAAAGACCATCAAACCTTCTGTTAAACGATCATGAGGAGTCTTCTCATTTATCTTAGTAATATCGGTTCTCATTTCCTCTTTTCTCCAATCAATTTCTTTTCTCTTATGCGCTCAGGCTAACTTTATCATTTTCAATATCTTCCTCTAACTCTTCAAAAGCCATTTCCAAAGCCTGCATATTTCCATCGATCACTTCCGGCTTCTTTGCAAATTTATGCTGATAAGAAGCACGCATCTCTCTAAAGAAATCTTCTCTTGGCATCACTTCACTAACAGCAACTGTTGCAGCAAGCATCGGTGAGTTCGGGAAGTTCTTTCCTAATGTATCCATAGAGATCTTTCTGGCATCAATTGTATATACACGGCCGGTATAACCTTTCAAATGTTTCTCAATCTCTGCTCTGCTCTTTGCTGTATTGATGATAATCGCACCATTTGCCTTTAATCCGGCTGTGACATCAACCGAATCTAATAACGTCTCATCCACTACTACCACGTAGTCGGGATGATATATATTTGAATGAACCCGGATCTTATCACTGCTGATACGGTTATATGCTGTAATCGGCGCACCCATTCTTTCCGGACCATATTCAGGAAATCCCTGTACGTTCTGTCCGGTTTTAAATGCAACATCAGCAAGTAATAATGCAGCTGTTTTTGCACCCTGACCACCACGTCCGTGCCATCTGATCTCAATTCCGTTCTTCATAATGTACTCTCCTTCTTATAGTGAATTTTTTTCACCCACAAATTTTATTTTGTTCAACTTCTACTATTATACCGATGAAAATTAAAATGTAAAGAGGTTTTGCTTAATTTTCTTCATTTTTATCATGAATATTTTTCATCTATCGAACTTTTAGATGTACGAATAGAAAAACAAGGTGTAGAAACATATAAAATATTGTTGGAAATACAAAAACAGAGCCGGTCTTTCGACCGGCTCCGGCTTGAGCCTGCTTCTTTTATTCTTTTCCCATTAAATCATTGATAAATCCCTATCATCTTCCCGACCAACGGAATACTTTAAATCCTTTCGTCGAATTTGATACACGGCGATTCTTATAACAATATGTCCTGCCACCGCTCTTCCATTTCCAATTCTGTTCGATCACGGTATAAGTTCCATCTGAATTAACGGCTTTGATGATAAACCAGTGACCGCTTCCACGGCTGTTTGTCTGATAACCAATGTCTCCTTCTGCCGGACTCGTTGTCCGGTAAAAACTTCCCGATGATGCAGACGGGGTTCTTCCGGTAAACATATTGGCTACTGTAATACCATATACCGATCTGTAGTAATTGCTGACATATCTTGCACAAGAATAGTTTCCTACATCGGAATACCCCGTAATATATTTTGCTGCTACACCATGAAATGTATCAACAGTCTGTCCGTTGGATGTAATGCAGATCGTCTGTCTTGTATAATTTGTTCCTGATGACTGTGCTGTTCCCCGAATCGTAACGTCTTTTGTTCCAAGTAAGGGATTGCTACTGCCCCCTCCTACATTGATCGCATAGACATAAATCTTTTGTGCTCCCGTTCTTGATACTTTAAATGTTGCATCAAAGCCATGATATTGTCCGACTCCCGGAAAAGCATTATCTACATCAGGCCGATGTACATTTGCTACACATCTATAACCCGGTGCGCCGGAACCTGCCGGACCACCTACATAAACATGAACCTGTAACTTGCTTCCTAAGGAATCTCTGTCAAATGTCCATCCTGATACACGAAGCGTTCCGTTAGAAGGAGATGTAGCAAAATCAACATATCCCTGTGGATTTACACCATAGCTGACTGCTGTCTGTGGACGGAGTTTGCTGTTGACTTCTGATGAAACGGCAAATGCATATTTGTAACCACCGGATACTTATCACTGTAGTAAAAAATACAACCTATATTCTATTATTTTTCTTTCTCTGACACTTCCGCTTCACTGGTTTTCCCCTTATAAGGATTCACATGTACCATACAATGTTTTACAAGCACAAATTCCTTTTCAATCGCATCGTGTACCTTTTGTGCTATATCATGTGCTTCGATCAATGTCTGCTTTCCGTCTGCTTCTATTTCCACATCCACATAAATTTTTGAGCCAAACATGCGGGTTTGCAAACTACTGATGCCAAGTACACCATTCTGTGAATAAATGCATTTTTGTAATGCATCGACAACACTATCATCACAAGCTTTATCAACCATTTTATTAACAGCATCCATAAAAATGTCAATAGCAGCTTTCAGAATGAATGCGCAGATCAAAACACTCGCTAACGGATCTAATACCGGATATCCCATACGTGCTCCGATAATACCGATCAAAGCGCCGATTGAAGATAATGCATCCGAGCGATGGTGCCATGCATCTGCTTTTAATGCACTAGAATGAATCTTATCCGCAGCGATTTTTGTATACCAATACATCCATTCTTTAACAACAATGGATATAATCGCTGCAGCCAGGGCAAGCATTCCCGGAACAGCGATCAAACTACTGTTACCGGAAATGATCTTTTCAATACCGGACCATCCAATGCCTGCACCGGTCGCAAAAAGAACGACCGCAAGTACAATAGCAGCAACACATTCCAGTCTCTCATGCCCATATGGATGTTCTTTATCTGCTTTTTTACTTGATATATGTATTCCTATCATCACAATAATTGTACTAAATACATCTGATGCCGAATGAATCGCATCAGAGATCATTGCACCGGAATTGGCAATAATTCCGGCTAAAAGCTTTCCCGCTGACAGCAAAAGATTCACAATGATACTCACTCTCGATACTTTCATCGCCACTTTCTTCTGTGTGTCTGTTTCCTGCTGTGACATTTCCATAATAATCCCCCATTCTATAAAAAACAACCTGCGTATCCATGCAGATTGTTTTTACTTTCATATATATTCCGCTTATTGTAGCACATTCCAAATGTTTTGTGAAGAAGTTTTATAATATCTCTTTCCATGCTTCGCAAAGCCGTTCAAAACTCCATGCTGCATTTGCCGGACTCGTAGATGGTAATTGATGTAGAGGATATCCTTCTACATCTGTAACATATCTCTGGAAAAGCCGGTATGCTTTTGCACCATTTGCATAGATTGCCTGAATTTTGCTGTTTTTTAAGATACTTTGAATATCATTGACTTTCACGTTCCGGATACTGCTATCACTGGAACCTATGATTTCACAGGAATCAATGACATCCCATATAGCAATATGCCGGCTTCGCAATAATCTTTTCTTTTGCTCGATCGTTTTCGGAACTTCTTGTCCGGTAATCTTAGCAATTACTTTCCAAAAACGATTTTGCGGATGCCCATAATAAAATGCCTGTTCTCTGGATTTTACAGATGGAAAGGATCCTAAGATCAAAATTTTAGAGTTTTCATCATATACCGGTTCAAAAGTATGTTTGACCGTTTCATATTGCTTTTTCTTCTGCTTTGTGGATGGCATATATTCTTTCCTCCAGCCTTCATCTGTTTATGTTTACCGGGTTATTTTTCTTCTTCGATAATCTCGCTTGCAATCTTCTTTTCATCCCATTCCGGATGGGCAAGGATCTGTTCTATCATTTTTTGAATCATATCACAGTCAAATTCCAACAAAGATGCTAATTCTTCAACAGAGTACTTTGACATATTACTTTTTACAACTCGTATTCCTCTTGACAGATCACCTAATTTCTCACCAATCTCTTTTCCTTTTTCTATATTTTCCTGATCCCGCATCAACAATGTCATATATTCCCGCCTCCATTCTTCACTTGCTTTCACAGCATCTATTTCTTTTTCTAACGATTCTGTATATCGGTCCGAAGCTTTTCCATTTTTTAGGAAGTCCATAAATGCACGAAAACCTTTTCCTAGTTTCTCTTCCTGTTCTCCAAATGGATTTATAATAATTTTAACAGAGTCGTCTTCTAATTTCAATTCCTGATCGTCAACACAGATGCTTTCAAAACGATAAAAACATCTTCCTTTTTGAAACGGATCATATCTACAAATAAAGATAACATAGCTTTGCTTTAATTTATTATAATCCTCACCTTTATTTATAATATTCAGATCTATCATTCCCTGATAATAACGTGACCGCTTGGGAAGATTCTTTTCATTTGTAGCCTGTATTTCTATATCATATACTGTATTTTCATCATCCTCTATATAAACATCCAGCCGAATGCTTCTTGCATCATATTGCAAATTAATGGATTTTTGAAGTTCCGGGTATTGGATATCTTTGATCTTCTTTTGCAAGATCATTTCTAATAACGGCTTACACAATTCTTTGTTACTCATAACCGCACCAAACATAAAGTCATCCCATAACTCTAATTCTTCTAATTTTTTATATTTTCTTGTCATTCTACTCCTCCATATTATTTAAAAATGCTTTTCTATACAGAGAAATTTTCAAGCTCTAGATGATATTTCGACTGCTTTTATCTTTATTCACTAAAAACATAGCATGCAAATAAATTATGCTTTTTACATTATAAAATAACATTCTTTCTCTGGTATTTGAAAATTCATTTTTAGCATTACTCAATTTTTAAATTCCATCAGGATACTACTGCCAGATATACATTTTAAAAGAAGCCATCGGAAAAATAGTGACACCACACACTATAAAAGCCTATTTCCGATGGCGAAGAAACCAATAGAAAGATCTCGGTTAAAGAATTTTAGATTACGCGTAAAAGATTGTTGCTTTTCTAAAGTATAGCAATTTCATTATGGAGATACTATTGACAATGTTGCTAAATTCACTTTTTGATTTGTTGCACTTTTTCCCAAAAAAGCTCCAATTTTAACATTTTATGATTGTCATAAAAAATATCCGTCATTTTTACTAATTTTACAATGTGCATTTTATACTATATTTTCTTGCATAAAACACCTGCACGAATATAATTTCACCCAAAAAAATCATTAAAAAAGTTCTTACAACACTTTACGAATATACATAAAGCATTGTAAGAACAATCGTTTTATATTTCTTATTTCACGGTTGCTAAATCTTTTAAGCAGCTGTCAACAGTTGTCATATCGGCTACAAACAAACATACATCATTTACTTTTACACGATAAAAGTTTGATCCGTCATATGGCAAGAACGATACCGTAAAGTTTTTATTATCTTCTGCAAATTGCAAAGTTGCAACCGGTGTATCCGATGAAGGCTTTACACTTGATTTGATCGCAGCAGAATATGTGATATTTCCTAATGCTTCATATGCTTTTCGGAATGTTTTGTCACTCACTTTCTTTCCATTGACTTTGGATGTATAGTTATATTCTTTCGATGAAGAGGTGCTTGGTTTTTCTTCTTTATTCAATGTCATCGTATACTTTTTACCCTGATAATTCAAAGTCAGACTCTTTAGTGAATCCGTATTTGCCGGGCACGGTGTCTTATAAACACAGCTAAATGCTTCAAACTCCGCAATCGATGCGATCGTGTCTGCTGACACCAGATAGATACCGTTACTGCCGGATGGCTGAACATAATAATTTTGCTGTGTATCATCCAGATTACCAACTAAAAGTTTAAATGTATGATATGTTTTATCTTTTTCAGCAATTTCTGTACTGTCAGAACTGTCATCGTCCGTATCTTTTACGGTATAATATCTGACATTCAATGTATACTTAGGATTACTGATACCATATTGTTTTTCTTCTTTTTTCGTTGCATGGTACACAACACCCTCTGTATATTCTAAACCGGAAAGACTGGAAAATACAGTTTGTAATCCATCCTCATCACCGGCAACGGTCTGATCATATGCTTTTGTGATATCCCATCCATAGATATCTTTATATTTGGCTTTCTTATTATCATAAGTTGCTAAAAAGTTCGTTCCTTTTTTCTTATCGACTTCATAGGATGTGACGTACTGTGCCGAAATATCCGGTGCATCCGGCAATGTCATAAGCTGTGCCTGTGTATAAGAAAAGTCATCTGTCACATTCGATGGCACCACATATACTTCTTTGGTATTATCACCGGTATAAGCATAACAGCCTTCGGCTGCTGCGGATTCCAGACCATAAGAAATCGACTCTGTCTTTCCATTCTTATCTGTTAATTCTATGACCAGTGACGGAGAATCCAATGCATATTCTGACAGATCATTACAATCTTTTGTAATTTGTCTGGATGCCGTCACGGCTGCCATGTCACTGACCATTGTTTTGACTTTACTCTGGTCAACCGGAAAATCCCTGTCATTTTCCAGTTTCCAGGTATTCTTTTCTTTTACAAATGTAATATTTGCATTGCTGTTCTTATAATGCAATTTCGTAATATCATTTTCTTTGAATTTGTATAATGATACACTTTTTGTTGCACTGCTCTCTTTCTTTTCTTTTGATTTCTGATAATTGCTAGCAAAAAGATACGCACCGCCTAACAGGATCAGGAGAAGCAAAAGAACAAGTATGGTAATTGTCTGTTTTTTCTGCTTTGTCATAATTCTCTCCATTTCTATATCATGTATTTAATAGAAAATACAATATTTCCGGCTGTTATTTTCTTCTTCTAAAGAACCAGATCAGGAAACCACATATCAAAAGTCCTCCCGGAATGATCACAATAATGATTGCTGCCCATAAAAGCTGCGTACCGGATGTCAGTGATACATAAGAATAAGAAAGATTTTTCTTATCAATGGATGCTTCTTTTACATCTGACTTTGACAAAGAACTTGCCGCTTTCTTAAATACCGTTGCATTTGCAAGCTGTGTTGTCTGTGTAAATGATTCTGAAAATGCTCCCGAAGAGGCAAATACCAACAAGTTTGTTTCTTTTTTGTCAACAGTCTCTGTAATCGAATAACCAACAGAAAACGGACCATCCACATCACCATCTTCTTTACTTGCACTACCCGAAGAAGGATCTACTTTAATAAATGAACTATCTGATGTATCTAACAGATCTGTGATCTTAACGGTACTGCGAACAGAATCGCTCGAAGCTTTCGACAATCCTGCTGCATCAGGGAAGATAATATATCCCGAAAGATCTGAAAGCAATGAGCTGTCACTTCCCACAGAAGGCACAATATAATTAGGATATGTTGCATAATTTCCGGTACCTTCACAGATAATTCCTGATGTAACATTGACACCATAATAAGCAAGTATTTCTTTAAAGTTCGTCATCTTTTCTGTTGTATAACCGACATTAATGATAGCCGAGCCGCCATTCTTCAGATAATCAAGAATTTTATCTTTCTCTTCTGTTGTAATATCCGTTGTCGGACCATTGATATATAATACATCACAATCCGAAGGCACACTATCTTTGGTTGCCAATTCCAGATCAGAGATTTCATAATTCATCTTTTCTAATGCAGATTTTAATGTATCACCAAGCTCTGTTTCGGAATGCTTTGTCAAGACATACATCTTTGTGGAAGAATCTGATATTACATTTTGAATGGCGGCTGTCACCTGACCTTCTACATCGAGAGAGGTAGATGATGAACCTGAAGAATACATACTGTTGCTCTCAATATACATATCTTCATTAGAAATGTATTTCGCACTCTTTGTTTTGTTGTTTACAACAATAACATCATTTGAAGAAATCTCGTCATCAATGCCCTGCTTCTTTGCAAATCCCGGATTAACTACCGGATCGATCCTTTTGACCTTAACATGTTTTGAAACCTTATTATACTGCTTCAATGCATTGCTGATATAATCCTGTTCGGAACCATCCTGCACCATATAATAGATCGTAATATCCGAATCGACCTGTTTTAAGATCTTTTTAGTAGTCTTTGATAAGGTAAAGTAACTACCGGAACTAAGATCGGTTGACAGATCCAGCTTACCAAATACCAGATTGACAACAACAACAATTGCGATCACAAGTACCGTCAATACAGAACTGTATGCACCGGAACGGAATTGTTTATTTGTAAAAGATCGTTTGATATTATCAAATACCTTTTTGAAATTGAATTTCTTTTTCGTTTTCTTTTCCTGCTTTTTTTCTAGGCTGTTATTTTCTGTTACAACAGCATCTATTTTCTGTTCTGTTTCATTGCTTTCTTTTGACGCAGCAATATCCAGATTTTTTTCTTTCTTTTCTTCGCTCATACAAACCTCCAAATCTATCTTTTTTCTTATTGATTCATTTTTACAACATTCTAACCGGCTTATGAAAATCTCTTCTTCTTAATTGTCTGAATCGTTAAGAATACAAAGACAAATGCAAAACTTAAGTAATATACGATCGTATCATAGTTCAGAATACCAAGTGAAAAATCATCGAATTTTGTTGAGATTGCCAACACATTTAAAATATTATTTAAAAGGCTTTCATACAATGAAGATTTCACAAAATATAAGATCCAGATCACAGCTTCTCCGATCACGCCAAGCAAAACAGATACAGTCGGATTGTGCATCAGACTGTATGTGATTGCAGCAATTGCAAGCCAGATAATAGCGGTCAATCCACACTGTGTCAATGCATCAGTAGGAATCAGACTTGTCAGATTACTTAACAGATACATTAAAAGCAAAGTAATAAAAGAACCTACTGCTGCAATAACCTGACTCTCCGTCAAAGAAGAAATAAACATACCGATTGCAATACATGCCGTTCCCAGTAAGAAAAATCCAATGATACTGCTATATGCCAGAGATAAACGGACATCCGTACCATACATATTTAAGATCAATGGGTACAGACAGATCACTAAAATTCCAATACCAAAAAGAGAAACGACTGCAAAGAATTTACCAAGAATAATCTTTGTAATAGATACCGGAGCTGTATATAAAAGCTGGTTCGTTTTCTGATGATTCTCTTCAGCTACAATTCGCATTGTCAAAATTGGGATCAAAATTACAAATAAGAAGGAAATACTTCCCAATGTTTCTTCAAAATTACCAATGCCTCCGGACAGATTATATGCCCATGTATAAATTCCTATGATCACAAGGAAAAATGCTAAAAAGACAAATCCGATCATAGAACTAAAATATTGTCTTAATTCTTTCTTATAGATTGCTAACATTTATTGACCCTCCTTCTGTGTTAATGCTAAGAATGCATCTTCAAGAGAAGTTTCTAACAGATGCATTTCCAAGATCGGACAATCAAATTCTGCCATAGCATAAAAAATCTTTTCTCGAATATCCTGATCTCTTTCTGTATAAACAGTCATACCAATTGCCCCATCTTCTGCGGTTTCATCATATTGTACTTTTCCGATTTCTGTAATCTGATTGAGAGCTTCTTTGATCTTAGAACGTTCTCCTCTGATCACAAGATGGATTCCTCTAGACTGCATCATCGCTTTTGTCAGATTGTCCGGTGTATCGCAAGCGATCATTTTCCCTTTGTTAATAATAATGATCTCATCACACACCGCAGATATTTCCTGCATAATATGTGAACTTAATAAAATCGTATGCGATTTACTCAATTCACGGATCAACTCACGAATTTCAATAATCTGGCTTGGATCAAGTCCTACTGTCGGTTCATCAAGGATCAGAATGTCCGGTGATCCGAGCATTGCAGCAGCAAGCCCTACTCTTTGCTTATATCCTTTCGACAAATGACGGATCAGACGTTCTGATACATCCTTTGTCTTTGTTTCTTTCATTGTATTATAGACAGCCAGGTTTCTTTCTTTTTTAGGCAGTTTCTTTAACTCTGCTACAAACTGTAAATATTCTCTGACTCGTAAATCCTGGTATAACGGAGGAATTTCCGGCAAATATCCTATGTTCTCTTTCGCTTTCTCCGGCTCTTGCGACATATCGATTCCATCGATCAGAACCGTTCCTTCTGTAGGTGCTATATACCCTGTAATCATATTCATCGTAGTGGATTTTCCTGCACCATTTGGTCCTAAGAAACCGACTACTTTTCCGGTATCTACTGTAAAAGACAGATGATCTACCGCTGCATGATTTCCATATCTTTTTACAAGATCTTTTACTTCAATCACTTTTAACTTCCTCCTGCATTTTGATTTTGTCTCATTAGACACTCTGTTACAAACAATAGCATATATTTGTCACCAAATTGTGAACTTCTATTTCAATATTCGTAAATCATCATTTGATACAAGATAAAAAAGTGCAACGCCGGCGCGTTGCACTGCAAGAATTGCTAAAGCAATTCTTGTTGATGTACCTCTACTATATGAGCAATTTCCTATTCCATAAAAAAGTGCAAGAATTGCTAAAGCAATTCTTGCTGGTGTACCGCTACTGTACGAGCAATTTCCTATTCCACAAAAAAGCTGCCACTATATGCTATAGTGACAGCTTTCATTTTAAATTTTATCCTGATTCTTAATTTCGGACTATTCTGCGTCTGCAAGAATTTCTTTCTTATTATAAGAACCGCATGATTTACATACTCTGTGAGACATCATTAATGCTCCACACTTGCTACACTTAACTAAGTTTGGTGCAGACATTTTCCAATTAGCTCTTCTCTTGTCTCTTCTTGATTTTGAAGATTTATTTTTTGGACAAATAGACATTCTATTCCACCTCCTGATTTTTACTCGCTTTACAACACTTTTTCGATTATATCAATATGTGCAAATTTTGTCAATATCTTTTTACAAATTTCTCGCTTTCATTCCGATTTCGGCAAGGTATCATTATTTCACAGACCTTATCTGAGCAATTCATCTGCTTTTTCTACTTTGTTAAACGTGCTGTCTCGCGGGCAATTGCAAGCTCTTCATTTGTAGGGATCACATAAACAGGAATCTTACTTTCCGGTTTTGTCAAAAGTTCTTCTACACCACGAACAGCATTTGCTTTTTCATCCATAACAACGCCCAGTGCAGAAAGACCACTCATGATCATTGCACGGATCTCTGCATTATTTTCACCTGCTCCTGCAGTCAGGGCAATCGCATCAGCTCCCCCTAAAGCTACATAATATGCACCGATATATTTGATTACACGATATACCATTACTTCAATCGCATTCTTGGCATCTTCATTTCCGCTATTTCTGGATTCAATCAGATCACGGTAATCATTTGATATACCGGATAAACCTAACGCACCTGATTTTTTATTCAGAATCATTGTCATCTCTTCTACGGAAATATTTTCTTTCTTGCAAATATATTCAATGATAGCCGGATCGATATCACCGGAACGTGTTCCCATCATCAGACCTTCGAGTGGAGTCATACCCATGCTCGTATCAATACTTTTACCATCTTTAATAGCAGAAATACTTGCACCGCTTCCGATATGACAAATGATCATCTTAGAATGATTGATGTCTAAACCGGCAATCTCAGCAAGACGTTTTGATACGAAACTGTGACTTGTTCCATGGAAACCATAACGACGAACACCATATTTCTCATAATATTCTTTTGGAAGACCATACAGGTATGCTTTCTTTGGCATTGTCTGATGAAATGCCGTATCAAAAACCGCTACATTCGGTACACCCGGCATAACTTCCTGACAGGCACGAACACCCAGAATATTGGCAGGATTATGCAAAGGTGCAAGATCATTACATGTTTCAATTTCTTTGATCACCTCTTCTGTGATCACAACGGAAGAAGAAAACTTCTCTCCACCATGTACCAGACGATGACCTACAGCATCAATTTCTTTTAAGGATTTGATCACACCGATCTTTTCATCCAAAAGACTGTCTAATACTTTCTTTAATGCAACGCCATGATTAGGAAGATCTATTGTTTCCTGATATTTTTCACCATTCTTTTTATATGTAATACTTCCATCCAGACCAATTCTTTCACATAAGCCGGAAGCACTTACCTGCTCTGTTTCTGAATCAATCAGCTGAAACTTCAATGACGAACTTCCACAATTAACAACAAGTATTTTCATAATGAACCTCTTTCCGCCATAACGGCTTGCTTTCTTTTCTATTGTAAATAATTCGAAATAGCTCAAAAGAGTTATTAGGCTTTGTTACACACATTATCAAGTATACTTGATTCCGTTTTTTTTGTCTAGTAAAATGCGTCAATTCGTTACATCTTTTCGAATTAGCTCTTTTCGAATTAAACTTCCTGCTTTGCCACTTTGAGCAGATCCTGCATACGGTCTGTGATCTGGTTCAAAACACTGCTGTTCTCTTCCTGTTCTGACAGGGAAGATACACTTTGCAATAATTTTTCTGTCTTTTCCTGTGCCTATTTCATCTACTCAAGCTTGCGGTCACTGTTATATTCCAATGTTTTTGCTGCATAGATGGAATACATACCAACAAGGATCATAATTGCTACCCGGACAACCGCTTCATCTGCTCCCTTATATCCAAACTTGCCGGTCATGCCACCACCGATTGTCATGATCAGGCTTAAAATAACCGTTCCCATATTGATCTGCAAGGAAAACTTATCAGGAATTAACGGCATTCTGTTTTGCTGTTTCCGAAATTCCTGCTTGTATGAATGCAAAAATCTATGTTATCATAAATTCGAAACACAAGAAAACTTATTTTTAACTTATGAATTCGAAACGCAAGAAAGCTTGCTTTAAACTCACAAAAATGACTAAATATCCTGATTGAAATATATTTTATACAAATAACCACTTACCAAGAAAAGGAGCAAAACATGAAAACGCTTGGCATTATTGCAGAATACAACCCTTTTCATAATGGGCATCTATATCAGATCCAAAAAGCAAAAGAACTTACAAATGCAGACTGTGTCGTCATTGTCATGAGTGGTGACTTTGTCCAAAGAGGAACGCCTGCATGGACAGATAAATATCTGCGTACTAAAATGGCACTCTTAAACCAGGCAGACCTTGTATTTGAAATGCCTGTTGTTTATGCTTCTTCAAGTGCTGAAACTTTTGCTCTTGCCGGAGTCAGTCTTTTAAATTCATTAGGTTTCGTCGATATGCTTTGTTTTGGAAGCGAATGCGGTGATCTGTTAAAATTACAAGATATTGCAACTTTTATGCAGCACCCGCCAAAAGATTTTTATCAGACCATCACTTCTTATACCGCAAAAGGATTTTCTTTTCCTCTTGCACGAAAAAAAGCTTTTCTTGATTGTTATAAGACTTCCAATCCCGACACCACACAGACGTCAGATTTCTTAAATGAATATGCTTCTATTTTAGATGATCCCAATAACATTCTTGCAATTGAATATTTAAAAGCAATTCAAACCTGTAACAGCCCGCTAAAACCGGTTACGATCAAAAGATCAGATGCAGGATATCATAACACCGATCTGAATGCACAAATGCACCTGGCTTCTGCCAGTGCCATTCGGCAAAACTTTTTTGATCCGCACACTCTGACACAGGTGCAATCTTACCTTCCTGCATCTGTTTATCAGCTTTTGCAGAAAAAAAACAACCGTTTCCCAATTACCGAAAATGATTTTTCTGATCTTTTATATTACAGACTTTGTCATTTGAATGAATCCGACAAAGTTATTTTAGACCTGTCCGATGAACTTTTCTTTCGAATCAAAAAAGAACTTTCTTCTTATACGGACTATCGTTCTTTTATCGAAAAGATCAAGACAAAGCAATATACTTATACGCGGATCAGTCGTGTACTGCTTCATCTGCTCCTCGATATAAAGCAAAATGACCTTTCTTTTACAGTGCAAAATACGATTCCTTTTGTGCCGTATGTACGACTTCTTGGTTTTTCGAAAGCCAAAAGTTCCTATCTGCGACAGGAGACAAAGATTCCTATCATTACAAAACCTGCTGACGGAGTTTCACAGATCTGTAATTTTTACGAATCGACAGATCCTTCTTTGCTGCAAGCAATCTGTGCACTTTATGAAAAAGATCTTTTTGCTTCTAATCTCTATCAACGCGTGCAAAGTCGTGTTTTAAGTTGCCCTGTGAGCGATGAATACCATCAAAAGCCGGTTATGCTCTCTTGAATCCGTAAACTAAGAAAGCATACTCTCCTGCATAAAATTTATAATCTCTCGCAAAGCTGCTCTTACAAAATTTCTCTTTCCGTTTCATAAAATTTTGCTCACCAATTCATCTTGAAAACAAAAAAACTCCTCAAAACATCTTACGATGATCGGATACTGAAATCTCAGTACCTGCCATATAGTAAGTGTTTTGAGGAGTTTTTTACTCATCGAAACAGTATAATGAAAATTGTCTGATCATACAGAATGAGTTCATATACAATGCTCTCATTCTGCTTTTATGATCAATGACATATCTTATTTATAAAGCTCAACTAACTTCTGTAAGTGATCATAACGAGCCTTAGCTGCCTCCTCAGACTTCTTGAAGAGCTTATCAGCACGCTCAGGGAATGGCTTAACAAGACGTGTATAACGTGCTTCATTGTTAAGGAATGCCTGATAATCATCGAAGTTTACACCCTTCTCAGATGTGAATGTGAATGGGTTCTTACCATCTGCTTTGTTTGCAGGGTTGAATGAGAAGAGGTTCCAATAACCAGCCTTAACAGCTTTCTTCATCTCATCCTGGCAGTGGTTCATACCACCCTTAGCAATACCGTGTAATTCACAAGGAGCATAACCGATGATCAATGATGGTCCCGGATAAGCTTCTGCTTCTGCAATTACCTTAACTGCCTGAGCAGGGTTAGCACCAAGAGCGATCTGTGCTACGTATACATATCCGTAACTCATAGCGATCTCTGCAAGGCTCTTCTTACCAACTTCTTTACCGGCTGCTGCAAACTGACAAACTTCACCGATGTTAGAAGCCTTAGATGCCTGTCCACCTGTATTAGAATACATTTCTGTATCGAATACCATTACATTTACATTTTCGCCGGATGCAAGTACATGGTCAAGACCACCGAAACCGATATCGTAAGCCCAACCGTCACCACCGAAGATCCATACAGACTTCTTAGAAAGGAAATCTTTCTTATCAAGTGCTGCCTTAGCATCAGGACAACCAGCAGCTGCTGCTTTTTCAAGTTCAGCTACCAATGCTGCTGTTGCAGGTGTATTTGCTTTTGTATCTTCTTTTGTCTCTACGAACTTATCAAATGCTGCTTTTAATTCTGCACTAGCCTTATCAGACTCTGCACAAGCCTTAGCAGACTCAATAGCCATTTCACGAACGTACTTCTGACCAACATACATACCTAAACCGTGCTCTGCGTTATCCTCAAATAATGAGTTAGACCAAGCCGGACCCTTCTTAGAGTCTTTGTTTACTGTATATGGTGAAGTAGCTGCAGGGTTACCCCAGATTGATGAACATCCTGTTGCATTAGAAATGTACATCTGCTCACCAAAGAGCTGTGTAACAAGTCTTGCATAAGATGTCTCTGCACAACCTGCACATGATCCTGAGAACTCAAGAAGTGGCTGGTTGAACTGGCTTCCCTTAGGTGTATTATCAGCGAATCCGCTGTCTTTCTTACCAACGTTAGCTACTAAGTAATCAAATACAGGCTGCTCTTCTGCCTGTGATTCCTGCGGAACCATCTTGATAGCACCCTTAGCTGCTGCAGGACATACAGTAACACATTCGCCACATCCCATACAATCTAATGGTGATACGCTCATGGTGAACTTGAACTCGCCGGCCTTTGGCTTTGTATCAGCAAGCTTGATGTTAGAAGGAGCTGCTTTTACTTCTTCATCTGAAAGTAAAAATGGACGGATTGTAGCATGTGAACATACGAATGCACAGTTGTTACACTGAACACATGATTCAGGATCCCATACAGGAACCATAACGGCCGTACCACGTTTCTCATATGCTGAAGCGCCTGTCTCGAACTGACCGTCAGGATTGTTGATGAATGCAGATACAGGAAGGCTGTCACCATCCATCTTAGAGATTGGCTCTAAGAGATCTTTAACCATCTTAACAACCTCAGGACGACCTGTGATCTCCTTAGCAGGAGCATCCGGTTCTGGGTTAGACCATGAAGCAGGAATTTCTACTTTATGTACAGCGTCCAAACCTGCATCGATTGCTTTGTAGTTCATTTCTACGACAGCGTCACCCTTCTTGCTGTATGACTTCTTAGCTGCTGCTTTCATGAAGTCAACTGCTTCGTCGATAGGCATTACATCTGCTAATTTGAAGAATGCTGACTGAAGGATTGTGTTAGTACGTTTACCCATACCGATTTCGATCGCTTTATCAATAGCGTTGATCGTGTAAAGCTGGATGTTGTTGTCTGCGATGTATTTCTTAGCTTCTGCATTTAAGTGCTTGTCTAATTCTTCATCAGACCACTGGCAGTTGATCATGAATACTCCGCCCGGTTTAACATCCTGAACCATCTTCATACCCTGAATAACGTATGCAGGATTATGACAGGCAACAAAGTCAGCCTGATTGATGTAGTATGGACTTCTGATTGGGTTGTCACCAAAACGAAGATGTGAAATTGTAACACCACCAGTCTTCTTTGAATCATACTGGAAGTAAGCCTGAATGTACTTATCTGTATGGTCACCGATGATCTTTGTAGAGTTCTTGTTAGCACCTACTGTACCGTCACCACCAAGTCCCCAGAACTTACATTCTTTTGTACCAGGAGCTGATGTGATAGGAGCCGGCTTAACCTCTGGTAAGCTTAAGTTTGTAACATCATCGACAATACCGATTGTGAAACGGCTCTTAGGAGCATCCTTCTCTAATTCTTTGTAAATTGCAAATACTGATGAAGGTGGTGTATCTTTTGAGCCAAGACCATAACGTCCACCTGTAAGAATGATATCGTTTAAACCTGCTTCACGAAGTGTAGCTGCTACATCAAGGAAAAGAGGATCACCTAATGCACCAGGCTCTTTTGTACGATCAAGTACAGCGATCTTCTTAGCTGTCTTAGGAATTACTTTTAAGATAGCTTCCGGAGACCATGGACGATATAAACGAACTTTGATAAGACCAACTTTTTCGCCCTTAGCTGTTAAGTAGTCAATTACTTCTTCTGCTACGTCACAGATAGATCCCATTGCTACGATAACACGATCAGCATCAGGAGCACCATAGTAGTTGAATAAGTCATAGTCTGTGCCTAACTTTTCATTAATCTTCTTCATGTACTTCTCTACTACTGCAGGAAGTTCATTGTAAGCTGTGTTACATGCCTCACGATGCTGGAAGAATACGTCACCGTTTTCATGAGAACCACGAGCTGCAGGATGTTCCGGATTAAGAGCATGTTTACGGAATGCTTCTACAGCATCCATAGGACACATTTCTTTCAAATCTTCATAATCCCATTTTTCAATCTTCTGAATCTCATGAGATGTACGGAAACCATCAAAGAAGTTAATGAACGGAACTTTTCCTTCTAATGCTGCAAGATGTGCAACAGGACTTAAATCCATTACTTCCTGTGGGTTTGTCTCTGCTAACATAGCGAAACCGGTCTGACGACAGGCGTAAACATCACTATGATCACCAAAAATGTTAAGAGACTGTGTAGATACAGTACGTGCAGATACATCAAATACACAAGGTAACTGCTCACCTGCGATCTTGTACATATTAGGGATCATCAGAAGAAGTCCCTGAGAAGCTGTAAATGTAGTTGTAAGAGCACCAGCTGCAAGAGAACCATGTACTGTTCCTGCTGCACCTGCTTCAGATTCCATTTCTACAACTTTAACTGTGTTTCCAAAAATGTTCTTCTGTCCAGCTGCTGACCACTGATCAACGGAGTCAGCCATTGGGCTTGAAGGTGTGATAGGATAGATTCCGGCAACTTCTGTGTAGGCATATGCTACATGAGCTGCGGCTGTATTACCATCCATAGATTGTTTAGCTCTAGCCATTTTTGTAAATTCCTCCTTAATTTGAATTCTCTCAATATTTTAGCACTTACCATGACAAAAGTAAAGAATTGCAAGGCTTTTTTTGTCGACTTTTGTTAGTATGTTTATATTTTAATGCAAATTAAAACAAATTATTTGTTTTTTGTATATTTTTTGTATAAATATACAAAAATTTGATCTTTTCTTGCGATATTCGTCGTATCTTTACTTGACGTGTCATGTGATTTAGCATAGAATTAAAAATTGCGTGGCAAACGCTGCGAATACAAAATTATAAAAATAAGCTCTGATAAATACAATTTTTAATATGAAATTAAGAATAAATGCTTTGCGTTTTATTAATATCGCACTGAGCTTGAGCATCTTATCTTAATTATATTATAAGATTACATTATGAGCGGAATGGAGGAACAAAATGGGCGTAACATACGTAAAAGAAGTAATGTCACCAGAAGAACTGCTTGCAGAGTATCCATTACCTGAAGCACACAAGAAGTTAAAAGATCAAAAAGATGCGGAGATTGCCAAAGTCTTTACTGGTGAATCAGATAAATTTTTAGTTATCATTGGACCTTGTTCTGCTGATAATGAAGACTCGGTATGTGATTATATCAATCGTCTTGCCAAAGTACAGGAAAAAGTTTCTGATAAGATCATTATTATTCCAAGAATCTACACAAACAAACCAAGAACTACCGGAGAAGGTTACAAAGGTATCGTACACCAGCCTGATCCAGAGAAAGCACCTGATCTATTAGAAGGTCTGATCGCTATGAGAAAAATGCATCTTCGTTCGATTGCCGAGACACATCTTTTTGCAGCCGATGAAATGCTTTATCCTGAAAACTGGCCATATATCGCTGATATCTTATCTTATGTTGCTGTAGGTGCACGTTCTGTAGAAGACCAGCAGCATCGTCTGACGATCAGCGGAATTGATATTCCTTGCGGTATGAAGAACCCTACCAGCGGTACATTAAGCATTATGTTAAACTCTTGTACCGCTGCCCAGGGAAGTCATACTTTTATGTACCGTGGATGGGAAGTAAAAACAGATGGTAATCCTTTAGCACATACAATCCTTCGTGGTGCTGTCAATAAGCATGACCAGTCTATGCCAAACTATCATTATGAAGATCTTCAGCTTTTACTAGAAATGTATGACCAGTGGGGACTGAAAAATCCTGCCTGCATCATTGATGCCAATCACGCAAATTCTAATAAAAAATATTATGAACAGCCTCGCATCATATCTGAGGTTCTCCATAGCAGAAGCGTATCAGATGATATTAAAAATTTAGTCAAGGGTGTTATGGTCGAAAGTTACATTGAGCCGGGCAACCAGACAATTCATGATCATGTTTACGGAAAATCCATCACAGATCCTTGCCTTGGATGGGCTGAATCCGAGAAGCTGATCTACGATATTGCAGAGAAGTTATAATATTTTTCTGAATATAACGAAAAAGAAGTATATCACCCGGATATGTCCCTTAATCAAAAACTTAACGATTAGGGGATTGCATAACGCAATATCCAATACGTGATATACTCTTTTTTTATACAAAAGAAATTCTTATTCCGCTAAAAATGATTATAAGGATTCTTAACATACAATATGATGCTGTTATCTCGCAGGCAGCATATCATTTGACTGTATGAAATGATTTCGATATAATATAAAAGCTGTCTGTTTTGCAGGCAGCTTTTATAGATTATATTTTTCATACATAACATTTTAGGAGGTTACAAAAATGGCACGAGGTGCAGGAAAAAATAACTGGGCACTTTTTCTTTTACTTTTGGCAGGTATCGTTCTTGGAAGTTTTATTGCACAGGCTACTTCAGGAATTTCTGCTCTGTCCTGGTTAAATTACGGACAAAAATTCGGTTTAACATCACCTTTTACTTTAGATCTTGGCATTTTAGTTCTGACTTTTGCATTTTCTATCAAGATCACGATTGGAAGTATCATCGGTGTTGTACTGGGTATTATCATTTATCACTTTATCTAGCAAAAACGCTCAAGCCATGCTGAGTCTGTCACCGGAAGTAAGATTATAATTCTGACTTCCGATAGCACTCAATCATAGCTTGAGCGTTTTTATCTTCTAATCTTTACTATTTTCCTATAATGTATTCTCGACTTGTTTTACATCTGAGAACGATAATAGTTGATCAGGCAGCCTTTTGTGATGATATCTCTTTCATCATCTGTCAGATCGCCTAAACGAAGTTCAAATTCTTTCATGTCTTTGTTGACAACATATGCCTTGATTACTTCATCCTTATTGGCGATTGCTTTCTTGATATCTTTGATCAGGATATAATCTCCGTTTTCAAATGGGATCTCATCCGGATATAAGAATGGAAGCATGCCCCAGTTGATCAGGTTAGAACGATATCTCTTCGTTGCATATTCTTTTGCAATATTTGCCATACCGCCAAGAACTTTCTGACAGGATGCGGCCTGCTCACGGGCAGAACCATCACCGGGTTTTACCGCATAGATCATACTACCGATCTGTGTTGTCTTAGGATCAACAGTAAACTTCTGATTGATTTTTTCAAAGACTTCTTTTGCTTCCGGAAGAGCTGCATAAATGTCTTCTCCCGCTACACGGGCTTTTTCACCTAACTGAACCGCTTTTGCTTTTCCAACATATTCAGGATCTTTACGTGATAACGTAAATTCTGCAAGTCCTAATGGATTAGAACGGAAAGAAGACGTCTCGCCGGATGGGATCAATTCATCTGTTGTTGTAACAGGATCATGGATTTCTGATACGACTTTTAAAACCATATCATCTGTCAGCGCTGTCATTTCCGGCCAGTCCTTGATATTCGGACCAAACTTGATCTCTACGCTTGGATCCGCTTTTCCAACACCATCATAAACACGATTCTCATAAATCTTACTATCGAAGAAGTATTTTGGTTTTGTAAATTCTACATCCATATCGGCTGCTGACGTCAGATATCCTTTGTTTGCAGCTGTTGCCGCAATCGATCTTGCATCCATCAAAGCAACTGATGCGATCTGACCGTTTGTCACCTTAGAACCTTCACGGTTCGGGAAGTTACGTGTAGAATGACGGATTGATAATCCATTGTTTGGAGGCACATCTCCTGCGCCAAAGCATGGACCGCAGAATGCAGAACGTACGGTTGCACCTGTTTCCATCAGATCAGCGATCGTTCCATTTTTAACAAGTTCCATAAATACAGGCTGGCTTGACGGATATACACTAAGAGAAAACTCATCTGCTCCAATGTATTTTCCACGAAGAATATCTGCTGCATCACATACATTTTCAAATCCACCGCCGGCACATCCGGCAATAACACCCTGCTCTACATAAAGCTTACCATTATGTACTTTATCTTTTAATGTATATTTGATTGCTTTGTTATTGTCTAAGCTGACTAATGCCTTCTTCTCTACATCATCAAGAATATCCATTAAGTTTGCATTCAACTCGTCGATCGTATAAACGTTACTTGGATGGAATGGCATTGCGATCATTGGCTTGATCGTTGAAAGATCTACATAAACCATACCATCATAATAAGCGACATCTGCCGGTTTTAATTCTTTATAATCCTGTGGACGCTTATGAATCTCATAAAATTCTTTGATCTTATCATCTGTCTGCCAGATAGATGACAAACAGGTTGTTTCTGTTGTCATAACATCAACACCGATTCGATAATCTGCAGAAAGGTTTGCAACACCATCTCCGACAAATTCCATTACTTTATTTTTCACATAACCATTGTCAAATACTGCACCGATAATTGCTAAAGCAATATCCTGAGGACCAACACCCTTTTGAGGTTTTCCTGTCAGATAGATTGCTACTACTCCCGGTTTGGCAATATCGTATGTACGGTTTAAAAGCTGTTTTACAAGTTCAGGACCGCCTTCGCCCATCGCCATCGTACCTAATGCACCATAACGGGTATGCGAATCTGAACCAAGGATCATCTTTCCTCCGCCTGCAAGCATTTCACGGGCGAACTGGTGAATAACCGCCTGATGAGGTGGTACATACATACCGCCGTATTTCTTTGCACAGGAAAGGCCAAACATATGATCATCTTCGTTGATTGTTCCACCAACAGCACATAAGCTGTTATGACAATTTGTAAGGACATATGGAACCGGGAATTTTTCCAGTCCGGAAGCTCTTGCTGTCTGGATAATACCAACAAATGTGATATCATGTGATGTCAATTTATCAAACTTTATCTGGAGATTTTCCATATTGCCGGATGTATTATGCGCCTCCAGAATGCCATAAGCCATTGTGCCCCTTGCTGCTTCTTCTTTCGAAGGTGCTTTACCGCATTTACTTTGCAATGCCTGCACAGCATCTTTCGTGTCTTCTACGATTTCAGTACCATTTACCAGGTAAACGCCTTTGTCGTATAATTTAATCATATATCTGTCCTCCTCTTTTAAGGTTCGTTTATAGTAATTACACCAAAATATATTATTAGTGAAATCGAAATAAAAGTCAAGACTTTTACTTGCACACATTATAAAGTTGTAGTAAGATATCTGTTAAAAGAATTTTCAAAAAAATACATAAGGGGGTCGCTATGAAACACTTAATCAGTCCACTTGATCTATCCGTTGAAGAGTTAGATTCCATTCTTTCTCTTGCTCAGGACATTATGGATGATCCTGACAAATATTCACATGTATGTGATGGAAAAAAATTAGCTACTTTATTTTATGAACCAAGCACCAGAACCCGTCTTAGTTTTGAAGCTGCAATGCTTAACTTAGGCGGTAAGGTACTTGGTTTTTCTTCTGCTGATTCGAGTTCAGCAACAAAAGGAGAAAGTGTTGCCGATACGATTCGCGTCATCTCCTCCTTTGCAGATATCTGTGCCATGCGTCATCCAAAAGAAGGTGCTCCGACAGTTGCAGCACTCCACTCCGGTATTCCCGTGATCAATGCGGGAGATGGCGGACACAACCACCCAACCCAGACACTAACAGACCTTTTAACGATCAAAACATTAACCGGACATCTTGATAACATGACAGTTGGTATGTGTGGTGACTTAAAATTCGGACGTACTGTACATTCTCTGATCAATGCTATGGTTCGTTATCCAAACGTTCGCTTTATCTTAATCTCACCGGATGAATTAAAGATTCCCGATTATTTGAGAAAAGAAGTTCTTGATGAAAAAAATATTGATTATATCGAAACTAATAATCTTGAAAAATATCTTCCTGAGCTTGATATCTTATATATGACACGAGTTCAAAAAGAGCGTTTCTTTAACGAAGAAGATTATATCCGTTTAAAAGACAGCTTTATCTTAGATGCCGAAAAAATGAAGTTGGCAAAGAAAGATATGTATGTATTACATCCACTTCCCCGTGTGAATGAAATTTCTACCGATGTCGATAATGATGAACGCGCCGTCTACTTTAAACAGGTTCAGTTCGGTGTCTATGCCCGAATGGCTTTGATCATGACATTATTAAATCTGTCAGTAGATAAATGATACCATTCTCACATCATAACCTGACACAATAGAAAAAAATCTGATGCTTACATTTATAGCAATCAGTAAGGAGGTTGATTATGTTAAATATCAGTGGTTTAAATCAAGGTGTTGTTATTGACCACATACAGGCAGGCGGTGCAATGAAAATCTACGAATACCTGAATATGGAAAAACTTGATTGCCAGGTCGCTATCATAAAAAATGCAAAAAGCAATAAAATGGGAAGAAAAGATATTATTAAGATCGAAGGACCGATCCAGATTGACCTGAATGTACTTGGAATCTTAGATCATAATATCACGATCAATATCATTGAAAACGATAAGATTGTTCGCAAACACACATTAGAGCTTCCTGATGAAGTTACAAACATCATCCGTTGTAAGAACCCAAGATGTATCACTTCGATCGAGCAGGAGCTTCCGCATAAGTTTAAACTGACGGATCGCAAAAACCGCATTTACCGCTGTATTTACTGCGAATCCAAATTCAAAGGAAACTAAGTATATGTAATAAAAAAAGTTTGTAACAGAAATTGTAAAAAGTTCCTGATCATTCTCTCATGATTATCAGAAAAGAAACGCCTGTTCCGGCAATACCGGTTCAGGCGTTTCTTTCATTTGTTCTTCTTTTTGAATTTGTTCTTCTTTTTGAATTTGTTCTTCTTTTTGAACATGGATCGTTCTTCCTATTTTTCTTAGCAAAAAACTTCTTTTACCGGTATTTCCATAAACAGCAACTGCCTATGATAAACCTACGATCACACCATCGTCTGTAACATCAATGCGCTCTGCTGCCGGATGCAACGGAAGTCCGGGCATTGTCATAACGGTTCCGGTGATCGCTACTACAAATCCGGCACCTGCATTGACATATACTTCACGGATCGTAATCTCAAAGTGTTCCGGTCTTCCAAGCTTCTTTGGATCATCGGATAATGAATATTGATTCTTTGCCATACAGATCGGTGTATTTCCATAGCCAAGCTTTTCTAAGCGGTCGATCGCCTGTCTGGCAGCCGGTGCATAATTCACTTTCGCTGCACCATAGATCTCTCTTGCGATCGTTTCGATCTTTTCGCAGATAGAAAGGTTGACATCATACAGCGGAGCAAAATGGCTTTCCTTTTCTTCGATTGTCTTTAATACTTTATTGGCAAGCTCAATTCCGCCTTCACCGCCTTTTTCCCAGACTTCCGATAAAGCGAATTCACATCCGTGCTCTTCACAGAATTCTTTTACAAAAGAAAGTTCTGCATCAGTATCTGTTACAAAACGGTTCAATGTTACGACACATGGAACGTTGAATTTAGCTACATTTTCGATATGCTTCTCTAAATTGGCAATTCCTTTTTTGAGTGCGTCAAGATTTTCTGTACCAAGATCATCTTTTGCAACACCGCCATTATATTTTAATGCGCGTACCGTAGCTACTAAAACAACGGCATCCGGTTTTAAATCAGCCATACGACATTTGATATCAAAAAATTTCTCTGCACCGAGATCGGCACCAAATCCGGCTTCTGTTACAACATAATCCGCAAGCTTTAACGCTGTTTTGGTAGCCCGCACACTATTACAGCCATGTGCAATATTTGCAAATGGTCCACCATGTACAAATGCCGGTGTGTTCTCAAGTGTCTGAACCATATTCGGTTTGAGTGCATCTTTTAGCAGTGCTGCCATCGCACCTACTGCATTTAACTGACCGGCTGTGACAGGCATTCCTTCATAATTGTATGCAACAATAATCTTAGAAAGTCTTTCTTTTAAATCTTTGATATTTTCTGCCAGACAAAGAATAGCCATGATCTCTGATGCAACAGAAATAATGAAATGATCTTCACGAACGACACCATCAACAGGTCTTCCGAGTCCGACTACAATATTTCTAAGAACACGATCATTCATATCCATACAGCGTTTCCATACGATCTGATTCGTGTCAATCTGTAATGCATTGCCCTGCTTGATATGATTGTCTAACATCGCTGCAAGCAGGTTATTTGCTGATGTGATCGCATGAAAATCTCCTGTAAAATGCAAGTTTAACTCTTCCATCGGAACAACCTGTGCATATCCGCCACCTGCTGCTCCGCCTTTGATTCCAAAGCATGGTCCAAGAGAAGGCTCTCTTAATGCAATCGCTGCCTTCTTTCCCATTCTGCCAAAAGCTTCTCCAAGACCTACGGAAGTCGTTGTCTTTCCCTCGCCTGCAGGTGTCGGGTTGATTGCTGTAACAAGGATCAGCTTTCCGTCTTCACGATCCTTTACTTCTTCCCAAAGTTCATCTGTCAGTTTTGTTTTATATTTTCCATACATTTCAAGATCATCTTCGCTGATGCCAAGCTGTTTTGCGACATCGCGGATATGGATCATCTTTGCTTCCTGTGCAATTTCAATATCTGATTTCATTTTTATCCTACCTTCCTTTATCGTCATCTTTTGTCATATGGACTTCTTTCTCCAAGAGTGCTTCTTATCGTTTCTTAAGCATTCTCAAGTATTTCATATCTATTGTTTCTATGACAATACTTATATTCTATCGCATATCACCTATTTATGGCAACTGTTATTTTATACAAATCTTTTTATCCATCTGACATAATCTTTTACGATATCTTTTGAGGTTGTCTGGTATAACATCCTGCATCCGACCATTTCTTCAAGTTCATTAAAGATCCATCTTTCCTGTTCATCGATCAAAAAATCAATTCCAGCCATGCCAAGCGTTCTTTTTGAAAATGCTTTTACAAAAGCATTTACCCATTCTTTTTCTTCTTCGTTCATAGAATATGCAGATACTGCCCCACCCAGAGAAAAATTCGAACGGAAATCTTCTTTTCCCTGACGAAGCACAGCCTGATAGATCATATTACCAACAATATATACTCTGACATCACGACTCTTTGATGCAATCTTTTCCTGTATCAAAACGTCTTTTCCCCGATATGTTTCCAGCATGGCAAGCAGCTTTTGTCTGTCCTGCCCAGACTGTTTAGACAGTGCTTCTTGCAGGTTCTGTCCTTTTTGAATTGTGACCGGAAGCAATGCAACTTCACTGCCTCCATGCCCATTGACACTTTTGATCACAATTTCGGTTTCTTTTTGTGCCTCAAAAATGTTCGAACCAAATGACGGAAAGTTATCTATCCATTCTATAAGCTGATCTTTAGAAAGAAAGAAGCTTTCCGGTTTCCACTTTTTCATTTTGACTGCGTCAGGCAGATGATCTTCTAAAAAGTGTAATGTCTTTGCCTTGTGATTTCCAATCTCCGTGATCAGACTGTCATGAAAAACGACAATATTTTTATGTTCATACCATTGACTGACTTTTGTATCTCTGGTCCGGTTCAATACAAAGTCCGGCAATGGCATTTTAGAATATTCTTCTTTTGCGACAAAAGAAAAAGCAATGTTCTCTAACTCTCCTGCCTTTTGAAACATCTGAATAAATCTTTCATTCTTCTTTGCTTCCCATGCTTCATAGATCAAATATCCCTGCTTCACTGCTTTTTCTCCTTTGCTCTCTTTTGTCTGTTCTGTCAATATAAAGGTCCTTCATCATCTGTCACCCGGATTTTAACGTTATTGCATTGCAAAAGGCTAATGTTCATTTTTGACCAGTGCATCTTTTATATAATACATAATATGATCCGCTACATTGACATTTGTACATTGAAAGATATTTTTAAAATGTGCATTCGAATTAACTTCACATACCACATTTGCTCCATGCTTTGTACCATTTGCAAATAACAGATCAACACCGGCAAAATCAAGTCCCAGCGCTTTTGTAGTCCGAACGGCTAATTCACATTCTGCTTGGGATGGTGTATAACATTTCATGCTTCCGCCATTTGTAATATTGGCACGAAAATCTCCATTTTCGGAATAGCGGTACATCGAAGCCACAACCTTGCCGCCAACAACCTGAATGCGTACATCTTTTCCTGTACTCTTTTGTATCATTTGCTGATAAAGAAATGGTTTACCGCCTAATTTTTTCGTATATCTTATCAGATCTTCTTTGTCTCTTGCAATATAAACCTGCATTCCAAACGAACCGAAACATTCTTTGATGATCATTGGAAATTCCAGTGTTTCAATGACTTTGTCTAAGAAATCCAGTTTGGTATAACCAATATTTGCATATGTCATCGGAGCAGCGATCGTCGGGATCAATGGAATCCTTTCTGAATCATTTTGCGTCATATTCCATTCCCACAGAATGCGATATGTCTCCATTTTATTATCACATGCTGCAATCGCTTCGATCGAGTTAAACATTGGTACCTTTTTTTTCTTACAAATATCCTGTAATAGTTTTCCATATGAAACATCTTTATCCCAGAAAAGCACAAAATCCACTTCTGATACGACCTTTTCTAATTCTTTCGGAACAAACATTTCTCCTTTGCCCGGTATCAGGCAGAGCAGATCTGTATTTTCAAGAAGCGACAGGGCAATATCATATTGCTCTGCCGCTTCTTTTAACCATTCATAATGTTCCACAAACTTGTCAGTTCTTAAAAATGCATTTGTTACTAAAACACCGTGAAACATCTATATTTCCTCCATTGTTGCAACATTTTCTTCTGTGTCGATAATCGCAGATTCTATAATCTCCTGCTCCTGCGCTATACTGCTGCTATCGACAGTTTCTATTTCTTCGCCGTGAAGCATTGCCTCAAACTCTTCCATTGTCATTAGCACTTTTCTTGGCTTTGTACCAACTGCCGGACCGACAACGCCTGCCTTATGAAGCTGATCAATAATTCTGCCGGCGCGGTTAAAACCAATTGAAAATCTCCTTTGAAGCTGTCCTGCTGCTGCTCTGTCCGATTCGATCACAAATCTTCCTGCGTCTTCAAAATATTCATCATTTTCCGGTGCCGCTTTCTTCTCTGCCGGTTCTGTCTCCGGTTCTTCGACAATCTCTGTTACAGAATGATCGTATTCCGGAGTTGCGTTATTTTCGCGCAAAAAATCTACCACATCGCTGACTTCTTTATCCGATACAAATGCACCCTGTACACGGATCGGTTCCGAATATCCTGTTGGGAAAAAGAGCATATCTCCCTTTCCGAGCAGTTTTTCTGCTCCACCACGATCTAAGATTGTTCTCGAATCAATTGCAGAAGATACGGAAAATGCAATTCTTGACGGAATATTTGCTTTGATCACACCGGTAATGACATTGACAGACGGGCGCTGTGTCGCAAGCACGAGATGGATTCCGGCTGCTCTGGCAAGCTGTGCTAAACGGCATACGGCATCTTCTACGTCTTTTGATGCAACCATCATCAGGTCTGCAAACTCATCAACGATAACGACCAGATATGGCATTTTTGAATATCCTGCCGCCTGTGCATCTTCCATTTTCTTAATCTTTTCGTTGTAGCCTGCAATATTTCTTACACCAAGTTCTTTGAACTTATTATAACGGTCTCCCATCTCACGTACTGCCCAGTTTAATGCAGCAGCTGCTTCTTTCGGATCTGTCACAACCGGACAGAACAGATGCGGAATTCCATTATAAACACTTAATTCTACTACTTTCGGATCAATCATGATCAATTTTACATCTCTTGGATCCGCCTTATATAAAATACTCATGATCAATGTATTGATACAAACCGACTTACCGGAACCGGTTGCTCCGGCAATCAATAAATGAGGCATCTTGCCAACATCAGCCATAATCAGTTTTCCTGCTATGTCTTTTCCGACTGCAAAAGTAAGATCGGACTTAGAAGATGCAAACGTATCTCCTTCTAACAGCTCTCGAAAAGCTACAGGACTTGCTGTCGGGTTTGGTACTTCAATACCCACCGCTGCTTTTCCCGGAATCGGTGCTTCAATACGGACACTGGTTGCTGCCATACTTAACTTGATATCATCGGCTAAGTTTGTGATCTTATTGACACGTACTCCCTGCTCCGGTAAAAGTTCGTATCTTGTAACGGTAGGACCACAGATCACCGCACCCATTTTTACATTGACATTAAAGCTCTTTAATGTATCCTGAAGCTTTTGTGCGGTTAACCGCAATTCACTATCACTAACCGCATTGCCTGCATTCTTCGGAAGCGAAAGCAGATCAAGCGGCGGAAACTGATATGTTTTTTCATCTACAGGTGCTACTTTACTTTCATTTAAAGCGTTGAAAGTATCTGATGCCGACACATAATCATCCCCGCCAAATTTGCCATGTCCTTTGACCGTTCTGGTATGATCTCTGTCTTTTGCCATTGCCTGTGCCATCGCAACTGCTCCGGCGCTGATCGCTGTTTCTTTTGGAATTGTGTCAGATGCCTGTACAGTCTTTGCCTGCTCCTGATTCGTTGCATTCTTTTCAAAATCAGACTGCTTCTTGAAAAGATGATCTGCGTCTTTCTCTAAACCGGTATGCTCTCCAAAGACATCATCTGTATCTTTTTCAGAACCGGTATGCTCTCCAAAGACATCATCTGTATCTTTCTCAAAACCGATATGCTTTTCAAAGACATCATTTACATTTTTTTCAGAACCGGTCTGCTTTTCGAAAGAATTTTCAATGTTTCCTTTGATAGCAGACTGTCCTTTAGGATCCTTACCGCTATTCTCTTCTGCATAGTGCAACTTAGCTAAGATATCGGCTGCACTTTCTTCTAAACTTTCCGACTCACAGGAATGATCTTTAAAATATTCTTCCGGTCCTGCTGCATCTTTTGGTACCGGCTTTTTGGTTTTCTTATGCTCTCCAAATTTTTGACGCATCTCATTGCGATAGATCGGAATCGAAAGCGTTTCTTCTGCCTGCATCACTGCCGGTTCTTTTGTTGCTGTTTCCTGCATCACCGCCGGTTCTTTTGTTGCTGTTTCCTGCATCGCAACCGGTTCTTTTATCGCTGCCTCCCGCTTCTTGCTCTTTTGTGCCGCTTTTTTATTGGCAGTCCGTGCTGACTGTTCTTGCAAGGACTGTTCTCTTTGTTCCTCAATAGATTCCTGTACTGCTTTTTCCATCTGGTCCAGACGTTCATTGATCTTTTTCAGGTCAAAGCTTAGTACACGCTCTTCTTCCTTCTCTTCTCTTGTCTTTGGCAATGGATACTTAGATGTCACATGCTCTTTAAATACTTCCCTTGAATTTTCTTTTCCTTTGTTTTGGAAAACACGATAGGACGGTTCATTATACTTTTCCTCTTTGCTAATCTGATCATATACTTCCTGCATTTCTTCGCGATAGGCATTTCGTTTTCGAAGCATCCGCATCATTTCCATGCCATAGAATATGTAAATGCAAAGGACCAACAAAGCCAGTAGGATAAATACAGCACCGATCTTTCCGATCAGACCGGAAAATATTGTGCCAACCGCTCTTCCGATCAAACCGGCGTTCCCTTTTCCCTTTTCCATCACATCCTTGCATGTCCGAAACATACAGTCTGCATAAGCAGGGTGCATCACATGATTCGTTGTATAATATTCTGTAATGATCTGTTGCTGAAACAATAGATCACATAACCCAAGCACCGATAGGACAATTCCCATAAAACCAATGATCTTTCTCCATACCATTTTATTGCCACGGTTGACCAGATAAACGGTACTGCCCAAAATAGCAACAACAGGAACCAGCCATGCAAACCAGCCAAAAAAGCCAAAGAAGAGTCCGCCTACAACCGTTCCTGCTTTTCCTGCAAATCCCAAAAAACATAGGTATAGGAAAAAAGACAAAATAGCGATGACCAAAACGGTTACGCCCAATTCAAAGGCAAGCTTGTCTTTATATTCATTGATCTCTTCGATGGAACGTCTCCGTCCTGTTGCACTCTTTCTGCCTGTCTGTGTATTTTTCTTTTCCGTTGTATTTCTTCTTGTAGTTGTTCTTTTTGCTGTTCCTCTTTTTGTACGACTATTTGCGGTACTATGTTTTCGGCTCCCGCTTTGCGATTTCTTTGTTGCAGCCATACTAACCCTCACTTTTTCTTATATATTAACTAAAAAAATAATATCCGATAGTGAACATTCCCATGATCACACAATAAACAGAAAATCCGATATATTTTTTATTACGTACCATACGCATCATCAGACAGATTGACAAATAACCCACAATGGCAGCGATCACGGTCGCAATACCACAGGATACCATATCTGCACTGTTCAGATGCAATGACTTAAAATCCTTCAATTCTAAGACAACCGCTCCTAAAACTGCAGGAATGGACATGATAAAAGAATACTTTACAGCAAACTTCTTATCAAATCCACACAGCAGACAAGCAGTGATCGTTGTTCCGGATCTTGAGATACCGGGCATCGTAGCAAGTCCCTGTGCCGTACCGATCGCGCAGGCCTCTACATATCCTGCTTCTTTTGGCTTTTTTGTACCAACTTCCGCATGATCGGCAATCCATAAAAAAGCTGCGGTGATCAATAGACAGATACCCGGTACTAAGATCATTGTATTTGCAGCTTCAATCGTATCTGATAGCAGCACGCCGATGATTCCGGTCGGAATCGTCGATACGATCACCAACATCACAAATTTGCGATAAGAAGTGCGGATCACATGATGATACTTAAGGTCCTGTCCCATTCTTCGAAAAATAAAGATCAAAGCATTTCTAAAAACATCTCCTATAATATGAAATCCTTCTACGATCATCCGACGGATATCCGCCCAAAATGCCACAAAAATAGCAAGAAGTGTTCCTAAATGCAGCATAACATCAAAAAAAACACCGCCATTATCTAAATCTACTTTCAATATTTCTTTTACGATCACTAAATGACCTGAACTGCTTATTGGAAGAAATTCCGCAGCCCCCTGAATAATTCCTAATAGAATAGCTTTCCAAATCGGCATAATTTTCATCCTTTCCCGTACAACTAACGATTACGCATTTTATTATTATACCGATATTTGTTCGGAAATGCAAACAAATGTCCGCTATCTTCTCGGTCTGCCTTTCTGTTATCTGCTATCTTCTATCTGTTGTCTGCCTGCTTTTCCCTCTGACTGATCTGTTCTTTTAACTGCTCCAGTGCATCTTTAATACCGCCTACACGCTGGAACAATCCGGCATCGACGGCTTCCTGTCCGACAAAGATTGTACCAAGATCGCGGCTTAAAATCCCCGGTTTGACCATCCATTCCTGAATCTTTTGCTGTGAAACGCCTGTATGGGAGGAAATAAAACCGGTTATTCTCTCCTGGATCAATTGAAAATACTCATAGGTCTGCGGTGCACCAAGTATCGGTCCGTTCATACGCACCGGGTGAATGATCACTGTTGCACTTGGTGCGATCACTGTCTGATCGGCTGCTACCGAAAGCGGTAGTCCGATCGAATGACTGTCTCCTATGACCAAAGCAATGGTCGGCTTTGACAAAGAAGCAATAAAATCTGCCATGGCAAGTCCGCACGATACATCTCCACCTACGGTATTGATAAGGAAAAGAATTCCTTCTACTTCTTCCTGATTCTCTGCTTTTGTAAGCAACGGTAACACGTGTTCATATTGTGTTGTCTTAGTCTGCTGTTGTGCACTTTCGTGTCCTTCGATCTCGCCAATGATCGAAAACATCCAGATCACCTTACTTTCTCCAACACCTTTTAAGATTGTAAGTCCGTATTCTTTCATATCTTCATCCATAAATTACCTGCCTTTCCGGTCAAGAGCACACATATATCTGTCCTGATTTGCAACCTGATAATAAAAAAAGAAGAAACTACATATCTGATAAGATATGCTATTTCTTCTTTTTTTATTCTTTGTTATTTTTCTGATCATTCCGAAAAAATAGGATGCAAGCGTTTGACTAACATACTTGCGATCAGACCGATCACAACTCCGGCAATCACTCCGGATACCAGTAAAACCGGCAGATAGTAGATGATCTTTTCGGTTTGCAAAACGATCATCGCAACAATGATCTGACCAATATTATGACTGACACCACCTGCTACGCTGACACCACAAGTTGAAAAACGTACACTTCTTTTTAGCAAAACCATCACAATCAGACTTAACAATCCACCTGCCAGACTATACAAAAGTGAATACAGATTTCCAAATGTCAAACCAACCAAAAGAATTCGCACAAAAGAGATTCCTATCGTTTCTTTCATCGAACTTTCATATAAGCATAATACAACGACAATATTCGAAAAACCTGCCTTGACTCCCGGAACACCAAGGTTTAATGGAAGTACAGATTCTATATAGCTGAGAACAAAAGCAACTGCCACAAGCATAGCAATCCTTGCTATCTGTTTTGTATGCATCTGCAAGATCCTCCATTTTCTGTTAATGTACTCTCAAAATCTTCTAAACGAGAAATTCCGATTGCTCTAAGTTTTCTCAGTTACACCTTCTTGCCCTTCGGACAAGAAGTGTCCCTCGCTCAAAGAGCTCGGTCAATTTCGATTTATCAAACTCATTTTATACTCCATCTTCTCGCCAAGCTCGGTCAATTCCGAGCATCAATATCTATGCATTAAAGTAATTTGCACACAGATAATCTGATATGTAAAATAATACGAATTTATCATCTACTGTATGATAAAAAACAACACGCATCTTATTGTCCTTATGTACAAGAAGCTGATCATTAATAATCTGTGGTTCTCCAAAAATCTCTGTCAGCTTTAACAAAATATCATTGACCTTGCTTGGAACCAACAAAAAAGCACCGAGATTTACAAATCCCTTAAAGAAATAATAATAAATACTGCTAACACCACTATCTTTGCTTGTCTGTCCAAACAGCAGACTCTTTGTTTCATTTTCAAAAGATAAGATCATTGGTTTTTTCTCTAAGAATTGTGCATTATTAAATGTCTCGCCCCAGTCAAAATGCATAAAACCGCTACGGCAATTAAAGTCAATCTCCATTGCCCCTCTGCTTGGAATCGGATATTCTACTGAAATATATTTACTGTATTTTTCATAAAAATCACAGGCGATCCGAACGGATTTATCGGTATTAACATCTACTTTTTCTACAACCTTCTTACCACTGACAGGCGGAATCCATCCCGGAGGACACATATGTTCAATGAAAACATCCGCGATGTCGGAATCAAACTCTGTACCACGTCCAAGATAAATAATATTTAATGCTTTTTCAATCTCCCATGCCTCTTTATAGCGACGTTTGCTTGTCAATGCATCAAATACATCGGCAATCTTGATGATCTTTGCAAATAATGACAGTTGATCTCCTTTTAAGCCATCCGGGTATCCTTTTCCATCAATTCGTTCATGATGATGACGTACACCATCAATAATCTCTTTGCTGATACCAACCTCAGATAACATTTCTGATCCACGGATCGTATGGAATTTCATCTGTTCAAAATCATTCTGCGTATACACACTTGGTTTGTTCAACACATAATCCGATACACCGATCTTACCAATATCATGTAATAACGCCGTAAATTCCAGATCGTACTGTTCACTTTTTGAAAGCTTTAACCAGATACCGATATCTTTTGATATACTTGCAACTCGCTGCGAATGTCCTGCTGTGACAGGATCTTTTGCATCAATTACAGAAATCATCAAAGATAACATAGAGAAATACATTCTCTGATGCTCTCCTCTTTCATGCTGTGCTTTAAAATAAATATACATAGAAAACAACATCAACGAAATGTATGATGCATTCTGTGTCTTTAACTTTCTTTTCAGGCCAATTGCCGTATAGGTAATCTTTTCTGACTCCAGATCAAATACAGGCAATGGCACAAAAGCAATATAATTGATCCCCTGAAACAGATTGGAACGTACCTGCACAACAGAAGATGTAACTGCCGTACTATTCCAGAATTCCGTTTCAACAAACTTTTTATTGCGATGGTTCTCTGCTGCCAGTTCTTTTAACATAAATGAATTCTTGTCCATAACAGGAAGCAGCAAAGAAGCAGAAAGATCCTGTTCAATCTCACTTCTGTTCTTCATCAGATACTCCGAATAAGATACCGAATGATCAATATTAATGATTGCATCCGAGAAACGGATGACTGCATCAATCGGCAGATTCTTCATATTCAGTCTCGCAAAAAGCTGTTTGAATACACATAATACTATAAATGTACCGCTGATAAATATTATAAATCCTACGATCGGCACATAATAAATGCCCTTATCATACAGCAATATATTAGCAAGAACGATCAGTACGATCTCTGCAACATAAACAATTGCCCCCGCCCACACAGGCAGGAACAAAAGTACAACTCCAAGTAACAATCCGGCAAAAAAGATCACTAAAATCTTTTGTAATATTGAAAAGGATGGTATGCTGACCTCATTTTCAATCGTACCTAAGACATCAATATAATAATCTGCAAGATCCTGCGTTTCCCCTTCACCATTTGTTACTGTAACAGATGTGTCGTTACTGTTATCCTGAATAAAGAAAACTGCCCCCGCATATTGATCCGGGTTATGAAAGTGTATTGCTTTTTGATAAAACTCCTGAAAATCCAGATACTTTACGTTATATTTTGCTGTTTTATGTACGGTAACCATACCATTTTCTGATGTATAAAGTGTATACGATCCACCGGTCTTTTTCTTAACTGTCAGTCTTTGTTTTGCACTATCATATCTTACTTTTTCTCCATGCATTGTCATCATATAATATGGAAGATAATTCTTAGCATATTTTGCTTTTGCAATAACCGAAAACTTCTTCAAATTTCCGGTTGGAGCATCCATATAATCAATCTGACCACATCGGTCATCTTCATGATAATATCCAAGATTTTTATTATTATAACGCCAAAATACATTCTTTGCATTACGGAATGTTGATAAAAAGGTTCTTTCTGTAGATGGCTGCTTTAAAAGATCCGTTCCTAAAATAAATATACCATCTGCTTTTATAAGACCTTCCGAAACAAGATAACGAAGTCCGTTTTGATATTCTCTATTGATCTTTTCTTTTTCTGCAGTTGTCAGATTATCATCCTGGCTGGTATCTATTGTTAAAACATATACTTCCTGTTTTAATCCAAGGCTTTCTTCTTGTCCCATATATCTTGAATATACAAAATCTTCCAGATCAATTCCAAGTGAATGGAACAGTAAAATTCCACCTATGCTAAAAAGCATACAGACCGCCAATACGATCAAAAGTCTCAACTCTATTTTACGAACTTTCTTCATTATGTTTATCTTCTCCTTCTATTTCCACTCAAACTGCCGAAAAAAGTTTTCTTCCGAGCGAATTTAAGAACCTTCAGCCAGAAAAAAGACAGCCCACTTATTATAATAGCATGGACTGCCTTTTGTGAAAAGCTTTTCTTTATTGAAATTATATAAAAACTCTATAAATTATACCTTTTCAATACTTTACTTCCGCATTATTGTGCATCTTTGATGCTAAAGCTCATTCTTCCCATCTTATCTTTTCCTAAACATACTACTTTGACATGATCCCCTAATGTAAGAACATCTTCTACATGGTTAATGCGCTCTTTTGCAATCTTAGAGATATGAACCATCCCTTCCTTGCCCGGTGCAAACTCGATAAATGCACCAAACTCTTTGATATTGATAACATCACCTTCTAAAATCTGACCTTCATAGAAATCTGTTGTAATGATCTCGATCAGACGTTTTGCTTCTGCCATCTTTTCTTTATCCTCACCACAGATTGATACGGCACCTTCATCAGAGATATCAATCTTAACACCGGTACGCTCAATCAATGTGTTGATCGTCTTACCACGCTGTCCTACTACATCACCGATTTTCTGTGGATCGATCTGCATCTGGATGATCTTTGGTGCATATTTGCCAACTTCTTTTCTTGGCTCTGCGATTGTTGGAAGGATTGTATTCTCTAAGATATACATTCTTGCTTCTCTGGTACGCTTGATCGCTTCTTCTACAATCGGACGTGTCAGACCATGGATCTTAATATCCATCTGGATTGCTGTAATACCATCTTTTGTGCCGGCAACCTTAAAGTCCATATCCCCAAAGAAGTCTTCCAATCCCTGAATATCGGTAAGAACAATATAATCATCATCTGTGTCACCTGTTACAAGACCACATGAAATACCGGCAACCGGCTTCTTGATCGGTACACCTGCCGCCATCAATGACATAGTAGACGCACAGATACTTGCCTGTGAAGTAGAACCATTTGATTCAAATGTCTCAGAAACCAGACGCATTGCATATGGAAACTCTTCTTCGGAAGGTAATACAGGGACAAGTGCCTTCTCCGCTAAAGCACCATGACCGATTTCACGACGTCCCGGTCCACGGCTAGGCTTTGTCTCACCTACAGAGTATGAAGGGAAGTTATACTGATGCATATAACGCTTACTTGTTACATTAGGATCTAATCCATCAATCTTTTGTTTTTCTGACAATGGAGCTAATGTTGTGATCGTACAGATCTGTGTCTGTCCACGCGTAAACATAGCAGAACCATGTACTCTCGGAATAATATCCACTTCACCGGCTAACGGACGGATCTGTGTGATTTCTCTGCCATCAGGGCGCTTGTGATCTTTTAAGATCATCTTACGAACTGTCTTTTTCTGATACTGGTATACTGCTTCATCCAATACAGCAAGCCATTCTTCCTTATCTGCAAATGCTTCTGCAAGCTTTTCTGTGACATTACGTACATTTTCTTCTCTGGTCTGCTTATCATCTGAGAAAACTGCTACTTCCATTTCTGCCGGAGGCACGATCTCCTTGATCGCCGCAAACATATCTTCCGGTATTGCACAGCTTGTATATGCATGTTTTGGCTTACCAATCTCATCTACCATCTTGTTGATAAATGCAATGATTTCCTGATTGACTTCGTGACACATATAGATTGCTTCGATCATCTTGTCTTCCGGAATCTCATTGGCTCCGGCTTCAATCATAATTACTTTCTCACTTGTAGAAGCAACGGTAAGGTTTAAGTCACCGTTATCCCACTGTTCCTGACTTGGATTGACAATGAATTTTCCATCGATCATACCAAGCTGTGTAGTTGCACAAGGACCTGCAAATGGGATATCAGAAATACTTGTTGCAATCGCAGAGCCCAGCATAGCCACTAACTCCGGTCTGCATTCCGTATCAACAGATAACACAAGGTTATTTAATGTACAGTCATTTCTGTAATCCTTAGGAAACAAAGGGCGCATCGGACGGTCAATAACACGGGCTGTCAACACAGAGTTTTCTGAAGCTTTTCCCTCTCTCTTATTAAATCCGCCCGGAATTTTTCCAACCGAGTACATTTTTTCTTCAAATTCTACCGAAAGTGGGAAGAAATCAATTCCCTCTCTTGGTTTTTCAGAAGCTGTTGCGGTACAAAGTACCGTAGTATCACCATAGTGCATTAATGCAGCACCATTAGCCTGCTTTGCTACTCTTCCTACATCAACAGTAAGTGTTCTGCCTGCAAGCTCCATGGAATATGATTTGTATGCCATGTAAAATCTCCTTTCCGGGTTATCCCCTGACGACTAGCGTCTTATCTTCATTGAAAAAGTGCAGACAGAATCCGAAACAACTGAAAAACTCACCATGCTGATGAGCATTTCAGAAGTCTCGGCAATGGCCTGCACACCAATAATAAATATACCACGAACCCCCATGATATGCAAGAAGTTCGTGGTATCAGCCGCTTATATGTTAAAAAATATGATACTTGTCTTCAAACTCATTCGTTGGAATTGGTTTTGAAAAATAATACCCCTGAAAAATACCACAGCCCATATTACTTAGCATCGTAAGCTGTTTTTCCATCTCAACGCCTTCCGTTATCACGTCCATTCCAAGCTTGCCGGCAAGTACAATGATACTTTCTAAGATATCCATTCCTTTTGCTTCATTTTCGGATGCACGTAAAAATCCCATATCAATCTTTAATACATCTGCACTGATATCTTTTAACATATTCAACGAAGAATATCCACTTCCAAAATCGTCTATCTCAATCTTAAATCCATATTCCTGAAGCTGTTTTAAAATCTCCATATTTTTATCAAAGTCAGACATTAATGCTGTCTCCGTAATCTCAAGATTCAGACGATCCGGACGGATATCATACTTTTCTATGAGTCCTGTAAATATCTCATAAATATCTACAAAATAAAAATCCTTCGTAGAAATATTAACCGATATATGATATTGCTCTGCTCCCTTGTCCTTCCATTCTTTTAACTTTTGTGCAGCGCTTTCCCATATATATCGATCCAGTTTATAGATCAGTCCTGCTTTTTCCAAAACATCAATAAACATCGCCGGTGAAAGCAGTCCTCTTTGTGCATGCTGCCAGCGTACTAAAGCTTCTGCACCATACAGTTCACCTTTCGCATTGACCTGAGGTTGTAAAAACATCACAAATTCTTTGCGATTTAATGCACCTTCAAACTCACCGATGATTCTTCTTTCTTCGATTGATCGGTCAAAGAGATTCTTGCTATAAAAAGCAATATCACTATGATAATCGTTCTCAATCGTTGTGCTTGCAAGATTTGCTTTATCACACATAATGCTGATTGGTTCTTCAATATTTATGATATCATATACCCCCACAAAGATATGCATACGGAACGCACTGTTTTGTGTTTCCTCCTGTAATTTAAAAATCACTTCATGAACTACATTTTCTCTGAGATCCTTTCGTGGAATACACATTGCAAAACGGTCATTTTGCATTCTCGCTAATAAGGTTCCTTTTGGGGTATACTCACGCATGAGTTCTGCCTGACGAAGCAGAACAGTATCTCCTTTTTCCATTCCAAACAATTCATTGACAAACTTAAAATCTTTAATATTACTGCAAACCAGACAATATTTTTTATCCGGATTCTGATGGAGCAGCTCATAAACATCCTGATAAAATTGTTCTTTGTTTAACAAGCCCGTCATACTGTCATGAGAAGCGCGATATTTCTCATACTCTAAAGACGCAATTTCTTCCGTCCTGTCATTAAATATAAAACAATCACAAATCCAGTTTTGCTTATCGTCATAAATTCTTTTATATGTAACTTCATATGTTTTTTCTGCTTCTTCCTTTTTGACAGAAAAACGGAATTGCATGGCATCCTTTACCTGATCCGTCGTATGCAGCCATTTATGATATTTTTGTTCTAAAATTTCTACATTACCGTCTGTATCATATAATTTCTGAATCAATTCATTTGTATAAATACACTTTCCACTGTTATCAAAGCAAACAATTCCATTGTTCATGTCTTTAATCACCAAAGACATGGTATTTTCAATCAACATATTTGGTACATATTCCAATGTAAAATAATAAATCAGGATTGACATACATCCAAATGCAAGCATAGATATATTATAAAGAAAATGAGAATACATTGAGCTCAGATCCAAAATAAATCCCACAAAAATCACTATAAATACAACTTCATAACGAAAACGATAAAATTTAGAGGAACGCAAGATCATAATTAAGTAAGACAAAATAACCATTATCATAAAAAGATAATTGACTATAAAATGCAAATCAAACAAATAATAATTATGTACAATGCGCATCGCTCTTTCTGCATTATCGACATATTGATATTCAAAAATGTGATGAGTCCATGTATTAGCAAATAACGATACAGAGTCAATCATTGCATAAACATATGTTATATACTTAATAGCACGTATCCCTTTAAACAAACCGGTATAGTATTCCGTATAAAGCATCAGCAGAATCAGAAGCCAGTCAAAACAGATAAATGTGATACCCTTGGAAAAATTCTTAATTGCTAACTGCGGTACATAAGTATAGATTGCAAAAAAGATGCTGCAAATAAAAGAAAGTCCACTATAATAATATACGATACGTCCTGCTTTTTTCGACGCTGTTCTTGCTCTCCATGTGCAAAATCCCAAAAGAAACATTTCTGCATATAAGATAATACCAAATATAATATCCATATATCTTCCCTCCGTGAATTCTTTCTTTTCATCCATTTAATATTATAACTTTATTTTATAAGGAAAACAATATGATTTTCATCGGATTATTACCTTTCTTCACTCTTACAAGAAAAATCGCCATGCATAGCATGACGATCTCTGTTAAGATATCATATAAAATTATTTTCTTAAACCTAACTTCTCGATCAACTGACGATAAGCATCAAGATCTTTCTTCTGTAAGTAAGCTAAAAGGTTACGACGCTGACCTACCATTTTAAGAAGACCACGTCTTGAATGATGATCTTTGTGGTTTTCTTTTAAATGCTCTGTTAATTCTGCAATACGAGCTGTTAAGATAGCAATCTGTACTTCCGGAGAACCTGTATCTCCTTCTGAACGTCCGTACTCTTTCATAATTGCTGCTTTCTTTTCTTTACTGATCATAGTAAAAATCCTCCTATATTTTCTTTTCGTCCGCCGGTTACTAAGAAATGGTTGGAGTTTCCAATACCTGAGTAACGGCATAACAACTTGTTTACTATACCATATCTTTTATCTGCTGTAAAGTAGTTTTTTTTGCTATTCTTTTTGTTTTCTGCTGCCTTTGCTTTAGTTGCCAAAAAAACTGTTACCAGAATTTCCATTGTTTCCATAGCTATTGCTACCGGAATTACCATTTGAGTTATTATTTCTATTGCCAAAGCTATTGCTGTTTCCTGAATTGCTGTCAGAGCTGTTGCTGTTCTCACTGTCTGAACTGCTGTTAGAACCGCTCTCTGATTTCTTTCCTAATGTGATCGTTAATGTCTTTTCTTTATATTCACCATTGTCAGAACGTTTTACAACAATCTTTACCTTTGTGCCTGCTTTTGTATTGGACAGCTTTTCCTGCAGACCTGTCATGGAAGTAATCTCTTTTCCGGCAAATTTTACGATGATATCACCTTTTTTCATACCGCCATTCTGAGCCGGTGAATCAGAGGATACTTCACTGACATATACGCCCTGTGGCATATTATAATATTTTGCATATTCTTCGCTGACATCGGTACCTTTGATTCCAAGATATCCCTGCTCATCTTCTGATACGGCTTCTGATTTGATAATATCATTGATGATCGGTACTGCGGTAGAGATCGGAATTGCAAATCCCATCCCTTCGACTTCTTCATCTGCATACTTTGCTGAGTTAATGCCGATCACGGCACCGGAAGCATCGACTAAAGCACCACCACTGTTGCCCGGATTGATCGCTGCATCTGTCTGAAGAAGTTTCATCGTAACATCTTCTGCTGAAACTTCACGTTCTTTGGCACTAATATACCCGACTGTTACGGAAGTTCCATATCCTAATGCATTACCGACCGCGATTGCCTGATTACCAACCTTGACATCATCTGAATTTCCAAGTGTTGCTACTTTAATATTCTTTAATGTCTTGCTTGAGAGCTTTTTCATTGGTATTTCAACCACGGCAAGATCGGAATCGGAATCGGTTCCTTTAACAGTTGCATCATAAACGCTTTCATCATTAAACTTAACGGAAACCTTTGTTGCATCACTTACTACATGATTATTCGTTGCAATATATAAATACTTGCTGTCCTGTGCTACGATAATACCGGAACCGCTGCCTGTAGCATCCTGTGAGTAAGTTCTTCCAAACACATCACTTGATGTTTCTGTTACGGTTACATCAATCGCAACGATTGATGGCAGCACATTGTTTGCCACGGTAGAAACGCCGCTGTCTGATGTTGTATTTTTTGTTGAAGTAGAAGACAATGTCGTTGCTGAAATATTCTGTGTCGATGCTGTTGCACTCGATTCTGCTGCAATATTATTTTTGTAAATATGATTTGCTCCTTCAAATGTCATGCCACCTACTAATCCAAATACTGCCGCATATGTTGTTGCTTTTAAAAATGTTTTCTTTATCATATATAACACATCCTTTCAATATCTATCATCTGTTCTCTCTTTGTATCTTACAATGACTATCTTACAATCAGCTTATGAATAAGATGTGTTGTAAATGTGATGATTATGTGTCCTGCATAATAGTTTCGCATTCCGTTACGATACAGTCTGCCGTCTGGTCATGTTCCTGTACTGTGATCTTAGAAAAAACCTGCTTATAATAAGCGAATGCCACTTTATATAAGCTGTTTTTCTGACTTGCTATATAACGGTCATAAAAACCACCGCCATAACCGATCCTGTGTCCCATCCTGTCAAATGCAAGTCCCGGCATAACCATAATGCCGGAGATACCATGAACGGGTAAAAGTGTATCTATCGGTTCTAAGATATCCCTGTATCCCTTTTTCAGATCCTGCATCGAAGTGATCTCATAAAAGTCCATCTCTCTTCCGTTTACTTTTGGAACATAAACGTGCCTGCCTTCTTTCCAGAGCATTTTGATCAAAGAAATGGTATCTATCTCGGTTCCAAACGAAGTATATACAAAAAAATGCTGTGCGTTTTGTACTCGTTCTATCTCAAAAAAATGTGTCAAGATCGCCTGATCCATCTGCTTTTTTTTCTCTGTTTTTAAACCGGCCCGATAGGCTTTCATCTGCTTTCGGATTTCTTTTTTATTTTCCATATTTTTTTCTGTGTTCCTCTCCTAAATCCACTTTCTTTCCGTCAGGATGAACAACAACTACATTATTCAACTGGCTCGTAATATTATTCCGGATTGATGCTAAATATTCTCCGCGAAGTTCCTGCTGTTCTTTCTTTTCAGCCGCAGTCAGGCCTTCTGCCTTTGATTTGTGATATAACTCATTGATCCTTGCTACTTTCTTATCATCCATATTTGTTTTCCTCTCATTTCTTATACTTATTTTATATCATGAATTTTGCTTCAATACCGCAAGCCGACTCTATAACATTTTCTGCTTTATAATAATAACATCTGTGCCACACGGATGCCATCCATCGCAGCCGATGTGATCCCGCCTGCATATCCGGCACCTTCTCCGCAAGGATATAACCCCTGTATATTCGACTCTAATGCTTCATTACGCACCATACGCACCGGAGAAGATGTTCTGCTTTCTACACCTGATAAAATCGCATCCTCTCTTCCATATCCTTTGATCCTGCGGTCAAATGCCTGTATCCCCTCTGCAATTGCGTCACCGATAACAACCGGCAAGATTGCACGCACATTTGCAAAATCATAACCGCCTTTCATCTGCGGCATAAAACTTCCGAAACCTGTACTGCACCGATTAGCCAGAAAATCACCAAACAACTGTACCGGTATCTTTCCATTAGACGCTTCATAGGCTGCTTTTTCGAGTTTACGCTGAAAAGCAACTCCTGCCAGAACATCCGCTGAGCCAAAATCACTTGGATCAACGGTGACTACGATCGCACTGTTTGCATTCGCACTATCCCTTCCAGAATAACTCATTCCATTGACAGCTAACATGCCTTCTTCTGAGGATGCATTGACAACATATCCGCCCGGACACATACAAAAAGAATAGACACCTCTTTTTTGTGCTGTCTGGTGTGTTACTTTGTACTCTGCTGTCGGAAGCTTGGTATACCATTCCCCATATTGCGACCGGCCGATCATTTCCTGCGGATGTTCTATGCGGACACCTACAGCAAATGCTTTTTGCTCCATCTTTATCCCGCTTTCCTTTAGCATCGAAAACGTATCTCTCGCACTATGTCCGATTGCAAGGATCAGCGCATCACACAAAAAATTCTTTTTCTGACCGTCAATCGTTGCCATTACTTCCTGCACCTTGCCATCTTTTATGATAATGTGTTCCATTTTTGCGCCAAAATAAATCGTGCCGCCAAGAGACAGTACCTCTTCCCTGATATTTTTAACGACTTTTTTTAAGACATCGGTTCCGATATGTGGTTTTTGCAAATATAAGATTTCTTCCGGTGCACCAAATTCCACAAAGGTGCGAAGTACCTGTTTGTTTCTTCCGGATGGATCTTTTACCAAAGTATTGAGCTTTCCATCCGAAAAAGTACCGGCACCGCCCTCGCCAAATTGTACATTGCATTCGGGATCCAGACCTTTTCCTTTCCAGAATGCATCTACTTTATCCTGTCGTTTTTCAACTTCAAGACCTCGTTCCAAAACAACCGGCTGCTTTCCGGCTCTTGCAAGTTCTAACGCTGCAAACATTCCGGCAGGTCCAAAACCTGCGATCACTGTTTTTTTTGTATCATTTCCATTCTGAAACACCTGTTCTTTAGGATCACTTGTCTGATTGCTTTGTCTGCCATTTTTGCACCGTTCATCTGCCGGTATGTTTTTTATTACACTATCTTTTTCATAAGAAACATCATTTTTCCCATATTGTTTCACTCGTTTTTGTTCTTTGCTTCCTGATAAAGAGACACGATAAATGTATTGGATATTGTTTTTCTTTCGTGCATCCATCGATTTTTTTTCAATACCAAAAAAAGTAATCTCTTCCATCGGCATTTTGATCAGCTTTGCAGCCGCTTTCTTGACAAGTTCTTCTTCTGCCTTTCCAATCTTTCCTTTGCAAAGCAATTCCGGTTCTGCCTTTTTTACCAGTTCTTTGACCGAAACTTTTACCTGACTCATATGTATCATGTCATTCCTCACTTATGCTTTCTTATCTTTTTTACGTTCTTTATGAAGCATCCCACAGGCTTTTCCTGCCAGATAACCGGATGTCCATGCCCATTGCAAATTATAGCCTCCACAGATTCCGTCAATGTCTAAAAGCTCACCGGTAAAATATAAACCTTTGCATAATTTTGATTCCATGGTATCCGGATCGACCTGACCGGTTGCGAGACCGCCTGCCGTAACCTGTGCTTTTTCAAAGCCGCTTACTTCTTTGATCGTAAGGACATTATGCTTGATCTTTTTGGCAAGCTGCTGTATTTTCTTTGGCAGGCACTGTTCTGCTTTACTTGCCGGATCAATATGACATTGCTGCAAAAGAACCAGTCCAAGCTTATCAGGAAGCAGTCCTTCTATCAGATCGCCAAAAGACTGTTTGGGATTCCATTCTGCCCTGCGTACAATCTGTTTCACGATCCATTCTTTGGAATAATCCGGCATACTGTCTAATACAAGATATGGCTTTCTTTTCTTTTGTAATTCGACCGCAGCAAAACGGCTGACCTGAAAGACCGGAATGCCTGATATTCCGTAAGCAACCATCTGAATCTCCCCCCGGTCTTTAGCAAGCAGCTCGTCATCCTGATCGTATAAGAAAACTTCTCCCTGTATTCTGATACCGCTCCACTTTTTCATAAAGTTGCCTTCTAATACAATAGAAGTCAATGCACTGGCAGGTAATACCAGTTGATGTCCGAATGCCACAGCAAACTCATAGCCGTCTCCCGTACTTCCATGCACCGGAGCAGCCATCCCGCCTGTTGCAACGATCACTCTTTTTGTTATATAACTGTCTTGATCCGTTGTAACTACAAAGCCATCGTTTCTTTTGGAATCTTCTTGTACCGAAAGCACTGCTTCTTCGAGTTTCACTTCGACTTTCTGACGCTTTAATTCGTTTTCTAAAGCATGTAATACCACGGTTGCCTGATTTGCTGCCGGATACATATAGCCGTTTTTATCTGTTGCCAAGATACCGATTTGGTCAAACCATTCAATCGCATCTTCTGCCGAAAAATGCTGCATGGCATTCCATGCAAAGTTTGCATCTTTTCCACGATAGCATTCTTTTTTTTGCACTTTGTTTGTAAAATTGCATCTGCCATTTCCGGTTGCTAACAATTTTTTGCCAAGCCGGTTCTTTTTTTCTAGGATCATCACATGAGCATGTTCTCTTGCCGCCATGATCGCTGCCATCATCCCGGAAGCTCCTCCTCCGAGAACAAGCACTTCTATACTGCGCATTTCTTTTGTTCCCTTTCTTTCTATCATAAAGATATATGATCAGATTGTTTTTAGCATATAAACTTTCTTTTCTATCATAAAATGAATTGTATGGTTAAATTATTTTTTTCCTTTTATGCAAAAGAACCATCTGCTTTGCATCATCAGGAAGAATAATTTTCCAATATACTATATAACTCATTTTCATCTTTGACTTCTACGCCTTTTTTTAACTGTGTTCTTTCTTCTGTGGTCAGATTTTTTGTCTCGATCCCGGTATATTCATAGATCGTATTCTTATCTCCATAATATACAACAACTTCTCCGTCTATTGCAATCAGATAATAACGATATGTCACTTTACTGCTGTCATAGATCTTCTTTACGATCAGACGGTCTTTTGCAAATGCAACAACGCCAAAGCTTTGCAAACCATCTAAATATTCCTGCACCGGCAGACTGCTCATATATTTTTTGCAATATGCATCTGTCTCGTCACGGTCAAGTCCTACAAGCTCTTTGGGAAGTGTCTCATATTCCGTTGTAGTCTGTTTGCTGGCGGCATCATATTTTTGTACCTGATAGACCGTATCGACACTAAGCTTTTGGTTTGAGGCTTCTGCCTGAATGCTCTTCATATTTTCTTTCACCGCATTTTTGGCTGCTGTCGAAGCTTCTTTCTTTACATTTTCATCGATCGAAGCTGTCATTTCCTTTTGCATTTCTTTTTCAAATGTCTTTTGACTGCTTTTCACATGATAAAACGCACAAAAATATCCGGTCAGTCCGCCAAAAACCACACTGCATACCATCAACAATGCGATCAGCCAATAAGATGTTTTCTGTTTCATATTTTCACCGTACCTTTCTTTCCTAGCACTTCTCTCTTTCTACTAGTATTGCACGGTTTTATGACTTTATACAAAAGCTATTCCCAGATTCCTTTTTGTAAGAAACGATCGACTCTCTGCTGTGAACGCTTTACGACTTCTTTATCAAAACCGATCACTTCTAAAAGTCTTATCGCATTTCTCGAATTTGCTCTTCCTTCTTTTAACAGGTAGTCAAAGGAAACATCACCATCCTGTAACACTTCTTCAAAATGACAATTCTGATATATATCTTCTAATAAATACGTTAATTCAATATCATGCGTTGCCGCAAAGCATAAAGCATTCTTTTTAGCAATTTCCTCTAGCAACTGAGAAGATGCTGCCACACGCTCAACGGTATTTGTACCTCGCAATATCTCATCAATAAAGCAAAGTACTGCAACATCATCTTCTCGTATTTTGGTAAAAATACGTTTTAAGGATTTGAGCTCAACGATGAAATAACTTTCCTGTGATAAAATATCATCACGCAATGCCATCGACGAATAGATCCGGTAAAAAGACGAACAATATTCGTCTGCCAATACCGTATGTATCGTCTGTGCAAATAATACATTGATCGCTACTGCTTTTAAAAATGTCGATTTACCGGATGCATTGGAACCGGTAAAGAGTATACTTTTGTCGGTATCAATTGAATTTTTGACCGGATTTTTGATCAACGGGTGGTATAGCATTTGCATTTTTAGCTGCTTGGAATGCTCCTTTTCCATCTCAAATTGCGGAATACAATATGTTTCTACACTGTCACGAAAAGAGGCAATTGCTATGATCGCATCCAGATAGCCGATGATATCATACAATTCTAATAATTCTTTCTCATATTTGCAAACTTCTTTGATCATTGTTCCTATTTTGATCAGATCGACATGACACAAGATTCTGACATAGTCAAAGACTGCATCAAACAGACTGCCTGATATCGAACTTCCACCGGATACCAAAAAAGAAAATCTCGAAAACTTCCGAAACTTACCTGCAAGCTCTTTCATCCGCCTTCGTTCGTTTTTTGCTGCCACAAAATCAACGGAACTGATCGCATCACATTTTTTGATCGTTCGCAAAATAAAAGAAAACAATGCCAGATACGATGTCATTTCTGCTTTTGCCTTATAATAAAAATATGCATTGACCGCCATAACAACAAACAGCAAAAGGATCATTTCTGACGGAAAGAACGGCAGCATCACAACAGAACCAATCATTGCAAGACATGCGATCAGATGCGGAAAACGCTTTACCTGTAGTTGATCTAACTCTTTTGCCAAACTTAAAAATTCATACACGGATATCTGGTCTGTCTTACCAATATCACACAATGCCATTTCAAGATCATAACGCTTGTCTTCCTGTTTTGTGATCTCTTCGATCAACTGTTCTCTCTTATCTAATTCTTCTTCCTGATAAAGAGGGCTGCGTAGCAAATGGTACAGGTATTCTTCACCGGCTGATGTTCTGGTATGATTTAATAACATAAAGATCTGATCCATCTCCAGATCATTCCATGTAATATCATCGATGTCTGACTCTTTTTTCTTTTGTTCATGATAAAAGCAGATATTCCGAAAGATCTTATCGCTATATTCGTCTCTTGTTTCCATTCCCCATTCCTGTTTTAACAGAAATTGTATCTTATCTTTATACTTTTGCCGATCATAAAATCCTTTTAACAAAAAAAGAATTACAAATATAAGAATACCAACTAAGATTTTAAAAAGCATTTTAGTTTCCTCCCAAAACGTTAAAATGTATAACGATCCGTTTTTCCACTGTGTGGTAATTGCATCCTCACAGAGCATTTTATGCTTTATAGGAAACAACGGATTTTCTATTCCGCAAAAAAGATACACCACAGGATTTTCCTATGATGTATCTAAATATACCATATTTTATTCCATATGCCAAAAGCATGTCTGTATTCCTGTCATTCAAAAAAATCTACCTTCTTATGTGACATACAGGAATAATACATCCTTTTTATGAAAAACGTCCGATCTTTAACGGCTTACGGTAGTATGCATTTGAGATCTTAATACCATCTCTGGCATTACTTGCATGAATGATCTTTCCTCCGCCGATATACATTGCTACATGGCTGACATGACCACTTCCATAGAAGAACAGATCGCCCGGACGTACCTCGGAGCTTTTCACGCTACGGGATGCAGATGCCTGCGCCGCAGATGTTCTAGGGATCGAAATACCAAAATGTCTGTAGATTCCCATTGTAAATCCCGAACAGTCTGTTCCGTTTGTCAAGCTTGTACCTCCCCATACATAGCGGTTCCCCAAAAATTGCATTGCATAGCTGACCATAGAACCATTACCTGAATCAGAAGAAGAACTGCTGTCAGACTCTTTGAAAGATACCGCACTCTTTAGCTTATACTTGATCGAAACAAAATCCTTGCTGACAAACACCTTTTCATCATCGATCGAAAGCATGACCCAGTTAGAAAGGTCATCATACATTGCATCAAGATCTACACCTTTTGTCGCATTCTTGCTGCTTTTCTTTTTGACATAGTTTTTCATATATTCAACGGTAAGATTTTCTTTTTCTACCGTATAATCTTCATCCTCTGATAACTGATCATAGATCGGTGCATCTGTACTTGGCAGATAACGTACATTTAATGTCTCTGTCTTTACGATTGCTTTTAAGGAAGCAACTTTCAATGCTTTTTGCTGTGCTGCCTCTCCCTGTATCAGATATTTTGTTTTGACATAACCTTTGACTTTTCCTGAACGGATCTTTGACCAGCCTTTTTTCGTCGAAAGGATATCGCATCCTGTATTTTTTGTCATCTTTCCGACTAAAGCAGAGTTTTCACTTGCCTTCTTTCTGACATTCAAATATGTGTCTACTTTCACAATACCTAAATTCTTATATTTTGCACTTAATTTAATCTTTTGTTCCGGCTCTTTTGTTGCCTGCGGAGTAAGATCTGTCAATGTAGTCTGATCCGGTGCAGCCGTTGCTGCTACATCCTGTACCTCAGCAGACTGCTGTGTTGTATTGACCGCACCTGTCTGTACATTTTGTGCTTCTTTTTGTGCCTGTGCTGCATCTTCCTGTGCATCAGCGATCACAGTTTCACAATAATGATCTAATGACAGTGTGATTCCGGCAAGCGGCTTTTCCTTTGAAATTGAAACAGCCTGTCCATGTATTGAAACCAAACTTCCTGTCAATACAACAATCGTGCCTGCCATAATAAATTTATGATATCTTTTTTTCATGGTATTCCTCATTTCCAATCACTTTTTATACAGAACAAGGTATTTCCTATTTAGAAACACCTTGTTCCTTTGTTGCAAAAAATTTACAAATGTTACAAAACTATTACAAGTATAGCAAGTGATGTAATAATTGTCAACCAGCTTACAATTTTTGCCATGAATATTATACATTATAAGTTTCCACATAGTCATATGTACTCTTACCATTTTTCACCGGATCAGATAATAATACAGACCAGGCCACCGTTGCTGTCATTGATAACCTTTTGCAAGGTATCCTGTAATTTCATCTGGCTTTCCTCTGTCAGCCGGTTCACTTTCGAAGTCATGCCTTCTTCTACCAGCTGTCTGACGGTCTTTCCAAAGATATTCGTATCCCAAATGGACTCTTCTGCCTCCGCATTCTGCCCGGCAATATAATGGATCAGGTCTTCTGCCTGCTGCTGTGTGCCAACGATCGGTGCAATCTCTGTTTCTATGTTCGCCTGGATCAGATGAACAGACGGACTGACTGCTTTGATCTTGACACCAAACTTGTTCCCATGACGAATGATCTCCGGTTCCGAGATGACAATTTCTTCTGTTCCCGGTGTGATCACTCCATAACCTTTTGCATGCACCTCTTTCCATGCATCCGACAGCTTTTCAATCTCTTCTTTCTTTCCTACATATTCCTTTAACAGATGGATCAGCTGATATTCGCCCTCAATCGGTGTTCCCACCAGTTCACTGATGATCTGATAATACCGGCTGTCATCAAAAAGTGCCTCAATCTGCACAATACCGTTTTCCATGCCTATACTATCTATCTTAAATTCACGGATCATATCATTATCGACAGCGAAGTTATCGCGGATCACATCACGCACAAGTGATATTTTATCAAGGATCTTACGCACACTTTCGATCAGCTCTTTCTTTAACCAATGATCGATCGGCAGCATTTCTACCCATTTGGGAAGACGGAAAACAAGCTGGCGAATCGGAAATACCGATAACATCTGTTCCATGATACGTCCGATATCTTCATTACGAAGCTGGTTACAATTTACAGGAAGTACCGATACCTCATATTTTTCACTGAGTTTTTGTGCCAGTTCTTTGGCTTCCTCTCCAAATGGTTTTACAGTATTTAAAAGAACGACAAATGGTTTTCCGATACTTTTTAATTCCTGTATGGTTCTTTCTTCTGCCGGAACATATGCTTCTCTTGAAATTTCGCCAAAGCTTCCATCCGTTGTCACTACGATGCCAAGTGTGGAATGATCATGGATCACTTTACGTGTTCCGAATTCTGCCGCTTCGGAAAACGGCATCGGCTCTTTTGACCATGGTGTCATGACCATACGCTCATTTTCTTCTTCACGAATACCTTCTGCTTCCTGAACAATATAACCGACACAATCGATCATGCGGACTTTTACCTGATTTTCTCCATATAAGTCGACCGAAACGGCTTCTTTCGGAATAAATTTCGGTTCCGTTGTCATGATCGTCTTTCCATCTGCTGACTGCGGTAATTCATCTGTTGTTCTTTCTTTTTCATTTTCATCTTCTATTCCGGGAATTACCATTAATTCCATGAATCTCTTTATAAATGTAGACTTTCCTGTACGAACCGGACCACATACGCCAAGATAGAATTCTCCATTGGTTCGTTCTGCTAAATCCTGATACACTTTAAAGCCACTCATATTTTTCCTCCATTCCTGCCTTTTTGTCTGATTCTTTCTTTAGCCTTGTTACCACTTTATGAAGCACAAAAGAAAAATATTCCACAAAAAGGGAACAAGCCAAATGGCATATTCTCTTTTTTTTCAAATACAATGTCAATACAGCCTGACAAAACAGGAGGATTTCTTTGCGTCATTTACGACCTTGGAAAAGAAGCTTCTTTTGGCTGTCAGTAACAGCCTTTCTTATTACACTGATACTCTTTGGTATCTATTCTTTACAATATGATCAACAACTCCGACAGGCACAATCGCAATACCGGTCACTTCAAAAAAAGGCGATCCAGCGCAGCCCGCCACAGACCATTTCAAAGGGACAAAATTATTCCAAAAAGAAATACAAAAAAAGAACGGTAACCATACCGAATATTGATTTTCCGCTTCTATGGAAATATAATTCTGACATTTATGCCTGGATCATGATCCCGGATACCAATGTCTCTTATCCCATCTTACAACATTCTAAATATGATACATACTATCTAAACCACAATCTGAACGGCAGTACCGGATATCCGGGCTGTATTTTTTCTAAGACACAATCAAAAAAAGACTTCACCGATGCACTCCTTATACTCTATGGGCATAATATGAGAAATGGAACGATGTTTGGTGCACTTCGTCAGCTTGATAAGTCGGATTTTGTAAAAAAAGTCTATTTTATCTACATCATTACTCCTACTTCTAAAATTTTATATCGTATCCGATCCAGTGCTGTATGGTGTAACAAAGACATTCTTTATACATTTTCTAATACACCTGACAGCATATATCACTTTGTCCGGGCGATTGATCTGCATGGAACCTCCAAAAACAAAATACTTCTTTTAGACGCTTCCAAAGACAAAAAATCACAATGGTTAGTTTTATCAACCTGTGGTTCTGATTCCAAAACCCGTTTTTTTATCATTGCGCAAAAACAAAATGAATGGAGGAAATAACTATTGAAACATCCTATTCGAACTTTAACATCCTTTTTTCTTTGCCTGTTATTGGTATTTAGTACAGCATGCAGTGTGATGTATGGAAAAGCCGCTTCCCCATCCTATACAGACACACAAAAAACGTATACGATCCGTCAGCTTACAAGTGATTATCAATTCTTTGTCCGAAACGAATTGCAAAGCAATAATCACTTTGTCGGAGCAGCAGCCTGTGGTGGCAAAGCCTATTTAAATACGTTTGGAGACGGTGCGATCGTTCCTTCCTATTTTGATACTGTTCTCTCCCTGAATAACTACAACGGACAAAATAACAGCCACTATCTTGCATCCGATTCCAAATATAAAGATCTTTGCAAGCAGCCAGCATATTATAAAAATGCAAACCGTAATTACCCTTCTTTGACAAAATATCCTGATAAAAACAAGGCATATATCCGATTTGATTCTGCTTTTACATCTCTGATCCGTGAATCAGCCGATATGATGGATCAGGCTTCCTTGACTCTGTCAATGAATCAGATGCACTATGTATCGTTTGATGGCAACAACGGATGGCTTTTGACGATTCCATTTAGTAAAACCGTCCATTCCGTCCGGATTCCTAAACGGATCATCAAAAAAGCAGACTGGATCCTGATCGATGGTGTGAAAGATTTAAAAGAATTAGCAGAAACCGATCACATTATTAGTATAGAACAAAGTGATCCGCTCTCCATCGGTGGCAGCTATTCTTTTGTCCGTCCGGACGACTGGAAAAAAGCAGTCTTTATCGCTACGAATGACAGACAGAGCAGTCTTTTTACAAACTTCTTTGGAACGTACCAGAAAAAAGCTCATCTGCTTGATGATGCACATGGTTTAAAAAACATCGAAGGTGCGGAAACGATACGTGCCGGACAAATGGATCTTTCCGGTGTCAAATTGATCTGGAATTTTCCACAAAACAAAAAACTTCATTGCGAATATATGCCGGGGCATGTTGTCGCTCCGAATGCAACGGTTTCGATCACAAACGGCTGTTTTGAAGGCAGCTATATTGTAAACAATCTCTATTGTTGCGGTGCTGAAGGACATTTCTATCCTTATAAAGAAGTTACGCCACCAAGCCCAAGTGCAACCCCAACGATCAAGCCGACTCCTACTCCAACTGTAAAACCAACTCCTACTCCAACCGTCAAGCCGACTCCTACTCCAACGTGGAAACCTACCCCTACTCCTACTCCAACGTGGAAACCTACCCCTACTCCTACGATAAAACCGTCTCCCACTCCGACCGTCAAACCGACTCCTACTCCAACGGCGAAACCTACCCCTACTCCTACGATAAAACCGTCTCCTACTCCGACTCCAACTGTCAAGCCGACTCCTACTCCTACGGCAACACCTACCCCTACTCCTACGATAAAACCGTCTCCTACTCCGACTCCAACTGTCAAGCCGACTCCTACTCCTACGGCAACACCTACCCCTACTCCTACGATAAAACCGTCTCCTACTCCGACTCCAACTGTCAAG
>OGNO01000176.1_pt1 | contig 60564 bp, 51 predicted proteins | sample 1573491 | NCBI WGS metagenome assembly OGNO01 (sample SAMEA2581900, study PRJEB24529) | metagenome | biome: Human gut stool | place: China | collected 2011
ACCGCCGTACTTTTTCTTGTGGTGCTTTACGAATTCCTCGTTCTCGTTTGCCTCGATAAGCCGCTCTATCTTCGATAAAAACGCCTGATGGTTATGATGCGGATCAAATCCGGACGCATTGAGATAGCCCAGCGCCCCGTACTTCATAGCGTGATAATTTGAGATTATCGCCCTCATTGAGATCTCGATTTCCTCAAGATAGGTCATCAGCATACGGCGCAGTACCCTGTCAAAATCATAGACCTTCATTATCTGCTCAAAGGTCGTACCGTCCCTGTACTTGCCCTTACGCTCCAGAAACGGCGCAAAGTAATAGGCAAGCCGGTAATAGTTGATATTTGTAAGGCACTTTCTTGCATACTCCTCATCATCTATTATACAGCCTCTCTGCCTCAGTATCTCGATCTGCTGTTTTATGGTAGCAGGCGTTTTGTTGAACTGCATTATTTGTTTTCCTCCGGTTTTTCAAGATCAATGAAACGTCCGAGCGTAAACGAGTATATTATCATCTGCTTTACCGGCACGGAAAATTCCTTCTCCAGTGCCTCTTTATATATATCAAGCTGTAACTTATAATCGTCCTTGTATTTCTGCTCATCGTCCGTTTTGTCAGTCTTGTAATCGACCAGCACTATACCGTCATCTTCGATAAAGAACATAATGGTGATTGTGGTTAGTCACGTAACACTATATGCCACATCGTTGGAATTGTCAAGCTGCTGCATCGTGTCCAAAATCCGCAAAAAATACCGCATAAAGAGAAGCTGTTTTTGTTCTCTTTATGCGGCAGTTTTTATTTATAATGCGTTTACTTTCTCAGACTTCTTATGCCATTACCGGTGCTTTCTTCTGAATCACCGCTTCAACGGCATCTACACTGATTTCCGCAACATCGGCAATCTGCTCTAATGTATAACCCTTTTTATACATATTCAGAATGAACTTTTCACTCGTTTTCTCTGTTGCCCGTTCTTCGATTCCTGTACTCAGATTACACATAACTCTCACGTCCTCTCTAATTTCATTACTGACCGGGATATTATATTCATGTTCTATTATATCCAGTTTTTCCTGTTCTTTCAACCCGCTTGAAAGAAGTGTACCAATTAAACGGTGCAATTCGTACTTTTCATCATGCTCCGGTAACTCATCGGTAATACCAATCAGCACGATATTGAGTAAATCCATATTCCCTTTCCAATCATACGGCTCTAACATTTCATCTTTGATAAGGTGAATATGGCTCATGCTGTTTGAATCCATATTCATGCAAATCCAGATACTGAATACCTGTTTTACGTCGTCATAATTCGTATTGACAAAATCCCTCTCTTTCTGCGACGAAACAAGTCTGCTCACATAAAAGACCGCCCGGTTTAATATCTGATATCCTGCCGGTTCATCTTTTTGCGCTTCGATATTTACAATAATCTGCGAAAGACCGTTTTTCATGCGGACATAAAAGATAATATCAAATCTGACCAGTCCCTCATTAATCTCGGCATTTTCTGTATTCAGACCTATGATTCTCTGACCGGTCACATCTGTTTTTTCTGCATTGGTCAGACCCGGTTCAACGGGTACAATCCCAATCTTTGGCTCACCCTCGATGTACATTACTGCATCTTCCGGCTTCATTTCCTTAAACTCATCAACCGTCTTAACCAAAATGTGCGCCAAAATATTCTTCTGTGCCAGTATCCTTTTGACACGGGTATCATACTGTGCTTTATCTCCCGCCGCACTGACTGCATTTGTTATTTCTGTATTCAAGGCATTCCCCTCCTTTTGTAACATTGTAAATCTGCAAAAGCCCCCTTTGCCTTAATACTATTATAAGCGGGTATTTCTGTGGAATCAACTGAAATTTCTATTAAATATTTTATTAATATCGCAAAAAAATACCGCATAAAGAGAAGCTGTTTTTACTCTCTTTATGCGGTATTTTTAATTTTTAAACTACAGATAGTATTCCATTGGATATGTCGGATAAGCGATTTCCTCCAGCTGATCCATCGTAACTAACCCTGCCGGTGCGCGCAGCACTGCCGGAATCCGGTTGACAATCGTTGCACAGGTATGCTCAACCGTTGCCGGTTTTACAACATGGAATTCCGTATCCGGTTCACCTGTAATCTTCCAGTCGCACATATCACCATCGTCCGGACCATAAACCTTGCCGATACACTGTGTTTCAATAACCGGTCCCTGGAATGTTTCGGTAGTTACAACTGCCGCCATACCGATACAGTTGCCTTTCGGTATCGTTGCATTCATGGTTGATGAGAACAAATCACTGTCATGGAAATACGGTACACATTTCTGTGTCTGGCTCTTAATCGTCCAGCCCATTTTTGATGCAAGTGCCTCATTGGAATTCCATACATAAGAAGGTTCAATCTCCTCCGGGTGTGCAATCTGTTTTTCAAATTCTTCCGGTGTTAAGCCTACGCCGTGAGCTTTTGCAAGTGCCAGTCCGTAATCTTCTACGTTATAGCTGACTGCGCCTTCAATTTTTTCAATCTTGTGACAGCCGCCTGCTACCATGCCGACCATATTCACCCAGAAAATATCTTCCATGCCGCTTCCTACAAAAGTACAACCGTTTTTCTTGGCGGTAACATCTAAGATATTGGCACGAACCGGGTCTGTTGTCCAGCAGTACGTTGCTTCTTCACAGGTTGTAATCACACTGATTCCACGTGTCAGACATTTCATATAATGCGGAAAGCAGTCACTTACCAGACTAAACAGCGTTACAACGGCAATATCCGCATCCGTGTTGTCAAGCACTTCTTCCGCATTGTCGCTGATTAATACGCCGGTCTTTACACCCAGTCCCGCATAATCGCCGATATCCATGCCGACAATAGACGGATTACAGTCGATTGCACCGACAATCTGACAGCCGGTTTCATACAGATACCGCATTGTGTACTTGCTCATCTTGCCACAGCCATACTGAATTACTTTAATCTTCTCCATAACATCCTCCAATTCTACACCGCTTCCTTTTAAAATCTGTGTCCTGCGGTGCAAGGACAGTTTCAGACGAATCCTCATTCACGCTTTCGCTTTTCACTATTCAGCATATATTACGCGAACTGATTGTTAATTATTTAACTTTTCGTTGTATTCAGTATAATGTCTAATCTTAGATGAGAGTCAAGCCTATTTTTCCATTTTTACCGGCACCTGAAGCCGCAGATACATCGAGCGCTTGCGGCTGTCAAAGACGTTCATTTCCATAATTTCTTCGCAAATATAATCACCGCAGATTTGATAGCCGTGTTCGCGGCAGTACGCCAAAAGCTTTTTCGCACAGTCGCGTTCCTCATCAAAATCTTCCGTATAAATACATGCATACATGCCATTCTCGATTGTCTGCACACAGTCTTTCATTGGAAAATCGTCATCTACAAAGATAAAGATTTCTTCCGAATAAAAGGTCAGTTTTTCAAACAGCTCCCGCCGCATAATCGTCCCTGCATTGCAGTAATAAACCTGCGGAATATGAAATTCCATCAGCTTATTTTTTAACTGCTTTAAAATCAATTCGTACATATCAATGTTATAATCGTAAAAATTGGTATCCACACACATCGAGTAAATCGTCCTGTCCGGTATGTATTCCAGTGTAATCGTGCCGCTTTTCGGCGATTTCTTATACCGTTCAATGCTTGCAACCGTCCTGTCAATCGCCTGCATTTTAAATTTTAATTCCTGCATCTGGGCAACCGTCTGTTCCTTTTTCTGCCGTAAAATCTGCTCAATCAGATTAATATCCTGTTTATCGAACAATTCTTTAATTTCTTTTAATTCCATGCCCAGTTCTTTCATGTACTGAATCATATCAAACCGGGCATTCTGCTTGATGTCATAATACCGGTAATGTGTTTCCTCGTCTGTGTAATACGGTGTCAGCAGTCCCATTGAATCATACAGCCGCAGTGTCGGTACGGTTGTGCGGTTGATTTTTGCCATTTCACCGATGCTGATATATCTGTCTTTTTTCTCCATATAATTTTTCATTCCTATTTTGCAGACATTTTAATGCCAAAAAATAAACCCTAATGTAACATTAGAGTTTATTTTATCATAAATATTCTTATTTTTCCAATCCGGGACTGCTTTTTATAGTTTTACATTAACCCCGACCATCCTCGTAAAATTACACGGGCATATATAAAAATACCCTGTATGCCTGTCTGACATATTCTTTTACATTCCAATATGAATCTGTTATTTATCCCCACACCTTTTCTGCGATTTCCTTTACCAGTGCCAGCTTTGCCCACTGTTCTTCTTCTGTGAGCTTGTTACCGATTTCACAGGAAGCGAATCCGCACTGCGGACTTAAATACAGTCTGTCTAACGGCACATATTTTGCTGCCTCGTTGATTCTGTCAATTACTGCCTGCGCATCTTCCAGCTTCGGGGACTTTGTTGTAACCAGTCCGAGTACAACTTTCTTATCGCCCTCTACATATTTTAACGGTTCAAATCCGCCGGAACGCTCATCATCAAATTCCAGATAATATGCATTGACATTTTCCTTTGCAAATAATGTTGCCGCTACGCTGTCATAAGCACCGCTGCTTGCATAGGTAGAATGGAAATTGCCGCGGCATACGTGTGTATTGACAATTAAATCTTCCGGCTTTCCTTCAAGCGCGCTGTTATTAATCTCTAAAAGCTGTTCCTTAATCTTTTCAAGTCCCTTTGGTGTTACGCCGAATAATTTACAAGCCGCCGGGTCTACCACCATGCCCCATGAGCAGTCGTCCAACTGAAGATTTCTACAGCCTGCCGCATAAACCTCTTTGATAAATTCACGGTATCCTTCGGCAATATCCTTTGCCACTTCTTCCTGCGTATCGTAAAATTTCTTGGTATTGCTCCATGCAAAAGGCATAATCATCTGTTCCAGAAACTGTGCCGGTGCCGGAATGGTCAGCTTTGCAACCGTATTTTCATCTTCCAGTGCCTTTACAAATTTAAAATGCTCTACAAACGAATGATTTTTCTTATAAGAAATCTTTCCCGTCACATATGTATCATCAATCATTGCAGCTTCACCGTGGAACGGAAGTCCCGTTTCGGTTTTGCTGTGTCCGACTCCGTCAAATGCCCACATAAAATCCAGATGCCATGTTGCACGGCGGAATTCTCCGTCTGTAATAACGTGATAACCTGCCTCCTTCTGCTTTGCAACCAACTCTGTAATTGCCTTATCTTCTGTCTTTTTCAATTCCTCTGCGCTCATTGCTCCTGCTTCGTAATCCGCTCTTGCTTTCTTTAAATACTCCGGTCTTAAAAAGCTTCCTACAAAATCATATCTGAAAGGTGTATATAACTGGCTCACTTTATGTTTCCTCCTACTTCCTTTGTTTTGTCGTATTATAACGGACATTTTCCTATCTGTATAATATGAATTCATTAAGGTTGTCCATAGTTTAAAACTATATCTGTAAGCTAAAAAAATGTAAGCCGCACTGACAGCCTACACTTTTTATCACCACTCCTGATAACGAGCTTACACCTTTTTTAACCCTGCACGAAACATAATCTTTCTCGTTCCGGTTAATTTTTCAAAATCAATTTCATACGACTGGGTGGATAGATTGATGTCTACAATCGTTCCGACACCGAAAATTTTATGCTCTACTTTATCGCCCACATCAAAGGTCTTCTTCGGCAGCATCTGCGGTGTGGTCTGACCGTTTTGGACGACATTTCCCACACATTCCAGCAGGCTGTAGTCAATATCCTGTATAAATGCCGACGGACGCACCGGAAAGCCTTCCGACTTTGCCGCATAACTGCTCAGATACAGCCGTGTCTTTGCGCGGGTCACCGCCACGTAAAACAGCCGCCGTTCCTCTTCCAGTTCATCTTCATTGCGCAGGCGCCTGCTTGGAAACTGCCCATCTACCAGTCCACAGATAAATACAATATCAAATTCCAGGCCCTTTGCCGTGTGAATCGTCATGACTTTCACAACATTTTTTTCATCGTCATCATCCTGAGCCGTAAACAATGCAAAATGTGCCAGCAGTTCTTCCAGCGAAAGCTTATCCTGATTTTCCGCTTCCATTGCGGCAATGGCTGTTATCAGTTCCGTCACATTATCCAGCCTTCGCTGTTCCACGTCCTGCTCCAGTTCCTCGCGGTATCCGAAATCCAGTACCCGGTTGACAAGCTCTTTGCATGAATACTTATCATATTCTTTGTGTAATTCTGATATATTTTTATAATAAGTATCAATAACCTCTTTTTTGACAATGCCCTGTTCAATCTGTTCGCCGAGTGCCTGAAACAGTCCAATTTCGTGTTCTGCGGCATATTTTTTCAAATCTTCTATGGATTTCTTGCCGAAACCCTTGCGCGGTCTTTTTATCGTCCATAAGAAATCCAAATCATTCGGTGCATAAACCATGCGCAGATAGGCAAGCACCGTGCGGATTTCCTCCGAATCATAAAACCTTGCGCCGTTTAAAATCTTATACGGAATTTTCTTTGCAAGAAAGGCTTCCTCCAACGCTCTTGTCTGTGAAGCCGCACGCACAAGCACCGTATGGTCCGCATATTTTTTCCCGGTTGAAACCGCCGCTTCTATCTGTTCTGCAATCCACACCGCCTCGTCTTTTTCATACGGAAGACAGTTATACACCGGCTTTGCGCCATGTGGATTTTTTGTATACATCTGCTTTTCCAGACGGTTCTGGTTCTTTTCAATTAAAGAATTTGCCGCCGCTACAATCTCCGGCGTACTGCGGAAGTTGCGGCTTAACGAATAATCCACGACATTTTCATACCGCTCATTAAAATGCACCATATATTCCACATCAGACCCGCGCCAGCCGTAAATACACTGGTCATCATCGCCAACAACTGTCAGGTTGTGATATTTTCCGCTTAATAAATAAAGTAAATATTCCTGATTTTTATTTACATCCTGATATTCATCACAAAGCAGATACTGACAACGGCTCTGCCATTTTTTGAGTGCCTCTTTATACTGCGTGAGAATGTAGATTGCAAACTGTATGATATCCTCAAAATCCAGCACATAATTATCGCGCTGTTTTTTCAAATAAGAATAGTACACCTGATAAAACGGGTCCTCCGTGTGACCGATTTTCTTTTGCAGGGCTTCCCTGCCGGTATCTAACATCAACGGAATATAGGCTCTGTCCTGCTTTTCCTCACAGATTTTGTCCGCATATTCCTTTGCCGTAAAATCTTTTAACGAAAATCCCAGTTCATCGGCGACTTCACGAATCAAATCCACCTGCGCTTTCTTATCCAGAATCACAAAAGTCTTCGGATAAGAAAGACGGTAGATTTCTTCTTTTAGAATTAAATTACAATATCCATGAAAGGTTCCCGCATAACACGTTGCAAAGTCCCCTATCATTTTTTTCAGACGGTACTTCATTTCATTCGCCGCCTTATTGGTAAATGTCATGGCAACGATGGACGACGGCTCGACATACAGCTCCAATATCAGATAGACGATTCGTTTCGTCAGTGCAAATGTCTTTCCCGAACCCGGTACCGCACGCACGCGGATATTGCCTTCTGTTGCTTCTATAATCTGCTGTTGTTCCTTTGTTGCCTGTCTTTGTGACATTTTCTACCTCCTGCGCCGCTTCCACTCCGCAGCGTCAGCGGTTTTTATTTTACACATCCAATCAGTTCATGAATGTCTTCAATGTTATTTTTCTTCATATAGGCGGCAATGCCGTCTACAATCTCAACGGTGGCCATCGGATTATGGAAATTTGCCGTGCCGACAGCTACCGCACTGGCGCCTGCCATGATAAATTCAAGGGCATCTTCTGCGGTTGCGATACCACCCATACCGATGATTGGCAGACGGACTGCGTTTGCTACCTGATAAACCATGCGGACTGCGACCGGTTTTACTGCCGGACCGGACATACCGCCTGTTTTATTGGCAACTGCAAATGTTCTCCTGTTAATATCAATCTTCATGCCCGTAATCGTATTAATCAGTGAAACCGCATCGGCGCCGCCCGCTTCTACTGCCTTTGCCATTTCCGTAATATCGGTTACGTTTGGGCTTAACTTCATAATAACCGGGTGCTTTGCGACCTTTTTCACTGCCGCCGTAATCCGTTCTGCCGAAGCCGGATTCTGACCGAAAGCGATACCGCCCTCCTTGACATTTGGGCAGGAAATATTGATTTCAAGCATGTCCACCGGCTGTTCGCTTAACTTTTCCACCGCATCGACATAATCTTCCTCTGTTTTTCCACAGACATTGACAATAATCTTTGTATCATACTGCTTTAAAAACGGAATATCTCTTGAAATAAACGTATCCAGTCCCGGATTTTGCAGACCGATTGCATTAATCATGCCGCCGTAGGTTTCTGCAATACGCGGTGTCGGATTACCCGGCCACGGTACATTGGCAACGCCCTTTGTCGTTACGGCACCCAGCTTATTCAAATCAACGTATTCTGCATATTCCATACCGGAACCAAACGTGCCGGAAGCGGTTGTAACAGGATTCTTCCATTCAACTCCTGCAATATTTACGGATAAATTCATTACAGTTCTACCTCCTCTGCGTTAAATACCGGTCCTTCTTTGCAGACTCTTTTGTTATGTACCTTCGAATGGTCGTCTACCTGTGTGGACTTGCATACACAGGCAAGGCACGCACCAATTCCGCATGCCATTTTTTCTTCTAAGGACAGGTAACATTCCAGTCCGTTTTCTTTTGCATACTGCTTAATAGCACGAAGCATCGGTGTCGGACCGCATGCAAATAAAATGTCACCTTCAATGCCGCATGCCTTTACGGCATCCAATACATTGCCCTTTGTTCCGGCACTGCCGTCTTCTGTTGCCAGATACACTTTACCGTATGCTTCAAATTCATCATTTAAAAACAATTCATCACGGTAACCCAATACAATGCTCTTTTCACAATCTAACTGCTTTGCCAGCTCCAACATCGGTGGAATCCCGATACCGCCGCCAAACAAGATCGCCTTGCGTTCCTTTGATACCTTTGAAATGTCATAGCCGTTGCCAAGCGGTCCCTGTACTTCAAGGGTCTGTCCTGCGTGCATTGTTGCAAATTCCTGTGTGCCTTTTCCGACTGCCCGGTATACAATACGCAGTGTATCACCCTCAATGCCGCAGATACTGATTGGACGCGGAAGAAGGCGTGAACCATCGTTAGAATAGACCGATACGAACTGTCCCGGCTTTGCTTCTTTTGCAATATTTTCTGTTGAAAAACACATTTCATAAATGTCCGTTGCAATTTCATCTGCACGTACAATCGTTACTTTCTCTCTATATGCCATTTCTGTTCCTCATTTCTGCCTATTTGTGTAATGCACCGTTAATGTCAGCAATCATATCGAGTGCTGCCTGTCTGGAAGCTTCTGCAAAATGCTCCTCACCGAATTTTGCGTACTGTTCCTTTGTATAAGCCGCAATAATACCTCTTGAGCTGTTGACAATCGCACCTAAGCCGTCTTCGTTAAAGAAATGTACCAAATCCTCTGCCTTACCGCCCTGTGCGCCGTAACCCGGCACTAAAATATAAGCCTTTGGCATAATCTTACGCAGGGTCTTACCCATTTCCGGATACGTTGCACCGACAACGGCTCCGACATAGCTGTAGTCATCACCCATACATTCACTGCCCCACTCGGCAACCTTTTCACCTACCAGCTCATAGAGCGGTCTGCCGTCAATTAAACGGTCCTGAAATTCGCCACTGGACGGATTGGAAGTCTTAACAAGAATAAAGATACCCTTCTTTTCTTCCTTGCAGACCTTTACAAACGGATCAATGCCATCCGAACCCAGATACGGATTCACCGTTGCAAAATCTTCGTTAAATGCGGAAAGCTTCTTGCTTCCAACCTGCACCTTTCCCAAATGTGCAACAGCATACGCTTCTGATGTCGAACCGATGTCACCGCGCTTTACGTCACCGATAACGACCATGTCCTTTGACTTACAGTAGTCTACAGTCTTTTGGAATACCTTCATGCCTTCAATGCCAAACTGCTCATACATTGCAACCTGTGGCTTGACTGCCGGTACAATATCATAAATGTTATCTACAATCGCCTTATTAAACTGCCAGATTGCTTCTGCCGCACCTTCTAATGTTTCACCATATTCCGCAAATGCGGCTTTCTTTAAATGTTCCGGTATAAACTTCATCATCGGGTCTAATCCGACTACAACCGGTGCGTTCTGCTTTTTAATTTTGTCTACTAACTTGTTAATCATTTTTGTCTTCCTCTTTCTGCCGGTACAGGCGTATTTATTATATGAGTTTTGGAACGTCTTTGTCTACTATAATTTCACAGCCCGGCTTGTATGAATATACAACCTTGCCGTCTGACATTGTATATCTGACTCTGCCCTTGACTGTCTTTCCGTTAAACGGTGTATTTTTTCCCATGGATGCAAACAGGGTGCTGTCAATCACATATTCTTCATTTGGGTCGATAATCGTAATATCTGCCGCACGTCCCGGAAGCAGTGTTCCTTTGTCGCTGTTGATAATCTGCGCAGGCTTATAGCTCATGCGTTCTGCCATCTGAAGCGGTGTTAAAACACCCTTGTCCACCAGCTCCGTAATCGTCAGGCTCACAGAAGTTTCAAGTCCCGTAATGCCAAATGGTGCTTCAGCAAACGGACGCTCTTTTTCTGTTCTGTGGTGCGGTGCATGGTCTGTTGAAATCACATCCATAACCCCTTCCTTTAAGCCTTCCTTTAACGCTTCGCGGTCTGCCTTAGCACGCAGTGGCGGATTCATTTTGTAGTTTGCATCATCACCTGTGATATCATCTTCCGTCAGTGTAAAATGGTGTGGTGTAACCTCTGCTGTTACATCTATTCCTTCTTCCTTTGCAAGCTTTGTCATCTTCACACTGTCCACGGTTGAGCAGTGGCACAGATGCAGTCTTGCGCCTGTGTTTTTTGCAAGCAGGATATCTCTTGCCACAATGACGTCTTCCACCGCATTCATAATGCCGTAAAGTCCGAGTTCTTTGGCTCTGTTGCCGGCATTCATCACACCTCTTGCAACTAAATTTTTATCTTCGCAGTGTGCAAATACAGGGATTCCGACTTCTGCAGCCAGACGCATTGCCTGTCTTGCCACTCTCGCATTCATAACAGACTTGCCGTCTTCGCTGACCGCAACCGCACCGTTTTTGTACAGATTTTCAAAATCCGTGATAAATTCTCCGTCCTGTCCCGCCGTAATTGCCGCAATCGGAAGCACATGGATATCTGTTACTTCCTTTGCCTTGTCAATCACATACTTCACCATTTCCACGCTGTCTACGACCGGCTTGGTATTCGGCATGACACAAACGGTTGTAAATCCGCCTCTCGCCGCTGCTCTGGCTCCGGTACGGATTGTTTCCTTATGTTCAAATCCCGGCTCCCGGAAATGTACATGCAGGTCAATCAGTCCCGGCATGACATAAAGACCTTCTGCCTCAATTACATTTTCCGCATCGGTACTGATATGTTCTGCAACCTCTTTAATAATACCGTCTTCCACAAGAATATCCCTGATGCCGTCTGTGCTGCTTGCTGGATCTAACACCCTGCCACCTCTGATAATTGTTCTCATCTCTACCTCATTTCTGCGGCATGCGCCGCCCTCGCATTTTAATTTCTTTTATTGTTCTTATATTTATGGTTCTTCCTTACTGCTCCGGCTTCCATGATGCTAAGTACTTTTGTTCAAAATCTTTTGCGGCTGCCGGTTTTCCAAAATAGAATCCCTGTATATAATGCACCCCCAGACCTCTGAGCAGCTCGTACTGTTCCTGATGTTCCACGCCTTCAACGACCAGCTTCGTGCCGATGGTTTTTGACAGTTCCACAATCAGCCGTACAAATGCCTGTGCATATTCATCTTCCAGAATATCATCGATAAATGTCTTATCCACTTTGATTAAATCCAGCGGAAGCTGCTTGATATAATTTAATGAAGAATATCCGGTTCCAAAATCGTCCAATGCAATCCGCGGACCTAATTTTTTAAGCCCCTTGATAATCTCAAGGACACGGTTCATATCGTTAATAGCAAAGGACTCCGTGATTTCCAGAATAATATTCTTTGGATTTACACCCGTCTTTAAAAGGATTTTTTCAATATTTTTTACCACATCTTTCTGAAGCAGCTGAACTACCGACAAATTGACATTGACATGAAAGTCGGGATAGCCGTGCTCGTTCCAGTATCTGCACTGATTGCAGGCTTCTTCTAACACATAGTCCCCGATGGAGGTAATCAGTCCAAGATATTCTGCAAGCGGTACAAAGTCGCTCGGTCCCATAAATCCGAGTGATTTGCTGTCCCATCGCACCAGTGCTTCACAGGATGTGCATTTTTTTGTCACTGCATCTACTACCGGCTGGTAGTATACCAGAAACTCCTGAATCTCTGAGGCCACTGCCTGCCGCATATTATTTTCAATATCCAGCCGCTTGCTGACATTTTCACTCGATGTATTGTCGTAAATGCTGTACTGGTTTTTACCGGCTTTCTTCGCTTCGTACATGGCAATATCGGCAGTCTTTATAATATCATCTACTTCTGTCCCATCGTCCGGGAAAAAGGCAACCCCCATACTCATCGTACAGAAGTATTCTGTTTCCATCAGATACCACGGTTTATGGAACATCGCAATAATATTTTTAACAATCTTTTCCCAGATGTCAAAATACTGCGGCAGAATAATGATGACAAATTCATCACCGCCCATTCTGTAACAGTGTCCGCGGATTCCCGCAATCCCCTGCAGTCCTGCGGCGACCTGCTGTAACAGGATATCTCCGTACTGGTGTCCCAGACCATCGTTGATATGTTTGAAATCATCCAGATCCATAAACAGTACTACGCCTTTTTCCTTGTCACGGACTGCTTTGCGGACAATGTGGCGCAAATCATTTTCACATTTCATACGGTTATACAGACCGGTCAGGAAATCATTGTGCGCCTGATACTCGATTTTCTGCTGGTTCTTTTTCTTCTGTGTTACATCAACCGCCGTGCAGACTACTGCCGGATTGCCGTTTAACCACCTCAAATCCGAAAAGCGGACCTCGTACCACAGCCCGGACTGGGCATCACAGTGTTCCTGGATGCTTTTTGTATTTTCACCTGTAAAATAAAATGTCACACAGGTCTGAATGACCCGTTTAATATCATTGCAGTTTTTCACAATATCATTTTCAAACAGCACTTCTTTCGTCTGTCTGTCATACACCATAATACCCGAATCAATACTTCCAAGAATTTCCTTTAATACCTCATAGGAATAGGATAAGGAATCTTTGCTGATACGTTCCTGCATAATGCTTTGAATTACATTTGCTACATCCGATACAAACCGAAGCTGTTCTGCATCCAGTTCTACATCGTTTGTACTGTCCGATACACACAGATACATCCGGACTTTATCTTCCGCTTTTACCGGAGCCGTTACGCTCGTTTTGATATTTGCATCCGCAAGTGCCATACGCACCGGCTCCTGTGCCGTGTCTGTCCTGTAATAGCACAGTTTCTCACCATAAAGCGGACTATCTGCCGCCGCTTTTACCTGCCGCTCTACAGTTCCCTGCGGCGCAGTCTGTGCCGCTGCCGCCTGCACTTCTGCAGCTTGTATCAGATGGTGTCTGCCGCCATAGGAAAGTACCGGATACAGACAGGTTCTTTCTTCATCATACTGCATAACAGTGACATCCGGCATTTTCAGATACTTTGATACATTTTCCAAAATGACATAAATGACATCTTTAAAAGGTCCTTCATTTTCCAGCATACGAACAATGTTAGACATGACCTGACTTTTCACCTTCATTTTACCTCATACCCCAAAACTTGTGTTTTGTACTATTATACCTTATTTGCACAGGTTTGGAAACCATCAGTTAGAATTTTATTTATTTTTCATTGTATTCATTTTGCCGGCATGGTATTATTTGATATAGACTTAAAGAACAAAGTGTCCTGCACTTTGGAACGGAGAACATTATGGATTATATTAAATACGAAACCACACTCAAGGCAAGTGGCAGAGAATATTCTAAGATTGTATTCTGGAACCGTTTTATCAGAAATCCCATTGAGCTGATTTTAACATGGCTTCCCGCCGCGATTACAATTGTCTGCATTGCACTCGGCTGCTTTTCTTCTTATCTTGCCGTCATTTATGCAGCATGCTGGTGCTATCCCATTTATATTTTTGGTTTCCAGTTTAAAAGCAGCGTGAATTATCACTTAAAGAACAGAGATGCTTCCGAATCCGCACCATGTACAATTACACTGATGGAAAGCGGCATCCTTGCTGAAATCCCGGAATTTGAACTGACCTATAATTATAGCTGGGACGATTTTACAACCATTTATGATAAGTTTGGTTATTATATGTTTTTTGAGAAAGGGAAAATGACCGTCATGCTGCGTCAGGCAGATATGCCTGAACAGGAACGTCATGCCGCCGCAGATTTTATTAAAAAGAATGTCAATCAAAATATCTGCCGCGTATTATTTTAATGATATCAGGGTCACAAAGTCTTTTAATTTAAAAATAAAACCGCAGGAACATTTTGTGTCTGCACCTGTCTTATGACTTGTGCTTACCGGAAGTTCCTGCGGTTTTTATTTACGTTGCTTTTTTACATCGTTTATCGTGCGAGCCAGCCACCGTCTACCGCTACAGTGTAGCCATTTACATAATCCGATGCTTTGGAAGCCAGCCATACAACTGCGCCCTGCATATCTTCCGGTGTCCCCCAGCGGCCTGCCGGAATTCTTGAAAGAATCTCATCACTTCTGTCATCATCACTGCGAAGCTGTGCGGTATTGTTCGTTGCCATATAACCCGGTGCAATCGCATTGACATTAATGTTGTATTTTGCCCATTCATTGGCAAGCGCCTTTGTCAGCCCCATAATGGCACTCTTGCTTGCCGTATAGGAAGGCACGCGGATTCCGCCCTGATAGGAAAGCATGGAAGCCACATTAATAATCTTGCCGCCGTCCTGCTGCTTAATATACTGCTTTGCAAATGCCTGGCTTAAGAAAAAGACGACCTTTTCATTAATATCAATGACCGTATCCCAGTCTGCTTCTGTCACATCGACAGCATCACAGCGCTTAATAATTCCTGCATTATTTACCAGAATATCTACTCTGCCGTATGCGTCCAATGCACCAGAAAGTACGGTATCTACTGCTGCGGTTGTTGACAAATCTGCCAATACCTCTGTAAAGCTTCCGCCAAATGCTTCAATCTTTTCTTTCGTTTCCGCACAGGAACGTCTTCCGACACCGACAACCTTTGCACCTGCCTCGGCAAGTGCGACTGCCATTCCCTGTCCCAGTCCGGTATTGGCACCGGTCACAACTGCAACTTTTCCATCCAGTTTAAACAAATCAAGAATCATTCACATTCCTCCTAGTTAAATCCAATCCACTTATTCATTACTTTGTAACCTGTCTTTGAAATCCATCTGCCGGATTTCCCCGGAAGATTGACTGAAAAACCAAGCATACTATAACGAAGCATTTTATAAACTTCCTTATCCTTTGCCTTGACGTAATTCCACAATTCCTGCTTTTTGGCAAAATTTTCAGGTGTGCCTGAAAGAATCAGAAAGATCGATGATACTTCCATCATAATACGCAGATAATTGCGCATATACATACGGCATTTCTGATTGCTGATTTTCTGCTCTGTATAAAAATCTACCATTCTGCGTGTAACGCGCAGCTGCTGGTCAATTCTTGAAATCATGACCGTCTCATTGACAGACTGGTCATCCCTGCCGATAAAATAGCGGTAAAAATTCGTATTGATATAATACATTTTCTTAACATACGGCAGCGGTTCAAATACAAAAATGTTATCCACATAAAATGTATGTTTTGGCAGCTGCAATCCACATTTTTTCAGCAATTCAGTCTTATAAATAACCGTATGCATTAAAATGTACTGGTCCAGCTTAAAATGTCCGATATCATTCCATGTAAAAAGAGTTTCTTCCGGAAATACATTGTCATAATGGATGACTTTCTTACGCTTTGCACCCACTTTTTCATAGACGTAATTTGCAATGACCATATCCGGTTCTTCTGCCTCGTCAAATTTTTTGAGCGTTGCCAGTACTCTGCGGTAACTTTTTAAATCCACCCAGTCATCACTGTCAACCACTTTAAAATATTTACCCGTTGCATGTGCCAGTCCTGTATTAACTGCCTGTCCATGTCCACCGTTCTCCTGATGAACCGCCTTAACAATCGTCGGATATTTTGCTGCATATTCATCTGCAATTTTTGCTGTTTCATCTTTGGTAGAACCATCATCTACAATGATAACTTCTACGTCCTCACCGCCTGCCAGAACAGACTGAATACATTTTTCCATATATGCCGCCGAATTGTAGCATGGAATAGCAAATGATAATAATTTCATAACTTTATACGGATTTCCGTTTCCTCCTTCTATAAATCCTATCCCTCTAAGCTTCTGACCTGTACAGCATATCATCCTTTTCTTATCTGCGGCCGCACAAAATCTTAGCTTTTTCTTTTGATATTCTTATATATTCCTACATTCTGTCCGGGCATTCAATTGCCAGCAGATCTATACACTGCTCTAATACGGCTTTTGTCAGACAAATTAACGCAATATAGCCCTTCTGCTTTGCTTCGTCTGTTTCTGCAAGAATCTTGGTATCGTGATAGAATCCGTTAAATGCGTTGGATACTTCATAAATAAACTGGCACAGCTTATGCGGCGCTTTCTCTGTATAGACTACTGCCATAATTTCCGAAAACTTTGCCAGAGAAAGCATCAATGCCTTTTCCGTTGCGGAGTCCGCCGGATTCATGCTGAGATTTTCCAGTGTCTTTCCACTATCGGTATATTTGTTTAAAATAGATTTAATTCTTACAATTGTATATAAAATATATGGACCTGTATTTCCTTCAAATGATGCAAAACGTTCAATATCAAATACATAGTCTTTGGATGCCTGATTGGATAAATCCCCGTACTTTAAGGCTGCAAGTCCAACAATCTTTGCCGTTGCTCTTGCTTCTTCTTCATCCATTGTACGGTTTTCCATCATCTTTTTATAGACTGCTTCATTGATATCGGCAATCAGATGTTCCAGACGCATCACGCCGCCTGAACGTGTCTTAAACGGCTTTCCGTCTTTTCCGTTCATTGTTCCGAAACCTAAAAATGTCATTTCTGCCTGGGGATTTACAATGCCTGCTTTCTTTGCCACACGGAATACCTGTGTAAAATGCAGTTCCTGTCTTTTATCAGCCAGATAAATATAAGCATCCGGCTGATACAGCTTTTCTCTTTCCACCAGCGTTGCCAAATCGGAAGTTGCATACAGTGCGGCACCGTCTGATTTTCTGACAATACATGGCGGCAGTTCTTTGGTATCGCCTTCTTCCTGAATATCCACAACCATAGCACCCTGACTTTCGTAAGCCAGTCCCTTGTCAATCATCTCCTGTACCATAGACGGAATATACGGCTGTGCATCGCTTTCCCCTTTCCACAAATCAAAGGACACATTCAGATTATCATAGTTTTTCTTTAAATCCGCTTTGGAAACTGCCATAATATGTTTCCAGATTGCCGTACATGCCTTATCCCCGCTCTGCAGCTTTAAGGTTGCATTATGCGCTCTTTCCATAAATGCTGCATCTTCTTTGGATTTTGCACTGGCTGCCGGATAGATTTCCTCCAGCTCGGAAATGGTAAACGGTGCTTCTGCCGGATATTCACCCGTAAACTGCTCGTCAAAATACGGAAGTTCCGGCTTTCTGTCACGCAGTTCTTCAATAATTAATCCCATCTGAAGACCCCAGTCGCCAAGATGTACATCACCGATTACTTTATTGCCCGCAAAACGCTGGATTCTCTTTACACTCTCACCGATTACCGCAGAGCGCAGATGTCCTACGTGAAGCGGTTTTGCCGCATTGGCTCCGCCGTAATCCACGATGACCGTCTTTGGCTTTTCAGGATTTTCATAACCAAACTGCTTTGCCTGTGTCATTTCATTGACATAGTCTGCAACTGCCTGTCCGCTTAAAATAATATTGATAAATCCCGGTTTAACGCTTTCGATACGGTCAAACAGCGGATTTTTGTCCAATTTTGCAACAACTTCATCTGCAATCATAAAAGGTGCTTTTTTGTATTCCTTTGCCGCTGCCATCGCACCGTTGCACTGATATTCGCACAAATCCGGGCGGTTTGATAAAGAAACTTTTGCATACTTTCTATCATAACCACATTCGGCAAATGCATTCTGTAACTGTTCCGTAATCTTTTCAACAATTGTATTCATGACTCTCTCCAATTCTTTTTACTATATAAAAGGGCTGCTTCATTAAGAATCTATGTTCATTAACGAAACAGCACCTCATCATACACTAATATCGGACTTCTTCCAAAAACAGTCCATAACTTTCTGCCGGCAGTGACATCTGAACATCTTTTCCATCCAAAATGTCCCGTACATTTTCCGGCTTTTTTAGACCGGTTCCAACATCCAGCAGAATTCCTATCATCAGCCTTGCCATATTATGCAAAAAATCATTTGCCGTAATACGCAGCTGCGCAATACCGCTTTCATCACAGCTGATAGTAATATTCTTAATTTCCCGTTCGGTAGACTTGCTCTTTCTTGCTGTGGTGAAAGCCTTAAAGTCATGCTTTCCAAGAAAATAAGCGGCTGCTTTATTCATTGCTTCATAATCGAGCGGATGAAATGTGTGGTAACTATACTTTCTTTCAAACACACTGGCAATAGACTTCGTATCAATCCGATACAGATACGTTGTTTCCTTTGCAAGCAGCTGACTGTGAAAACGTTCATCAACTGCTTCCACTTTCAACACGGCAATGTCACGCGGCAGATATCTGTTCAGATAATTCCTTAATTCCATGCAGTTCTGTCTGGAATTCAGCTTGAAATTAGCCACCTGTCCATAAGCGTGAACGCCCTTTTCTGTTCTGCACCCGCAGAACAGTTCTGCTTCCTCACCTGTCATCTTTTTTAAAATCTCTTTAATTTTAAATTCCACAGTATTTTCCGAAGCATCTTTGCCAAGACGCTGCCATCCGTCAAAACGTCCGCCGTCATACTGTATCAAAATTCTGTAATTATACATACTGCCTCATTCTGCCGCTTATACGGCTTTATTATTCTCCCATAACCTTTTCGAGTACAGATACGATTGCACTGCTCTCAAACGGCTTCTGGATAAAATCAGCCGCACCTCTCTTTAATGCTTCTACAATATTGGTCTTCTGTCCGGCTGCGGTAACCATTACAATCTTAGCTGCCGGATTAATCTTTAAAATCTCACTGACTGCATCAATCCCATCCAGCTTTGGCATGGTAATATCCATTGTAACAATATCCGGTTTAAATTCCTCATATTTTTTCATGCCATCTTCGCCGTCAACTGCTTCTGCTACAACTTCGTATCCCGCCTCTGTAAGCATATTTCTTAAAAAACGTCTTGATGTTCTTGAGTCATCTACTATTAATACTGTAACCATACTATTTCTCCATTCCTCCGCTTTTGCGGTTTTTTCATTTCTTTACAAATAGGTTTCCTGGCTGGCAAGCTCCACATTCTCATTGATTGCCATAATCAAGTCAAATTGACTGCCTTCGTAACCGATGGTTACGACATAAAATCCTTTTTCACTTGTAATATGCACATTATCATAAAATACCGGTGGATATAATACCACATCTATATCATCATCGCAAAGTCTTGTTGCAAATGCACCATTCGTACAATTAATCAGTTCGCAGACTGCATCGTATGCATCCATATCAAATTCCTGAAAATCTTCCATTGCAAAATCCGATGCAACCTTTAACAATACCTCATCGCTTCCGATAATTCCAAAGAAAATATCCATATCGCCATCCATCATCTGACTGCCGATAAAATCCCCTTCATACTCCTCTTTTATGGTAATCTTTTCCAGTGTCATTTCGTCACCAAGATAATGTTTCAGGCTTTTTAATACACACTTTAACTGTAAAATATACTCCTCCTGACGCATCTTTACAAATGTAGACACCATTGCATCAATATCCCCATCTTTTAATACCCGCAGTTCCCTGTCTGTCAGATTGTTGCCAACGTGGTTGCGGGCGATATACCCGCCAAACATCATATCCTTCATTGCTATACCTCTCTTAACCCATCCATCATTATACTGCTCGTACAATCCCCTATGAATATCAGCACAATTATTTATTACATTATACAACACATAAACTATATTAATCAAGCAGTTTCCCAATAAAATGATATCATACCATATTCGGGCAGCACTGGCATTCTCCGCTCTTTTTCTGTTACTGTGCCTGTAATAATATTTTCCTTGAACATAACAACAGCCGCCCGGTCAACACGTTACCGGACGGCTGTCTTGTTATGATTATTTGTTTTTTACTTATCCTCTACACTGTAGTTTGGAGCTTCCTTTGTGATATGAATATCATGTGGATGACTCTCTCTTAATGCTGCAGATGACATCTTGATAAACTGTGCTGTTTCCTGTAATGTCGGAATATCCTGCGCGCCACAGTATCCCATACCGGAACGAAGACCACCCATTAACTGGAAGATGGTATCTTCTACAAGTCCCTTATATGCCACACGTCCTTCAACACCTTCCGGTACCAGCTTCTTAGCGCCGGTCTGGAAGTATCTGTCCTTACTGCCGTTTTCCATGGCAGCGATAGAACCCATGCCTCTGTATACTTTATATTTTCTTCCCTGGAATAATTCAAATGTTCCCGGGCTTTCGTCACAGCCTGCAAGCAGACTTCCGAGCATACATACGTTGCCGCCTGCTGCGATTGCTTTTACGATATCTCCGGAGTACTTGATACCACCATCGGCGATAACCGGAATACCGTACTTCTTCGCTTCTTCGTAAGCACTCATAACTGCTGTTACCTGTGGTACACCGATACCTGCAACAACTCGTGTTGTACAGATAGAACCCGGTCCGATACCAACCTTAACCGCATCTACGCCTGCTTCGCAAAGAGCCTTTGCAGCTGCACCTGTTGCAATGTTTCCGGCAATTACCTGAAGGTCCGGATATGCAGCCTTAATATTTTGTAATGTAGTGATAATGTTCTTTGAATGACCGTGAGCAGAATCGATTACGATACAGTCAACCTTTGCCTTTACAAGGGCTTCCACACGCTCCATAACGTTTGCCGTAATACCGACAGCGGCGCCGCAGAGCAGTCTTCCCTGTGCATCATGGGCAGATAACGGATATTTAATCTGCTTTTCGATATCCTTAATTGTAATCAGACCCTTTAACTTAAATTCGCTGTCTACAATCGGAAGTTTTTCTTTTCTTGCCTTGCCTAAAATCTTCTTTGCTTCGTCTAATGTAATGCCAACCGGTGCTGTAATCAGATTCTCGCTTGTCATACATTCCTTAATCGGCCTTTTATAATCTTCTTCAAACTTCAGATCTCTGTTGGTGATGATACCCACCAGCTTGCCATCATCATCTGTAATCGGCACACCTGAAATTCTGAATTTACCCATCAGATTATTTGCATCTTCGAGTGTATTGTCCGGATGCAGATAAAATGGGTCCGTAATAACGCCATTTTCCGAACGCTTTACCTTATCCACTTCTTCTGCCTGCTGTTCTACAGACATATTCTTATGAATAATACCAATACCGCCCTGTCTTGCCATGGCAATTGCCATTCTGTGCTCTGTAACAGTATCCATTCCCGCGCTCATCAATGGAATGTTTAACTTAATGTTCTTTGTCAACTGTGTTGACAGATTAATCATATTCGGCGTTACTTCTGAATACTGTGGAACTAATAACACGTCATCAAATGTAATGCCTTCGCCAATGATTGTACCCATTTCTACTGTATCCTCTCTTTCTTTCATTTTAATGTGTTTTGTGTATTATTTGACAATATAACAAAATACGCTGATAATGTCAAACACTTTTTTCTGTACATTCACTTTTTTATTCATCCATGCGGTCTGCGGCTTTCGGTACACCCGCCCGAAGTGCCTCAAGCATCTTTTCATCCGGTTCTAAGATGATGCGCACCATTTCATTGCTTGCATCCATTGTATATAAAACAACCGTCTTTTCGGGTGCTGTATTGGAAGTGTATTCTGCGGTCCGCAGTTTTTTGTGTTCCATTCCAAGCGCTGCCTGGCAGGTCGGTTTCGCAAGCATGGATGCTTTTGCAATATTGTATACCCCGCAGCGTTTTCTCATGGACTGTGACATAATTTTATCAATTGTGAGCTCACCGTCCACTAATGAATATTCATACTCTGCATTGTAATATTTAAACAATATCACCGTAAATACCACAAATATCGCTGTGAGCAGAATTCCCAGTGCATAAGTTGACGGAATCGTTGTGACTGCAAGAATACATGCAAGAATCATAACGGTCTTAAATACTGCCGCCTGCTTTGGGGCTTTCGTTTTTAAAATCTGTTCTGTTGTAATATTATACATAAATTCTCCATTCTGCCGGAGTTTAAACCAGCCTGTCTGTTACTATCATAATCCTTTTTGTACTAAAAAGCAATAAAAACCGGCAGATTTGACAAAATCTGTCTCCTCTGCCGGTTTCAATCTACTGCCCGTTTTACCGTCCAGCCAAAAAATATTTATTTTTATGCATTTTAACAGCAGGAATTACATCATTCCCATGCCGCCCGCACCGCCTGCCGGCATTGCCTGAACATCTTCTTTGATTGTTGCAACAACGGATTCTGTTGTAAGCAGTGTAGATGCAACACTTGTAGCATTCTGTAATGCACTTCTTGTAACCTTTGCAGGGTCTAAGATACCGGCATCAATCATGTTGACATATTCGCCGTTTAATGCATCGAAACCTGTTCCTACTTCAGATTCTCTTACCTTATTAATAATAACAGAACCTTCCAGACCTGCATTTGCTGAAATGTGGTATAACGGAGCTTCGAGTGCCTTTAAGATAATCTCTGCGCCTGTCTTTTCATCACCTACCAGTGTTTCTGTCAGTTTCTTCACTTCCTTAGAAGCATGAATATAAGCAGAACCACCGCCAGAAATAACACCTTCTTCTACGGCTGCTCTTGTTGCATTTAAAGCATCTTCCATACGAAGCTTTGCTTCCTTCATTTCTGTTTCTGTTGCAGCACCGACTCTGATAACAGCTACGCCGCCCGCCAGCTTAGCAAGTCTTTCCTGTAACTTTTCTCTGTCGAAATCAGATGTTGTTTCATCAATCTGGGCGCGAATCTGTGAAACTCTTGCTTCGATTTCTGACTTTTCGCCTTCGCCGTCAACGATAACTGTATTTTCCTTCTGAACCTTAACAGACTTTGCACGTCCGAGCATATCCATTGTAGCGTCCTTTAATTCCAGACCTAATTCTTCTGAAATAACCTGACCGCCTGTAAGGATTGCGATATCCTTTAACATTTCTTTTCTTCTGTCGCCGTAGCCCGGAGCCTTGACAGCAACAACGTTGAAGGTACCTCTTAACTTATTAACGATTAATGTTGTAAGTGCTTCACCTTCAACATCTTCAGCGATAATTAACAGCTTTGCGCCGCTTTGTACAATCTGTTCTAAGAGCGGAAGAATTTCCTGAATGTTAGAAATCTTCTTGTCTGTGATTAAAATGTATGGGTTATCAAGAACCGCTTCCATCTTATCCATATCTGTTGCCATATAAGCTGAAATATATCCTCTGTCAAACTGCATACCTTCTACAAGGTCAAGCTCTGTCTTCATGGTCTTAGATTCTTCGATTGTGATAACACCGTCGTTAGAAACCTTTTCCATTGCATCTGCTACCATCTGTCCGACTTCTGCATCACCTGCTGAAATAGAAGCAACCTTTGCAATCTGATCCTTGCCTGTTACCTTTTCGCTCATCTTTGCAATCGCTTCTACAGCACACTCCGTTGCCTTCTTCATGCCTCGTCTTAACACGATTGGATTAGCGCCTGCTGCAAGATTCTTCATACCTGCATTTACCATTGCCTGTGCAAGAACGGTTGCTGTTGTTGTACCATCACCTGCTACATCATTTGTCTTTGTAGCAACTTCCTTTACAAGCTGTGCGCCCATGTTTTCAAATTTGTCTTCCAGTTCGATGTCCTTTGCAATTGTAACACCATCGTTTGTGATTAACGGAGCACCGTAAGACTTATCCAGAACAACATTTCTTCCTTTCGGTCCTAATGTTACACGTACTGTATTTGCTAACTTGTTTACGCCTTCTTCAAGAGCTTTTCTTGCATCAATGCCATATTTAATTTCCTTTGCCATGATATTTGACCTCCGATTTCTATTTTTATACTGTATCAAAACTGCTTTTACCAGATTTTTCTATTCCATAATTGCAAGGATATCAGACTGTTTTACGATGATATATTCCTCGCCGTCTAATTCCACTTCTGTTCCTGAATATTTAGAATAAATAACTTTATCGCCTGTCTTAACCTGCATTGTTACTTCCTTGCCGTCTACAACTCCACCAGGACCAACTGCAATAACTTCTGCCTGCTGTGGTTTTTCCTTTGACTGACCCGGTAATACAATGCCTGATTTTGTCGTTTCTTCTGCCTTTAACGCTTTAATTACAACTCTGTCTCCCAATGGTACTAACTTCATATTATCCTCCATTCCGCCGCCGGTAAGGCTGCCTTTGCGCCGCCCCGAACTTGTATACGACAGCTGCTATTATTTTCCTTGTTAGCACTCATTTAATTTGAGTGCTAATTTCAATATCATTAAAATATCACTCTGCCTTTTGTTTGTCAACAGATAATTGGAAATATCTTTTGTTTTTAATAATTAGATTATACTTTTTTAATTTTTTGATTTTGCGTGCCGATACGCACTGTTTTTCCGTAAAAAAACAGATACTGCTGGGCATAGCCGCCGTAGCTTCCGAAACGTGTCTTTGCAAATGCCGCAATTTTTTCTTTGTCCGTTTCCTTTCCCGAAAAATAAAGCTGCTCCATAATCCGCTTAATCCACACATCCACCGGAAATGCATCGCGCTTATCCAGCCCGAACAGCATACAGCAGTTTGCAACCTTAGTACCGACACCTTTTATCTTTGTCAGCATTTTCTCACATTCTGCGGTATCCGCTGCTCTTAATGCTGTCTCCGATATCTGTCCGTCTGCCGTTTTCTGCACCGCATCTACAATATACGGCGCTCGGAAGCCCGTTTTGCAGTCCCGCAGGTCTTCTTCCGTGACATTGCACATCTGGCTGACCGTTGGGAAGGCAAAGAATCGCATTCCGTTTATTTCACCCAGATCATCCCCGAAACGCTCCGAAAGCGTTTCCACAATCTTCTTAATATGCGGAATCTGCTTATTCTGCGATATAATAAAGGAAATTAACGTTTCAAAAAATTCCTGCTGTAAAATATGTACGCCCTGCATCGTTTCCACTGCTTCCTTTAACGTATCGTCCGTCTGTAAAAGCGCCGCCTTTATCCTGCCGTAGTCCCTGCCAAAGTCAAAATAATCCCGCCATATCATTTCGTAATCCTGCATCGTCGTATCAAACAAAATTACACTGTCTTTTTCCTGACGGATACGTAACAGTCTATGAAATGCACAGACTGCATATTCCTGTTCGGCGAGTTTTTTAAAATGAAAACACTGCCCACATTCGAGTGTCTGCGCAAGATCAAAATCCCTCACTTCTGTAAGTACAACATTTCCCTCATCATAAGAAATCTGCATTGCTTGTCCTTTCTGCTATAAAATTGAATTATCCTTTGTCATGGCGCGCGTCAGTGAATCCTTCGCATTTTTCCACGGCTCGTCTGCATATTTATGGTCAAATTTATTGATAAACCATGCCACATCATCACGCACACGCTTCATATTTTCCAGATACAGCCGGTCTGTATCCACACGGAAGTTTTCTGCCGTACTGCCCGAAAACTTCTGTGCACCGCGCTCGATTAACATGCCATAATGCGCTGTACAAAAACCCTTGCTGTGCAGGTATTTCTCTTTAAATGCTGCATCGTACTGATATAAATGCAGCACCGTATCCACATACCGCTCAAATGTATTTTGTATACGGTTACACACAAAGCAGGACTGTTCCAGTTCTTTAATATAATCACATGCTGACGGTGTTTCTGCCTTTTTAAACAGCGTCTTTGCCTTTACCGGCTGTTCATTTCTTTTTTCAATCTCGTTAATCACCTTGTCCATATGTGTCTTCATCACCAGTGCAAATCCCAGACGGTTTTCTACAGCATAAATCTTTTTCAAATGCTTCCGGCAGAATCCCATTTTGTCTGTTTCGGCACGGATATCGTCTTCCATGTAACTTGGTCCCATCGTATATTCTACCGCATTATTTTCCAGTTCCTGATACATTGCGCAGAGTGGACACTCGCAGTCTTTGTCAAATGCATCATTAACGGGAATCGTATATATCTTTTCTTTCATTTTTATACTCCTTTTTATGTATACTGCCTGCATAACAGACAGGGCCGCCGGCACTCTTTGCGGCAGCCCCTTCTAAACTCTTTGATTGTATCATACTGTATGCACAAATGCTATTTACATTTTTTATCAAATTCGGGATTAAAGGCATAGAAATTATTAAAGTCTAAGCGTTGCTGCACTAAAGAAAGTGCCTCACCGAAACGCTGGAAATGCACGATTTCACGCTGACGTAAAAACCGCAGCGGCTCTAATACATCTGCATCGTCCGTAAGCCGGATAAGGTTGTCATAGGTCGAGCGGGCTTTCTGCTCTGCTGCCAGATCTTCAACCAAATCTGTAATCGCATCGCCTTTGGACTGGAACTCGCACGCATTAAACGGGATTCCTCCTGCCGCCTGCGGCCAGATTCCGGTCGTATGGTCTACGTAATACGCTTCAAACGGTGTCCCCTTAATCTGGTCAACGCTTAAGTTCCTCGTCAGCTGATGTACCATAACGCTGACCATCTCCAGATGTGAGAGTTCCTCTGTCGCGATATCCGTCAAAAGCCCGGAAACTTCACGGTACGGCATGCTGTAGCGCTGGGACAGGTAACGCATGGAGGCGCTGGACTCCCCGTCGGGGCCTCCGTATTGACTGATAATCATTGCCGCAAGTGCCGGATTGGGATTCTTAATATGAATCGGAAACTGTAATCTTTTTTCATAATTCCACATCGTTTAACCCTCCATTTCCCACGGCATTGGTGTTGCAACCCAGTTCCAGTAGTTTTCATTTGTTACATGATAAAAACTTAAAGGACCCACATTTTCATTGTAAAGCCGCACTGCTTCTGCGTACTGATGCTTCATATCGGCATAAAATGCCAGTGCTTCACCGTCATCGGGATGGGTATCCAGATACAGCGCCGTTTCCACCATAACAAATCCCAGCTCATACACATCTGCGATATAACGGCTTTTGTTACACTGCTGATTCTGTACAGACTGCAGTCTTCTTTCTGACATTCTGTTTTCCGGCACCAGACGCATATTCTCCTGGCATCCCTGCATTGGCAGACGATGCTCCATTCTGTTTGGCATTCTCATTTCTCTTCCCATTCTGTCAGTACACGGACAGTTTTCTCCTGCCCTTCTACCGGCAGGATTTTTACTGCCTGCCTGCTCCGGCCGGATTCCCTGACAGCCGCAGGAATCCCCTCTACCTGGCATATATGGATTTCTCATATCCTTCACGTTTGCCATGCTCCTCTCTTTATACGCGGCATACTGTTTCACAGAGTCCGCAATGCCGCTGTTTGCCTGCACTCTGCATTTTAACCGGCTTTCTGCCCGTTAACGGCTTCTGTCACATCTGCAGCCGACAAACGGCTTATTTAATATTGGAAACAATGTTCCGTATTTTAATGCTCTGCATGGTTCATACACCTCGCCCCAGTGCTGCCATGGCACATATGTCATGCCCACAACCTGCGGCGGATTTTTTTTATTCATACAATCCATACTTACTCCATATAATTTATTTAATACTATTATATGATTTCACACAAAAAGAGTTCTTCCCCTCTTTTGCCCCGCCACACTAAAAGCCTGCCAGTCTTTCCTAGTCTACTTGCCTGATCTACATACATGGGTTACGGTTGCCTTTTGGACTTTTCTGTCCGTCATACTTAGAAACGTGCGCCGCCAGGCGCACCCATCAAAAAAAGCCCCGGCATTATCCGGAGCTTTTTTATCCATTTTCTATTACCACGACATCACTTCATATCCGTCATTGGTTACAAGTACCATAATTTCCCACTGTGCTGACGGCTTTTCATCATCCGTATAGATTGTCCAGCCATTCTGTTCATCAATGTAAATCTCACTTGTTCCCATATTAATCATCGGTTCAATTGTAAATACCATGCCCGGTGCCATCACCATTCCAGTGCCTTTTTTTATCACATAGCTGACATATGGGGCTTCGTGGAATTCCAGTCCGATACCATGACCACCGACCTGACGGACAACAGAATATCCGTTTTCCTTTGCATGGTCCTGAATCGCCTGTGCCACATCACCTAAATGTCCCCATGGTTTTACCTGCTGTAAGCCCAGCTCCACACACTCTTTTGCCACACGCACGAGCTTCTGGTTTTCTTCGGAAACATTTCCAATACAGAACATCCGGGATGAATCTGAAAAATATCCATTATAAATGGTTGAGCAGTCCACATTGACAATATCGCCGTCAATTAACTGTACATTATTGGAAGGAATTCCATGGCACACTTGTTCATTAATGGAAGTACATACGCTCTTTGGAAACCCTTCATAATTTAACGGTGCCGGAATACCTCCCATTGCCGTTGTCTTCTGATAAACCATCTGATCGATTTCTTCTGTCGTCATACCTGCACAAATGTGTTCTGCCACATAATCAAGTACTGCAATATTAATCTTGCTGCTTTCACGCATTCCCTGTAACTGTGCTTCATTTTTAATAATTTCCCGCGGTGGAACCTTATGAAATTTTTTTCTGTACATTTCAATTTTTTTATCAAAATCCATGTGGCATTCACCGTATAACTTTCCACTCTTGCACCAGCATGGCTGGTCCTTTGTCAGCTTTTTCAATTGTTTTCCTCTTTTCTTTTTATTTTTCTTTTCTGCTTTTCTAAAATCCGTTACTGCTGTAATGCCTCCACAATTGCCGGGAAAAACTGCTTCTTTCTGGATACGACACCCTGCAGCTTTACACAATCATCCTTTACTTCTACGCCAAACGCCTGATAAATCACAGCATTGGCATTGTTACCCGCACAAAGTACCTCAGAGGATTCTGATACAATATCAGTGAGCAGAAAATAAACAATTCCCGCACTGTTATCCTGTACAACACCCTGTATAAATTCTGCCAGACGCGGTTTTACTTTTTCTAACTCCTCCGCACTCATAGAATTAATCTGTCCGACACCAATTGCAACATTGTTAACGGAAAACTTTTTATAATCCTGATAAAAAATTTCTTTTGCAGATTTACCGGACAAATTGCTTCCGGCGCGGAACATTTCCCGTCCATATGTTTCAATATCCAGTTCTGCCTTTTTTGCCAGCTGCATACACGCTGCCACGTCATCCGACGTACACGTTGGTGATTTAAAAATCAATGTATCGGAAATGATTGCCGAACACAGCAATGCCGCTGTATTTTTATCAATTTCCGCCTGATTTTCCTGATACATATGATAAATAATCGTTGCCGTACTGCCAAGCGGCTGATTTCTAAAAAATACCGGTGATACCGTCTGAATTGCCCCCAGCCGGTGATGGTCGATAATTTCAAGAATTTCCGCTGTTTCAACGCCATTGACTGCCTGACCCCTTTCGTTGTGGTCAACAAGAATCAATTTTTTCTTTCCTGCTCCCAGTAAATTTCTTCTGGAAATCATCCCCACATAATTGCCCTGTGTATCCTCGACCGGAAAATCCCGGTGGCGAAGCTTTGCCATAACCGTCTGGATATCTTCAATAAAGTCTTCTGTTTGAAATTTGACAATTCCTTCTTTTTCTTTCATCAGAAAACGTATCGGCATACTCTGGTTAATCAGTCTTGCTACCGTATATGTATCAAATTTAGTTGTAATTAACAGACAGTTGTGTTCCTTTGCCACTTTTGTGATGGTCTTTGACACCTGTGCGCCTTCACAGATAATCAGGCATCCTGCTTCCATTTCAATTGCGCACAGCTGTGCCTCATAGCGGTTCCCCAGAATAACAATATCCCCTGTCCCGATATAATTTTCCATCATATCCGGGTTGGCCGCCGCAATCACAACTTTTCCTTCTTTAAAAATACCGTCTGCTTCCCCTGCAACAACCGTTCCTTCCAATGTATCCACAATATTCTGATACCGTGTCTGGGCTGTTGCAAGAATGGTGCTGTCATAAACCTGAAAATACGATTTTGCTATATCTCCAATCGTAATCAACCCTTCCAGCACATTTTCTTTTGTTACCGGAAGTGTCACGACATTCTGCTCTTTCATCAGGGTCCACGCCGTTTTTACTGAAATCTCTTTAGAAACACCCGGTGTTTTTCGAATCTGGATATCCCGTACCTGTGGTCTGACATCCTTCATATATTCCGGCGGCTGTATCCCCAGTTTATCCATCACATACTGTGTTTCTTCATTCAGATGTCCTGCACGTTTAGCCACATAATGCTGTCCTGTTATTTTTTCTTTTAGTCTTGCATAACAAATTGCTGAGCATACAGAATCTGTATCCGGATTTTTATGTCCAATCACATAAACTGTTTCCTTTCCTTCCATATCCACCTCTCCACTTAAAAAACTGTTATAGCTGTACCGTTTCTACCTAACATACATACTATAACAGTTCTTTATGGTTTTCAACCGTTTTGCCTTTATTTTGTCTGTTTAATCTGTCTGTAAGCACGCTGCATTAATTTTTAAAAATAACAATATTGGTCTTATCTGTTTCTCCCAGACGTGCCAGCAGCTTTTTAAGATTCTCAACCGCTTTCTTATAAACATAATATGCATCATATGTCTGCTGGAAATAATCCATGGCTCCCTGAATATCCTCACGGTCTTTTGCCTCCCATGAAAGTGTCGCATATTTATGGATATTATTATGCGTTTCAATAACTTCTTTAAATTCTGCACTGCCTGTAATCTGTGGATTCGTCTGTGCAGCAAGCCATTTACCGATTTTACAGGTCTTCGGATTATTCAGCTGTTCTTTTCTTAATCGTTCAAAATCAGCAGCATTATTATAAACCCTCCACATCAGGATAAAGTGATCATTGATAAATACATCCAGCCAGTCCTGCTGTGTAATTTCAGCAAATCCACGTACCATATCACTTCTTGTTGTATCAATGTAACGTCCTATTTTATAGACATGGGTTCCCATCTCCGTACAGTCATCAGAAAGTTCTTTATAACTCTTTGAAATATTTTCAATCTGCCTTGTAAAGTCTTTTGTTACGTCTGTCTGTGTATCAATATCCTCAAAAGCATTGTCAACACGATCCTTAATCTGGTTCATCTGCTGATTCATCTGTCGGATTGATTCCAATGACTGTTCCACCTTTTCATTGCCCTCTGCAAGCTTGGAGGTTGTTTCATTCATGGAAAGTGCCAGTTCCCCGATATCCGTACGCAGCTCTGTCACATATTTAACAATGTCTTCTGCAGATTCCGCAGTATTGCCGGATAACTGTCTTACCTGATCAGCAACGACTGCAAAGCCCTTTCCTGCTTCTCCTGCTCTTGCAGCTTCAATCGATGCATTTAACGCCAGCAGATTACTCTGGCTTGCAACCTTCTTTACCACATCGACAATTTCACCGATTTTATCAATCTTGCCCTGAAATTCCTGTACCTGTTCATTGATTGCCTGAATCTTTTCAGAAGACTCATTGACAACCTGTATGCTGTTGTTCATATTTTCCGTACTACTGTCAGCGGTTGCAATGACATCATGTGTATTCTCACGGATATGTGACATTGCTTCCGAAATATTGTTAATAGATGTTTCCATGTCACGGCTTGCATTTTCCATATCCCGGATGGATTCTGTCTGGGACTGAACCTGATCTAATGTCTTTTTTACATAAGAGTTATCACCGATTGAACCCATTGCCTCATTCAGACGCATTACAAAATTGTTATTGGAACGCTTATATGCGTGTATCAGTTCATTAAACTTTTCTCCATATGCCGGATTTTGGAATGCGCTTGTATCAATATCTTCATAATTACCGCCAATCACACCATCCATTGCCTGCATAAGCAACTGCAAGTCCTTTTCTTCTGAATAACCATTTGCTGTCTTTTTTCCAAACATATCTATTACCTCTCTGATTTGCTGTTATCTTAGTCGTATTTTATCACATAATAACAAAAAAGAATACTTATTTTTGCTTATTTTTTGCATATATTACAAAATCTTTTTCCGAATCCAGCGCAATTTCTTCCAGTTCCACAACGCTCCCAGTTTATTGTAAACCCAGTAGCCTGCATTTGCCGCCTTTTGCAGCAAAAAATTTGTTTCCTCTTCCATTTCTTTTAAAACACTGCCGCCCTGTGCCTGCACCCATCCTTCTTTAATTGCCCGGATTAAATCATTGTTGTTTGCAATTTTTTGTGTGAATTCTGTATATGCTGCCCCGACTACGCGCATCTTATGTGCATCCGACCCTGCCACTTTCGGCTTATGCAGACAGCCTGCCAGATTATCAGCACAGGCATTTGCCCACGGTCTGGTGCAGGCATTAAATGTTTCCACGAAATCAAATTTTTCCAGAAATTCATTGTGTTTTTTACCAAATCGCGTATTGGTAAATGCAAAAAATCCTGGTCCGTACGGATGTGCAAGTCCTAAAATACCACCTCTTTCATGCACAATTTTTTCTAACTGTGCCAGTGTCATTCCACGGATTTCCATAAAAGCATCATTTATACAGTCCGGCAGTACCGCGATCACATGACCGCCATCCCTTGTATCATACTCAATGCCCTTTAATACCGTAAACGGCTTTTCCAGATGCAGATTCTTTGCAATCTTTTCAAATTTGCGGTAGCCGTCATAGGAATTGTGGTCTGTTACCAGCATTCCGTCAAAGCCTTCTTTTACCAGCTTCGTGATATATTCCTGAATCGGCACCTTTGCATCAATTGACCCCTCTTTTGTATGGCAATGCATATCCAGTTTCATTTTTATTCTCCATTCTGTATTTTTTAACATCAGTGTCAAAAACAAATTTTAACATTTATATTACCTATCATTATAAATCATTTGACAATTTCATAACCAGCTACACTATAACACAGCGCCACCTTTTTTTCCATATTTTTTCACTTTCCGGTTCCTTATTTCATATATTAAAATAACTCTGCTATCAAAGGATTCTGTTTATGAATTATCGGAACTGTCTTAAAATTTTATGCAGTATTTCTGTTGTCTGCCTGTGCTGTACATGTATGGGCTGCAGCAAAACAAAAAGCACCGGCAGCACATCTATCACTTTAAATGAAGTTGCGCACTCCGTTTTTTATGCACCACAGTACGCGGCAATTGAATTGGGATATTTTAAGGAAGAAGGCATTGACCTTACACTTGTGACCGGATTCGGCGCTGACAACGTTATGACTTCCCTGATTTCAGATGATGCACAGATTGGCCTTATGGGTTCTGAATCTTCTATCTATGTATACGCACAGGGTGCATCGGATTACGCCGTCAATTTTGCCCAGTTGACACAGCGCGCCGGCAACTTTCTGGTATCCAGAACGGCAGAAGATGATTTTTCATGGGAAAACCTGTGCGGAAAAACGATTCTTGGCGGCAGGGCAGGTGGTATGCCACAGATGCTTTTGGAATATATTTTAGAAAAGAACGGACTGACTAAAGAAGACGTCAATATTATTCAGAACGTAGATTTCGGCTCAACTGCCGCGGCATTTTCGTCCGGCATTGCCGATTATACCGTGGAATTTGAACCGTCCGCAACACTTCTGGAACAAGAAGGCGCCGGATTTGTCGTGGCTTCTTTGGGCGTGGAAAGCGGCTATGTGCCATATACTGCCTATTGTGCCAAAAAGAGCTTTCTTTCTAAAAACTCCGATGTGATTGCTGCCTTTACCAGAGCCATTCAAAAAGGGCTTGACTACTGTAATTCCCACTCCGACGAAGAAATTGCTGCGGTAATTGCACCACAGTTTCCGGAAAATACCCAAAACGATATCGCCGTCATTGTTGCACGATATCAGAATCAGGACACATGGAAAACCGATACGGTATTTTCCAAAGAAAGTTTCACACTGCTGACTGATATTTTACGAAACTGCGGCGAGTCAGACACGGATGTTCCTTATGAAGACCTTGTCACCACAACATATTCCAAACAGGCAGCGGCCGAATCTGTTTCATATTAAGCCACATGTAAGATTTAACTCTGCCGCTTTTTCATTTCATGATTTAAAGTGCCGTCCGAGCCGTTCGCGGAATTTTTTGCTGTGCTTTGCATGCCTTTGAACCTGTAACAGCACCAGACGGCACATCACTGCAAAGACCGGAACTGCTGCTGCCATTAAAATCCCCGTAACCATTACCCATACCGGTGACAACGGATACAATGCGAACAGCGGCTTTAAAAACAGCACACTGAATACTGCCCCGGATGCCATCAGTATACAGATGCCTGTTCTGATTTTATCCAGCGGCATACAGATTCTTATAAGTGCCGCCATTCCGACAGCCAGCAATATCATGATACACATTGTAGAAAGCTGCTCATGTCCGATGCCGGCACAATTTCCTGCAACGTTAAGCACTGCCAGCAGTATAAAATCCGTCAGTGCCGCAGGCAGTGCCAAAAGCACGACATTGGTTAAAAAATGTCCTTCTATGCGGCTTTTATCCGGCTGCATTGCCAGTAAAAATGCCGGTGTACCGATGGTGAATGTCCCCAAAAAAGACAACTGTGTCGGATACAGCGGATATTTACTGACTGCCACAAATGTAAACAGTGTCATCAGCATAGAAAACAGATTTTTCACCAGAAACAGCGAAGCAGATCGCTGGATATTGTTGACCACGCGTCTGCCCTCTAATACCACGGACGGCATCCTTGCAAAATCAGAATCCAAAAGAACAATCTGTGCCGCATTGGATGCCGCTTCACTGCCGGATGCCATCGCAATACTGCAGTCCGCTTCTTTTAATGCCAGCACATCATTGACACCGTCCCCTGTCATTGCAACAACATTGCCTGCTTTTTTGAGTGCCAAAAGAAGTTTCTTTTTCTGTTCCGGCGATACTCTGCCAAATACCGTATACACCGGTGCAGCTTTTTCCAGTTCTTCATCAGAAAGCTGTGAAACATCAATATATCTGTCTGCTTCTTCAATCCCTGCCTTTTTTGCAACTGCCGCCGCTGCTTTGGGATGATCGCCGGATATAACCTTAATACAGACGTCTTCTTTCTGAAAATATTCAAATGTTTCCCGCGCATCCCTTCGGATCGGATTACTCACTAAAATAAATGCAAGCGGTTCAAACAAATGCTGTTCTTCCCCATACCTGCCAAATGCAAGCACACGTACACCTTTGTCGATTTTATCCGAAATTTGCACGTCATATTTTCCGTAACGCTCTGCCAGAAGCCGCTCCGGCGCCCCAATCAGATATAGTCCTTCTTCAAAACGTACACCGGAATATTTGCGCTGTGAAGAAAACGGAATGACTTTTTGTGCCTTTCGTTCACTTTTTCCGTCAAAATAGTCTTTTAATGCCTGCATCGTGATATTATCCGCATCCAGATTTGCTACAACATCTCCGATTAAGGCATGAAGCGAAGTTTCTTCTTCCTCTTTTGCCAGCGGAATAATTTCCCGGACAGACATTTTATTTTCCGTAATCGTTCCCGTCTTGTCCACACACAGGACATTGACCCGCGCCAGCGTTTCAACACATGCCATTTCATGAACCAGCACTTTTTTTCTGCCAAGGCGCATGACACTGACAACCAGTGCAATGCTCGCTAAAAGATACAGTCCTTCCGGTATCATACCGACCAGTGATGCAATCATGGATACGACACTTTCCTGTATGGTCGAACCAATGACAAAATGCTGCTGCAAAAACAGCAGGATTCCAATCGGTATAATGGCAATGCCAATAATACGCACCAGACGGTCTAAGGAACGCATCATTTCCGTCTGTGTATTTTTACGCGATGCTTTTGCTTCTAACATCAGTTGTGCCGCAAAAGATGACAGTCCCACTTTTGTAAGTGTCGCATATCCTTTTCCTGAAACAACAAAACTGCCGGAATACAGTATATCGCCCGGATTTTTTACCACTTCATCCGCTTCACCTGTAATCAGTGCTTCATTGACACGCAGACTGCCTTTCTCAACAACTGCATCTGCACAAATCTGGTTTCCTGCCTGAAAAACGCAAAGGTCTCCAAGCACCAGCTGTTCTGAATCCACCTGCAGCATCTGCCCGCTGCGCACAACCTGCGTTTTAGGTTCATTCATCAGCGTCAGCCTGTCTAACACCCGTTTTGCCCGGATTTCCTGTACAATGCCAATCATTGTATTGCACACAATAATAGGCAAAAAGGTCATATTTACATATGACCTTACAAAAACTAACAATGCCGTAAACACTGCAAATATGAAGTTAAAGTATGTAAAAATGTTACCGGCAATAATCTGTCCGACAGATTTGGACTGATTTTTCACCTGTACATTTCCATAACCGGCATACAGCCTTTTTTGTGCTTCTTCGCAGCTTAATCCACGGTTTTCATTAGTCATCTGAATATTCAATCTCCTTACCCGCAACGCGGAACGTATAATAAATAGTGACTGCAAAAATAACCAGCTTTACAGCAAAACTTACCGCTATGCTTGCAACGGATTCCTGATTATAAAGCTGGAATGAAATCATCGCAAAAAATGTCACTGCCGCTGTAACGCCGTACCACCATTTTGCCAGATTTCCTTTAATAACACCAAAAATCACATTCATTAATGCGATATTTAAAACCATATCGAGAATACAGTTGACACCCAGTAACAGCCATAAAACGGATGGTGTTGTAAACAGTGCCGAAACCGTTTCATAGGTTGTTGTCACCTCTTCCGTCGCCAGCTGTGCCAGCATATCCTGTGCCTGTCCTGCCTGGATTGCGGTACACCACGTAATGTAGGAAATCGCTGTCATACCGTATAAAAGGCTGTCGCCGATTGAAAGACCGATTCCCGCAAGATAGACATCTCCTTTACGCTCAAAACGTTCATTTAACATATAGCCGGTAACAACTCTTGCTGCTGTAAATCCGGCTGTCGCAAACAGCGCATATACAATATTATACGTTGCCGGGTTGTTATAAAAAGTATTGTCTATACTCGGTATCAGTGCCAGCGCCGATGTTGCCAGATTGGCAAAAATAAATACAAAAACGGCATAGGCAATCACACCTAAAATCCCCGGCATAACTCTTGCTTTCCATCTTTTCATAATGACAACTACAAGTACAATAATTGCCGAAAGCATAAGAATTCCACCCGCCGAGAGCATAGATGACGTTCCTGCCGGCAGGGTCTGTGTCAAATCAATTGTTTCCATAAAATCTCCATTCCGCCGTTTCCATCTGCCACGGCTTTTTATCTTTCTTAATCATATCATTTCTGTCTGTAAAAGCCAATAAAATATCTATTAAAGTTTGTTCTGTACAGACGAAAAGAGCAGCCACATAGCTGCGGCTGCTCCTCTCATAATCTTAATTGCATAACAATATATCTTTTTTAATAACGAAATGTATATTTAAAAAGGCACACTGTAAACCATTTGGATTATAATTTTGTTACATTAATAGCCTGAGGACCTTTAGCGCCTTCTGTTACGTCAAACTCTACTTCTGCGCCTTCGTCTAATGACTTGAATCCGCTCATGTTCAGACCTGAGTAATGTACGAACACATCCTTGCCTTCTTCATCGCTGATAAAGCCATAGCCCTTTTGGTTATTAAACCACTTTACTGTACCTTTCATTTCAAGTACCTCCAAAAAAATATATGGTGCCAAACACCTTCTTTATCTTAGCATTTGCGGCAATTGTTGTCAATGAAATCTCACTATTTGTTTTCGGACTCCCCAACCTGTAAATACACACGGCTAAGCTCAATTTTATCATCGCCCTGCTGAACTACCGACACGATATTTCCGGCTGTAACCTGTGCTTTTTCCACCCGCAGCAGATGGCTGTTGATAATCTCTGTCGGATAGGCTTTGTCATTAATATAGACCACACTGTAATCATTAAAATTACTGCCTTCCACGCATACATAATCCTTGTAATTATATGCATTGGTGATTGTAATATCATTTTGTCCCATAATCAGATTGGTTGCCTGAAATGGATTTTCCCCGCCATATAAATCACAGTTTCCATATAAAATGTCGTATTCAAGAATCTTTAAATCTTTTAAATAGTCCGGCGTGTCCTTACGTTTCTGATGAAACTTTGTCAGATAACCTTCCGACATGCCAAGCATCTGCTGTACATGCGCTGCCAACTGATAACTTTCCAGATTTTCTTTTTCGGACGGCAGTGAAAAATTGCTCCAGACAACGTACTGTGTCTGATAAATGTCGCCATTTTTAAGTACTTCGTCCGTAAATGAAAATCCCGGCAGGTGGTCACCGTACATAACAAGCACTGTCTCTTCATCCCTGCTTTCGAGCATCGCCGTCAACTCCCGCAGGAAATTATCCATTTCATGAATCTGGTTGACATAGTAGGTAAATGCCTTTTCCTTTGCCGTATCAAAAAATCCCGTTACCGTAATTTCCGGCACAAAGCCCTCCGGATAATCTGACGGATAATCGCCATGTCCCTGTACGGAAATTGTATAAATGTAATCCGAACCATCTGTGGAATCCAGTATTTTTCCGATTTCCCCGGTCAGAATCTTATCCTTTGCCCAGCCCATCGGTGTCATTTCGATATTATCCATATATTCAATTGATGTAAAATCTTCATATCCCAAATGAGAGAAGACCTTATATCTGTCATAAAACGTTCCGTCATTGTCATGCAGTGCATGGGTGGCATACCCTTTTTCTTTTAAGTCATATGCCATGGATTCACAGACCTTGGACTGTAAAACCGTCTTGTACGGATATTCACCCGGTCCGAAATCATCCATATTCATGCCGGTCTGCACTTCAAATTCCGTATTGGCTGTTCCCGCACCAAAGCACGGCACAGATAAGTAGCCTGACGGATAATCAGCCACAAGCTGTTCAAAATACGGAAGCGGATTTTCCGAAAAACTGATGCCTTTTACCAGATTCGGATCAAAAAAAGACTCCAGCTGCAAAAAAATGATATTCGGTGATTTTTCCGAATTTTCGACTTCTATTTCTTCAATATCCTCTTTCAGACTATTAACATACTCCGGTGTATATTCATCCGATTTGCTGATTCCTCTGTCCACAACACTGCACGTGAAACAGTAAGCAAATCCATATTGTTTATAGGCATTGGCAAGATTGCCGAAATAACTGCTAATTGTTCCGGTAAGAAGCAGAAAGTGGGTAACTCCCATACAGCATAACAACAGTAATCCAATTTTTACTGTTGTACGGATATAGTGTATTTTTTCCTGCTGTTTCGGACCTTTTATCCACAGCCATACCAGTCCCGCAATCCCTGCGGCAACTGCCAGTACAATCAGAATTATCTGAAAAGCATTCAGATAGACCGGAATGACTTTTATGGCATCTTCAATTAAATAAATATCCATTGCCGTAAATGGCGTTTTTCTGGAACAAAGCACCACAAAATTTGTAATTGCAAGCAATAACCACACTACACTCACCGTACAGTACACAAATACTTTTCTGTGAAACAGCAGTACGACAGACATCGTCACCAAAATAATCAGCGTATTATATAAAAACAGAACCGGATTGGTAAAAATCATTACCAATCCGATTAAACTTCTCCTGTTGAAACACTCAACCAGCATATTCAGCAATGCCGAATATACGGCAGCATGTACAATCTCATATTGCCAGCATTTTTGTAAAACTGCCTTTATTCGATTCATAATCCTCACCTGTTATCTGCATTTCATTTTTTTACTCATTTGTCGTTTCATGACGTGACTCACGGATAACTTCCATCAGTTCACGTGCCTTGTCTTTTGCTTTTGAAGATGCATTTCTTGAACCCATCACCATATAGGCAAACTTCTGTGCTGTATCGTCATCATTGCATTTATGCGCCAGCTGTGCAAGCAGGGAGTTGATCGTCACCTCGTCCATATTGCAGATTGGCGGATACTCTTTTAAAAGTGCCTCGGTAAAGCCTTTGTATGCTTTTTCGATATACTCCGCTTCCAGCTTGTTATACTTTGCAATCTGTCCCAGATTGGCTGTATCATCCTGCTGTAATTCTTCTGCTGCTCCTCTGTAAAGCCATGCAAGCTTTAAGCACAAATAAGCCTGTTCACTTCCTCTGGCCGGTTTTGTCATTGCGGTCAGCAATGCCATCTTATACCGTTTAATCGCAATATCATACGTATAATAATCTGCTGAATCCTCCATTGCCGTATATTTGCTTCCAATCATTTCCTTTAACAGCGCTCTCTGCTTCGGCGTAACGTTGTTAAATTCACGCAGTGTTGATGCATATCCGCACTTCGGGCACAGACATACATCATATTTGATTGTATCAATTCCGGAATACAGCGGTCTTAAATCTGCCTCAGTTCCTAAAAATCTGGCCTTTCCTGTTTTTACCTGCTTTGTCTTAAAATCCGCATCACAGACCGGGCAGTTCATGGATTTATCAAATACATAGGTGCTTTCATCTTTTTTATTGCTGCTGTTTTCCATACTAATCCTCATTTCTGAGCGACTTTGTCGCGAAGATGCGATGAGAAATTCGCGCAGGCGATTTCTCATCTGCAATCAGGGAGATTTGTTTTCGCTCAGAAACAAATCTCCCTGTGAACAAGCTTAGATTTATGGCTTGTTCACACTTCTCCACATTTCTGATATATTTATTCTGAATAAATTCCTATTACCATTGAAGCGGATTCTACCATTGTGTTTCCACTGTCCATACTGCATTTCTGAATATAGCGGAATGCCTCCGGTTCTGTCATATTGTTTTTTTCCATCAGGATTGCTTTTGCATCATCAATCACTTTCTGCTCCTGCGGGCTGCGGCGTTTCGGCTGCATGCGTTTCTTTTTCCGCCTGCGCACCTGTATCTGAAGCATCATTTCAATCGTATTAATCAGATCATTGACTTTAATCGGCATTGCCGCACAGACAATATCATTATCCTGACAGTCATCCCACAGATTTTTTGATGCTACAAGCAGCATTTCAAAGCTTTTCGGCTTATACTCATACAGTTCGGAATACAGCATATTATCTGAAAGCTTATATCCGCAGATAATAATTCCATCTGACAGACGGTCTGCCATATTGATTGCCTGCGCACCAGAGGTACACGCCGAAGCGGCTTCATAGCCCCTCCTGACCAAAAGATTTCTGACAGCTTTTGCTTCTTCTAACTTAGGAAATGCTACAATCAGTGTTGCCATTTTCCTTTCCTCCGTTTTTACTGTATTGGCTGTCTTTATTCCTGCTTAGAACTTGTACAGGTATTCGTCTAATTCCCACTGGGAAACCCGGGTGCGGTAATCATTCCACTCTTTTAACTTGGCTTCGGTGTATTTGGATACAATATGTTCTCCTAAAACATCACAGATGACTTTATCTTCCTGCATGCACTGTATAGCTTCGTAAAGATTTTCCGGCAGCTTTTCAATGCCTGCCTTATCACGTTCTTCCTGTGTCATCTCAAAAATATTGCGGTCTACGCTGTCAGGCACAGTAAGCTTTCTTTTAATACCGTCCAGTCCCGCTGCCAGACAGGCTGCCAGTACAAGATACGGATTGGCTGCCGGATCCGGACTTCTTAATTCCACACGGGTTGTTTCGCCCCTGCCTGCAGGGATACGGATTAACGGACTTCTATTAACAGACGACCATGCGATATAAACCGGCGCTTCGTGGCCAGGTACCAGTCTTTTATAAGAATTGACCAGTGGATTGGTAATTGCCGTCATGCCCTTTGCATGCGCCATCAGTCCCGCAATAAAATGATACGCATCTTCCGAGAGTCCGCGTTCATCATTTTCATCTGTAAAAATATTTCTGCCGTCCAATGTTGCAAGGGACATATTGACATGCATGCCCGAACCGTTGATGCCGTATTTCGGTTTTGGCATAAAGGTTGCATACAGACCGTGTCTTTTAGCAATCGTCTTGACCGTCAGTTTAAAGGTCATAATGTTATCCGCCGTAATTAACGCTTCATCATAGCGGAAGTCAATCTCGTGCTGTGCCGGCGCAACCTCATGGTGGGAAGCTTCGATTTCAAAGCCCATATCTTCAAGTGTCAGAATCATATCACGTCTTACATTTTCACCCAAATCAATCGGACCTAAATCAAAATAACCACCCTTTTCATGGGTCAGCGTTGTCGGCAGTCCATTATCATCAGTATGGAATAAGAAAAATTCACATTCCGGTCCGACATCAAAGACATAACCCATATCAGCAGCTTCCTGAATTGCTCTCTTTAAAACGTTTCGCGGGTCACCCTGAAACGGCTTTCCGTCCACCGTATAGACATCGCAAATCAGTCTTGCGACCTTTCCCTGCTGCGGACGCCACGGAAAGATTTCAAATGTGTCATAATCAGGATACAAATACATATCAGATTCTTCAATCCGCACAAAACCTTCCACTGCCGAACCGTCAAACATACACTGGTTATTTAATGCACGTTCAAGCTGGCTGGACGTAATTGCAATATTTTTTAACACGCCGAAAATATCCGTAAACTGTAAACGGATAAACTCAACGTCTTCTTCCTCTACCATTCTGAAAATATCATTTTTTGTATATCTGCTCATGATGACCTCTCTCTCTGCCGTTTTTGACTGCGTTATTTTCTGTAACAAACTGCTTTTATCATACAACATTTACCGGGATTTTGTACAGTCCTCAATTCAATACAATCCCCTGCGCCATATTTATGAAACAAAAAACCGGAATCAGCTTTATTTTCTGATTCCGGTTTTGCTTTTTTATTTAAGATTTTTTGTTTATAAAATGGTGCTTCGTTCGCAGATACCGGTTGACGGATTGAAATAATATTCTACCCCCTTTATCACAACCGTTCCCTTTGCCATTGCGCCGGTCTGCTCGTCAAAGTAATAAACCTCGTTGCCGTTTCGCACGTCAAAACCCTTTATCATGTGTCCGTTCTCATCGTAGCGCACCCATTTACCGGTGCCGTCTGCACGGTCTGCAAACTGTCCTGCATAAGATTCCTGATAAACGTCCTTGCTGACTGCCTTTTTACCGCCGTCTACGGCATCCAGCCAGTACCATGCTTTGCTGGCATCATCATAAATTTCTTTGCCTCTGCCTTCCGTACCCTGACGGATTCCGCCTTCATACCAGTATTCATTGCCGTCTGTCATATACCATTTACCGTCTACCAGTACACCTGTCGTTTCGTCAAACAAATACTGTGTGTTATCAATTGTGACAAAGCCATGTTCCATCTGTCCGTTTCCGGCATTGTAATAATAAACTGCGCCGCTGTCTGTCGTATACCAGCCCTTTACCATTGCACCGGTGGTTTCATCAAAACGATACCAGCCGCCGTAGCGGTAATCCTCACCTTTAATCATGTATCCATTTTCATCGTAACGCACCCATTTACCGGTGCCGTCTGCGCGGTCCGCATACTGTCCTGCGTAAGATTCCTGATAAACGTCCTTATCCTTTGCAACCGCACCCTGCTGTGCATTGTCTAACCAGTACCATGCTTTGCTTGACGGGTCATAGATTTCTTTTCCGCGGTATGCCGGATTTTCAGGGTCGTATCCCTGGCGCACGCCGTTTTCATACCAGTATGTCACGCCGTCCACTTCTCTCCAGCCGCTTGTGGTATCCGGTGTATTATCCTCTTTTTTCAGTGCCGGAATTGTCTGGCCGTAAGATAAGACCGTTCCACAGTCCTGACAGATTTTATCACCGGTATAACCGTTCTGTTCATAAGCAGCCTCTTTGACATTAATCATCGTTGTATGATTATGTACATTTTCGGCATATCCTCCGTAAGGCTGTCCGCATCTGCTGCATACCGCAAGATGTGAGCAGTCTGCTGTCCCACCGATATGTCCGAGTGCTTCAATAACCTTTGGCTGTTCTAAAATGGCACCGCACTCCTGACATGCCATTCCGCCGACAGAACCTGCCTGTGTACAGGTTGCTTCTCTGTCTGCCAGTGCAACTGGTATGTGTGGCTTCTGCGGAATTTCCTGTGTTTCTTCTACGGTACAGCGATTACACATTCTTGCCTTTACTCCTGCCCTGTTACAGGTTGCCGTAGACTTTGTGTACCATTCGCCGAACTCATGTCCTAACGGACTAATCGTTGTTGTATAATACGTACCGCAGTTTGAACAGGTATAGCGGATCTGTCCGTATTCGGTGCAGGTTGCTTCTTTTACCACTCTGCCCACATAATTGTGTTCCGCTTCCGTTACGGAAATGCGGCATTCTGCCGTATATGTGCCGACTTTTGCGGTAATCGTTGCCGTGCCGTACTTTATGCCTGTTATCACACCATCTGCATTAACCGTTGCCACGGACGGATTACTGCTTGTCCATGTCACCGTCTTATCCACCGTTGTATTAGACGGATTATACGTAACAGTGAGCTGCATTGTATCGCCCTCTTTTACAAAGGCATTGACTGCACTTAATGAAATACCTGTCAGTCCAACCTGTACATTAACATTATACGAACCGACATTCTGTCCGTCATATAAAATCTGAAGTGTCTGTTTTCCTGCTGTATTGGCATTGTAGCCTGTAACCGTTATTTTTTTGCTGTTTTTCATACGGATAATGCCGTTTCCATAATCGTCATAAACAATCGCACCTGCCGTATCCAGTGCTTCCCCGACCTCATAGGTCTTCTTTGCCGGAGATACCACAACTCTCTTTGATGCCTTATTTTCATACAAATCAATACGGATATGTTCAAACTGGTAGCCGTTTTCCGCCTTTGCCGCATTCATAATCAGAACGCCTTTTTTGATACAGAATTCCTGTATTGAATAATCCGGATGCTCCTGTGTCAGATCATATACTGTTGACAATGCGATAGTCTCACCGTCTTTTGCATTTTTTACGGTATCGATACTGACTGAAAATACATAGTTTCTGTTATACGCATAAATTGTGCCGTCATTGACAAACAGTCCACTCAGGTATTTTTCCGTATAGACTGTTTTCAGATTTTTACCGTCTGCCGTTGAAGAAAGAATTTCCCCGCCGATTCCGTCATACCAGTCGAAATAATACCACCTACCGTCTACATAAGAAAATGCCTTCTCAATCGCACGAGGAGTATCCTCACGGAAAATGTAATTTTTATAGCTGCCCTCACTGGTGCACGCCGGAATACCGGTTGTTGTCCAGCCAGAATGTCTATACTGCGTTGTCATTTCCGTATCGCTTCTTACAAAATACACATGACACACAAACCCCTCATTAATATTATCTTCATATTCATTTCCCGAAAAATACGGGTCGTCCCATGTTGCATCAATATGATAATACTCCCCGTCTAAAAGGGCTATATTCCACGCATGATTCATACTGCTGCTTGTTACAACATAGCTTTCGATACCCACCTTCTGAAACAGAACAGACATCGCCTCCGCATATCCCTGACATACTGCCTGTCCGTTGGCAAAGACGCCGACATACGAATAGGACTCCGCAGGAATGGTGTTATTTTTATAATTTTTAAAATCATAATCACACTCGCGCACAACCCAGTCATGCAGTGCCAGTGCCTTTTCAATATCAGACATATCCGATGAAACGGCCGTCAGCGCATTTTTAATGCCGTTTTCAACTTCTGCCTTCTTTTCACGAATTCTCTGCATATCCAGCTTACCATCGCTGTCCATGTAATCTGCATTATACCACACCTTCATACTTTTTATCTTTGTGTAATATCCGTTATCATCTCTCATTTTTTCATTCTTATATACATAACGGACGTAAAAATACTGCGGATTTTCATTTAAAAACTGTGAAATATAGGTACTTAATTCGCTGTTATTAGTGTCTAACATCAGTTCGGACACGTCAATTACCGTTTCTCCGCTTTCAAATGCGGACACCATTTTCTGTGTAAGCTGTGTCTTCCAATCCTCGCTCTGTGCCGATGCCTGCACCGTTTTTTCATTTTCTGGCAGAAAATGAACATTTGAAAGCCCGCCGTTGTGGTTTACCAGACTGTCAAACGTTTCCTGTGCTTCCTCTGCCTGATACGCCTGAATTTCTCCCTGCGTATCCTCTGCCGCCAAAACGGGCATTTTCCCCGCTGTCCCTGAAACGGCGGCTGTCACAAGAAATGCCGCTAACATTCCTTTTAATAAAGCTTTGTGTTTCATCCACTTTTCCTCTTTCTTAAAAATCTTTTAGTCACATATTTGTCACATATTTTGATAATACACAAATTTACAAAGTTTTTCAATGAACAAACAGCCTGTACAGATATATTTTTATATCTGTACAGGCTGTTTTACTTTTATTTTATTTGCATTGTATGATATTTTTACATTCAGCATATTCCATTGGAATGCTGTCCGTTATAATCTTTGCACCGTAAAACGGTGCAAAGGTCACCGGACTGACACGGTTGAATTTTTCCGAATCTGCCAGTATGTAGCATTTACGACACTGTGCCACCGCTGCTTTCTTCACCGATGCTTCATGAATATCCGGTGTCGTAAAGCCGCATTTTAAGGTGATACCGTTTACACCGAAAAAACCTTTGACAAAATGATACCGCTGTAATGCTCCGACTGCTTCCGTTCCAATCAGCGCCTCCGTACTGCCCTTTAACTCGCCGCCGGTTAAAAACACACGGAATCCCGCCGCGGCAAGTCTTCTCGCATGTAATACTGCATTGGTCACATACGTGGCATTTCTCTGTGTAATATAGTCAATCATATATGCCGTGGTTGTTCCCGCATCAATAAACACAAAATCATCCGGCTCAATCAGCGATGCCGCATACTTTGCAATGCGTATTTTCTGTTCTTTGTTTACATTTTCCTTCTGCTGTACGGTTGGTTCCCTTGAAATCACTTCACCCTCCAGCGCCACTGCGCCACCGAAAACCTTTATCAGCTTTCCTGCCTGATGCAGTGCCGTAATGTCCCGGCGTGCCGTAGACTCTGAAATATGAAGCAGTTCCTTAATCTGTGTTACAGTAACACTTTTGTTTTCTTCCAGCAGATTTAATATCATTTCATAACGCTGTTCTGTCAACATGACTACTCCTGCTTTCTTCTGCGGTATGCTTCTACATCTGTTTCCAGAATAACCTTTCTCACCGGCAGAATTTTTGCCGGTGAAACAGAGAGTTCATCAACTCCCATTGCAAGAAATTCTTTCGTAAGCTGTGTATCTGCTCCCAGTTCGCCGCAGATACCCGCCCAGATTCCTGCCTTATGTGCATTGGCAATCGTCATTTCAATCATCTTTAAAACTGCCGGATGATGTGCATCGTAAAATGCTTCCAGGTTTGTATTCTGACGGTCAATTGCCAGTGTATACTGTGTCAGGTCATTCGTTCCGATACTAAAAAAATCAACTTCTTTTGCCAGCTCATCACTAATCATAACTGCCGCCGGAGTTTCAATCATGATGCCCTGCTCCGGTGTGTTGTATTCAATACCCTGCCGGTCTAATTCTTCTTTTACCTCTGAAACTATCTGTTTAACTGCCCGCACTTCTTTCACACTGGTAATCATCGGATACATAATTGCCAGTTTCCCAAAGGCGCTTGCCCGAAACAATGCCCGCAGCTGTGTTTTAAAAATTTCCGGACGCGTCAGACAGATGCGGATTGCACGGCACCCCATTGCCGGATTGTCCTCTTTATCCATGTGAAAATATTCACATTGTTTATCTGCGCCGATATCCAGTGTTCTAATAATAACACGTTTTCCTGCCATTGTCTGCACAACCGTCTTATAAATCTGAAATTGTTCTTCCTCCGTCGGAAAATCTTCCCGCTCCAGATAGATAAATTCACTGCGGAATAATCCGATACCTCCTGCATCATTTTGAAGCACAGCCGCCAGATCTTTGCTGTTTCCGATATTGGCATACAGCTGTATGGTCTTTCCGTCTAACGTCTTATTTTCCCTGCCTTTTAATAATTCAAGAAGCCGCTTCTGTTCTTCCTGCTGTGCCTGCTTTTCTTTCATCTGCGCCAGTGTTTCCTCATCCGGCTCTACATAAAGCACGCCGCTGACTCCGTCTACGATGCCAAGCCTGCCGTCAATCGTATCGTCAAGCGGAACTGATGCACCGACAAGTGCTGGGATTCCCATGGTTCTTGCAAGAATCGCCGTATGGGAATTCATAGAACCGTCTATTGTCACAAAGGAAAGCACCTTCTGCTTATCCATCTGCACGGTTTCTGACGGTGCAAGGTCCTGTGCCGCAATAATGACCGGTTCTTCGGTCTGCACACCGCCGCCTGCGTTTCCGCTCAACACCGATACCAGCCGCTCGGAAATGTCCCGCACGTCAGCCGCCCTTCCACGCATATATTCATCTTCCATGGATGCAAACATCTGCGCAAAGTTATCTTCGGTTACGGCGACAGCATATTCTGCATTGACCCTCTGCGTTTCAATGATATTTTCTACGGATTCATTGTAGTCGTCATCTTCTAACATCATCTGATGGATTTCAAAAATTGCCGCATTGGCTTGTCCGACTTCTTTTAACGCTTTGTCATACAGATTCTGAAGCTGTTCTAACGCTGTCTGCTTTGCCGTGCGATACCGTCTGATTTCTGCGGGAACATCTTCAATCTTTCTTCTTTTGACCTGCTGCTCTCCTTTTTTATAAACCTGTATCGTTCCGATTGCAATGCCGCCAAAAACACTTTTTCCACTATATACACGCATCGCCGCACCTCCTTAATCCGCACACTTTAAATCAAAGTATTTCTTTCATGAATTTTTCCATTGCCATAAATGCGGCATCTTCGTCTTCACCTTCAATACGGATTGTCACTTCATTATCTTTTTTTACTGCCAGTGCCATAACCGTAAAAATCTTTTTGCAGTCGCCTTCTTTTCCGTCTTTTACAATCTTAATACTGCTTGTAAATGCCTTTGCCGCCTTAACCAGCTCTCCTGCCGGTCTTGCATGAATCCCTTCCGGATCTGTAATTGTGTACTGAAATTCTTTCATAAATATTCTCCTTTCTTTTCTGTAGGCACATTTATCTTACCTTTTTCTTTAATACTCCGAGTAACACCGTTGAAACCGCCATTCCGACAACCAGTGCAATCAGATACATCCACGGATTCCCGATTACCGGTACGACAAAGATGCCGCCATGCGGTGCCATCAGTGTACATTTGAATGCCATAGACATTGCTCCTGCAATCCCCGAACCAATGACACATGCCGGTATGACATGCAGGGGGTCGGATGCTGCATAAGGAATTGCACCTTCGGTAATAAATGCCAGTCCCATAATAAAGTTGGTCGGTCCTGCTTCCCGCTCCTGCTTTGTAAACTTGTTCGGGAACAACATTGTTGCCAGTGCGATTGCACACGGCGGTGTCATACCGCCAATCATAACTGCCGCCATGATATCATAGTTGCCTGCAATAATGGATGCCGTACCGAATACATACGCCGCTTTGTTAAACGGGCCGCCCATATCAACCGCCATCATGCCGCCAAGAATAAATCCGAGTGCTATCTTGCTGGTACCGCTCATGCCGGTTAACGCACTGTTTAATCCTGTATTAATGCCGCCCATCACCGGTTCTACAATAAACTGCATCAGCAGTCCGATGATTAAAATACCCGCTACCGGATAAATCAATACCGGTGTCAGTTTTTCAATTGTTTCCGGCAGTTTCGCACAAAGCTTTTTCAGCCCCAGAATAATGTATCCTGCCGCAAAGCCTGCAACCAGTGCGCCAAGGAATCCCGATTTTCCGTTTGCCGCCATCATGCCGCCGACAAAACCGACTGCCAGTGCCGGTCTGTCCCCGATTGCCATGCCGATATACCCTGCCAGCACCGGAAGCATAAATCCGAAGGCAACACCACCGATACCTTTAAACAGTGCTGCCGCCTGTGTAATTGTACCGAAATTAGAACGCTGTTCTGCAGTCAATGCACCGACATCCACACACAGACCATCAATTAAAAATGCAATGGCAATTAAGATTCCGCCACCGACTACGAATGGAAGCATATGCGATACACCGTTCATTAACTGTGTATAAATCTGATGTGCAATCCCGCCTTTTGCTTCATTTTTTGGTTCCTGTGCTTCTTCCCCCGCATGGTATATGGAAACGTCCCCCTTTATTGCCCGGTCAATTAATGTATCTGCCTTACTGATACCGTCTGATACCGGACACTCAATCACTTTTTTGCCGTTAAAACGTGTCATCGGCACTTTGGCATCTGCCGCCACGATAATACAATCGGCTTCCTTGATTTCCTGTTCTGTCAGCACATTTTTAGCACCGCCCGAACCCCGCGTTTCGATTTTAATCGTGCAGTTTTTCCCTTTTGCCGCCTTTTCAAGCCCCTCTGCTGCCATGTACGTATGTGCAATTCCGGTCGGGCAGGATGTTACTGCCAGAATCTTTACGCTGCCTTCACTGCTCTTTTGGGTTTCTCCTGCTGTTTCAAGCCGTTCTTCAATTCCCGCTTTTTCTTCATCTGCTTCGTCAATAATTTTTATAAATTCTTCTACACTGCCCGCACCGCGTAACCGCTGTGTAAATTCTTCATCCATTAACAGCATGGACAGCTTACCGAGTACATCCAGATGGATATTGTCTTCTGTATCGGGTGCTGCTATCAAAAACAGCAGTGTAACCGGTTCTCCGTCTAACGAATCAAAATCCACACCGCCCGGAATCACCATCGCTGCCAGTCCCGGAGCAGATACCGCTGCACATTTCCCATGTGGAATCGCAATGCCTTCACCAATTCCCGTTGTACTTTCCTTTTCACGTTCCCCAACCTGTCTGCGGTATGCTGCTTTATCTGAAATATTTCCCCGCTGTGTCATCAGTTCTACTGCCTGATTGAGTGCTTCTTCCTTATTCCCCGGTGCTGCCTGTAAGGAAATGCTTCTTGCATCAAGTAAATCCGTAATTCTCATAAAATCCCTCCTATCTGTTCCTGTAAATTTATCCTTGTTACCTGCTCATATACTGCCTGAATTTCTGCTTTTGTCGCCAGATTTTCTGAAAATGCACTGGCGCTTCCTGCCGCCATCCCCATATGAAATGCATATTCATAATCCTGTTTTTCAAGCCATCCTGCCATAAATCCTGCCACCATAGAATCCCCTGCACCAACGCCGTTTACCAGTTTTCCTTTGGGTGCTTCCTTTTTGTAAACCGCACCGTGCTTTGTAATCAGTACAGCCCCTTCTCCTGCCATGGATATCAGTACATTTTCCGCGCCAAGTTCCTGAAGTTTCTTTCCGTATGGCACAACTTCCTGCCTTGTCTTTAATTCTACGCCAAATATTTCTCCTAATTCATGATTATTGGGTTTAATTAAAAATGGGTGATATGGAAGTACATTCATCAGTAAATCTTTTGTCGCATCAACAACAATCATCACACCTTTGTCTTTCAACTGTTGCATAATCGTGCTGTAAATATTTTCCGGCACCGATACGGGAATGCTGCCGGACAAAAATAATACATCGCCCCGCTGTAACCGGCACAGCCGGTCCGTCAGTTCCTTTAACCGTTCCTTTTTAATCTCAGGGCCTCTGCCATTGATTTCCGTTCCGTCAATGGACCTTAACTTTACATTAATTCTTGAAATGCCTTCCTCCAGCCGGATAAACTCCTGTGAAATTCCGGTATTTTCCAGTTCACGGATAATTTCATCCCCTGTAAAGCCTGCCGTAAATCCCAGTGCCGTACTGGCAATTCCGAGATTCTTTAACACAATTGACACATTAATGCCTTTGCCACCCGGCAGAATCTGTTCAAAACCGGTTCTGTTTGTCAGCCCCAGTTTAAAATGCTCTACAGAAACGATATAATCCAGCGAAGGGTTCAACGTCACTGTATAAATCATATTCTTCTCCATTCTGCAAACGTCCTGCGCTGCCTTTTTAATTGTTCATTCACTGTTCCTTTTGTTAATCTGATTATACCGTCAAATTCAGTCAAAATCAATCAGCCAAAACCGCAAAAATTTTGACCGATTTTAGTGTATTTTGCACAAAAAAAAGACAGAACCATAAATATTTCTTTACAATTCTGCCTTTGCCTTGTATTTATTATATACTTAAAATGCGATTGTATACACTTTTCCAAAAACTTTTCCCGGTTCTAATTCATTCTGCCATGCACGTTTTTGAAGGTTTCCGTCAAAATCCGCCGCATCGGCTCTGCCGTACCACGGCTCAATGCAGATAAACGGCACTTTTTTACCGCCGGGCGACCACAGCCCGAATACCGGTGCATCAAAGGTCACGGTGACTGCCGTTTTACCGTCTGCCCGAATTGAGACCTCATGACAGCCGCTGTTTTCAAAAATATATGCGTCTTTGTCAAAAAAGTCTTCCGTGACGGTGACTTTGCTTTCATCCAGCTTCATTTCATGCGCTTCATTTTCCACCAAACCGTCTTCATTTAACAGCTTATAGGATAATGCAGGCTTTTTCGTCCCAAAAACCACCTCACAGCCTGCCATCGACTGTCTGTCGTCACAAATAAATGCCGGATGTCCGCCAATGCTGAAATACATCGTTTCCGCATCGGAATTGATGACCTTCCATCCTGCTTCAATACTGCTGCCCTTTAACGTAAAACTGCACTGTAATTCAAAATGAAACGGATACTTTTCAAGTGTTTCCTTGGTATCTGTTAAATTCATCACAATCGAATCTTTCGTCTTTGACACCGGTACAAATTCCATATCCCGTGCAAAACCGTGCTGGGACATTTCATACGTCTTTCCCTGATATTGTGTTTTGTTGTCCTTATACTTTCCGACCAACGGAAACAGCACCGGCGCATGGCGCTTCCACGCATCGGGATTCCCCTGCCAGATATGCTCTGCGCCGTCCTTTTTGGTCTTTACGGAAACCAGTTCGCAGCCCTTACTGCAAACCACCGCCTCTAAAAATTCATTTTCAATTTTATATTCCATATACCCTCCATACTGAGCGATTTTATATCGCGAAGTGACGATGAGAAATTCGCGCAGACGATTTCTCATCTGTCATCAAAACAGTTTGCTTTTACTGTTTACCTTTAAATTCACCAATGACAATACAAACATGCCTGCTGCATTAAACAACAGCACCAAAATTGCCGCTGTCATACCGAAAGAATCTGCCAGCACGCCGACAATCTGCGGTGTTACGATACCACCGAGTGCCGCAATCGCAAGAAACATGGACATTCCTGTGTTTGAGCCTTTTAGTACCGCACCGGCGCTGGATACGCTGGTCGGATAGATGCCCGCAAAGAAAAATCCAAGTCCCGCAATCGCTACGGTAATGACTGCAAGATTGTGTGTCGCTATTAACAGGATAAAAAATGCGGCTGTAGCAATACAATATGAAAAAATCAGCTTATTTTTATCAATTTTTGTGGAAAGCTTTGCCGTAAGCAGCCTTCCGAGCATTACCATAATCCATGTGACAGATACAAGATTTGTCGCATACGCACTGCTCATAATGCCCATACTCTTAAAATACGTTACAAACCAGCCGTTGACACAGTTTTCCAGTCCCAGATACAAAAACAGTAGAAATCCCATAATATAAAATACAGGATTTTTATAAAATGTTTCTTTCGACTGCTCCTTATTTTCCTGCTGTGCCTTTTTGGATTCCTTCGGCCAGTTATAATCCAGCTCCATCAATGCATAAAACAGGCAGGCAAGCGCCGAACCTGTAACAACCGTGTACGCAACCGCACGCCAGCCCATGCCTGCACCGATATACAGTGATGTTAAAAACGGCGATAAAAATGCACCAACTGCAAATGTCATATGCAAAAGATTTAACGCCGCCGGTTTTCCATCCGAATTATCGTTGACAACCGCATTGTTGATAATGCTGACCGAACCCCTGCCAATACCAAGCAGTACAAATGCCGCATATAATACCGGCACCGGCGGAATCCATGTAATTATAAGCCACATCAGCGGAATCAGTGCCGACATGCTCACAATCGTTGCCTTTCTGCCTATTTTACCCGCAAGCGGAGGATTGACAAAGCTTGCCAGCAGATTTCCGATTGCAAATGCGGAGAGCAGTCCGCCCGCCACACTGTAGCTGATACCCGCTTCTTCAATCAGATATGGCAGAATTGCCCCTACCAGAAGCACCATCGCGCCATTTACAAAAAACGCAAAATAGCACGGAAAAAATAGTTTCCATTTTGATTTCATCTCTTGTTCCTTTTCTCCATTTCTTTATTTAAACTGTCAGCAGCATTGCGCAGACCGGCAGTGTCAGGATACTTAAAAATGTAGTGATAACCACCGCTCCTGCCGCCAGATTTTCATCGTACTGAAACTGCACTGCAAACACAGACGTAATCGCTGCACTTGGGCAGGCTTCCAGCAAAAGCACCACCTGCGCCGCCATGCCTGTCACATGAAACAGCGAAAATACGCCAAAGCACACCGCCGGAATCACCAGCTGGCGCACCAGAATAATATACCATATATTTTTATTATAAACCAGTCCTTTTATGTCACTTCCCGCAATAATCATGCCGGTAATAAACATCGACAGCGGCGTATTCATATTGCCAATCAGGCTGATAGGCTGTTTTATAATATCAGGCACAGGAATCTGACACAGATAAATAAGCAGTCCTGCCACAACCGAAATCAATACCGGATTGGTAAAGATTGTACGCCAAACCTCTTTTGCACGAACCTTTTTACTGACAATGCCGTATCCGGCCGTCCACAGCAAAATATTGTAAACCGTTACAAATGCGCTGGCATAAAGCAGTCCTTCCGAGCCAAACAGCGCTTGAATCAGTGGAAATCCCATATATGCCGCATTTGAAAAAATGCAGGCAAACCGCATAATCGGCAAATCCGGGCTTTTGTGCTTTGCCGTCAGCACCATTGTCACTAAAAGCCCTATAAACAGCAGTAAAATGCTAAGTCCAAAGGCTTTGAGCAGATTCTGTAAAATCTCTGCATTAAATTCCATCATATACGAATTGATAACCATTGCCGGTACAATCAGATATAAGAGTAAATCCGAAAATGCTTTTTTCCCTTCCATTTTAACCGCTTTGGTCTTTACGCAGACAAATCCCGCAAAAATTAAAATAAATAAAACAACCACCTGTTTCACTGTAATCAACGCCAGTTCCATAATAATCTCCTTGTGTTATATATTTCATTATTTGTTATATATTTGTTTGCAATGTGAGTATAGCACCCGAAAGCATGGTTGTCCAGTCTTCTTTTATACAAAAAGTGCCGCAGGACTTTTCTTTTTAGAATTCTCCTGCGGCACTGCCTGTTTTGTTCATTCTGCCCGATATGCCTTCCGGTTATCGGTATACATTTTCCGTTCTGCCTTATGCATCATATTTCTTTAACAGTCCGACACCCAGTGGATACGGTCCTGTATGCACGCCGACTGTTGCACCGATCTGATAAATGTCGATTGATGTAATATCCGAATATTCTTTCACGGATTCCAGCAGTCTGTCCCTGAAGGACACCGCTTCATCATAATCGTAACCGTAACCCACCACAATTTCATAATCATTGGCATTGAGGTTGTTTTTCGTAAAATGCTCTTTAATCTGCACGAGCAGTTTGTCAATGGATTTCTTTCTGCCCCTTGCCATGCCGCTTGAGAAAATCTCGCCGTCCTGCATGACAATCATCGGCTTAATGCCGAGCATATTGACCGCACCGCCAAGCACCTTGCCGATTCTTCCGCCGTGAATCAGATAATCCAGACTGCCTACCGTAAAGATAATTCTGCCGGTTGATTTAATCCGTTCCAGTGCCTGCACACTTTCTTCCAGCGAAAGTCCTGCCGCTTTCATCCGCGCAGCTTCCCTGACAAAAATTCCTTCCTCAACCGTATTTAATGTAGAATCAATCACTTCAATCTTTGCATCTGGATAATCTTCCAAGAGCATATTTCTGGCATTGACCGCTGAATTATAAGAGCCGCTGAACTTTGTGGTAATACAGATACAAAGCACGCCCTCGCCTGCTTTAACAATCGGTGTAAAAACATCTACATAGTCCTGTACAGACGGCATGGACGTCTTTGGGAAAACCGTCGGATTTTCTACCATTTCTTTATAGAAGTGGCGGACTTCAATTTCCGCACCCTCTTTTTTATATACATTTTCCTCAAACGCAACATAAAACGGTACAATCTGAACTGCGATTTTATCTGCATTTTCACCATAAAGGTCACATGCCCCGTCTGCTATAATTTTATATTCCATAATTCATCCTCATTTCCGTGTATCACATTAACTTCATATCATGTAATGCCAATCTGCATTACGTAGTATTAAATACTATATTACATATACTACTATATTTCAAGTCAAAAATCCACTTTTTACCGGATAAATCTATAAACTTTTTATAAGTTTTTAAAATAACAAAACAGCGGCATCTTTATATTTCGATACCGCTGCCTTTATCACACCTGATTATTATTTTAATGCGGGTAACAGGACTTGAACCTGCACGGTCTCCCACCAGAACCTAAATCTGGCGCGTCTGCCAATTCCGCCATACCCGCAGACAATGTATATAGTACCATATTTTTACAGACAAAGTCAAGGGACAGCCCCACGCCACTGCGCAGGACTGTCCCCTTATTCCGGCTGTCTGCCTGTTTTAATTTATATTACTTTGCAGCTTCTGTTGCTGTGCCTTCTGCTTCTGCAGCAGCTGCTGCCTTAGACTCTGCAAGTCTTGACTGTTCTTCTCTGTAAGCTGCTCTCTTGCTGTCCTGTTCTGCCTGGCTGTCAACAGTTGTTGCTTCCTGTGTAGTGCCGTTTGATGAACCGCATGCTGTTACGGAAAATGCTGTTACTACTGCAAATACACCGACAAGTGCAAGTTTCTTAAAATTTCTCATTGTTCTTTTCCTCCATTTTTCCTGTTCGAGGTTACACTATAATACACTTTCTTTCATTGTGCAATAGATGTCTGGAAAAGAACACAAACTTTATTAAAGTTTAATTGAAGCTTAATGAAAGCTTTATTTTACACGCAACATACGCATTGCATTTAAAATCGCAATCACGGATACACCGACATCTGCAAAAACCGCTTCCCACATGTTGGCAAGTCCGAATGCACCGAGAATCAGGATAAATGCCTTTACTGCCAGTGCAAATACGATATTCTGTCTTACAATCACAAGAGTCTTTCTTGCGATTGTTACAACCTTGGCAATCTTTGTGGTGTCATCGTCCATAAGCACAATATCCGCCGCTTCAATCGCCGCATCGGAACCCATACTGCCCATTGCAATACCGATATCCGCTCTGGAAAGCACCGGCGCATCGTTAATACCGTCACCGACAAAGGCAACCTTGCCTTTTCCATCCGTGTGTTGTGCTAACAGTTCCTCAACCTTTGCCACCTTATCTGCCGGTAAAAGCTGGGTATAAACCGTATCGATTCCAAGTTCCTTTGCAACGGCTTCCCCCGCTTTTTTGCGGTCGCCCGTAAGCATAACCGTCTGCTTTACACCTGCCTGCTTTAAGCTCTTAATTGCCTGCCTTGCTTCCGGCTTAATCGTATCTGAAATAATTACACAGCCCATATAGCTGCCGCTCTTTGCCACATAAACAACCGTTCCCGGCTTTTCAGTCGGTACTGCCGCAATGCTGTTGTCACTTAACAGCTTTTCATTTCCCGCAAATACTTCTGCACCGTCAAGCAGGATGCGGATACCGTGACCTGCCACTTCCTTTACATCAGAAATGCGCTCTGCGGCAATTTCATTTCCTTCCTTTGCAAATGCACGCTTAATTGAAGCAGCAATCGGATGGTCTGAAAAATTTTCCGCATATGCGGCAGCTTCAAGCAGTTCCGCCTCGGACACGCCGTCTGCCGTCAGCAGTTCATTGACCTCAAATTCACCCTTTGTCAACGTACCGGTCTTATCAAATACAATCGTATCCAAATTTGCTGCCACTTCCAGATAATTTCCGCCCTTTACCAGAATACCGGACGCAGATGCCGCACCGATTCCGCCAAAGAAACTAAGCGGCACTGAAATAACCAGCGCACACGGGCATGAAATTACAAGAAAAATGCAGGCTCTCTGTAACCAGTCAAAGAAATTTCCACCAAAGATTATCGGCGGAATCACTGCCAGAAGCAGCGCACCGATTACAACGACCGGCGTATAATATTTTGCAAACTTTGTAATAAAGTTTTCTGCCTTTGCCTTCTTACTGCTTGCATTTTCAACAAGTTCAAGGATTCTTGTAACGGTAGAGTCATCAAACTCTTTTGTCGTCTTTACACGCAACAGCCCACTGCCATTCACACAGCCACTGATAATCTCACTGTCTTTTGCCACCCGGCGCGGCACGGATTCACCGGTCAGGGATGAAGTATCCACCATGGATTCACCCTCGATGACAATCCCATCAAGCGGCACACGCTCACCCGGCTTTACAACAATAATACTGCCGACTTCTACATCATCCGGGTCAACCTGACTGACTTTGCCGTCTTCTTCCAGATTGGCATATTCCGGACAAATGTCCATTAACTGCGTAATAGACTGTCTGGAACGGTTGACTGCATAACTCTGGAACAGCTCACCAACCTGATAAAACAGCATTACTGCAACGCCTTCGGAATATTCTCCAACTATAAATGCACCGATTGTTGCAATCAACATCAGAAAATTTTCATCAAATACCTGTCCGTGTGATATATTTCTGATGGCTTTATACATAATGTCCCAGCCGATTACAAAATACGGAATCAGAAATAATACCAGCGCCACATACCGCTGCTCCATAAAGGAAGCCTTCACAATATGCTCCATTACCAGCAGCGCCGCATACAACACTGCCGTTGCAATAATACGGTATAATACTTTTTTCTGCTTATCTGTCATACGCAACTCCTACATTAAAATAACGCAATCCGGTTCTACTTTCTTACAGATTGAAACAACTTCCTTCATAATCTCATCAAAACGGGCATCATCTGCTTCAATTGTCATCTTCTGTGTCATAAAGCTCACTGATGCATCCTGTACCCCATCGAGCTTCTTGATAGCCTCTTCCATCTTTGCTGCACAGTTTGCACAATCCAGATCCTGTAACTTAAATTTCTTTTTCATAACTTTTTCCACCTTTCTACTTTTTATTATAATATTTGTTCTTTTGCATGTTCCATACCCATGCTTAAAATCATTCGCACATGAGAGTCATCAAGCGAGTAAAATACAGATTTGCCTTCCCGTCTGCTTTTAATCAGCTTTGCCTGCTTTAACACACGCAGCTGGTGGGAAATCGCCGACTGGTTCATATCCAGAAGCTGTGCAATATCACATACACAGAGCTCACATGTATGCAATACATACAGTATTTTAATTCTCGTCTTATCGCCAAATACCTTAAAGGTATCTGAAATACTGTCCAGCAGCTCATCTTCCGGCATATGACACCGCACGGCCTCTACCATATCACTATGCACTTGAAAACTTTCACAACATTCTGCCTCTGCTTCCAGAGCCTTATTTTCCTCGGTATTCACGTCTGAACGCCTCCTGTTATTATCTTATGAACATATGAATATCTGTTCATATGTTCACTATATCATAGTCTATGTGGAAATGCAACACTAAATAACATTTTTAACATAATTCGTCAATGCCAAAATATATCTCCCCTCCATTGTAATTTGAAAAGACACCTACTGTTTTTAGTTCTATTTAAGGCTTTATTTAACAATTTCTTTTTCCTGTATTTTCTGACCCTCGGATTTCCTCATGATAGAAATAATCCACGATCACCGGATGTCCCTGCGGACCTCTGCCATAAGGCATTTCATTATCCACAAAGGGACAATCATACTTCTTAGCCATTTCCGCAGCTTTTACTTCAAGCGCTTCAAAGTAGCTGCGGTTATGCTTGTTATAGATCTCATCGTAAAGCGGTACAAGATCAGGATATTTTTCGGCGATATAATCCATAATTGTCTTTTTGAAACCGCCTCGAAGATTGAGATTTTC
>OGNO01000206.1_pt1 | contig 53592 bp, 47 predicted proteins | sample 1573491 | NCBI WGS metagenome assembly OGNO01 (sample SAMEA2581900, study PRJEB24529) | metagenome | biome: Human gut stool | place: China | collected 2011
GAAAATATCGTGCAGTCATGCCGATCGAGCAGGCGGTAGAAAAAGCAGTCACAGAATGTATTCGTGAAAATATATTAGCAGACTTTCTAAAAAAGCAAAGAGCAGAGGTGGTAGCGATGTCTATATTAGAATATAACGAGGAAGAAGAGCTCAAAAAGATTCGGGCAAGTGAGAGGCGCGGAGGCTATGATGATGGCTGGAATGCCGGAAGAATCGAAGGAGAAGCTGCGGGAAAGATCGCAGGAAGGATTGAGGGAGAAGCAGCGGGAAAAAAAGCAGGAAGAATCGAGGGCAAAATCGAAGGTAAAAAGGAAGTGTTACGGGAGATTTTAGAAGAAAAAGGAACGATATCAGAAGCATTGAGTAAGAGAATTCAGAATCAAAATGATATGACTACTCTAAAAAGTTGGATTCAAAAAGCATGTACGATTGATTCGATTGAAGAATTTGAAGAATGATAAAAGAAATGCTGTTATCATAGTGCATATAGAACCAATAGAGAAATTTATGGAAAATATGCCAATCATCATCAGAAATAATATCTTTTGCGACTCTATATGTGATAAGAGAGTAGATAGGAATAAAGATCATTAAAATATAATAATAGGATATAGAACAGAGAACAGATGAAAATATGAAAAACCTTTATTATTGGGGATTCATTTTGGTTTGCTGTGGATATAATATATATGTAACAAATGATTATATTTTATATAGAGAAGAAAGACAGAAAGCGAGGGATCGTTTATGAATAATTTGAATAGAAAGAAGATCGGAATTATTGCTATCGTAGTATTGGCTTTAGCAATTACAGCCGGTATTACTGTTAAGATGAATAAAGCAAAGGCATCAGGGAATGTTACGATTGACAATATTTTATGGTTTTTTGATATTGACAATGGAAAAGCAGTTAATTTGTATACTCCAGCGGATGTTGAAACCTCCACCATCACCATCCCCACGGAAGTAACGTATAAGAATGTTACCTATCCGGTAGTGAGCGTGGGAACGGTTGGCGATATTAAAAATAGTGGTCTTTTCAAAGGTTCACTAGAACCAAACACAACCGTAAGCTTTGCACAAAAGGATGGAAAGACAAGCATTACAAAGATCAATGCGTATGCGTTCTGTGGCTGTACCAATATCCAGTCTGTAGATATTCCCGATAGCGTAACGGAAATTGGGGATTATGCGTTTTATAATTGTGGTAGAATTTCAAGCTTTACTATTCCTTATGATTTAACAAAGATCGGAAAGGGAGCATTTGAAAAATGCACAAGTGCTACACTTACTATAGAAAATCCAAATCTTGCAAAAGAAAATTTAGTTGATTCCGGAATTACATTTATCGTGGGATGTTCTAATTCTACAGCAAGAGAATATTATAATGAATATGTTGAACCGGATTATGGAACTTCTCGTTGGGTTTCCCTTGACGGAACAACGAAAGCAGATGGCACGACCTATCCAAAATCTTTCAAGGTCATGGTAAAAACAGATACAGATGTTACCGTTGCTTCCGGCTTATTTAAGGATTATTTCTATGGACTGGCAGGCAAAGAGGTAAGTGATCTGACAGAATGTGCCACAAAGCCTTATTATACATTAGACGGTTATTATCTTGGAACAGATGATAATGCAGAATGTTACTATACATATGATAAGACAAATGACAAGATGATCACAAAGAAAAGCACATTCTCTGCTGATTACGCAGATGATATTATGGAGCTGACACCGAAATTTACACCAAAGTCTTATGATATCGTTTATAGTCTGAATGGCGGTCAGTGGAAGAAAGACGTTTCTGCTGATCTTGAAAATACAAATAAGGAACAGTATGTTTATTCAGTCGGTAAGGTATTGAACACAAACGTAGAAAAAAGAGGATATCTTTTTACAGGATGGTATGCGGATATCAATAATCCGGTTGTTCTGACGACGGAAGTAACAGATACCGAGCATGGTTTGAAGTCATTCCTTGCAAAGTGGTCTCCGATCCATTATGATATCAAGTTTGATAAGAATACGGCAGATGCAGGAAGCATGACAGGACAGAACATGGCATATGATACAACAACTGCTCTGACAAAGAATGGATATACGAAAAAAGGTTATTCTTTTAACGGATGGAATACAAAGGCAGACGGAAGCGGTACAAAGTATGCTGATGAAGCAGATGTAACAAATCTTTCTTACACAGACGGAGATACTATTACATTATATGCACAGTGGTCAGCCAATCCATACAAGCTGACATTTAATGTAAACAAAGGTTCTTGCAGTGAAGCATCAAGAATGGTCAAATATGACAGCACATATGGAGTATTACCGACCGCCACACGTATCGGTTATACATTTGACGGATGGTACACACTGGAAAATAACGGAGTAAAGGTAACAAAAGACACGGTAATGCAGTCTGTACATGGTGAGACAGTCTATGCTCACTGGAATGCAAACTCTTACAATATCCGTTTTGACGGTAACAAGGCTTCAAGTGGAAGCATGGATGCTGAATATATCCTTTATGATGAAACAAAACCATTAGCAGCAAACGCCTACAAGAAAACCGGTTATACATTTACCGGATGGAATACAAAGGCAGACGGAAGCGGAAAAACGTATCATGATGAAGATAACGTATTAAATCTTGCCACAAACGGAGTGATCACTTTATACGCCCAGTGGTCAGCAAATCATTACAGTGTTGTATTTGACAGGAATCATGCAACCGGCGGTGTGGTAGGAGCAGTATCAATGATCTATGATCAGTCACGCCAGTTACCGGCAAATGGTTTTACAAGAACCGGTTATCAGTTTGACGGATGGAATACAAAAGCAGACGGAAGCGGTCAATCCTATAAGGATAAGGCTTATGTAACCAATCTTGCCACAAGTGGAGTAACAACCTTATACGCACAGTGGAAACCGCTGACAGATACAAGATATACGGTTTATTATGCTTATGAGGGAATTCCGGGACAGCAGAATACCGGATGGTTTGAGACACAAAGACGTGGAACGACAGATACTATGGTAAAGCCCGACCTTTCCATGTTTGCAAAGACCGGCTTTATTACACCCGAAACAGAAGAATTAAAGATCAAACCGGACGGAAGCAGTGAAGCATTCTATACTTTCAAGAGACAGCAGTATACGATCACTGTCAATGACAATGATAAGAAGATCAAGAAGTGGAACGCACCAAAAACAGCTTATTATGAAGAAAAAGTGGATGTTTCTTTTGAAACAAATGCAGGCTATCAGGCAGCCGGTATTACAACAGACAGCATTGCATTGGAAGATGCCACACAGACAACCGCACATTTTACAATGCCTGCAAGCGATATTACCTTAACCGCAAAGGCTGATCCGTTAAAGTATACCATTTCTTATGAAATGAACCACGGAACAAATTCCGGAAATACAATTACAGAATATACTTATGGTGATACGGTTGCCTTACCGGATGCAAGCACCATGTCTTTACCGGGTTTTGTTTTTGACGGATGGTACACGAAAGAATCATTCGATGGAGAACCGGTGACACATATCTTACCCGATACGATCGGTAACAAGACTTTTTGGGCAAAATGGGTTTCCGGCAATTACAAAGTAATATTAGACGCACAGGGCGGTACGATCAAGGACGGTAATGTAACGGAATATACTTATTATACCGGAGCAAAACTTCCGACCAATGTAGTAAAGGACGGTTATTCATTCCTCGGATGGTGGGATGGATATAAGACAGTTACAGAGATCGGTAACACGGAATATGGCGATAAAACCTATGTGGCATTATGGGCAGATAACAGTTCAACAGCATATACTTATGTGGATGGTAATACGGTTAATCTCTATGATGCAAGTCAGGCAGTTGCTATGACAGAAACGATTGATACGAAAAATACCGGTTATTATTATACGCAGCTTTCTGCTAATGCGAAAAAAGCATACGCTACATTATTTGCCAATTACCGTTTTGTGCCGGAAGAACGTACTATCAGAAAAATGAATGCTTTAATCTTTACTTCTGACGTAGAATTATCAAAAAAAGATTTATTAGATGCACAGATGGCATTTGTATATGATCATCCGGAAGTATTCTGGGTAACTTATTTTGCAAAGAGTGATGTGAATAACGTATCAGGAGTAAATACCGGCAAGCACTATTATATGTATTCTCCGGTAATGGCATATGACATTGCTTTATGCAAAGGAGATGCAGAAGCGTATTATGGATATTTAAAAATGGCACTAAATGCTATGGATCTGAAAAAGAGTGATACGACATATGACAAAGTTAAAAGGATCCATGACTACATTATTAAAAACTATTCTTACAGCACATATGGCTATAAATTAAATGGAAAAACAGCGGATGACACACGCTCTGTTGGTAGAATGCTTACCATGAAGAGAGGCTGTTGTGTGGGATATTCCAAATTAATGAAGGCGTTTTGTGATTATTATGGGATTTCTTGTACATTAGTTTCCGGGACAGATCATATGTGGAATGCAATACAGATAAATGGAAAATGGTATGCTTTAGATGTGACATGGGATGATACGGATGGAAAGCAAAAGAATAGCAAAGAGCAATATCAATATTTCTTAAAAGGAGAAAAAACATTTTTAGCCGATGTCAGTCACAGGGTTGTAAACTGTATGTTTATACAGGATAAAGTTCCGATCACAGAATATGCCTGTCTGACAGCACCTATATTAGAAAAAGGAGATTATGGTACGCAGACATCTGTAAAAAAATCAACACCTAACACAAAGATTACAGTAAGATCAGGCGTAAAATATAAAATCACTAATACGAAAAAGAAAACGGCTGCAGTGATCGGTGCATCCTCAAAGAGTATTAAAAAAGCTGTTATTGCAAAGACAGTAAAGATCAATAAGAAAACGTATAAAGTAACGGCAATCAGCAAGAATGCGTTCAAAAACTGTAAAAAACTAAAAAAGGTTATTATTCAGCAAGGAAAACTCAGTATTGGAAAAAATGCTTTTAAGGGAATTAACAAAAAGGCTGCATTCAAAGTACCTAAGAAAAATCTGAAATCTTATAAAAAGATGCTGTCTAAAGCAAAGACAGGCTGCAAGAAGACGATGAAGATTGCTGGCTGGAAAGTAAAAAAATAGAAAATAAGGAGTTATCACCGGTGCAATATTTTTAAAAGAGCCGGTGGTAAAATGCATGTGGTGGCTGCTTTTATGAAAAATCGAAAGCAGTCCCCTTTTTTATGGAATAGGAAATTGCTCGTACAGTAGCGGTACACCAGCAAGAATTGCTTTAGCAATTCTTGCACTTTTTTATGGAATAGGAAAATGCTCGTACAGTAGCGGTACACCTCCAAGAATTGCTTTAGCAATTCTTGGAGTGCAAAGCGCTGTCTTTGCACTTTTTTATACTGTTTTTTTCTTTTGATGCAGGCAAATCTGTGCTGTACTTTTGGAGCATTTAATAATATGCTGTCATTGCATTTTAAATTGGAAAGATTTTTAACATCACCGGTTAATTGAGAAATACTTTCATTTTGAACACAATATAGAAAAAAGACTTGCAATATACCTGTAGGGGGTATATAATAAGCCCGAAAATAAAAAGTTTCCTATCCTATAAGGAATGGAAAAGTGTTTAGCAGGCTCTTTAGAATAAGTCAGGTTATTATGACAGGGCAGAAGAAAACGAAAGACTGCAAAAATGTCATTGTATATTAAAAATTCATCTTGAAAATTTTCGTTCAGAAGATTGTGAGAGTACATTTGGTAAGAATGGGGGAAAATGATGAGTGAAGAAAAGTGTTGTTGCAACAAAACAAAAAAAAGAAGTGAGACAGAATATAAAGATCTGATCCACCGTCTGAACAGAATAGAAGGGCAGATTCGTGGAATTAAGGGTATGGTAGAAAGAGATGCTTATTGCATCGATATCTTAACGCAGGTAGCGGCTGCCAATGCGGCATTAAACAGTTTTACCAAAGTGCTGCTTGCAAATCATATAAAAACGTGTGTGACAAACGACATCTTAGCAGGAAAAGAAGAGACCGTTGATGAGCTTGTTGCTATGTTACAAAAACTAATGAAATAATAATACGGGGGGAATATTCATGGAGCATTATAGTGTAACCGGTATGAGCTGTGCTGCCTGCAGTTCACGCGTGGAAAAAGCCGTTTCAAAAGTCGATGGTGTTACAGAGTGTACAGTCAGCCTTTTGACCAATTCAATGACAGTAGAAGGAACTGCGGCACCGGAAGCAATCATTCAGGCAGTAAAAGATGCAGGATATGGAGCCACGCAAAAAGATAAAGCAGCAGGAAAACAGAGCAGATCTCAGGAAGATGAGATGTCAGAAATAGAAGATAAAGAGATCAAAACATTGAGAAACCGCCTGTGTTCATCCATTGTTTTTTTGCTTTTGTTGATGTATCTGTCGATGGGACATATGATGTGGGGCTGGCCATTGCCGGGATTTTTAAAAGATAATCATGTGGCAATGGGACTGATCCAGATGCTTTTGACGATCGTGATCATGGTGATCAATCAGAAGTTCTTTGTCAGCGGTTTTAAGAGTCTTTTGCACCGCTCTCCTAATATGGATACACTTGTAGCATTAGGATCCGGTGCGGCTTTCGGATACAGCACATATGCCCTTTTTGCCATGACCGATGCCCAGATGAAAAATGATATGCATACGGTTATGGGGTATATGCATGAGTTCTATTATGAATCAGCGGCAATGATCCTGACGTTGATCACAGTCGGCAAGATGTTAGAAGCATATTCAAAAGGAAAGACAACCAATGCGATCAAGAGTCTGCTACAGCTTGCACCCAAGAAAGCTTCCGTACTCCGCAATGGTGAATATGCAGAAGTTTCTATTGAGGAAGTAAGAGTAGATGATCTTTTCTTAGTCCATCCCGGAGAGAGTATCCCGGTAGATGGTATTGTAGTCGAAGGCAACAGCGCCGTCAACGAAGCATCTCTGACCGGAGAAAGTATTCCGGTTGATAAGACAAAAGGAGATACGGTATCTGCAGCAACAGTAAATCAGTCCGGTGTTCTGACATGCAAGGCAGTCAGAATCGGAGAAGATACTACATTATCGCAGATCATCCACATGGTCAGCGATGCGGCGGCAACCAAAGCACCGATCGCAAAAGTAGCAGATAAAGTATCCGGTGTATTTGTTCCGGCTGTATTATTGATTGCAGCAGTCACTACGATTATCTGGCTTTTGGCAGGACAGGATGTTGGTTTTGCATTGGCAAGAGGAATTTCCGTATTAGTGATTAGCTGCCCGTGTGCACTTGGACTTGCGACACCTGTTGCGATCATGGTCGGAAATGGTGTTGGTGCAAAGAATGGTATTATGTTTAAAAATGCATCTGCCTTGGAAGAGGCAGGAAGAATACGCCGGATTGCACTCGATAAAACAGGTACGATCACAAAAGGAGAGCCGGAAGTTACGGATATTGTGGCAGCAGAGGGTGTCACAAAAGATGAACTTTTATTGTATGCCTATGCGTTAGAAAAGAATAGTGAACATCCTTTAGCAAAAGCGATCCATATGTATGCACAGAAAAAAAAGATCGAGGCAAAAGAAGTGGACGAACTGGAAGCATTAGCCGGTCATGGATTACAGGCAAAAATAAATGGCAAAGGCTTATACGGTGGCAATCGTGGCTTTGTTGAAGAGAAAGTGGCGGTTGCAAATGAGATAGTACAAAAGGGTGAGCAGTTTGCCAAAGAAGGCAAGACACCATTATATTTTGCAATGGATCAGAAAATGCTTGGTCTGATTGCAGTAGCCGATGTGTTAAAAGAAGAAGCGGCACAGGCAGTACAGGAATTACAGGATCTTGGTATTCATGTTACAATGCTTACCGGAGATCATGAAGAAACAGCAAAAGCGATCGGCCGTCTTGCCGGTGTTGATGAAGTGATCGCAGGTGTACTTCCTGATGGAAAGGAAAGCACGATCCGTACTTTACAGCAAAGAGGAAAAGTTGCAATGGTCGGAGACGGTATCAATGATGCACCGGCATTAACAAGAGCAGATGTTGGTGTAGCAATCGGAGCCGGAACCGATATTGCGATTGATGCCGCAGATGTTGTCTTAATGAAGAGCAATGTCAGAGACATTCCGGCAATGATCCGGTTAAGTCGTGCCACGTTACGAAATATTCATGAAAACTTATTCTGGGCATTTATCTATAATGTGATCGGAATTCCGCTGGCAGCAGGTGCATGGATCTCCTTATTCCATTGGGAGTTAAATCCGATGTTTGGCGCTGCGGCAATGAGTTTATCAAGTTTTTGTGTAGTATCGAATGCATTGCGTTTGAATTTATGTAAGATCTATGATGCAAAAAAGAAGCATAACCATAAAATGGAAGAACCCGTCATAGAAAATAAAGCAAGTTCACAGGAACCGCTCGCAGAGCAGTCACTGAATAAAATTAAGAAAGAAGAGGACAAAAAGATGGAAAAAGAAATGAAAATTGAAGGAATGATGTGTGGTCATTGTGAGGCAAGAGTGAAGAAAGCATTAGAAGCGGTTGATGGTGTGAAAGAAGCAATTGTCAGCCATGAGAAAAAGAATGCGATCGTAACATTAGAAAAAGAGGTTGCAAACGATGTTTTAAAAGAAGCTGTTGAAGCACAGGACTATGAAGTAACATCAATCCAATAAGCTGCCTGCGTTGATACAGAAAGCCCACAGGGATTTCCGTATCAAACGTTGCAGTTTTCTATTATTGCAAAGATATGTTATAATAGGATTGCATTTTGCAAAGAAAGAAACGAAAAGGTTTCCTGCGTATCTGACAGTAATGTCAGGTGTTAGAAGCAGAGAGACTGAAAAATCAAAAGGCAACGTGCAAACGTTGTCTTTTTTTGTGTAATAGGAAACTGCTCGTACAGTGGTGGTACACATAGCAAAGCGCTGGCTTTGCACTTTTTTACACTATTTCGTAAAATAAAATAAAGTACATATGAAAAAACGAAAGGAGTCATAACAAATGGAACTTTGGGATATTTATGACAGAAATAAAAAAAGAACAGGACGCACGATGGAACGCAATGACTGGAACATGAAAGAAGGAGATTTTCATTTGACAGTTCTTGCCATTATTGAAAGACCGGATGGAAAATATCTGATCACAAAGCGGGTTATGACGAAATCGTGGGCACCGGGCTGGTGGGAAGTATCAGGAGGTGCTGTACAGGCAGGAGAGGATTCGAAAGAAGCGGTCATTCGTGAAGTACGAGAAGAAACAGGACTTGACGTATCCGATTGCGAGGGAGGTCTTAGCTTTACCTACCAGAGAGAAAACTTAGAAGAGGGAGACAATTATTTCGTCGATGTCTATCATTTTATCAAAGATTTTTCCAAAGAAGATGTTGTATTGCAAAAAGAGGAAACAGCGGACTTTCAGATTGCAACATTAGAAGAGATACAGGAAATTGCAAAAGAAGGAAAGTTTTTGCACTATGACAGCATTAAGCAGGTTTTTGAAAAGTAAGAGAGAATAAAAGCCAGGAAAAACGGAATGAATAAAGATCATTCTGGAAATGAAATCAGGGTAGGGATACAATCAAAGTAAGATAAGAAAAAAATAAAAAAGAAGTCTAAGAAATATAATTTTTGTTTTTAATTTATAAAATGAGAGCAAAAGGAGGACGAATGGAAGCAGATAAGAACAAAACGCAAGTGCACAAAAGACGTGTGCGTTACAAAGGAACACATCCGAGAAAATACAGTGAAAAGTACAAAGAATTGAACCCGGAAAAATATGCGGATACAGTAGCCAAAGTGATCCGTAAAGGCAATACACCGGCTGGAATGCACATATCGATCTGCGTAAAAGAAATTCTTGACTTTCTTCAGATCAAGCCGGGGCAGATCGGGTTAGATGCCACATTAGGTTATGGCGGTCATACACAAAAGATGCTTGCCTGCTTAGAAGGCAAAGGACATATTTATGGGCTCGATGTTGATCCGATCGAATCCGTCAAGACACAAAAAAGGCTCGAAGAAGCAGGTTATGGTGAAGAAATCTTAACCGTTCTTCATACGAATTTTGCCAATATAGATGAAGTGGCAAAAAAAGCCGGTAAATTTGATTTTGTATTAGCCGATCTTGGTGTGTCTTCGATGCAGATTGATAATCCGGAACGTGGATTTTCTTATAAAACAGACGGACCGCTTGATCTTAGATTAAATCCTGATAAGGGAGAATCGGCAGCCGAAAGACTCATGCAGCTTGAGGAAGCGGAGATTGAGGGGATGTTAGTAGAAAATGCAGATGAACCGTATGCCGCAGAATTGGCAAATGCAATCGTCATGGAACGCAAAAAAGGAAATACGATCGATACAACGAAAAAACTGTACCGGATCATAGAAGATACGATTCAAAATGTTGTAAAAAAGGAAAAGGGCTGTAAAGATCAGTCGGAAGATGTCAAAATGATCATTAAAAAGACAGCACAAAGAACATTTCAGGCAATTCGCATTGATGTCAATAGCGAGTTTGAAGTGCTTGATGCATTTTTAGAAAAACTACCGGGAGTATTAAAGACAGGTGGACGTGTTGCAATCCTGACATTTCATTCAGGAGAAGACCGTATGGTAAAGAAAGCATTTAAACGTCATTTAAAAGCAGGAGAGTATAGCGATATTGCAAAAGATGTGATCCGCCCATCCAAGGAAGAATGCTATCAAAACAGCCGGGCTCGTTCCACAAAAATGCGCTGGGCGGTTAAATCTTAAAAAAAAGCAAAAAGATGGAAAATAATGTTGTTTGCAATGACATTATATGTTATATTTAGGTTCGGCGTTTTGCAAAAAACGTTTGAATCAGATAACAGATGATCAAAGTATAATCTGCTTTGTTCGGATCAATGATACCATATGAACCGGTATGGCAAAGAAGTCCTTTCTATTTATGGAAAAGATAAGCTTTGGTGTACTTAGTGACAAGAGAGGAGAAAGATACATGAGAGATGATATTACACTTTTAGACGAAAATGATACAATAGACGATATTAAAAACGAAGTACTGTATCATGTAGCTAAAGCTGCGTTTGAAGATAACTTAGATGGTATTTTAGCAAGACTTCCTTATGAAATCCTTCCCGGAAGCAAGCCAAGTTTCCGTTGTTGTGTATACAAGGAAAGAGAAATCATTCGTGAAAGAATCATGTTAGCACAGAATATTAATCCTGCAACGGGGGAACCATGTCATAACACAGTTCAGATCATTCCTGCTGCTTGTGAGAACTGTCCTATCGCACGTTTCTCTGTAACAGATAACTGTCAGAAATGTATGGGCAAGAAATGTATGCAGGCATGCAAGTTTGGTGCTATTTCGATGACAAGAGATAAAGCTTATATCGATCCTGAAAAATGTAAAGAATGTGGTCAGTGTTATAATGCCTGTCCGTACAATGCAATCGTAGATACTATGCGTCCATGTCGTCGTGCCTGTCCTGTTGATGCGATTCAGGCAGGTGAAGATGGAAGAGTTACGATTGATGATGAAAAGTGTATCCGTTGTGGTGCATGTATCAATTCCTGTCCATTTGGCGCTGTATCAGACAGCTCACGTATGTTAGAAGTTATTGACAGTATCAAGGGTGATAAACCGGTATATGCTTTAGTAGCTCCGGCAGCAGAAGGTCAGTTTGGTATTGATATTACAATGGAATCCATCCGAAACGGAGCAAAAAAGATCGGTTTTAAAGATATGGTAGATGTTGCGATCGGTGCAGACTTTGTATCAGATTCCGAATCAAAGGAATGGGCAGAAGCTTACAATGAAGGAAAGAAGATGACAACATCATGCTGTCCTGCATTTGTACATATGATCCGTCGTCATTTCCCGGAACTTGCAGATCATGTATCTACAACCGTTTCTCCGATGGCTGCTACAGCAAGACTTGTCAAGGCAATGCATAAGGATGCGATCTGTGTCTTTGTCGGACCGTGTATTGCTAAGAAGAGTGAAGCCGGTCAGGATCAGGATATTCCGGGTGAGAATGCAGATTTTGTTCTTACATTCGAAGAATTTAAGGCAATGCTTCGTGCGAAGAATATAAAACTGGAATCTTGTGTAATGGAAGAACAGCGCGGAAGTGTCTATGCGAAGAGATATGCGAATGCCGGTGGTGTTACAAATGCTGTAAAACAGGCACTCAAAGAGCAGGGTGTAGAGACAAACGTCAATGTACGCCAGTGCAACGGTGGGGAAGAATGTAGAAAAGCACTTTTCTTAATGAAAGCCGGAAAATTACCGGAAGACTTCATCGAAGGTATGATCTGCGAAGGCGGATGTGTCGGTGGTCCCGGAAATATCCAGCCTGAAAAGATGTTTAAGAGAGAACGTGATAAGCAGTTGAAGAATGCAGATGAACGTACCATTCAGGAAACATTGGACCTGTATAGTGATTATGAATTCTCAATGCATCGTTCTGCAAAGAAATAAGATCGTTAAATAAAAGAATAGAAGCAGTTAAGACCGCCAATATGCTGAGAGTAGCGTGTTGGCGGTTTTGTTTATGGTATTGCAAGTTTAAACGTATGCCGGAAAAAGATTCAAAACAAATTATCAAAATGTATTTGACAAAGCAATTAAAATGCTGTATCATACTATTCATACAAGAACACTAGGAATATGATTAAAGATCACATCTTAACATAAAAGGAGGAGTACGATGCAGCATATACTTTGTTTTGGAGATTCAAATACATATGGATACAAGCCGGATGGAACGGGGCGTTTCTTAGAGGGAGTACGCTGGACTTCATTATTACAGCAAAAGCTTGGTGCAGACTTTACTGTGTATGAAGAAGGATTGTGTGGGAGAACGACGATCTTTCAGGATGCATTACGGGAAGGCAGAAGAGGACTTGATCTGATCGGTACAGCAGTAGAGACACATTCTCCACTTGATCTTGTTATTATTATGCTTGGCACTAATGACTGTAAGACATGTTATGGTGCATCGGCAGAGGTGATTGCAAAAGGTTTGGAAAAAGTGATCGATAAAGCGAGAGAAAAAGCTGCGACACCATTTGATTTGCTTGTGATCTCACCGATCCATCTTGGAAAAGGTGTTGGCGAAGAAGGATTTGATACGGAATTTAATGAAGCATCGGAAGCCGTATCAAGAAAACTTGCAAAAGAATATAGAAAAGTTGCCATTCAAAAAAGAGCTTACTTTTTGGATGCCTCAACAGTTGCTAAGCCAAGTGTAACAGACCGGGAGCATTTAGATGAGATTGGCCATAAAGCGTTGTCGCAAGCGGTGTATCAGATTGTAAAGCAGTGGGAGAAAGAAAACGTGTTAAAAGAAGAAAGAGCGGTATAGAGCTTACATATTTTAAGGAAAGATAAAAAGTTCGTTTGTTTCAACAGTAAAGTCGAAGCAAGCGAACTTTTTTATGGAATAGGAAAACGCTTGTACAGTAGTGGTACACCAACAAGAATTGCTACAGCAATTCTTGGAGTGCAAAGCGCTGGCTTTGCACTTTTTTATTGTTTTCCGTTAGTGTTTGATACTATCTGTTGAATTGTGTTTATTTGTTTAGCTTTTTTGCGATCAACCCTACAATCTCACGAATAGAAATATCAGAGCAGTTGATCGTAATATCGGCATATTTTTCATATAAAGGAGTACGTTCCCGGTAAAGATCCAGAAGCGTCTGCTCGGGACGCATAGATACACCGCGTTCTTCAAGATCACCAAGTCGTTTGACCAGATCGTCAAATGGAAGACACAGATAAATTATGGTTCCGATGCTGCTTAAATGCTGCATAGCCTCTTTTCCATACACAACACTGCCTCCTGTTGCTATGATAGAATGAGAAACATCCAGCTGTGCATTGATTTTATTTTCGACTTCATTAAAGCCATCCAGTCCTTTTTGTGAAATGATTTCATGAAGAAGCATATGCTCTTTTTCCTGAATCACCAGATCAGAATCGATAAAAGTATATCCAAGCTTTTTGGCTAAAACTACGCCAATCGTACTTTTCCCTGCACCGGGCATACCGATTAAAATGATATTATTTGTATTCATATGTATTTTCCTGCTATCTTGTAATTACCTGACTTATTGAGTGACTTTTACAAAAATAGATTTTCCTTTCTGTCAATTTTATTTTGTTGATTTTATTATCCGTGATAGATTCTATTACGGTGTTGTACATGCGTATGATATCAATAATAAAAATTATTTGCTTGTAAATATAGATAAGCCTGAAAAACCAAATGACGGGTTTGTTTTCGTCCGGTTTTCCAGGCTCATTATAGCAAAAATAACGGATGGATTCTATCTTTATTTATTATATTATTTTATTTCTCTTCGTTCTATCATATCGGAAAGCAGATTGATACTTGCATCAATTCCGAGAAAATCAGATTTTAAATAAAAGTCATAGTTGTCCAGATCTTTCCAATGCTTGTGTGTAAAATAATAACAATGATTAGAACGTTCATGTTCGACTTTTTTGATCTTTTCTTTTGCTTCTTTGGCATTTAACCGATCACGCTTCATAACACGTTCTATTTTTGCTTCTTTGGTTGCACCGACAAAAATTCGGAAAACAGAATAGTCTTTTTGCAAGATAAAGTTTGCCAAACGTCCAACGATCACACAGGATTCTTTGCTTGCAATGTCACGAATGATTTTAGATTGCACTTCAAAAACCTGTTCCACAAGTGGTAATTCTTCCTGTGGCATGGGTTGGATATACCAGAAATAGAGAGAATGAGCAGCAGTATTTTTGACTTTTTGTTCATTTTCGGAAATGACTTTCTCTGATAAACCGCTTTCCTGTGCTGCTTTGTGGATCATGTCAAGATCATAATAGGGGATATGTAACCGCTCGGCAAGCTGTTTTCCGATTTCACGTCCGCCACTGCCATATTCTCTTGCAATTGTTACAACAAGATGCTGCTTAGAAGTATTCTGTGGTGCACTGGTAAGATCCTGAACCAAAGAATCTGCTGTCTGACCGACCGGAGTCATTGTTTCTTTGGTTTGTAAGATGGAATCCAAAGGTGTTTTTAAATACTTGGTAAATACTTTTACTATCATACCTGTTAAAAGAGCTGAAAGAACAGTACCTTCTCTTGTTCCTACGATCTTAAGATCAAAGAAGAAGAGAGAAAGAAGAATTGATAAAATAACACATAAAATATCAAAACCGATCTTGATATTTCCGAAGTTCTTTTTGGTCGTATCGGATACAGCTTTTACAAAAGCTTCACCGGAATTCATGATTACATTGGCGATAACAGAAAGAGAAATTCCGAAACCAAGGATGATAATTCCAAGCAATACCATAATAAGCCGTAAAAAATAGTTCGTTACGGGAAACGATGCCACCAGATACATTCCAAGGTCTGTAAACCAGCCAAAAAGGAAGGAAAGCGGTATTTGCAAAAGCTGGATTAGTTGAAAATTTTTTTGTAATAGAAGGATCTGCCCTAAGATCAAAACGCAGTTCCAGACAATCAGCAACGTACCAAGTGAAAATGCAGGAAACTTGCAATTCACAACATTTGCTACAGAAGAAATAGGTGATACACCGAGTTCTCCATGTTTTGTAAATGCGACACCGAGTGCCGAGAAAAACAGACTGATAATAAATAAAATATATCGTTTTGTTTGTTCTTTATAATTCATGATACATCCTCTTTTCTTTGTATAAAATAATATGATTTCTTTTGGTGAGTAATTAATAGGAGATAAAATACCTTTTAGGAAGTTTCTTTCATGTTGTAATGAATTTTTTGCAACAGATCCATCAATTGCTTCTGCTCCTGTCTGGTGAAATTTTGCAAAGCTTTTTCTTCGAGAGATGCAAAAGCTTTGTTTACTTCCTGCGCTTGGGTTCTGCCTTTGGGAGTCAGATAGACATGCAGGCTTCTACGATTCTGATTTTCTGTCTTACGCTGGATCAGGCCTTTCTTTTCCATACCATTCAGGACGGAAGTGAGCGTGGCGGGCTCGATATAGCAGGCTGTAGCCAGTTCTTTTTGTACGGAACCGTCATGTGAGAGAAGATATTCTAAGACTTTTGGCTGACCGGATGTTAATCCTGTATTACGGATTCTGCCAAGCAGATCTTTTTGAAAAAGCATATGATCTGCCATGATCATATGATGTAAGGAATTGTTCATAAGGAAACCTCTTTTCTGCATTTTTGAATGGAAAATAAAATAGTGCATGATCATCAGTTTATCAGAACATGCATTTCCTTTTTGCAATCGTAAAAAGTATTTGATTTACAGATAGGAATAAATAATTAGAAATCAAATAGTTAGAGAACTAACTTTTATATTATCTTGAATATTTTGGCAATTGTCAAGTGAAGAATAAAACAAAGGACAAAAAATGTGTTATACTTAACAGGAAAAAGTCTTAGCAGGCAAAAGAAAATAATTACAATACATAGAAAAGAGGAAATCGTATGGCTATGAATATACAGGAAAGAGCAGATCAGGCAGCAAAGTTAAAGGCAACAGGAGTCTGTAATTGTACACAATCAGTTTTAAAAGTATTTGAAGACAAGATTCCAATGGAGGAACAGGATATTATGAAACTGACAGCCGGTTTTGCAGCAGGAATGGGGTGCCTTGAAAGTACATGTGGTGCGTTAATCGGTGCTGTCATGGTATCTGGAATGTTGACAGATGGTCAGGGAACTATGCTTTATGCAAAAGAACTTGTGAATCGCTTTCAGGCAAAGAGTGGCGCAACAATCTGTAAAGATCTAAAAGGACTCGAGAGTGGAAAGCCTTTATGTGAATGTCCGGATTGTGTCCACAATGCTGTTATGGCATTAGGGGAGATTTTAGAGGAACAGTAAAAGAAAGTAGAAAGTAAATCAAAGAAGTGGTAGACAGTAAACAGAGACAGCACTTGTTTACAGAATACATTCTGATTTGCTATAATAAAAAAATAAAAAGAATAGCTTTACTATTCTAAGTGATATGGAGGTAGTTATGGCACAAAATCCAATTGTAACATTTGAAACAACAGAAGGTGTGATCAAAGCGGAATTATATCCTGAAATCGCACCAAACTCTGTCAACAATTTTATTTCATTGGTTCAAAAAGGTTTTTATGATGGTGTGATCTTTCATCGTGTTATTGCTGGTTTTATGATCCAGGGCGGTGATCCTGACGGAGTAGGAACCGGAGGACCCGGATATTCGATCAAGGGAGAATTTGCACAGAACGGTTTTGAAAATAATCTTCGTCATACAGAAGGTGTTCTTTCTATGGCACGTTCCCAAATGCCGGATTCAGCGGGATCGCAGTTCTTTATCATGCATAAAGATGCACCACATCTTGATGGTGCTTATGCAGCATTTGGTAAAGTAACAGAAGGAATGGATGTCGTAGATAAGATTGCAATGACGGAAACCGATTACATGGATGCACCGGTTGTACCAAAAGTAATGAATAAAGTAACCGTTGAGACCTTTGGTGTAGAATATCCGGAACCCGAAAAATTATAATTTAAATGCATTCTGCTTTTGCAAAGAATGGAAGTTCATGAAGCAGCAAAGAATGCCAGAAAGTATCGCTTTCTTTTTCTTCCGGTAAGCGAAAGAACGCAAGCTTATCCTGATATTCTTTTTGAAAAAGAGGAGAGAAGTTATTTGAACTCTCTTCTTTTTTTGATTTTTTTTGAACCGCCAGACTTGGTATAAAAATACCGTTTTGATGAGTATAACAGGTTGCTTTTGTTGCTCTTTTACGGAAAGACGGATCGACGAATTTCGCTACACTCTTGTGAATTGCCATATCTTCTTTAATCAGGTAATAATATTCTTTGTAGTTCGGAAAGAAGAATTTTAACGAATCTGTTATAATAGGTATTGTGAGGCTTAATTGATCGTTATTTATGAGCAGATTTGCCTGTTGTTGTAAAGAGAGTACATTACTTTCAGGATAACACACAGACATACTTACTTTTTTAGGAAAAGAAAATTTCAGTAAAAAGGTAAGTGTAACCGTTGTGTCAGTCTGCTCAAGCTGGTAACCGGTCTTTTGTAAATTAGAATTGTTTTGATCGTTTTGGGGATCAGAGAATGTCGTTGGTATTGGCAGGTCTCTGTCAGAATGTCTTTTACAAACGAGGATATCAGTATATTTTTCCGGATCAAAAAGATCGGAATAAAGAAGCAGGCTGCATACATTTAACATCATTGCAATATCATCATGATTATGTAATAGAAGCAGTTCTTTTAAGGAATCTGCTTTTTGTGGGTTTAAGATTTTTTTTTGCATATACTCGGAATAAACCGATATCAGGTCGCCACCGGAAAAAGTATCTTCTCTTTGAATCCCCAGCCATTTTTCAACAGAAGTCTGATTACACCGAGCCAGTCCGAGACATTTTTTGAGAGGACGGATCTTTTTTAATAAGTCGATTGAAAAAAGAGATGCGGTATCAGAAAGAATCTGCATACAATGATCGCTTGGTGTGATCGAATGCTTTTCACACTTTTTTAATATATAAGGAATATCAAATGTCTGACCATTAAAATGATACAGATAAGAATATTGTTCGAGTTTCTGAAAGAAGCTTTCTAATAGCAAAGGCTCACTTTGATAATCGTCAGCAAACCATTGGCAAAGTTCCCAGTGTTCCTCTTCCTGATTAAAATACATCATACCGATCAGGTAAAGAGAAGAAGCTTTTGGAGACAGTCCGGTCGTTTCAATATCAAAAAAGGCAGTCTTTTGGGTATTGTGAAAGAATGGATAGGAAAAGACCGGATCCGGAATGGGGCTGATAATTGTCTGCATAGTGTTCTCCTTTTTTTTGTGCTGGTCAGACTCGCAAAATCGCTCTTGCAGAGCTTCTCTTTCTGCTTCGCAGTCGCTTCCTTTTCTTTTGCCACAGTCAGACTCGCAAAATCGCTCTTGCAGAGCTTTTTTTTCTGCTTCGCAGAAATTTTGCTCGTTGAAACATGCATGAAAAGGAAATGCCTGCTTCGCAGTCGCTTCCTTTTCTTTTGCATGTTTCATTATATCATGAATTCGAAACACAAGAAAGCTTGTTTTCCTGTGCAGAATTCATGAACAACAAAATCATTAAGTACGAAGTGCATCAAGCATGTAATGCTTGGATTTTGGAGTTATTATATCGTCAAGTCGAAATCCAGGAAAGCTTGCTTTACCGGAAACAATGAGATATAATTTGTACTAGTGCTTTGAATACGGGAGTATTCCAAACAACCGAAAAAAGTGGATAAAAAGAAGAAATCCATGATTTGATATTGAAAGGATGATTGGATGGAAAAAAAGATGGTAGTGGATTATGCACATGAAAAGTGGGAGAAAAAGTTCGGAACAGATGCTGCATATGAAAAATGGGATAAAAAGAATAAAAGCAAAGGAACGGATAATTATTTTGATACGGAGTCCGGAGCAAAGAAAAGCTATTTGAAAGGTTTAAAAGGACGTGTACAAAATAATCTGAGTGGTTTATTGCGTGTAGTCGTTACCGCATTGATCGTTCTGTTACAGATTTTATTGATTCTTATTCTGCCGTTTCTGCTAAGAAGCATTACGGTTTATTTTTATTTTATATTGGAATTGTGTTCAATTATTGCAATTGTTACGCTGGTAAATAAAAAGCAAAGTCCATCATTTCGGATCGCATGGATATCGATCGTATTACTTTTGCCAATCTCAGGTTTTGTACTTTATTATCTGTGGGGACGTGAAGGCGGTAAGAAAAAACAGCTTGATGAACATATTTTGCGCCAGATCTCATATGGACAGAATTTTCTGATACAGGATGGAAAGATAGCAGAAGAATATGTTGAGAAACATCCGGTAGCCGGAAGAATGGTCAAATATATGATAAGCGAGGGCTTCCCTTTAACAGCAGGAAATGATGTAAAATACTATCCTATGGGGGAAGATGCGTTTGAAGATATAATAGGAGCTTTAGAACAGGCGAAAGAATATATTTTTATTGATTTTTTTATTGTAGCAGAAGGTGCTTTATGGGATCAGATCCACAAGATCTTAAAAAGAAAACTGGAAGAAGGAGTGGAAGTTAAGTTTTTATATGATGACTTTGGCGCTGCAATCCGTACGCAAAAGTTTTTTAAGCAGATTCTTGAACATGAAGGAATGGAAGTACGTGTGTTTAATCCGATCCATAAATATACCGGTGAATTATATATGAATTATCGGTCGCACCAGAAAATACTGGTCGTGGATGGCGAAGTTGGTTTTACCGGTGGATTTAATCTTGCAGATGAATATGCAAATCTTATCGAACGCTTTGGAGTCTGGAAAGATACCGGCGTACGGTTAAAAGGAGAAACTGTATGGAATCTTACGGTTGTTTTTTTGCAAATGTGGGAAGCAAGTGCATTTGAGAAAGAACATATTGATTATTTGCGATATAAGAAACTGCCTGACAAAGCCGGTGACACATATTGTCAGGTGATTGCAGACGGGCCGGCGTTCAATCCGAATAATTCGATTGAAAGTGTCTATAACCAGATGATCACATTTGCAGACGAATATCTCTATATTACAACACCTTACCTGGTATTAGAAGATTATATGCAGCAAAGTCTGATTGAGGCAGTTCATCGCGGGGTGGATGTGCGTATTCTGACACCATATATTCCTGATAAAAAATATGCGAAATTATTAACAAACTATAATTATGGTATATTGCTCAGAGAAGGTATTCGTATTTATGAATATACACCGGGATTTATCCATGCAAAGCAGATTTTGTCAGAAAATGCTGCAATCGTCGGAACAATCAACATGGATTACCGCAGTTTCTATCTGCATTACGAAAACGGTGTATGGATGTCAGGTAAGAAGATACAAGAGGATATCCGTCAGGACTTTGCCTATTTATTTGAAACCTGTGAAGAGATCAGTTATGAAAGCTGGAAGCACAGACCAAGACGCTGGAAGCTGATTCAGCCAATCTTAAATCTTTTTTCAACGTTATTCTGATATAGGAGGAGAGTCTTATTATGTATACCAATGTCTGTAAACACTGTCATAAAGTATTCAAATCAAAGATCAGAACCATGTGTTGCAATGATTGTAGAAAAGAAGATGAAAACCAGTTAGATGATATCGTGCAATATTTGAAGCTGTATCCAAACAGCAACGCATTACAGATTGCGGAAGAACTGGGGATTCATCCATATATTGTGGTAAAATTTATTGATGAAGGATGGCTTGGCAAAGTGAACGGAACGTTTAGCCGGCTTCCTGATGAATAGAATGTACTTGTGGTATCTTCTTGAACCGAATTTTTTGGCAGGATTATGAATCAGAAGATTTTAGGAGTACATTAGAAACAACTGGAGGAAAAGATGATTCGTTTTATCAAAGGAACCTTAGCACAGATATCAGAAGGAGAGATTGTATTAGAACATCAGGGAATGGGATTTGCTATTTTTATCCCGGGTTCTTTTATGCAGGAACTACCTTCGATCGGAGAAGAACTGACGGTTTATACCTATCTGAATGTCAGAGAAGATGCGATGCAGCTTTTTGGTTTTTTGACGCAGGAAGATCTCGAAGTTTTTAAACTGTTGATCACAGTAAATGGAATCGGACCAAAAGCAGCACTGTCAATACTTGGTGTGATGGGTGCGTATGATCTGAAATATGCCGTGATGGCAGATGATGCGAAAGCAATTTCAAAAGTACCGGGAATCGGTCCTAAAACTGCCGGAAAACTGATTCTGGAATTAAAAGATAAGCTTAGTCTGGATGATCTGTTTACCGGAGATATTGGAAATGACAGTGGTGATGTGATTATTTCAGCAGATACATCAAAAGAACAAAACAGTGTAATAAAAGATGCGATAGAAGCTTTAGTGGTTCTCGGCTATCCAAAGACGGATGCGACCAAGGCAGTACGTGCTGTCGATATGACAATACCTTTGGAAGTGGATGAATTATTGAAACAAAGCTTAAAGAATTTATAAGATTTGAGGAATCATAGATGGCAAAAAGAATGATAACAACAGAATTTACACAGGAAGATGAAAAGATAGAGACAGGACTCAGACCACAATATCTAAAAGATTATATTGGTCAGAAGAAAGTAAAAGACAATCTGAAAGTGTATATTGAAGCAGCAAAACAAAGACAGGAATCGTTAGATCATGTTCTTTTATATGGTCCTCCGGGACTTGGAAAGACAACCCTTGCCGGGATCATAGCAAATGAAATGGGTGTTAATTTGAAAGTGACAGCCGGACCGGCTATTGAAAAACCAGGAGAGATGGCTGCTATTTTAAATAATTTAAAAGATGGTGATATCCTTTTTGTGGATGAAATACATCGTCTGCCAAGACAGGTAGAAGAAGTATTGTATCCTGCAATGGAAGATTATGTGATCGATGTTGTGATCGGAAAAGGAACAGCAGCACGTTCGATTCGTTTTGATCTGCCACATTTTACACTGGTTGGAGCAACAACAAGAGCCGGTATGCTTTCCGCACCGTTAAGAGACCGTTTTGGGGTTGTCAACCGGCTAGAGTTCTACAGCCCGGAAGAGTTGTGTTGTATCATTGAGAATTCCGCTAAGATTTTACAGGTGGATATTGATAAAGAAGGAGCAATGGAATTGGCACGTCGTTCCAGAGGAACACCTCGTCTGGCCAATCGTTTCTTAAAAAGAGTACGTGATTTTGCACAGATCAAGTATGATGGAAAGATTACAAAAGAAGTAGCTGATTTCGCATTAAATTTGTTAGAAGTAGACCGTTTTGGTTTAGACAGGACCGACCGCAAGATCATTACAACGATGATCGAAAGCTATGGCGGTGGTCCGGTTGGTATCGAATCGCTTGCTGTTGCGATCGGTGAAGATGCAGGAACATTAGAAGATGTATATGAACCATATCTTGTTCAAAATGGATTACTCCTTAGAACACCAAGAGGACGAATGGTATCGGACGCAGCCTATCATCATTTTGGACTGCAGCCAAAAGAATAAAATACTATAAAAAGGTTGTTTTTTGTGGATTTTGCATCGGCTTTCAGGAAAGCGTGTGGATAAAGCGAAGCAGATCATTAGCACGGTTTGCCCAGGTGTGCTTTCGCATTGTTAATGTGTAAGCATTCCGGGCGATTTTTTTTGCCCTTTTTGGGTTTTGCAGGATGGAATTTACAAGATCCGGTAATGCCTCTATGTTACTCAGATCATAAAAAATGACATTTTCCCGATCAGTCAGTTCGCAGCAAAGATAGCGGTTTGTATCTGTAACACAGACAGCACCGTTTGCCATAGAATTAAAAACACGGTCATGTGCACCGTCTTTAAACCATGGCATGATGTTAAGGGAAATCTTTGCATTTGCGATCCGTTCCAGACATCCTTTTGATAATTGCCCTTCTTCAAATGTCAGATATTCGGGATGTTTGCATTGTAAACGATTCCAGCCTTTACCGACACAATGGACGTTGATCTTATGATCGACTAAGGTTTTTATGATTTTTTCACGAAAATAAAAGCGGATGTAAGCGTCAATAAAGATCATATTGGCGATTGTTTTCCGGATTTCTTCGTTGGAAGCATCCGGAAATTCCCGACGCAGATGTGCTTCCATAACCGCATCATCTGCTAATTGAGGATTTTGTATCAATTCTGTCAGCATACTGCGGTAAAAGACAGCATATTCTTCTCCAAGGCGGTCGATATACTGGTCGAATTCTTCTTTCGGAGTGAAATTGCCGGTAAAGACAACATCGTATGTTCTGTCTTCAAAAGAAGGGTAAGAACCATCCGGATAAAGAGAAGTACCTGCAAGTGGCAGGAAAAGATCACTGTGGATCTGTGGATAATATTTTTTCAGATACGCACGATGCAATCTGTCGATCGATACCTGATAGAAACGGTTTGGATGAATCTCGATCACTTCAGGATAATAAAAAGGATGGTCAACAGCAATATTAATACAGATTACATCATGGGAATCCCAAAAGAGTTGGTTGAGTGGATCGTACAGACAGGGACTCATTTGTAATCCTTCAAAATTGAATGTGATCAGGACCGTATCGGATATTCCGGCAAAAGAAGCTAGTTTTTGGGCACTTTCTTCTTCATAACGCTGGTCAAAAAGAAGGATTTTATATCCTGCCTGAACGAATGTATTTTGCATTTGTCGTGAAAAAAAATCCAGAGTTTCCGTACCTCCGGTCATAAGTACAATTTTTGAACGCATAAATCGAACCTCCCATATGTATCTATTGTAAAAGGGAAAAGAGCAAAATGCAATGACAGGGTATCAAAGATTATTGGGATATGATATAATGAGCCCAAGAGAAAAGCAAGCGACGGCAAAGCCGGCATTTGCTTTTCAGGGCGAATTAACGAGCAAATGTTTCTGCGAGGCAGAAACGAAAGCTCTGCAAGAGCGGATTTGCGAGTCTAACCAACTCAAGAGAAAAGCAAACAATTGCAAAGCAAAAACGGAAGCTCTGTAAGAGCGGATTTGCGAGTCTGATTATTTAAAAATTAATTAAAAATAAAATATAAACAGCAAAAAGGAGGCAGCATATGAAATTTACAAAAATGCATGGTTGTGGAAATGATTATATTTATGTAAATTGTATGGAAAAGATGGTAAAAAATCCTGAGAAGGTTGCAATATATGTAAGTGACAGACATTTTGGCATCGGATCGGATGGTTTGATCCTGATCTGTTCGTCCAAAGTAGCAGATTTCCGAATGGCAATGTATAATGCAGATGGTTCGGAAGGAAAAATGTGTGGCAATGGTGTCCGCTGCATTGCAAAATATGTATACGAGTATGGATTGACCGATAAAGACAAGATTTCAATCGAGACAAAAGGCGGGATCAAGTATCTGGATCTTACGATCGAAGATGGAAAAGTGGTATTGGTAAAAGTTAATATGGGAGCACCGATTCTTGAACCAAAGCAGATTCCGGTAACGATCGGAACAGACCGCTGTGTCAATGAAGCGATCACTGTGGATGGAAAAGAATATTATATTACCTGTGTTTCAATGGGAAATCCACATGCCGTTACCTTTGTGGACGATACCGATTCGCTGCCATTAGAACAACTTGGACCGCATTTTGAAAAGCATGAAGCATTCCCGGACAGAGTCAATACAGAGTTTGTTCAGGTTTTGAACCGTAAAGAAGTTAAGATGCGTGTATGGGAACGTGGTTCCGGTGAAACGCTTGCCTGTGGAACGGGAACCTGTGCAACGGTTGTAGCTTGTGTATTAAATGATCTGACCGATCATGAGATCACAGTCCATCTGCTTGGCGGAGATCTGTATCTGAATTATGATGAAAATGAAGATACCGTCTGGATGACCGGACCGGCAGCAGTCATCTGCGATGGCGAGATTGACATTTCCGGTTTGGAATAAAATGTAATAGAATACAGAGATCAAAAAGATGATGATCAAATGTATTCTCGGAAATCAAATCGAAAGAATTCGGTTTGAGAAGATACCGGGAGTACATTCAACTGGATTGGAGGAAAGAGCAGGATGAAATTAAGTTGTTTGTTAGAAGAAATGGAATATGAATGTGTGCAGGGAACATTAGACAGAGAGATTACTACTTTAGTATATGATTCCAGAAAAGTAGAAAAAGATTCTGCTTTTGTCTGCATCAGCGGAGCAGTTTGTGATGGACATGATTTTGCACAGGAAGTTGCGAAAAAAGGAGCAGCAGTTCTTTTTGTTGAAAAAGATGTAGAGGTACCGGAGGAGGTTACGGTGATCCGGGTTCAGAATACAAGACTTGCACTTGCACAGACATCGGCAGCTTATTTTAGACATCCGGCAAAAGAATTGATAACGATTGGAATTACCGGTACAAAAGGTAAGACCACAGCAACGTATATGGTGCGTTCAATCTTAGAAGCGTCCGGTTTTAAGACCGGATTGATCGGAACGATTGAAACGATCATCGGAGAAGAAAAAATCCCATCAGCGAATACAACACCGGAATCATATGTTGTACAGGAATCGTTCCGTAAAATGGCAGATGCAGGATGCAAATGTGTTGTGATGGAAGTCTCTTCACAGGGCCTGATGTTACATCGTGTCGGTGGTTTTATCTTTGATTATGGTATCTTTACAAACTTAGAACCGGATCATATCGGTCCGAATGAGCATAAAGATCTACAGGATTATATTCATTGCAAGAGCCTTCTGTTCAGACAATGCAAGCAGGGAATCTTTAATGCAGATGACAGCCATTTAGAAGAGATTTTAAAAGGACACACTTGTGAAGTGGAAACGTATGGTTTTAGTGCCAATGCAGATATGTGTGCGTCCGATGTTCATTTGTTTGATAAAGGCGGAAGCTTAGGGGTTGCATATCATATGAGCGGGCTTTTGGATATGGATGTAGAAATTGATATTCCGGGCAAATTCAGTGTATATAATTCAATGACAGCAATCGCAATCTGCCGTCATTTTGGCGTTTCAAAAGAAACGATCTTAGAATCCTTAAAGAGTATTCGTGTTAAAGGCAGAGTAGAGATCGTGCCGGTTTCTTCAAAGTTTACATTAATGATTGATTATGCGCACAATGCAATGAGCTTAAACAGTCTTTTAACCACATTAAAAGAATACGATCCAAAACGTCTGGTATGTTTGTTTGGATGTGGAGGCAATCGTTCCCGTGACAGAAGATTTGAGATGGGAGAAGTTTCTTCCCGTCTTGCCGATCTGACGATTGTTACTTCCGATAATCCAAGAAATGAGGAGCCGGAAGCGATTATCGAAGATATCATTACCGGTGTGAAAAAAGCAGATGGAGAATATATTACGATTACAGATCGTCATGAAGCGATCCGTTATGCCATCGAAAATGCAAAAGAAGGTGATGTGATCGTTCTGGCAGGCAAAGGCCATGAGGATTATCAGGAGATCAAAGGAAAGAAATATCATATGGATGAGAGAGAACTGATCGCTGATGTCGTAGCGGATGGGAATTTTATTTCATAACAGACTGATACAACGAATATTTAAAAGATGGAAATCCCGCTGTATGAAAAGATGAAAAACTTTGCATGATCAGAAAATTCGATAGAAAAGATAAAATATTTTTTATATAAGCTGTTTTAGAAAAGAGGAGATACATGATATTTGCAGACATCATAGTTGATGTGTCCGTAAAAAGCCTTGACCGTCCGTTTCAATATCTGGTTCCCGAAGAAATGGTAGCAGATGCTGTGATCGGTGCGAGTGTTATCATTCCTTTTGGAAAAGGAAACCGTGAAATGAAAGGCTATATCATAGGTTTGTCGGGGACAGCCAAATATGATATTCATAAAACAAAAAGTATCCTACGAGTAGAAAAGCAGGGAGTGGTTGCAGAATCACACCTGCTTTCACTTGCTTACTGGATCAAGGAAAATTTTGGCGGAACGATGAATGATGCGATCAAGGCTGTTATGCCGGTTCGAAAAGAAGTAAAGGAAAAGGTCGCACGCCACATTATTCCCGCTCTTTCAAGGAAAGAAATGGAACAAAAAAAGGTTTATTTCGAACAAAAACACAATACAGCACGTGCTCGTATCTTACAGGGACTTTTAGAGCAGAAGGACTATGAAAAAGGCGCACCCTATGAAACGTTTCTTCACCGGTTTAAAGCGACAGCCGCCCTGTTAAAAGGACTCGAAGAAAAAGGAATTCTTAAAATTGTATCAAAACAGATCTACCGGGATCCGCTTTCTGATAACAGAGTCGTCACAAAAGCAAAAGTCTTAAACGAAGAGCAAAGAACGATCGTAGAGCAGTTTATAACGGACTTTGACGCAGGAATCCGAAAGGATTATCTGATCCATGGTGTGACAGGAAGCGGCAAGACAGAAGTCTATATGAATCTGATCGATCATGTACTCCAAAAAGGAAAGCAGGCGATCGTATTGATCCCTGAGATTGCATTGACCTTTCAGACCGTACAGCGTTTCTATGGCAGATTTGGTTCAAAAGTTTCAATCATGCATTCCCGTCTGTCTGCCGGAGAACGTTATGATCAGTTCGTACGGGCAAAAAGAGGCGAGATACAGATTATGATCGGGCCACGGTCAGCGTTGTTTACGCCATTTTCCAATCTTGGATTGATCGTGATCGATGAAGAGCATGAAAGCAGTTATCAAAGCGACAGTCCACCAAAGTATCATGCCAGAGAAGTAGCAGTACAACGGGCAAAAATGCTGCATGCCAGTGTTGTAATGGGATCAGCAACTCCTTCGCTTGAAGCATATTACCGTTGCCAGACGGGGGAATATTCCCTTATGACCTTGACAAAACGTGCCGGAAATGCACAGATGGCAGAAGTAGAAATTGCCGATCTGCGTGCGGAATTAAAAGCAAGAAATTTTTCGATCTTTAGCCGTAGACTACAGGAAGAGATTAAAGTGCGGCTACAAAAAAGAGAGCAGATCATTCTGTTTATTAACCGGAGAGGTTATGCAGGATTTGTATCCTGCCGGGAATGTGGAGAAGTGATACAATGCGACAGCTGTTCGGTAGCAATGAAACCACATGAATATAAAGGGAAAGTCAGTATATTAAAATGCCATTATTGCGGGGCACAAAAACAAATGCCAAAAGTCTGTCCGTCATGCGGTTCTAAATATATCGGAACCTTCGGTCTGGGAACGCAACAGGTGGAAGAAATGATCCATAAACATTTCCCGGAGGCCCGTGTGCTTCGTATGGATGCAGATACCACAAGCGGAAAAGAAGGACATAGCAGGATCTTACAGCAGTTTGCACAGCAAAAAGCAGATATTTTGGTTGGTACACAGATGATCGTAAAAGGACATGATTTTGAAAATGTTACTTTAGTAGGCATTCTGGCAGCTGATCTGTCATTAAATACCGGAAGTTACCGTGCAGCCGAACGTACTTTTGCATTGCTTGCACAGGCTTGTGGGCGTGCCGGAAGAGGGAAAAAAGCAGGTAAAGTGATCTTACAAACTTATCAGCCGGATCATTACAGTATTCAATGTGCGGCTGCACAGGATTATAAAGCATTTTACAGGCAGGAGATCGCCAAAAGACAAATGTTGCAATATCCGCCGATTTCCAATATACTAGAAGTGTTGGTGTTTTCTGAAAAAGAAGAAAAAGCGGCCATGTTAGCAGAAGTATTAAAGAGTAAAACCATATCGTATCATGATATGATCGTACTGGGGCCGAATGATGCACCGATTGCAAAGCTTCGGGATGTTTATCGCAAGATTTTATATATTCGTTCCAAAGATTATCAAATGCTTTGCAATGTGAAAGATCATTTTGAGAAATTTATGCAGACAAGCCATATGTATAATGACTGCAGGATCACATTCACGTTTAACAATGAATCTTAAATATTATATAGAAATGAGGATGAAACATGGCAATTAGAAATATCAGAATAATAGGTGACGAAATATTAGAAAAGAAATGCAGACCGGTGACAGAGATGAAGCCACGTATCAAAGAACTGATAGAAGATATGTTAGATACGATGTATGATGCACAGGGCGTTGGTCTTGCAGCTCCGCAGGTTGGTGTATTAAAAAGAATCGTTGTGATCGACGTAACACCGGAAGGAGATGATCCAATCGTATTGATCAATCCGGAGATCATTGAGTTGGCAGGAGAGCAGGAAGGACAGGAAGGCTGTCTTAGTGTTCCAAATAAAGTAGGTATTGTAAAAAGAGCAAATTATGCAAAAGTAAAAGCATTGAATGAAAATATGGAAGAAATCGTGGTAGAAGGCGAAGAACTTCTTGCCAGGGCGATCCAGCATGAAGTTGATCATCTGGATGGTACACTATATGTATCAAAAGTAGAAGGGGAGCTTCTTAATGTTACCGAAGAGCAGGAATAAGGTACATTGGAAACAGTGGGAAAGGAGAGAGAACCTATGAGAATTTTATTTATGGGAACACCGGATTTTGCTGTGGAGACATTAGAGACACTGATCCATAGCGAACATGAAGTGATTGGTGTTGTAACACAACCGGATAAGCCCAAGGGCAGAGGTGGTAAAGTACAGTTTTCTCCGGTAAAAGAAGCTGCGATCGAGGCAGGAATCCCTGTTTTTCAGCCAAACCGTGTCAGAGATGGTGCATTTATCGAACAGCTTAGAAGCATTTTACCTGACGTGATTGTCGTAGTGGCTTTTGGTCAGCTTCTGACAAAAGAAATTCTAGAGCTTCCAAGATACGGCTGTCTGAATGTACATGCCTCTCTTTTACCAAAGCTTCGCGGAGCTGCTCCGATCCAATGGTCTGTCATTGATGGAGATAAAGAAAGCGGTGTGACGATCCAGCAGATGGATGAAGGGCTGGATACCGGAGACATTCTTTTAGTGGAAAAATACACATTGGATCCGAAAGAAACAGGTGGAAGTCTTTTTGATAAGCTTGCCAAGCTCGGTGGACCGATGATCCTTAAAGTCTTACAAATGGCAGAGGAAGGCTCGTTACAGCCACAAAAGCAGGATGATGCACAGCATACCTATGCAAAACGTCTTTCTAAGGCAACCGGACAGATGGATTTTACAAAGTCTGCAAAAGAGTTAGAACGACTGATTCGCGGATTGAATCCATGGCCGAGTGCATATTGTTTTTTAAATGGCAAGATGTTAAAAATATGGGAAGCAGATGTGATAGAAGACACGGTATCATCTGATCAGGATACAGAAGCCGGAATGATCGTAGACGTTGCAAAAGATTCTTTTGATGTTAAGACAAAGGATGGACTTTTAAGAGTGTATGAGGTGCAATTAGAAGGCAAAAAAAGGATGCGCTGTGATGCATTTTTAAGAGGATTTTCATTAGAAAAAGGGCAGCAGTTAAAAAGCAGCAGAGAATAAAGTTTGAAAAAGAGGTGAACTTTACATGACACAAAAAAAAGAAGCGTTCTATTCGGTTCGAAAGATTGCTTTGGATCTTTTGATCGAAATTATGGAAAAAGAAGCATTTTGTGACAAATGTCTGCATCAGGCATTAGACACATATGACTTAGAACAACGCGACAAAGGCTTTTTGATGCGTCTTGTAGAGGGAACGGTAGAACGCTGTATAGAATTAGATTATGTGATTGATCAGTTTTCAAAAGTCAAAGTCAAAAAGATGAAACCTGTGATCCGTAACATTTTAAGAATGGCATGCTACCAGATCTTTTATATGGATCAGATTCCGGATTCCGCAGCCTGTAATGAGGCAGTAAAATTGACAATCAAAAGAAAGATGCACAATCTGAAAGGCTTTATCAATGGTGTATTGCGAACGATCATCCGGCAAAAAGACAGGATCGTTTATCCGAAAGAAGGAACAAAAGAATATCTGCATATCCGTTATTCGATGCCGGAATGGATCGTAGTATTGTTTATAGAACAATATGGAATTAATGAAACAGAACAGATCTTACAAAGTTTTTTAACAGAGAAAAAAGCATTGGCAGTTCGACTGACGACAAGCCGTTATTCAAAAGAAGAGATCATTCAGACCTTGTTGCAGGATCACGTGACGGTAAAAGAAGCCTCTTTTGCAAAAGAAGCCGTGCTTTTACAGGATTATAAGGATATGACAAAGCTTGCAGCGTTTCAAAAAGGAATGTTTCAGGTGCAGGATGAAAGTTCTATGCTTGTCGGTATGATCTCGGGTATTAAAAAAAGCGATACCGTGATCGATATCTGTGCTGCTCCGGGGGGAAAAACATTACATGCAGCCGATCTGTTAGCAGGAAGCGGACAGGTGCTTAGTGCAGACCTGACAAAAGAAAAGACAGATCTGATACAGCAAAACTGCCAAAGGCTTGGCTATCAAAATGTTTCCGTTTTTCAAAATGATGCATTGGTATACAAAGAGGAATGGAAAGAAAAGGCAGATGTTTTGATCGCAGATCTTCCATGCTCCGGTCTTGGTGTGATCGGAAAGAAATGCGATATCAAATATAAGACAAAACCCGAAGATATTAAGGTACTTGCATCGCTTCAGAAAGAAATTTTAAAAAATGCCGTATCTTATGTCAAACCGGGTGGAAGACTTCTTTTTAGTACCTGTACGATCGCACAGGAAGAAAATGAAAAAAATGTTGCATGGATACAGGAAAATCTTCCGCTTAGGCTTGTATCAATAGAAGAAGATCTTCCTGAAAAATTGCAACAAAAGACAGGAGAAAAAGGATATTTACAGGTTTTACCTACGATGGCACAAACCGATGGCTTCTTTGTTTCCTGCTTTGAAAAAACAATCTGACAAAAGCTTAAAAATGACACAGGATGGTGATAGATTGGACGAAAAGATAGACATTAAAAGTCTGAATTTTGAAGAGATGAAAGCGTTTGTACAAAGTATCGGTGTACAGGCCTTTCGCAGTAAACAGCTTTATCAGTGGATCCATCAAAGACTGGTAACATCTTTTGATGAAATGACAAATCTGTCAAAGGATCTGCGTAAAAAATTAGAAGAGACATGTACGATCCATAGTGCAAAGATCGTACAAAGACAGACTTCGAGTGATGGTACCAACAAATTCCTGATGGAACTCTCAGATGGAAACTTTGTGGAAAGCGTTTTAATGAAATATAAGCATGGAAACAGCGTATGCATTTCAACACAAGTTGGTTGTCGTATGGGCTGCCGCTTTTGTGCGTCTACGGTAGGCGGTCTGATAAGAAGTTTAAAAACCTCGGAAATGCTAGATCAGATCTATGAGATCCAGCGGACAACAGGAGAACGCGTTTCGAATGTTATCTTGATGGGAATTGGAGAACCGCTTGATAATTATGATAATGTCGTTCGTTTTATACGTATGTTGTCAGATGAGCATGGATTAAATATCAGCCAGAGAAATATCACATTATCAACCTGTGGTCTGGTTGACCGGTTAAAAGACTTGGTAAAAGAAGATTTAACGATCACGGTAGCAATCTCACTTCATGCACCGAATGATACATTGCGACGTGAAATGATGCCGATCGCAAATAAATATTCGATACAGGAAATCATGGATGCCTGCCGTTATTATATTGATAAGACGAAAAGAAGAATTACATTTGAGTATAGTATGGTCGAGGGAAAAAATGATTCGAAAGAGCATGCGATCGAATTGGCAAATCTTTTAAAGGGAATGAATTGTCATGTGAATCTCATTCCGTTAAATCCGGTAGAGGGAAGAATGGGACAGCGTTCTAAGCGCAATAATATTGAAGAATTCAAATTTACCCTTGAAAAATATCACACAAATGTTACTATTAGAAGAGAGATGGGCAGAGATATTGATGCTGCCTGTGGACAATTACGAAATAAGAACAAAGGAGGGAAACTACATGAAAGCAGTTGCAAAGACTGATGTTGGAAAGAAGAGAAGTATGAATCAGGACTTCTTCTACTGTAATGAAAACAATGTCGGTAGTTTCCATAACCTGTTGATCGTAGCAGATGGAATGGGGGGGCATAAAGCAGGAGATCAGGCATCTAAGCTTTGTGTAAAAAGTATAGTAGAGACGATTGAACAGTCGGAGCATACAACACCGGTATCTATTTTTGAAGAAGCGGTAAACAACGCGAATAAATGCATTTACGATGCTGCGAGAGAAAATATTGCATTTGAAGGAATGGGAACCACAATGGTAGCATGCACATTAGTAGATGGAAAAATGTATGTTGCTAATATTGGTGATTCCCGTTTGTATTTAATAAGAGAAAGTATCCATCAGATTACAGATGATCATTCTTTGGTAGAAGAACTTGTAAAACAGGGGAATCTGACGGAAAGCGAAGCACGCGTTCATCCACAGAAGAATATTATTACAAGGGCGTTAGGAATCGATCAGGAAGTCAGAGCGGATTATTTTGAGATAGAAATGCATAAAGATGACATTATATTATTGTGTAGTGATGGTCTGTCTAACATGATCGAAGATGATGATATGGAATATATCATTAAAAACAGTGCTACGTTAGAGGAAGCAGGCGACAAGCTGATTGAAAGCGCAAACCGGAATGGCGGCGATGACAATATTACAGCAGTGCTTGCAAAGATTGAATAGAAGATACATAAGCATAAAACAGGTAAATGATGAATAGTATAGAGGAATGTTTATAGAGAATGGAGGAAAAGAATGATTAGTCCGGGTATGATAATAAGTGAAAGATATGAGATAATAGATAAAGTCGGTTCCGGTGGAATGGCAGATGTGTACAATGCAAAAGATCTGCGATTGAATCGAAATGTAGCGATCAAGGTTTTAAAGCAGGAATACAGCAATGATGCTAAGTTTGTCGCTAAATTTCGCGCAGAGGCACAGTCTGTTGCAGGATTATCACATCCTAATATTGTCAATGTATATGATGTAGGGGAAGACGATAACCTGCATTATATTGTGATGGAATTAGTAGAAGGAATTACATTAAAGAAGTTTATTGAGCGCAAAGGCAAGTTAGAGATCAATGAGGCAATCGGTATTGGTATCCAGATCGCACAGGGAATTGATGAAGCACATAAGAACCATATCATACACAGAGATATTAAGCCGCAGAATATCATTATTTCCCGTGAAGGAAAAGTCAAGGTGACTGACTTTGGTATTGCAAAAGCAGCCACTTCAAACACGATCACTTCCAATGCCATGGGATCAGTGCATTATATCAGTCCGGAGCAGGCAAGAGGCGGATATAGCGATGAAAAGAGTGATATCTATTCTTTAGGTGTTACCTTGTATGAGATGCTTGCAGGTCATGTTCCTTTTGAAGGTGAAAGTACGGTATCGGTGGCATATGCTCATGTACATGAAGAAGCTGTTCCGTTAGAAGAAGTGGATGCAGAGATTCCAAGAAGCCTTTCACGCATTGTACAAAAATGTATGCAGAAAAAGCCGGATCTTCGTTATGAAAATGCATCGGCACTTGTTTTAGATCTTCGTCGTGCCGTATCGGATCCGGATGGCGATTATGTTGTTTTAGAAGAGGAGACAGATGATTCTCCGACAATTATGCTCGGAGATGATGTTGTGCAGGCTGTTAAAGATAATAAAAAACATCTTGGAACGGAAGAAGGACGTAGAGTGGCAGACAATGATAAAGCAGCAGAAGATGCATTAGATCCAAAGCTGGAAAGAATCTTAAAGATTTGTAGTGGTGTAGTCGCTGTGATCATTGTGATCGTGATTTTTCTGATCATCGGTAAAGTTGCCGGCTGGTGGGGTGGCGGCTCAAAGGACAATTCTGCGAAGAAAGTAGCAGAAGCGAGTGCAACTCCGGACGCATCTTCTGATGTATCAGATGGAGACCAGGTGGAAGTACCTTCACTGGTAGGAAAAACACTGGAAGAAGCACAGCAATTGCTAGAAGACAAGAATTTAAAATACAAATTAGAGGCAGTAGAATCTGATGAAGAGGCAAATACAGTTGTCAGTCAGAGCCCGGAAGCAGATGAAAAAGTAGATGAATACACAGAGGTAACAATCTCTTATAGTAAAGGTGATAGTGGAATTACTATTCCTGATCTGAAGAACAAATCGGTATCAGATGCAATGTCTGCGATTCAGGATCTGGGGCTTACAGTAGCAAAGACAACGAAAGAATATAGTGATTCAGTAAGTGAAGGAAAGGTCTGTGGAACAGATCCTGTTGTCGGAACCAGTGTTAAGAAAGGAACTGCCGTTACGATCCTAGTCAGTAAAGGGGCAGAAAGTGATATGGTTCCGGTACCTAACCTTGTAGGCAAGAAAGAAGAAGTGGCATTGGAAAAACTTGCTGATGTCGGACTTTCTACAAAAGAATCAAGAGTAACTTATGTATACTCAAACACATATGCAAAAGGAAAAGTTGTATCACAGAATGTAAAAGCCGGTAAGAAGGTAGCAGTAGGTACGGTTATTGGATATTCTGTCAGCAAAGGACCTAAGAAGGCAACACCAACTCCGGCGCCGACAAGCAATAAGAATTACAAGTATGTTGGTAGTGTATCAATCAGTTCGAATCCATTTGATTATCCGGAAGATGATCCGGCTGTAATCGAACTTGTATTGAACCAGGATGGTAAAAAGAAGACTGTATTCTCAGGAACATTAAGTTATAACGATTTCCCTAGAAAATTTACTGTCAACGGATGGAGTGAGAACAATGGTACGATCTCCATTGTCAAAGATGGTGAAGTGTTAGGAGGAGAATATAATATCGCATTTAGTAAGGTTTCGGAATAATGCAGGGAAAGATCATACGTGGTATAGCAGGATTTTATTATGTGAATATAGAACAAAAAGGCATTATAGAATGTAAAGCAAAGGGGATTTTTCGTAATAGAAAAGAAAAACCTCTTGTGGGAGATGATGTCGAGATTGAGATTTTGGATGAAGAGAAGAAAGCGGGTAATATTATTACAATTCTTCCAAGAAAGAATCGTTTGATCCGCCCGGCGGTTGCAAATGTGGATCAGGCAGTTGTGATATTTGCATTGTCTTATCCGAAACCGAATTTAAACCTTTTGGATCGTTTCTGGCTTTCCATGGAACAGCAGGAGATTCCGACGATCATCTGTTTTAACAAATCAGATGACTGTCCGCCAAAAGAAGCGGCAGCATTAGCAGCTAATTATGAGAAGAGTGGGATCACTGTTTTCATAACCAGTACCAAAACCGGAGATGGCATTGCAGATTTTCGAAAGGCTCTTTCTGGAAAAACAACGGTATTTGCCGGACCATCCGGTGTTGGTAAGTCATCGGTCATGAATACACTTTTCCCGGAAGCGAAGATGGAAACCGGAGAGATCAGCGAAAAGATCAAACGAGGCAAGCATACAACCAGGCATTCTGAGCTTTTTTATCTGGGAGAAGACACATATGTTATGGATACTCCGGGATTCACTTCATTAGAACTTCCTAAAATTGAAAAAGAAGAGATTAAAGATTATTATCCGGAGTTTATGGAATACCGGGATCAATGCAGGTTTTTAGGCTGTGTCCATATTCATGAACCGGATTGTTGTGTCAAGGAAGCATTAGAACAAGGCATGATTTCAAAAGCAAGATATGAAAATTATAAGCAGTTTTATGAAGAAATCAGTACACGGAGAAAATATTAGATAGGGGAAATGATATGATTCAGATAGCACCATCCATATTATCAGCAGATTTTAATCATTTGGGCAGGCAGATCAGTCAGGTAGAGGCATTAGATGTAAAGATCCTTCACATTGATGTGATGGATGGCATGTTTGTTCCTTCTATCTCATTTGGTATGCCGGTAATTGCTTCTATTCGAAAAAATACAAAATTATTTTTTGATGTTCATATGATGGTGCAGGATCCACAGCGATATGTGGAGGCACTTGCAAAATCAGGTGCGGATATGATGACAATTCACGCAGAAGCATGTCATTGTATTGCAGATACGATTCAAAAAATTCATGATCATAATATGAAATGCGGGATTGCTATCAATCCGGATACACCCATATCGGCTGTTGAGTCATATCTGCAGGATGCAGATATGATCCTTGTTATGTCAGTACAGCCCGGATTTGGAGGACAGAAGCTAATACCGGCAACATTAGACAAGATAACGGCATTGCATCGGTTAAGACAGGAAAATGGATGGAAGTATCTGATCGAAGTGGACGGCGGTGTGAATGCAGACACTTTAGAAAGTGTTGCCAGGACAGGTGTTGATATTGCAGTAGCGGGTACCGCTGTTTTTGGGGGAGATATTGAATCGAATTTAAAGAAATTGAGAGGAGTGATTGCAGATGCTTCTTGAAAAGATTCCATTAGGAAAGACGTTAGAGATTATAGTAGAACGAGAGGATTATCGTTACCGCCTGGTCAGTAAGGTAGAAGATACGAATGATAGGAGAGTTTGTGTAACAGCCATTGCATCGAATGGGCGTTTTTTCCATTTTGAACCACAAGACCGGATCACATTGATCTATCGAAGTTCAGAAGTGATGTGGATGTGGGATCATGTAGAATCAGGGCTTGCTAAGTTAGATGGCTATCCGGTACATTATTTTCAAATTAAAGATAAGGGAAGAACATTTAATAGGAGAAATGCGTATCGTGTTAACCTTTTTGAAGAAGTTCTCTTTGGATATTATCTTGATCCGGATACCGGACTGTGCTATTCGGATGTTCCGTTAGTGCCGGAGCATACAGGAATGACAAATGAAGAAGTAGATAACTGGCTTTTTGAAGCTTCTAAGAAACATAAAGTAAAAGGTATGATCAAAGATGTCAGTGAAACCGGTGTCGGTATTTACTGCGATGCTGAATTTGGGATTAATGACAGTATCTTTTTTGATATCCCATCTGCATATGGTAATCTGTCTGTGCAGGCTCTGATTGTTCGCAAGAATAAAGTGGATTCCAGATCGAACCGTTATGATTTTTATTATGGCTGTGTGCTGACACAGTCAGACAGAAGACTGACACGTTATATATTTGAGATGCAAAGAGAATTTTTAAAGAAGCAAAAAGCATCAGAGGGCAGATAAAGTTTGGAGAGCTTATTATGTTAGGAAATACATTATTGATCGGTGGCGGTCAGGTCGATCTGGCTTTTGCAAAGGAATATATCAGAAAGCAGGACTTTGATACGGTTGTATGTGCGGATTCAGGCTTAGATACAGCAGATCGGCTGGCGTTGGATGTGGATTATGCGATGGGAGATTTTGATAGTGTCAGCAATAAGATCTATCAAAAGTATCATCAGATGCAGACGGCATTTGTGTCGTATCCACCCGAAAAAGATGCGACAGACATGCAGATCGTACTGGAATGGGCAGTAGAACAGGGAGCCGAAGAAATCCATATTCTTGGTGCAACCGGAAAGCGGCTGGATCATTTCCTTGGTAATGTCAATATATTGATGATCCCGTTACAAAAAGGAATCCGGACGTATATTGTTGATCCGTATAACCGATTGTATTTAGTCAAAAAGAAAGCATCTTTTGAGCAGGATCATGTATTTGGAAAATATATTTCATTACTTCCCTTGACAGAAAAAGTAACGAATGTATATATAAGAGGTTTGAAGTACGAACTGCAAGGAGCCGATCTTGCAATCGGAAACAGTCTCGGTGTCAGCAATGAACTGGCAATGGAGTGTACAAAAGCAGAACTTACTTTTGACGATGGAATTTTAATCGTAATCGAATCAAAAGATTAAGATATGGTGTATTAAAACTGGATCATCAAATATGTTTTCCTTTGTGTGTGCATGAAGATAGAAAGGAAAGAAGGAGACAATGACACTTCAGCAGTTAAGATACGTCGTTATGGTAGCAGAGACCGGAACGATCACGGAAGCCGCGAATAAATTATATATTTCTCAGCCGAGTCTGACCAATGCAATCCATGAATTAGAAAAAGAGATGAATCTGGTGATCTTTCACCGCACCAATAAGGGGATCAGTTTGTCAAAAGAAGGGGATGATTTTCTGGGATATGCAAGGCAGGTTTTAGAACAGGCATCAATCTTAGAAGACCATTATAAAGGAAACAAAGGTGGCAAGAAGCAGTTTTGTGTATCGACGCAGCATTACTCTTTTGCTGTCAATGCATTTGTTGATCTGATCAAGCAATATGGGCAGGAAGAATATGATTTCAGTCTGCGGGAGACACAGACCTATGAGATCATAGAAGATGTTGCAAAGATGCGAAGTGAGATTGGACTTCTTTTTTTGAATGATTTTAATGAAGCGGTTCTTCGTAAGCTTTTAAAGTCCCATGATCTGGAATTTCATCCGCTATTTACTGCCAAGCCGCATGTATTTATCAGCAGCAGACATCCTTTAGCAAAAAAGGAAGTGATCACGAATAAAGAATTAGAAGAATATCCGTACCTGTCCTTTGAACAGGGCGAACACAATTCTTTTTATTTTTCAGAAGAGATTTTTTCTACCTCTGAGCGAAAGAAGAATATCCGTGTCAGAGATAGGGCGACCTTGTTTAATCTTTTGATCGGATTAAATGGTTATACGGTATGTAGTGGCGTGATCGATAAGAAATTAAATGGAAAAAATATCATTGCCGTTCCGTTAGCTGATGAAGGAGATATGCGGATCGGCTATATCAGGCACCGAAAAGGAATGACTAGTAGGTTAGGTGCAACGTATTTAGAAGCGATCCGAAAATATCTGGAATAAGAAAAGGAAATGTACCGTCAAAGATTTGAGAAAGTAAGGTTGTTCATAGTTTAAAACTATGAACAACCTTTATTTATTCGTATTATACAATGGCACGCCTCTCTTTTATAATGAATCTTGTCAATGAAAAGCAAAAAAACAGTTGAATGACGATGAGATTTAAAAATGTACTTCCGGTATCGTCTGAGTGAAAAATTCAGCCGAAAGAATTCATTTTGTGAAGATGTCGAGAGTACATAACAGAAGAAATGGGGGCTATTTATGAAAACATCAGTTATTGGATATCCAAGAATCGGTATATTACGCGAATTAAAATTTGCTTCTGAAAAATATTTTCGTTCGGAGATCGGAGCAGAAGAGTTGCTTCAAACAGCAAAAGAACTTAGAAAGACACATTGGTTGACACAGAAAAATGCAGGGATTGATTATATTTCCAGTAATGATTTTTCCCATTATGATCTGGTATTGGATACAGCTGTTATGCTTGGTATTATTCCAAAGAGATATCAGGAATTGCAACTGTCAGAATTAGATACCTATTTTGCAATGGCAAGAGGATACCAGGGAGATTCCGGTGATGTAAAAGCCCTGGCAATGAAAAAATGGTTCAATACAAATTATCACTATATTGTTCCGGAAGTAGAGGATGATACAAAGATTTGTTTGTCTAATGACAAATTATGGAAAGAATATGAGCAGGCAGGAGCACTTGGTATAGAAACCAAACCGGTTGTGATCGGAGCATATACGATGCTTAAATTATGCCGTTATACAGGCGTAAAGAATGAAAAAGATTATATCGAAGATATGGTTGCTGCATACAAAGCATTGCTTGACCGGTGCCAAAAGGAAGCGATCAACTGGATACAGATTGAAGAGCCGGCATTGGTACAGGACATGACAAAGGAAGATATTGAAGTATTTCATGCGGTGTATGATGCTCTTTTACCATGTAAAAAGGATGTACATATTTTATTACAGACATATTTTGGAGATGTCAGAGATATCTATGAAGATCTGCTCGCAATGCCTTTTGATGGAATTGGTCTGGATTTCTTAGAAGGAAAAGAAACAGTTGCATTGATCGAAAAGTATGGTTTTGCCAAAGATAAGATCTTATTTGCAGGACTTGTAAATGGAAAGAATATCTGGAAGAATCACTATGATAAAACGTTACAGGTTTTGGAAGGATTAAGGCAAAAAGAGATTCAGGTAGTCTTATCGACTTCCTGCTCACTGCTTCATGTACCATATACATTGGAAAATGAAGAAAAGCTTGCAAAAGAATATCTTGATCACTTTGCATTTGCAAAAGAAAAATTAACAGAGTTACAAGAAATCGGTACATTAGCAGAAGTTAAAAATTATCAGGATGAAGAAGCCTATCGTAAGAATCAGAAGTTTTTTACCCGGAAAAGAGATTGTGATCATGATGAAGTGAAAGAAAGGCTTTCTAAAGTAACTAAGAAGGATTATGTCCGTGTGCCAAAGCGCAGCAGCCGCCAGCAATTGCAAAAAGAAGTATTGGGACTGGGGGATTTTCCGACGACAACAATCGGATCTTTCCCACAGACAAAAGATGTAAAAGCAAATCGTTCTGCTTACCGCAGAGGGGAGATAACCAGACAGGAATATGTGGATTTCAATAAGAAAAAAATAGCCGATTGTGTAAAATGGCAGGAAGATATCGGGTTGGATGTGCTTGTCCATGGTGAATACGAACGAAACGACATGGTTGAATATTTTGGAGAAGCATTAGGCGGTTTCCTCTTTACACAGAAAGCATGGGTACAGTCTTATGGAACGCGTTGTGTGAAACCACCGATCATCTGGGGAGATGTTTATCGTAAAAGTCCGATCACGGTAGAATGGTCTGTCTATGCACAATCTCTGACAAAAAAGCCGATGAAGGGAATGCTGACAGGACCGGTTACTATTTTGAACTGGTCATTTCCAAGAGAAGACATTTCCATCAAAGAGTCAATCTCACAGATTGCACTTGCGATCCGGGATGAAGTGCTTGATCTTGAAGAAAACGGAATCCGTGTGATCCAGATTGATGAAGCGGCATTGCGTGAAAAGCTCCCACTTCGTAAATCAGACTGGTATCGTGAATATCTTGATTTTGCAATTCCGGCATTCCGTCTGACACATAGCGGTGTGAAACCGGAAACACAGATCCACACACATATGTGCTATAGTGAGTTTACGGATATTATTCCGGCAATTGACGATATGGATGCGGATGTAATTACCTTTGAGGCATCACGTTCCGATCTTTTGATCTTAGATTCACTGCGTGAAAACCATTTTGAGACAGAAGTCGGTCCGGGTGTTTATGATATTCATTCGCCAAGAGTTCCGTCTGTTAAAGAGATTGTCAAAGCAGTCCGTATCATGTTGCAAAAGATTGAGAAAGAAAAATTATGGATCAATCCTGACTGTGGCTTAAAAACCAGAGGCGTCGCCGAAACAGATGCAAGTCTGCGCAATATGGTACAGGCAGCAAAAGAGATCCGGTCTTAACAGCAAAAAACGAAATACAAAGGAAGAGAGCTGGGCATATCAACGATATGTCGTAGTTCTCTTCCTTTTTTGCATATGTAGATGATGTTTATGCAGTTAGAGGATAACAAACTATTTCTGTTTTACAATCAGAAAGCACATATATCATTTGTTTGAAAGATTAATTTACAATAGAAAAACATTGTGTCATAATGACAACAGCAAAAGACATAATTGTATGAGATGGAAATAGAGCATATGACAGGAAAACAAATTCAGGAAAAATAACTTACAGAAAAAGCAGCAAAAAAGTTCAAACAGTTTAGAAAATCTTTTCAAAAAGCTGTTCTGTTTGTTTAGAATTACAATGTATTCTCTTTGATAAGAAAAATAAAGGAAGTGAAAGATATGGAATTACAGATTTTAGATGCCATACAGACAATACGGACACCGATACTGGATCGGTTGATGTGTTTTATTACAAGCTTAGGCTCTGCCGGCAGAGTGTGGATATTGCTGGCGGTTATTTTATTGATACGTCCGAAGACAAGAAAAAGCGGGGCCATCATTTTGACAGCATTAGTCGTTGATCTTATACTTTGTAATGGAATTTTGAAAAATCTGGTTGGCAGAACACGTCCCTTTGATGTCAATACTTCGGTTTCAATCCTGATCAATAAACCAAGAGATTTCTCTTTTCCATCCGGTCATACAGCCGTTTCTTTTGCGGCAGTAGCAGCACTCTTCTTTTCAGGAGAGAAAAAGCTTTGGAAGATATCACTTGTGGCAGCTGTTTTGATCGCGTTTTCAAGATTGTATCTTTATGTGCATTATCCAACCGATATCCTTGGTGGAATTGTGGTTGGTATTCTGGCAGGTTACATCGGATATCGGGTTGTAGATTGGTTTCAGACATCCATATTGCATCGTGCCGATCAGGTACAATAACGAAATGTCTTATCTGTCATGATCCGGGCAAAGATCAATCCTAAAGGCAAAGCTAAAATGATCAATAAAGCAGAAGCCAGCCAGGATGCTGCGGAAGTAAGGTTCATGATGCCGAGATTATAAAAACCTTTATATAAATATAATCCGGGGATCATAATAACAATAGATGGAACCGTGATCGATATACGGGGATATCCGGCAACACCTTTTAATGTCGATGCAAGAATACCGGCAAGAAAAGCACCAATAGCGGTGGCAGCAGCCGGTGGCAGAGCACACAGATCGATCAGTTCAAGACGCAGAGTATTAGAAATCGCACCGATAATACTGGCTGCTGTAGCGAGACGGGCAGGACTGTTAAACATGATCGAAAAACCAAAGACTCCACAAAAACCCGCTATAAGACGAAACAGGATCCGCTGCCATAAAGCCAGATTAAGCGGAAGGAAAGGGAGGGGCCTTAATCCAAGTAACATGGCCAGAATCCATGCTGTCATAGTTGATACGGTTACAATGATCAATGCGTAGGCAAGACGTTCTGTTCCGGAACGCATATCCAGTTTAGCAAGGTCAATGCCACTGGTAATAAATGGAAAACCCGGAATGATAAAAAGCATAGAACAAATATAACCGGCTTCATGTTGCAATTTGACAGAAAAGATCAGCTCTAAAAGCTTTAATAATGCAGTGTAGCTAAGACAGGCAGCCGATACAGAGGAAATAATGCATAAAAATAAAGTCAGGTGTTTTCTGGAAAGTTTTCCGCGAATATAATTTCCGATACCGGCACCTGCAAAAGCACAAAGCATTTCAACGATTCCACCACCAAGCAGAAAAGTAAAAGCACTACATGCTAAAGCAGCAGCAAAAGCTAATGTTGTTGGAGAATATAATCCATGCACTTTTTCAATATCGTCTAAAGCAGAATGGATAGCTTCACAGCTTTGAACGAGTTCTTTTTCATGAAAATGCGTAACAAATTTTTCTAAACGGTTTAACTGTGAAGTATTTACACCGGTATTTGTCAGGCATAAAGATTGATTGAAACTGTCATTTCCATCAAAACAGGTATAATTAATCGACATCAGCCCGATATCTACAGTACATGTCATGTTCATCAATTCAGAAAGCGTATTCATAGAACTGCGGACACGCCAGGCACCGGTTCCACAGGCAAGCATCATAATGCCAACTCTGCCGACAATAGATGCTTTTGCCGGTAAAGGTGCACGTAAGATCGGTGTTTTGTCTTTTTTGTCTGTATAATTGTGCCAGAGAATATCCATATGATTTTTTTTGACCGTAACCGGTTCGGTTTGATTCGTTTTGTATGTTATACTTTTCATAATAATCCCCATTTCTGTCTGTTCTATCTAGAGATCAAAACTGTTGCTTCCGGCTGTTTTAAGCATTTTTTCACGACAGGAAAGAACGAGTCCATCGATGATACCAAGATGTTGAAGCATTTTTGCTTCAAATTGATGGATTGGAAGAAGAACCCCCAGTTCATCAAACGATTTTCCGAATTTTGATCCGGTTTCCTGCCCGTAGAACACAACAGCAGAATATGCTTCCTTTTGTATTTCGTGAAAAGTAGACCAGATCACATCATATGCCTGTGCTTCTGTAAGATGAAGCTTTTTCGTATCCGGGAGAGCATATAGGATCAGAATACCTCTTTCTTTTTTCTCTTTGCGCTCGGCAATTTCCATATCATGTGTATAATACCGAACAAGATCATAACCATCTGCTAAATATAATTTTGAACGAGGAGCAGCAGGATGAGTCAGATAGATCTCATGAAATTTTTTATATTCGTGCTTTGTAACAAATTTCTTCTGGCTGTCAAGTAAATTACCGGAAACATCTGTTAAAAGAACCGGGTTTTCTCCGGCTTTTCCATGAAAACGCTTTGGAATCAGATATGCTTCTTTTAAAAGATCAAACATACTGCGATTACAAATTTCAAGTAGCAGTGCACTGACATCTCCGTTTTTATAAGCGTTTAATAAAACCTGTGCAAAGTGTTTTGAGTCAGGATCAACATAAAGCGGATTGTCTCCAAGATGATTATAAAAGGTATCCAGTAATCTTTCGCAGGAACTTTCTGAAGATAGGATCCTTGTAAATATTTTTTCTACTTCCTCTTCTTTTGGTAATACGAGTGACATGCTATCATCTCCTTGTACTTTCTTTTGATTCTTATTATAATAAGGTAAGAAACATATGTGAAAAGTATTTTTGATATAATAGATATATTATTTTGATATGTTTATATGGAGCAAAAGAATGGATATAAATTTTGAATATTATAAGATTTTTTATTATGTCGCAAAATATGGAAATTTTACAAAAGCCGCGGGTGTAATGAAGAACAGCCAGCCTAATATCACAAGAATGATAAATAGTCTGGAACATGAATTACAATGTACTTTATTTATCAGAACGAACAGAGGAGTAAAACTAACAACGGAGGGAGAAAAGCTTTATAACAGAGTATCTGCAGCAATGATGCAATTTCGGCTTGCAGAAGAGGAATTGTCGGATCATACAGGAATAGAACATGGCAGTATTGCTATTGGAGTCAGTGAGATTGCATTAAATCTGTATCTGTTAGAACATTTAAAAAAGTTTCATGCCAATTATCCGGGAGTCCGTTTAAAAATATGGAATCATACTACACCACAGGCAATTCAGGCTGTGAAGACCGGAGAAGTAGATCTTGCTGTTGTGACTTCTCCGGTCAGACTGGAAAATTCATTGCGACAGGTATGTTTACAAACATTTCATGAAATTTTAGTAGCAGGAAAAACATTTCAGGCATTGAAAGATCAGAGTCATTCAATTGCAATCTTAGAAAACTATCCATGGATCAGTATGGGGAAAAATACAGCGACACATACCTTTTATCAAAAAATATTTTATCAAAACGGACTGGCAATCGAACCGGAAATCGAAGCTGCAACAGCAGATCAGATCCTTTCTTTGGTAGAAAGTGAATTAGGTCTGGGTTTTTTGCCGGAAGAGATGGTAAAAGCCGGTCTGAAAAAGGGGAAAATCTTTCATGTGCCCATAAAAGAAGAAATACCGGATCGCTATATCAGCTTAGTATATGATCCGAAGTACCCGATGAGTACTGCTGCATACAAATTTAAGAAACAGTTGCATTCTGCATCCTGATTTTATGGCAGTTGACAGGTACCGGGGAAAAAAGTAAACTGACTATGTATATTTTTGAATAACAAAAGTTAAATGTGTAAATTGGGAGGAACTGTTATGAAAATTGGAATTTTAGGATATGGAAATTTGGGAAGAGGGGTTGAGTGTGCAATCAGACAGAATCCTGATATGGAGCTTGTCGCAGTATTTACAAGACGTACACCGGAAAGTGTTTCTATTCTTACAAAAGATGCAAAAGTGTGTTCAGTAGCAGATGTAGAAGAATGGAAAGATAAGATTGATGTCATGATCTTATGTGGCGGAAGTGCTACGGATCTTCCGGAGCAGACACCAAAATATGCACAGATGTTTAATGTTGTAGACAGTTTTGATACACATGCAAAAATTCCAGAGCATTTTGAAAAGGTAGATGCAGCAGCGAAAAAAAGCGGCCATGTCGGCATTATTTCAGTTGGCTGGGATCCGGGAATGTTCTCTTTAAACAGAATGTATGCAAATGCGATCCTGCCGGAAGGAAAGGATTATACGTTCTGGGGAAAAGGAGTCAGTCAGGGACATTCTGATGCGATCCGTCGTGTGGAAGGAGTCAAAGATGGAAAGCAATATACGATTCCGGTAGAAGCAGCATTAGAAGCAGTCAGAAATGGAGAAAATCCGGAACTGACAACAAGACAGAAGCATACAAGAGAGTGTTTTGTGGTACTTGAAGAAGGAGCTGATCCTGCTAAAGTGGAAGAAACGATCAAAACTATGCCGAATTATTTTGCAGACTATGATACAACCGTTCATTTTATCAGCGAAGACGAATTAAAAGAAAAGCATAGTGGAATCCCACATGGTGGTTTTGTAATCCGTTCCGGTAAGACAGGCTGGGATCAGGAGAACAGTCATGTGATCGAGTACAGCTTAAAGCTTGATTCTAACCCTGAGTTTACTTCCTGTGTGATAGTGGCATATGCAAGAGCAGCCTATCGTCTGTATCAGGAAGGACAAAAAGGCTGCAAGACTGTTTTTGATATCGCACCGGCTTATCTGAGTGCAAAGGATGGAGCCCAATTACGAAAAACACTTCTGTAACAGACAAATAATGATTAGACAGATCCTTTTTTGGTGCATTAGTCGGAAGATGACAGGATACCGGGAACGGATTTTCATGAAGGAGAAAATGCCGATGCACTTGTTTATGAATTGCAAGATATGGAAAAAGCCATCGCAGGAGACAGAAAATGAATGCATTTGGATTATACGAAAGATGTCATGGACTTGATGACAGAATTCAGAGGTACATGGGGAATGAAATATCCTGAGGAAGAAAAAACAGATAGTTAAAGGAGTAAAAATGTATAAGAGATTCAGAAAGAAAAAAATCATATTGCCTCTTTTGGTGTTTTTTATCAGGTATGAGCATTCTTGGTTTGACAACCTATCACATGATAAAAGAACAGCAAAAACATGATCGGACGCTGGCCGATCTGAATGCAATGATATATGCGGAACGTATGAAAGCAGATATAGAGGAAGGAATTCGTGCGACCGACACATTAAAGCAGATTTTGATCAGTGAAGAGGGGCGGATCAATAAATTTGAACAGGTTGCAAAAAATATGATGACGGATTATATCCAAAGTATTCAGATTGCCCCAAAAGGTGTCGTAACAGAGATTTATCCGATAAAAGGCAACGAGCTCGGGAAAATCGATCTGATCAATGACAAGGATCGGGGGCAGATTTCGCGTTATGCCATAGATAATCAAATGATTGTGATGCAGGGACCTTTTAAAATGAAGCAGGATGGATGTGGTATTGCTGTCAGAAATCCGGTGTATCTGAAAAATAAGAAAGGACACAGATCATTTTGGGGATTTACGATTGTGATCATTCGTGTGCCGGATATTTTTTCGGATACGATAAATGCGTTGATGGATTTTGGATACCAATATCGACTATCAAAAACAGTCTCTCCATGGGAAACAGACTATGAGGTGATTGATCATTCGAAGGGAAAAATCAGTGATCCGGTTTCTTATGTATTTGAAATGGGCGGAGTTCAATGGAAACTTGAGGTTATGCCAAAGACCGGTTGGTTAAGAGGAGAGGATCTGCCAGGTGTGGTTGGTGGCGGACTGCTGATTGTTTTTCTTTTGACAGGTTTTACAGGGGCTCTTCTGATCCTGGATGAACACCGGAAAAGGTTTAAATTGCTTGCTGTTACAGATGCATTGACCGGCATTTATAACCGACATGGATTTGATGAACAGGTAAGTCTGTATTTAACGCAACATCCTAGGGAAAATTGTGTTGATATTCAATTTGATGTGGATGATTTTAAGATGATAAATGATATGTATGGTCACGTTTCCGGGGACAAAGCATTACAGATCTTGGCGAAGCAGATGAAAGAAACATTACCGGAGAATGCGATACTTGGACGTAGTGGTGGAGATGAGTTTTGTGCCTTTCTCCCGAATAGTAATTGCAAAGAGGCAAAATCGTGTATTGAACAATTTGCAAAGATGAAAAGAACGTTTCTATATGAGGGAAAAGAAAGAAATTTTAGCATTTCACTGGGATATGCAGAATATCCGTTACATGCAGATAATTATACAAAACTTAAGAGTTGTGCCGATGCAGCTCTTTATGAAGTTAAGCTGAGGGGAAAACAAGGTTGTCTGGCATACCAGACAGATTTTCGCTTGGAAGTCCGTACACAGCTTGGATTTGCATTGAATGACATATCGGAAAATTTACCGGGAGCATTTATTATTTATAAGGCAGATAAAGAAGATGATGAAATCTTATATGCGAATCGTGAATTACTCCGCATATTAAAGTGTGACAGTCTGGATATGTTATTAAAGTATACAAACGGAAGTTTTCGTAATCTGATTCGTGAGCAGGAAAGAGAAGATATTGAACAAAGGATCTGGGAACAGATCGAAGATGGTCATAGTAATGATTATGTTTATTATCATATGAAAAAAGAGGATGGAAGCTTTATACATGTGCTTGACCATGGCAGGATTGTCGAAAATGGACGTTATGGAAAAGTATTTTATGTTTTGATCATGGATTTTGACTCAATGAACAGACATTTTAAAGATCCGTTTCTATAGAAAAACAAGGCAGCATGGCTAATGCTGCCTTGTTTTTTTGAAATCTCCAAATTGTATCGTATTACGAAGGATTAACCTGGTTGGTATCATTTTGTAGTTAATTGAAATCAGAGTTTGGTGGAGAGAGGTGTTGGTATTTTAGAAAATATTTGCCCTGTCAATAACCACATGGTCTGATATGCATATTTTAATAATAAGAAGATAATTTCTTCTGGTACTCTTCTCAAAATGCAAACGAGAATGATAGGGAAAATCAAGGGGAATGAGAGAAAGGAAGGCTTTTATGTTTAAAAATTGTGTGTTTAAAGTAAGTGTCAGCACTTGTGAATGGGCAAAAAAAGCCGGATTCAGAGCAATAAAGACTATGGCGCAGACTGCATTATCATTGATTGCTGTTGGCAGTACGATTGCAACAGTAGACTGGAAAGTGGCTTTTTCCTCTGCGATTGTTGCAGGTGTGATCAGTCTGCTTACTTCGATTGCCGGACTGCCGGAAGTAAAAAGCAGCGAAGAAAGCACCAAATGATGTAAGAAGGTACAAAAAAGGAGGCAGAAATAATGAAAAAAGAACATGATATCCGGATTGACAGAACTATGCTGCATCCATGGCTTGACTATCGGCTTGGAATCTTATTAAAGAAATGTGCAAAAAAGAGAATTTATCTGATCATTACGGAAGGATATCGAAGCAAAGCCTATCAGGACGCTCTTTATGCCAAAGGCAGGACAAAACCCGGTAAAGTTGTAACAAATGCCAAAGGCAGCACCTATTCCAGCCAGCATATGTGGGGGATCGCTTTTGATATTGCGATCAATGACAGCAGGCTTTTATATGATCATGCCATGTTAAAAAAAGTAGCCAAAATCGCAAAAAAGATTGGCCTTGGCTGGGGTGGTGACTGGAGATCCATTGTTGATACACCACATTTTTACCTGACAAAATGGGGAAGTACGACAGCAACATTAAAAACAATATACACTACACCGGATGTTTTTCGAAAGACATGGAAAAAGAAAGTAAAACGAAGCAAAGGACTTCTTCTTTGGAAGGCACAGTCTAAACTGACCGGATGTTATTTAAGAATTCCGAATGGTGCAACTGTTGATGTTTTATATGCAAAAGGATGGTATATGAAAGTACGGTATCGTGGAAAAGTAGGATATGTAAATCGAAAATTTGTAAAATAAGCAGAATGATTATGACAAATAACCGGTAACCGGTCTAGCGTTCTAAAGGTTGTTATTTTGAAAATAAGAATAGAGGGTGCTGTAAAAAACTTTTTTGTGGCACCTTTTCGGTATTTAACAATTTACGTTATCTTGCAATATAGTTTTTATAATGATAGTGCAATGAAAAATTGCGAAAATATAACAATTTTATTGGAGGACGAGTAGAGGAAATGCTCCTACAGATAGTGCTCTAATTCTTTTTTGATTCTGGAATACTGTGCAGCGGGAATTGGAAGTGTATCATTTGTTTGTAGCACAACTTCAAAGCGGCGAATAGAAAGAATATATTTTGTATTTACCAAATAACAGCGGTGCAGTGGATAAAATTCTTCCGGTAAGACTTCCAAAAGTTTATGAATGGGAATGTTGCAGGTAATGATTTTATCAAAGCACACAAGTTCTTAAAACTCTCCTGGAGCTGGTCTGCTCATATTTTTCCGAAGAACAGTTTACACTATCGGTGTGTTTCGAATACTTGTTAATCAAATAGAAATATGCTATGCTGAAATTAATTATAACTTGATTAATTTTAAGGGGGGTACAGAATATGAAATATAATCTGTCAGATCGAATATTGAGGGAACTTTCTTTTTTGGCACACAAATATTCTGTCACCAAAATTGTACTATTTGGTTCCCGCGCGCGGGGCACAAATACAGAACGAAGTGATATAGATATTGCGGTATATGGTGGAGAGTTTGATCGGTTTTATTGGGATGTTAAAGAAAAAATACATTCGCTTCTAATGTTTGATATTGTACAGGCAGATGTGGCGATTTCAGATGAATTGAAACAAGAAATAGAAAAGGATGGTGTTACAATTTATGAAAAAGCTTGATAACTTTACAAATTGTTTGTCGATATTAGAAAATGCAGATTTTAAACTTGCAGAAACGAATGATATATATCGAACAGGGATTATTGGACAATTTAATCTAACCTTTGAACTTGCTTGGAAAGCTTTACAGGCAATTATGAGAATGCACAGTGTAGAAGGAGCTTTTACCGGATCTCCTCGTGAAATTTTACAGCTTGGTTATCGAATTGGATTTATCAATGATTCTGAAGTATGGCTGCTTATGTTAAAAAAACGGAATACTTCTGTTCATATATATAATGAAGATGAAGTTGATGAAATGATTATGCTGATACGTGACAGTTTTATTCCGGCTTTTATTACTCTTAAGGATATGTTGGTAAAAAAGCTTGATGAGGCTGAAAGTGATTGGAGGTAAGATAGACGCAGGCCGTGTTTTATGGCTTGCGTTTATTTGGTTCATCCACGGAGACTTTTTAGAAAGTTTTGGGAAAACATTTTTATGACAATGGAAAATATAGGAAAATCGGAATTTGGTGAAAGGTAATGGCAATGAAAAAATTATGTTTTGAAACAGATCAGGAGGGCTTTTATGGTACATATTATGAAAATCCTGAAGGGGCGGACTGTGCTGTGATTGGTCTCTTTGGAGATGATCCGAATGATTATATGGCAAAATGCGGTGCTAAATGGCTGCACAAAAATGGCGTCAATGCCCTTTGTATGTCTCCGGGAAAGCATAACTACAGTCATGTCAACTGTCCGCTTGAGAGAATTGAGACAGCGGTTAAGTGGTTGATGACTCATGGAAACAGAAAGGTCGGTATTATGGGGATGAGTACGGCAGGAATGGAAGCGCTGGCTGCAGCATCCCTTTTCCCGGATATAACGCTGACATTTGGGCTGACTGCCAGTGATTTTGTATGGCAGGGATTTGAGCAGGGTAAAAAGGATGGATGCAAGGAGTGGCCTGTGCCCGGAACTTCTACACTTTCCTATCGTGGAAAACCACTTGCTTATATGCCATTTGTCTACGAACATCCAACGTATTGGAAAAAGATTGAGGCTGAAACAAAAGGATCAGGAGATTTTCTGCGCTCGACCTGTCTTTTTGCAGATTCTGAAAAGGAACGTGAGCATACAGAGGAAGAAATGATAAAAATTGAAAATATCAAGGGGAAGCTTATCCTGATTGGTGCAGACGATGACAGCCTGTGGGAGGCAGGTAAGTATGTCCGACGTATGGATCAGAGGTTGCAGAAATATCCGCATGAGTGTGAATATGAGGCTATAACGTATAAACATGGTACACATTTTATGTTACCGGAATCCATGTTGCGAATGGCACTGCCAATAGGCCTGAAATTTGTCATGCGCTTTATTTTCCGTTCGGCAAAGGATTATCCCGATGAGTGTGAAGCCGCAAGAAAAGACATAGACAAAAGACTTTCGGCAGCGCTGTATGAGTGGATTGCGGTATAATACCACATCGTAAGTTGAAAAATTCCAATCTTTTGGTGAGGTTGGATCATAAGGTAAATCGAAATTTGTAAAGGAGAATATTGATGAAATTATTTTTATGTTCGCACTTTTCAAGTGTAGGAA
>OGNO01000235.1_pt1 | contig 48605 bp, 36 predicted proteins | sample 1573491 | NCBI WGS metagenome assembly OGNO01 (sample SAMEA2581900, study PRJEB24529) | metagenome | biome: Human gut stool | place: China | collected 2011
AAGGAAAAATCCACTATGTGGGAGTGAATGACCGCAATAAGCATTTGTTTGAAGGCATGTGGCCGTTGCCGTACGGGGTTTCCTACAACTCTTACCTGATAGATGATGAGACGGTCGCTTTGGTCGATACGGTAGACATCTGCTACTTCGAGGTGTATCTGCGCAAGATAAAGAGCATTATCGGCGAGCGCCCCATCCAGTATCTCATCATCAACCATATGGAGCCGGACCATTCGGGCTCTATCCGCCTGATAAAGCAGCATTATCCCGACATCATCATCGTGGGCAACAAGCAGACCTTCGGCATGATAGAGGGCTTTTATGGCGTGACGGGCGAACAGTACATGGTGAAGGACGAGGATTTTCTGGCTTTGGGGCATCATAAGCTCCGTTTCTATATGACTCCGATGGTGCACTGGCCCGAGACGATGATGACTTTTGACGAAACGGAAGGAGTCCTTTTCGCCGGTGACGGCTTCGGCTGTTTCGGTACGTTGGACGGCGGGTTCCTGGATACGCGCATCAATCTGGACAGATACTGGGACGAGATGGTGCGCTACTATTCCAACATCGTGGGCAAGTACGGCTCTCCGGTGCAGAAGGCACTTGCCAAGCTGGGCGGTCTGCCCATTTCCACCATCTGCTCCACGCACGGGCCGGTGTGGACGGAAAACATAGCCAAGGTTATCGGCATCTACGACAAGTTGAGCCGCTACGCCGCTGACGAAGGTGTGGTCATTGCTTACGGTTCCATGTACGGCAACACGGAGCAGATGGCGGAAGCCATTGCGGCGGAACTTTCTGCACAGGGCATCAGGAACATCGTGATGCACAATGTGAGCAAGAGCAATCCTTCTTATATCATTGCCGACATATTCAAGTATCGCGGACTTATCATCGGCAGCCCCACCTACAGCAACCAGATTTATCCTGAGATAGAATCCTTGCTCTCCAAGATTCTGGTACGCGAAGTGAAGGGACGCTATCTGGGATACTTCGGCTCCTTCTGCTGGGCGGGTGCCGCCGTGAAGCGCATGGGCGAGTTTGCCGAAAAGAGCAAGTTCGAGATTGTGGGCGACCCGGTAGAGATGAAGCAGGCCATGAAGGACATTACTTACGAACAATGCGAAAACCTGGCACGTGCCATGGCAGAGCGTTTGAAGAAGGATAGGAAGTAGTTGAAAATTACCCCTAATTTATTAACCTAATAAAACAATCACAATGAGACTAATCATTCAACCGGATTATCAATCCGTATCAAAGTGGGCGGCACATTATGTGGCTGCCAAAATCAAGGCCGCTAATCCGACACCTGAAAAACCGTTTGTATTGGGATGCCCCACCGGTTCTTCTCCGTTGGGCATGTACAAGGAACTTATCGACCTGAACAAGAAAGGCATCGTGTCTTTTCAGAACGTAGTGACTTTCAATATGGACGAGTATGTAGGTTTGCCCAAGGAACATCCCGAAAGCTACTATTCCTTTATGTGGAACAACTTCTTCAGCCATATAGACATCAAGCCGGAGAACACCAATATCCTGAACGGCAACGCTGCCGACCTGGATGCCGAGTGTGCACGCTATGAAGAGAAAATCAAGTCCTACGGTGGCATCGACCTCTTCATGGGCGGTATCGGCCCCGACGGACATATCGCTTTCAACGAGCCGGGTTCTTCCCTTTCGTCACGCACCCGCCAGAAGACATTGACTACCGATACCATCATTGCCAACTCCCGTTTCTTTGACAACGACGTGAACAAGGTGCCCAAGACTGCCCTGACCGTCGGTGTGGGTACTGTGCTTAGCGCCCGCGAGGTAATGATTATCGTAAACGGACACAACAAGGCACGTGCCCTCTATCATGCAGTCGAGGGTCCCGTGATGCAGATGTGGACTATCAGCGCCTTGCAGATGCACGAAAAGGGTATCATCGTTTGTGACGATGCGGCCACCGAAGAATTGAAGGTGGGTACTTACCGCTACTTCAAGGATATTGAGGCAGAGCACCTGGATGCGGAAAGCTTGCTGAAATAAGCAAACTAATAAAAGTTTTGCAATTCCACCCTCACCACCCTCACCGCTTGTCTGCATCTGCTTGTTCATCGGTGTTTCAGGGGTGAGTGAGAGCAATTTAAAAGGGTGAGGGCAAATTTTGCCCTCACCCTTTTTGTTCTCCTGATTTTGGTTGACTGTTTTCAGGACAGGGCGTTATGTGATGAAAACGGGCTCTGCTCCGCTGTAAGGCTTTGGGTGCCAATGTTAAAGATACCAAATACTCACTGCAAAACCAGTGCATCGTTTTTGCAGTGCCGCTGCAACATAGATGCAGTGCCACTGCAACTGTTTTGCAGTGCTACTGCAACGCCTTTGCAGTGTTACTGCAAAAGATGTGCAGTAGGTTTGCAGTGAGGGCTTGTGATGAAAAAGCCATGGGCGTGCTTTCTTTTTTGCGGAATATGTGCTATCTTTGTCATACTTGTAATTTAAACAGTAGCAGCTATGGAATTGAGTGGCAGACGCTATCCGATAGGGATACAGAATTTTGAGCAACTGCGTACGCGGAATTGTGTGTATGTGGATAAGACGGAGCTGGTGTACAAATTGGTGAATACAGACCAAATTTATTTCTTCAGCCGCCCCCGTCGGTTTGGCAAAAGCTTGCTCGTGTCTACGCTGGAGGCCTATTTCCAGGGGAAAAAGGAACTTTTCGAAGGGCTGGCTATGGAACGTCTGGAGCAGGAATGGGAGGTTTGCCCGGTGCTGCACGTTGATTTCAGCTTGACGAAATATACTGAGCTGCGTGACTTGACGGGGCAATTGAATTTGTTTTTATCTCGTTGGGAAGAAATTTACGGAAAAAAGGAAGAGGAAGAGGGGGCGGCAGAGCGTCTGCAAGGCATCATCCTGCGTGCCTACGCCAAGACCGGAAAGCCGGTTGTAGTGCTGATTGACGAGTACGATGCTCCTCTGCTTGACAGTAATTCCGATGCCCTTTTGCAACAACAGCTTCGCAACGAGATGCGCAAGTTCTTCAGTCCTCTCAAGGGGCTGGGGCAATATCTCCGTTTTCTTTTTATCACGGGTATCAGCAAGTTCAGCCAGCTGAGCATCTTCAGCGAACTGAACAATTTGCAAAATATCAGTATGCGCGATGACTTCAGTGCCCTCTGCGGCATCACCGAGGAGGAACTGCTGACGCAGTTGAAACCCGATATTGAGCGGATGGCCGAGGCTAATGATGAGACTTACGAGGAGGCATGCTTGCATTTGAAGCGGCAATATGACGGTTATCATTTCAGTAAGGCTTGTGCGGATATTTACAACCCGTTCAGCCTGTTCAATGCTTTCAATTCCAAAGAATACAAGAACTATTGGTTCTCCACGGGCACGCCTACTTTCCTGATAGATATTCTGCGCCATGCAGACTTCGATGTGCGTGCGCTGGAAGGTGTTGAGGCTACCGATGAGCAGTTTGATGCGCCTACGGAACAGATAACGAGTCCCATCCCGGTGCTCTACCAGAGCGGTTATCTGACCATTAAGGGCTATGACCGTAATTTCCAAATCTATCGTTTGGCCTATCCCAACGGTGAGGTCCGTAAAGGGTTCATTGAATCCCTGCTTCCCTCTTACGTGCACTTGCCTGCCCAGAACAACACCTTCTACGTCGTCTCTTTCCTTCGCGACTTGATGAAGGGTGATGTGGAGAGCTGCCTGGAGCGTACCCGTTCCTTCTTTGCCTCCATTCCCAATGATTTGGAGAACAAGACCGAAAAGCATTATCAGACCATTTTCTATTTGCTGTTCCGGTTGATGGGGCAATATGTGGAGTCGGAAGTGAAGAGTTCCGTAGGCCGTGCGGATGTGGTGGTGCAGTTGCAGGATGTCGTTTATGTCTTCGAGTTCAAATACGACGGTACCCCGGAAGAGGCGTTGGCTCAGATTGACAGCAAGCAGTATGCCATCCCTTACCGGGCGGACGGCAGGCGTGTGGTCAAGATTGGTGTGAATTTTGACAGTGCCACGCGGACGATTGGCGGGTGGAAAATAGCTAAAGCGGATTAGAAGAAGAAATTGTTTTGATTTTATTTCCTTCTTTCTCAAGTCATTTTCTTTTTTCTTTATATTATTGTTTTAACTTTGGCGCTATTAAGCAGATGCCTTTTCGAGTGCATGGGCAGAAATGAATAAGATACAGAAGTGAAAAAGAAGATGAAACGTTGTAATAAGATTACTGTAATATGGACATGTGCCATTGTAGTAGTGGCACTGTTTTGGGGAGTGGCATTGTATAATAATGCCCGGAAGGGACAAACTGTGGTCAAAGAGGTCGCGTTGCAAACTCTGCAGAAGGTTGCGGAGCAGGTGGTGAATCGGGAGTTTGATAAGCTGAGGGTGTATCATGTCTCTTGGGATAATAATGGAACAAAACAGACCAAGAGACAAGTAATAACAGAAGAAGGCGAATTTGAAGTGACGATAGATTCGCTGAAAGAGGCACAAGGGTTATATTTGTTGGAAGTTGTAGGATATAAAGCCGATATTCTGAATTGCTATGGGAAATTTCCATTGGAAAAGATTAGGTCTGAATGGCAAGAGGAAATGGATGCGCGGTACCGTGGCACAGTGTGTGTGCTTTCTTTGAAGATTACCCCATTGGGGAAAGATGTTTTTCAAGAAACATTTGCTGGAAATGAAACAATTTGTACTTCACAAAACAATTTGGGTACCTACTATCTGGACAACATGTATACGATGAGTCTGACTGCATACATGCAACCCGTTTTTTTGTATTGCATTGATTGGAAAGATAATGTACTGCTGATACTATCCTGCTTTTTGTGTATTTTACTGTTCGGATTGTTTTTTTATGTAAGGATTCAACTACATAAAAAGGAAAAGGCAACCGATGTATCGGAGAAGAACATCTACCTAATCGGAGAATCCAGTTTCGATGCCATAAACCATACTCTAACCAATAAAGAAGAAGTGAAATTTTGCCCTCCCCAAGCCGCAAAACTATTGCTTGCTTTTATAGCTACATCCGATTATTTCCTGACGTACGATGAAATAGCTGTAGTTTGCTGTTGGACCTTATCTGATACGGGATTGAAAGAACGTCGCAGAAAAGCAATTAACTCATTGCGCAAACTATTTGAAACGGATAAATCTGTCAAAATACTCGCTGTATCAGAAAAGCAGGGGTATCAAATTGTTATCTCTAAGTAGCTGAAATGTTAACCAAATAGGTGTTAAGGGGCGTGAAATTTTTTTCACGCCCCTTTTTGGTATGTTTGTTTATTATTTAGTTGCTGTTTTCCAATTTTTCCTTTTACCTTTATTGGCATAACAAAAAACAAAAATGCTATGAAACGCAAAATGAAGTTATTGGGAATTTTGGTTGTTAGTGCCATCGCGATTTTAGGTTATGCTGAAACTACTCATTCAGAAAGCTTGGATAATTTATTGTTGGAGAATATGGAGGCATTGGCGGCCGGTGAGACAGGATCTGGTGGTGCGTGTGTCGGAAGAGGTTCAGTTGTTTGTCCGCTTACCAAGGAAGGAGTCGAACATGTGCACATTTATTATAGCATGCCTCATTAGCTTGTCCGCACTATCCCTTTCCTCTTGTACGCAGAAAAAAGTAGCAACTTCTGTTGCCTACATGGATTTTCCGCAAACAATCGAGCTGAAAGCGAGGGTGCAGCCATTGGACACCGCTTTGTTCCGTTATCCGTTCCGCGTTCGGGTGCAGGGTGATAAGGCTGTGGTAATGGATTTGCATGGCACGGACTACTTTTGCCATGTTTTCCACTATCCGGGTTTCCGCTATTTTGCTTCGTTCGGCAAGCGGGGCGAGGCTCCCGAAGAGATGCTTTCTGCTGAAAATATCCGATGGCATGGTCAATCTCTGTGGGGACTTGATGCTGGTAAGTCCGTATTGACCAAGTATGATTTTACTTCGTCGGGTTGCTCAATCGTTCCTCAGAAAGTGATAAATATGGATGCTGACATGCTTCGCGTTTTAGACTTTGTGATGGTTGACGACTTTACCTTCATTGTTCCGGACGGATCTGGCAGTAGCCGCTTTTGCTGGGTAAACTATCAAGGGAAATTATTGCGCAGAACCGGTCAAATACCGTCAGCCAACGCGGAGGCTTTACAGAATGCCCGTCCTGCATTGGCTCAGGCATGGCGTAGCTTCATCGACTATAATCCCCGAAATGGAGTGCTGGCAGCAGTTACCCAGTTGGGCGAAGTACTTGAAGTCTTTAATTTGAAAGATAGTACGCATGTGGTACGCATTGGTCCGCACGGTGAACCGGAGTTTAAGATTTCTCAGGGTTATGGTATTCCTACGGGTATCATGGGATTTAGCGATGTCCAAGTGGCAGACAGTGCCATTTATGCGGTTTTTCATGGGCGCTCTTTTAAGGAAATTGCGCAAAATGTACAGCAAGGTGTCTATTTGCCGGATGGAGGACGGTATATCTATGTTTTTAGTCTGACCGGCGAACCTCTCTGCAGGTATGTGTTAGATCATTATGTTTATGGCATATCGGTAGATGAACAAAAAGGAATAATCTTGGCAACGGATGTGAATAAAGATGATCCGATAATAGAGTATAGTATGAAATAAAGTAAACTATAATATGGATGGAGAGGAACGGACGGTTCACGTTTGGTTGGTGCATCTCGTACCGTCCGTTCCATAACCCACCAAGAAAGGAGGTCGAGGCAAAGATAGTAATTTGAATTGAAAACAGAGTGTGTTTTCTGCCATTTCGATAGGTATGGCAAGAAAAGAGTTCTCCAAGATTTTTATATCTTGATTCTGGTACGCAAGCATTATGCTTGTGGTAAATGATAAAAAAAGAATAATCTTATACTAATAAAACTGAAGAGTAGTATGAAGAAAATGATTAAGATAGCTTTTGTTGCAGCATTTGCAGCGATTGCAGGATATGGAGTTTATGCAAATCAGAAAACAGATGTTATGTCTGATTTGGCATTGGCTAATATAGAAGCATTAGCAGATGGTGGTGAAGGTTCTGGTGATTGTTATGGTTGTGCTATATATGCAATTGGTATCTGTAAAGATTGGGGATGGGGTGGATGTAAAGGACAATCGCTTATACACTATGTTTAATTAATAAATATAAATCAAGAAATAGTATGAAAAAAATATTAATATTGTTTGTTGTTCTGTTTTCTTTAATCAGTGTAGAAAGATTGCATACTGTAGAAGATACTGAGCAGATATGTGAGTTGCTGTTAAAGAATGTAGATGCTATGGCGTCTGGTGCAGAGATTATAATAGGTCCATTTTGTATTCAAACAGATCGTACATGTTTTGTAGATTATGATGGCTTTTTTGTAAGAGGGTATCGTCAGTATTTCTAGTAATTCATTTTATTGGATAAATACAGAAAATAATTCAGGAGAACTCTTCTTTGTTATTCTAAATAAAAGACAACAAAGAAGAGAATTCTCTTGATTATATGTTAATATACTAATATTTTTTTATTCTTTATTATGAAATATTTATTGGTTCTAATTTTAGTAGTTTCATTTTCATCATGTACAAATTATGATGAAAAAATGAGAAAATTTGATGCTTCATTTACAAAGATGCGTAAAATTACTTCTGCGAATGTCTTAAATCATGAATTAATTTTAGGGAGACCATATATTATTCATTATGCTGATTCATCGGTTGTTATCTATGATGATATAAATGATAGTATATTTACATTAATAGATTTAAGAGATAATAATTCTGTATATCATTTTGGAAAAAGAGGGGAAGGTAATAATGAATTCCTTCAGGTTTTTTCTTTGTGCTCTTTGTATGGAGATTCGTTAATTGGGGTATATGATGTTTATAAGCGGAACCTAGTGGAAATGAATCTACGGCAAATTAAACAAGGAAACATTCAATTTCCAGTGTTGATGCAGGATAGTCTGATGAGCTTAAATATATGCCCAACTCAATATGATACATATTTAGGATTAGGGTTTTATGAAAATAATATGTTTAGTCTTACTGGTAAGCATATTGGAAGTAGGTATTACTACGAGTATCCTTATCGTGATAAACAAGAAAAAGAAGTTAAAAATCGTTTAAGAGGAATGGCTTATCAAGGAACGTTATCTTCTAATAAATCATTGAATCGATTTGTCTTTGCTATAGGGTCAGCACCTATATTTTCATTGTATTCTGTAAATAAAGATAATATAGATAAATCATTTGAATTTGTAGGAGGATACCCTGAATATAAAACAGAAGATACAGGTACAACTAGGTCGGCCCCAATGAGTGTAGCTAATAAAATGGCTTTTATTAAAGCTTATGCTACAGAGAAGTATGTTTATCTACTGTATTCAGGAAATAGTTATAAGGAAGTTGGTGTAAAGGCTTTTAATGGAAAAATTATTTATCAGCTAGCTTGGGATGCCACTCCTATATGTAAGTTTGTCTTAGATTTTCCAATTATGAATTTTTGTGTATCAGATTCAGATGATACAATATATGCTTTAATGGATAAAGAGGAAGTAGAATTGGTTAAATATTCGTTGAATTTGTAGTTATGAATCGTATTTTATATATTTCTCTGTCAGTTATACTATTTATTTCTTGTGGAAATAAGGATCGAGAAATACTCGTAAAGTTAATGCAAGAGTGGAAAGGACGTGAAATATTGTATCCTAATGATATGCATTTTTTTATGCAAGGTCGAGATACTTTGAATGCAGATTCCATATGTATGTATAAGATAATAACCTATATAGATTCGATAGGTTGTATGAGTTGTAAATTGGGTTTATCACAATGGCAAGATTTTGCAGTAAATGTTGATTCTATATTCCCGAATACTGTGCATTTTCAGTTTGTTTTTCAGCCATATAAGCTTAATGAAATACGGCTTTTGTTAAAGAGAGAACGGTTTAATCATTCGGTATATATAGATAAAAATAATAAGTTTAATAAATTGAATAAATTTCCTTCTAATATGAATTTTCAAACTTTTTTGTTAGATAGAAATAATAGGGTTATTGCTATTGGTAATCCAATTTATAATCCTAAAGTGAAAGAACTCTATCTGAAGATTATTAAAGGTGAGAAGATAGAACGAAGAGATGAAAGTAAAGTGATAAAAACAGAAGTGGATGCCAGCAATATATCTGTTTCGCTGGGTCGTTTTGATTGGCAGGAGGAACAAAAAGCAACTTTTATATTGAAGAATGTGGGTGACAAACCATTGGTTATACAAGATGTTGCCACTTCTTGTGGTTGTACTACCGTAGCTTATTCAAAGGAACCGGCATTACCGGGTAAGGAAATAGCTTTGGAAGTGGTTTATAAAGCCGAACATCCGGAGCACTTCGACAAGACGATAACGGTATATTGCAATACAGAAAATTCTCCGTTGGTTTTGAAGATTAGTGGGGATGCAAAATAACTGATTGATGGGATGAAGGAGCGGCTGCAATTGAAAAAATGGTTGAATGGAATAACAAACGTATTATTCTGTCTGTGCCTGCTTGTTGTGATACTGATAGTATTGCAGGTGTTTGTGGTGACCTCCTTCAAGATACCGTCGGACTCGATGGAACCGTCGTTGCTGGCGGGTGATTGTATTCTGGTGGATAAATGTTCGGGTGGAGCACGCCTATTCAATGTGCTTGATGCCGTGGAGAAAAAGGAGGTGAGGATGCACCGTATGTCCGGATGGAGAAATTTTCAGCGGAATGATGTACTAGTGTTCAATTTTCCTTATCCGGGCAGGTGGGACAGCATTGCGCTGGACGTGATGTTGTATTACGTGAAGCGCTGTATCGCCGTGCCGGGTGATACGTTGGAGATAAGGAATACACATTATCGTGTGTCCGGATTTGATGGTATCGCAGGAAATGTGCAGGCGCAGGAGGAATTAGGTAAATTGATATCTTCGGGCATGACGGAGGAACGGGGCCTTGTTCTTAAGAGCTTTCCCGATGGTGGCTGTAATGGGTGGACTATCAGCGAGTTTGGGCCTCTTTATATACCGGCCAAAGGCAGCGTGGTAGGAATGAATCCGGAAACACGGTTGCTGTATCGGAACGTGATAGAGTGGGAACAGAAAAAGAAACTGACATTGCATGGAGATTCGGTTCTGCTGGGGGACAGTGTGATACACAATTACCGCTTCTGTGAGAACTATTATTTTGTTTCGGGTGACAAGATGGTGAATTCAAAAGATTCCCGCTACTGGGGATTACTGCCGGAACCATTTATAGTGGGAAGGGCATGGCTGGTATGGAAGTCCGTCAGCCCGAATACTGGAAAAATGAGATGGAAACGTATCTTTAAAAGAATAGACTAAGATGAAAGTTCTGTTTAAATTGCTCTGGATATTATTGATTGCCGGGATATTGGAGGCTTGCAATGCTTCCGGCAGATTGGAGTACGCACTGGAGTGTGCTGCAACCAACAAAGGCGAACTGGAAAAGGTACTGGAACATTATAAAGATGAGCCTGAAAAATATAAAGCCGCTTGTTTCTTGATAGAAAATATGCCTTATCACTATGCCCTTGAAGGTGAAGAACTGGATTCTTTGAAAACAGTGCTGGCTTCGGCAGATGCTTATGGGGTGATGCTGAAGGATACTGCCGTACCGGATTGGGATTATTATACCCCTTCCGGATTGCAGAGAAAACCGGATGTACTGAATATAAGGGCTGAATTCTTGATAAATAACATTGATTTGGCTTTTGATGGTTGGAAAAAGCGTCCGTGGAATGCTTCCCTTTCTTTTGCAGATTTCTGTGAATGGCTGCTTCCCTATCGTATCGGAAATGAGACTCCGGACAACTGGCGGCAGATATACCATGACCGTTATTCCTTTTTGCTGGACGAGGTTTATACGGGTATCGATGTAGTGGAGGCGATTAGCGTAGTTTGGGAGTATTTGCAGAAGGAAGACCCTTACCGGTTTACGTGGGTCTTTAACTATCCGCATTTGGGAGGAGAGTACCTGCTGCATAATCGTATCGGCAAGTGTCAGGATGCTTGTGATTTTATGATTTATGTGATGCGGGCCATCGGCGTCCCGGTAGCCTATGATTTCTATACTTTCAATGCGGAAACACGAAAAGGGCATGTGTGGAATGTGGTGAGGGATGTAACGGGTGTCTGCCTTCCTTTTACTTTCCCTTCCCGGAAGCCGGAACGGGGAAGTTTCTATATTGACAGTCGGCGCCCGAGCGTGGTTTACCGCCGGTGTTTTGGCAGACAATGGGACATGGATGGCGATTTTATGCGGAACCGGTCCGTACCGGCTGCTTTTAAGGATGTGTTTGCAAGAAAAGTGTCGGATAATTATTTTGATTCGAATCTGGAACTGCCGGTAGAAGGGATGGACGGGAATTATGTTTATGTGGGGTTGTTCAGTGCTTATGGGTGGCGGGGAATAGATTTTACTAAGGTAGAAAGTGGAAAAGCGCTTTTCAGGAATTTGGCTTCGAGGCAGGTTTATATATTGTTGGCATTCGCAAACGGGCAGTATCGCCCTATTGGAAATCCTTTTTATTTTGATGGCAAGGATATACATCCTTATGTTGCAGATACCTCCAAGTGCTATTCTGCTGAATTGTATCGGAAATACCCTCTTTCGGAACGTATCAGGAATTATATGGGAGGGATAAAAGACGGGCATTTTGAGGCGGCTTGTGATAAGGATTTTAAAAATGCGGAGTTGTTGTGTACTGTGAAAGATACGCCCGGTATCAATTATAATCACGTTATTCTTGAGAAACCGGTAAGGGGTCGCTATGCCCGTTTTTGTTCTTCGGCAGAGGGATATGCGGAAGTTGCCGAAATGCATTTTTATAAAGGAGAGGAAGAAATTGTCCCTATAGACAGTTGGGGAGATGCTCCGGCTACAGTGGGTACTTTTGCCCATCAGGTCTATGATAATGAGCCGTTGTCGTATTTCATTTCATCAAAACCCGGTGCAAGTGTAACGGTGGATTTTGGAAAGGTTGTTACTATAGACAATTTTATGTATATGCCCCGTAACGATGATAACTTTGTCAGGATAGGGGATTGTTATGAACTCTTCTATTGGGGAGAGGGCTGTTGGAACTCATTGGGGAAGAAAATGGCAGAAAAACCTTTTCTGCCATATGACGGGATACCATCGGGAGCTTTGCTCTATTTGCATGACAGTACCCGTGGAGAAGAAGAACTGATATTTCATATGGAAGATGGTAAGCAGGTATTTGTATCGGATTGTAAGGATTGATTGGACTGCCTTTCAGATTGGAATAGAAAAAATGGAATAGTGATATGAAGCATTGGTGTGTATGGGTATGGTTTACAGCAGGTCTGTTTATGGCTTGTTCTTCGGAAAATCAGTGGCTGGACACAGCTTTGAATCTTGCCGGTGATAACCGTGCGGAGTTGCAAAAGGTACTGGACCGTTACAAGGAAGAGGACGGTGACAAATATCGTGCTGCTTGTTTTCTGATAGAGAATATGCCTTTTCATGGTGCTTACGAGGGAAAGGCCTTGGAGAATTACAGGAAGTATTTCAGTGAATACGTTTCATTTCCTTATTCCAGGCATGTGCAAGAGTTGATTGATTCCTTGAAAAGAGCAGATGGAGAATTTTCTATAAATCAATTGACTTATAAGAGGGACATTATGACGGTGGATTCCGCTTTTTTGGTCAATCATATAGAATGGGCATTCAAAGTCTGGCGGGAGCAACCTTGGGGAAAGCATGTTGATTTTGATACTTTCTGCGAATATATATTGCCTTATAGAATAGGGGATGAGCCGCTTTCTCTCTGGCGCAAAGAAATTTATGAGTGCTATAGCCCGATTTTGGATGAATTCAGGAAGACAGATGAGGCTGATAATCCTAAGGTTGCCGCCCAGTTGTTGATGGATACGTTGCGGAAAGCGAACTACCGGAATACGGCTCTTTTTCCGGTGGGGCCTCATTTGGGACCGGATGTACTGAAATGGCATACGGGCAGTTGCCGAGAGTTTACGGATGCCATGATATATGTGTTGCGGGCATTGGGCATTCCGTGCGGAGTAGATAGGGTGATGGTATTAGGAGACAACAATGCCTCTCATTTCTGGAATTTTGTTTTGGATAAGGAAGGAAAGACATACATTGCAAATCTTCCTTATGAAGAAGTATGGAGCAAAGCGGAAGAATATAGCATTTCGAGGGGAAAAATGTACCGGGCAACCTATAGTATTGATAAGGAGGCGGTACGGAAACTGGGGAAATATTCCGATGTTTACCCGGCATTCCGACGTCCGTTCTTCCGCGATGTCACTGCACTTTATACCGGTAGCAGGAATTGGACTGTAGCTCTTCCGGATTCTTTGCTTTCCGGACAGTTTCGTGAGGGGGATATGGTGTATTTGTGCCTTGCCAACAGACTACAATGGCAACCTATAGGATATACTTTCTTTAAAAAGCGGGAGGCTCGTTTTGAGGATGTGGGAGGCGGGGCGGTCTTTACGCTGGCTGCCTGGAACGGAAAGGAATACGCTGCAGTATCTTCTCCTTTTCTTCTGGAGCGTGAAACCGGAAAGATACGGTTCATTGTTCCGGAAGCTGAAAAGCAGGAATTGGTCTTGTATAGGAAGTGCCATCTTACTTTGAGTGTTCTTTTCAATGACCGGATGATTGGGGGAGTAGTGGAAGGAAGCGACCGGGCAGACTTTGGGCGGAAGGATACTCTACTTTTGATAAAGGAGGCTCCGTATCGGCTATATACTGTGGTCCGGTTGAAGTCTGATAAACCGTATCGGTATATGCGCTATAAGGGTGCTGACGGATGTTTCTGTAATATCTCGGAACTGGCTTTTTATGAGAATACGGAAGATACCATACCTCTATATGGGGAAATCATAGGTACTCCGGGAAGTTTTGAAGACAATACACATGAATATTTGAACGCATTTGACGGTAATCCGGATACTTCATTTGATTATATACATCCGGATGGAGGATGGACCGGGATGGACTTTGGAAGTCCCCATCGTGTGGAGAAGGTGGTGTATACTCCTCGTAATGAGGTGAATTTTATTTATAAAGGTAATTTGTATGAATTGTTTTATTGGGGTGGAGGAAAATGGAATTCTGTCGGGCGGCAAATGGCTGTGTCAGATTCTATTGTCTATTCAGGGTTTCAAGGTGCTTTATTTTATCTGAAGAATCACACAGCCGGTAAAGATGAACGGATTTTTGAATATAAAGACGGGAAACAAATCTTTTGGTGAATTATAGAATACTATTGAATATTTGATAGATAGAATGAATAATGTACGTAATCTATTGACTGGAAGTTTGGTCTACATTGCTTGTATAGTTTTATTGTCTTTGGCATGTAACGTTTCTTCCGGACTTCCTGTAGCTGATGTTATAGGGCAATGGCTCTATTTCGATAAAAGTGCATTGGTAGTTGCAGGATGTCTGTTGATGGCTGGATTGATGATGGAAAAAAGGTATTTTCTTTTTATACCGGTTTCGTGGGTATTGGTAATGCTGGGGGGCATTGAGGCTGTTTGGGGATTGAGGCAGCTTTATGGTTATGCTGTGTCCAACCATTCCTTGTATGTATTGACAGGTTCTTTCTTCAATCCGGGGCCTTATTCCGGCTATTTGGCCATGATACTTCCGGTCTGTCTGTATCAATGGCTGACCAAGAGGGGGGAGATTCTCTGCTCTGACCGGAATGATGGAAGAAGATGGAAAAAGGTGATGGATAAGGCTGGAACTATGGTTGCCGGTGGTGTGATGCTGCTTATCCTTTGTGTGCTTCCGGCAGGAATGAGCCGTTCGGCATGGTTGGCGGCAGGAGTTTCCTGTCTGTGTGTATATGCTTGGCATATGGATTGGACGGATAAGTTCAGATTATTATGGCAGCAGCAAAGGCAGCGTGTGGTGATGGTAGTGGTCGGTGGATTCTGTGTCTTGCTATTGGCGGGCTATTTACTGTTTGTCTTGAAACCCGATTCTGCACGTGGCCGTCTTTTCATGTGGAAGATAACTTGTCGTGCCATTGCAGAAAAGCCGTTGACCGGATATGGGATTCATAATTTCGCAGCAGCCTATGGAAATGCGCAGGAAACTTATTTTGCAGCAGGTGATTATGAACCGTGGGAGGAACGTGTGGCGGGAAGTCCGGAATATGCATTCAATGAATATCTGCAGGCTGCGGTCGAACTGGGCATTCCTTTGGCTGTATGTCTATTGGTTGTGGTCGTGCTGTGTTTGTATAGGGGAGTCCGTAAAGGACGTTATGGTATCTGTGGGGCTATTCTTTCTTTGATGATATTCTCTTTTTCCTCCTATCCGCTACAACTTCCGGTATTTATCGTTACATTTGGAGGATTGCTTGTGGCGTGCTTGTCCGGTGCCGACCGTTGGCAATGGTTGGGGCTGGCTGTATCAGTAGGCATCATTGGCGGTTTTCGCCTGAAGAATGACTTGCAAGTGGAGCAGGCCTGTCGGGAGTGGATGAATGCGCGGGTGCTGTATAATGCAGGTGCGTATCAATCGGCAGAGAAAGAGTACGGGCGCCTTTATCCTCTGTTGAGGGACCGGGCATCTTTCTTGTTCGAATATGGTCATGGATTGCACAAGCAGCAGCAGTTCAGTAAATCCAACCGTATTTTGAAAGAAGCTTTACTGCGTAGTTGTGACCCCATGATACTGAATGTGATAGGCAAGAACTATCAGCAGATGGGTGATTGCTTGTCAGCGGAAGACTGGTTTATCCGTTCCACCCATCGGTTGCCGGGGCGTATTTATCCCTATTATCTGCTTGCGAAGCTTTATGCGGAACCAAGCTTCAGGCAACCGGACAAGTTTGAAAAAATGAAGTGGATGGTATTGACGAAAGAGCCGAAAGTGCATTCTACGGCAATACGACAGATGAGGGAGGAAATAAAAAAGATTCAGCTTATTTTTGTCCATATTAAAAAAGATGAATAAAAAACGTAAAGCGTTAATAATGAGTGAACTAATTACTAAAGTGCTATGAAAAAAGTGTCCACATGCAAATATCGGTTCGTTTTTTTGAAACGATTAATTTTATCAATTTATAATTGAGTATGAATATGAAGACACAGAACTATCGATACCTGCTATGCATGGCCGTTGCCCTGCTTGCCGCCTGCTCCGATGCCGGAAAGGGAAAAGAGTCCGAGGAAGGGGTGGCAACCGTCCTGCCAAGTGAAAGCAATGAAGTGACCGTGAAAGTCCTGAAGCGGGCGACCTTTGAGCATGAACTGGTGAGCAACGGAAAAGTAACCGCCGGTGCCATGGCGGATTTGCGTTTTGAGACCACCGGTGTAGTGGCACACATCTACGTGAAGAACGGTGACCCGGTGCGCAAAGGGCAGAAACTTGCCGAACTGGATAAGTTCCGCCTGAAGAACAAGACCGCGCAGGCCAAGGATGCCTTGGAAAAAGCGGAACTTGAGCTGCAGGACGTATTGATAGGGCAAGGCTATCCGGTGGGGGATGCCTCCAAAGTACCTGCTGACATCATGAAGCTGGCCCGCGTGAGGAGCGGTTACGACCAGAGCCTCGTCCAGTATGAGCTTGCCGCGTATGAAGAGGAACACGCCACGCTGGTTGCGCCTTTTGACGGGGTAGTGGCGAACCTGTTCTCCAAACCGTTCAACGAGGCAAGTACCTCGGAAGCCTTCTGCTCCATTATCGGCACTCAAGGTATGGAGGTGGACTTCACGGTGCTGGAAAGCGAACTGCCGTTGATAAAGAGTGGCGACAAGGTGATTGTTACCCCTTATTCGGATACCGGCTTTAGGCAGGAGGGGCGCATCACCCAAATCAATCCTCTGGTGGATGACAAGGGGATGGTTAAGGTGAAGGCTGCCGTCAATGGCAAGGGACGGCTGTTCAGTGGGATGAACGTGAGGGTGAACGTGCACCGCTCTCTGGGCGGACAGCTTGTAATCCCGAAGAGTGCCGTGGTGTTGCGTTCGGGCAAGCAGGTGGTGTTTACCCTGAAAGACGGAAAGGCGCAGTGGAACTATGTGCAGACCGGTCTGGAGAATGCGGAAAGCTATAGTATGGCCGACGATGCCCTGAAAGAAGGCGATACGGTCATTGTGACGGGAAATGTGAATCTGGCACATGAAGCATCGGTGAAGGTGGTTGATAGATAATGAGTGATAAGTGGTAATTCAAAATTCATAGTTCAATTGATAAAGTTTTTGATACAGCGGCCTATTGCCGTACTGATGGCATTTACAGCATGCTTCATTGTCGGGCTGGTGACTTACTTCACCTTGCCGGTATCCCTGCTGCCCGATATAGCCATTCCGGAAATTACCGTGCAGGTGTCGGCGCAGAATACCTCGGCGCGTGAATTAGAGAATACGGTGGTGAAACCTCTGCGGCAGCAGCTCATCCAGGTGGCGAAACTGAAGGACATGGACAGCGAGACGCGCGATGGTGCAGGCATCATCCGCCTGGGCTTCGACTTCGGTACGAATACCGACCTTGCCTTCATAGAAGTGAACGAGAAGATTGACGCCGCCATGAACTATCTGCCCAAGGATGCCGAACGCCCGAAGGTGATAAAGGCAAGTGCGACGGACATTCCTGTCTTCTACCTCAATCTGACCCTAAAAAGCGACAGTGCATACGGCAAGGTGGACGAACGCGCGTTTCTTGATTTGTGCGAGTTTGCCGAAAATGTCATAAAGCGTCGCATCGAGCAGTTGGCGGAAGTGGCAATGGTGGATGTCACGGGTTTGGTCGAACGCCAGTTACAGATTGTGCCCGACCCGGATAAGCTTGCTGTGTTGGGGCTCTCCATTGAAGACATAGAAAACGTGCTGGCGCAAAACAACGTGGAGCCGGGCAGCATGACCGTGCGCGACGGCTACTACGAATACAACATTAAGTTCTCCACCCTGCTGCGGACAGAGGAGGACGTGAAGGGCATCCTGCTGCGAAAGGAAGGACGTATCATCCGCTTGGGAGACTTCTGCCGGGTAGAGATTGTTCCTGCCAAGGAGAAAGGTGTCTCCATGAGCAATGGCAAGCGTGCCGTTACCCTTGCCGTCATCAAGCAGGCGGACGAGAATATGGAAGACATGAAGCTTGCCATCAACAGCACGATGGACTACTTCAAGAAAGTATATCCCGACATTGATTTTAGCATCAGCCGTAACCAGACGGAGTTGCTGGACTATACCATCTCCAATCTTCAGCAAAATTTGTCGTTGGGTTTCCTGTTCATCTGCATTGTGGCGGTACTCTTCTTGGGTGACATCAAATCACCGTTCATCATCGGGTTGAGTATGGTGGTATCTATTGTCATCTGCTTCCTGTTCTTCTACTTGTTCAAGATGTCACTCAATATCATTTCTTTGTCGGGATTAATCCTGGCGTTGGGTATGATGATTGACAGCAGCATCATTGTGACGGAGAACATTTCGCAGTATCGCGAACGGGGCTATTCGTTGCGGCGGGCTTGCGTGACGGGAACGAGTGAGGTGATTACGCCCATGCTGAGTTCGTCGCTGACCACTATTGCCGTATTTGTGCCGCTGATATTTATGAGCGGCATTGCAGGGGCGTTGTTCTATGACCAGGCATTCTCTGTTACGGTGGGGCTGCTGGTTTCCTACTTCACGGGTATCATGCTGCTGCCGGTCCTCTATATGCTGGTCTACCGGACAGGGTTGCGCGGCAGGTCGTGGTTCTCCCGCATCCGCATCAACAATCCGTTGAAGGAACATACGCTGGACCGTTTTTATGATGCGGGCATCGACTGGGTATTTTCCCACAAGACGGTAAGTATCATATTCTGTGTGGTTTCTATTCCTCTTTGTGTCTTTCTGTTCTATTCCGTCGGCAAGGAGCGTATGCCGCAGATAGACCAGAATGAACTGATAGTCCACGTGGAATGGAACGAAAACATACATGTGGACGAGAACCGGCATCGTGTGAATGTGCTGTTCGGCCAGTTGCTGGACAAGACAGTGGAACAGACGGCTGCCATAGGCCAGCAGGACTATCTGCTGAACCGTGAGCAGGCTCTCTCTTCTTCGGAGGCAGAATTGTATTTCAAGACTTCCTCGCCTGACGGGATTGCTCCCTTGCAGAAGCAGGCGGGCGAGTGGCTGACACGGGAATATCCGTTGGCGACAGTCTCCTTTTCTCCACCCGAAACCGTGTTCGAGAAGCTTTTCGTGACCGGGGAGGCCGATGTGGTGGCGGAACTTTATGCCCGCAATAAGGAGAAGGCGCCGGCGGCGGAAGAATTGCGCGGACTGGAACAACAGTTTGCGGAGCTTACGGGGACAGCGCCCGTAGGTATCGCTTTCGAGAACCAGCTTGACATAAGCATCCTGCAGGAAAAGCTGTTGCTCTATGACGTTTCGTATGACGAGCTTTACCGTACGCTGCGGACGGCATTCAAGGAGAACAGCGTAGCTATGCTCCATTCCTACCAGCAATACCTGCCTATCAGCATTGTGGGCGAGGAGCGGACAGTGAACGAGGTGCTGCTGCAGACATTGATACAGACCCGTCCGGACAGTAAGGGCGAAGTGGAGCATATTCCGCTTCGGGAGCTGGTAAAGGTGCGTCCGGCCGAGGATTTGAAAACGATTACGGCAGGACGCAACGGTGAATATATACCGTTCCGTTTCTATGAAGTGGACGATGCTCCGGAGTTGATGGAAAAGGTGAAGCGGGAGGCAGATGCCACGGGTGACTGGGATACGGCCTTCTCCGGCAGTTTCTTCTCCAACCGCCAGATGCTGGACGAGTTGGTGGTGATTCTTTTCATCTCTATCCTGCTGATGTATTTCATTCTTGCCGCCCAGTTCGAAAGCTTCGTGCAGCCGCTCATCGTGCTGCTGGAAATTCCGATAGATGTGGCGTTTGCCCTGCTTCTGTTGTGGATATGCGGGCATACCCTGAACCTGATGTCTGCCATCGGACTGATTGTGACGTGCGGTATCATCATCAACGACTCCATCTTGAAGCTGGATGCCATTAATGAATTACGGAGGGCTGGTATGCCGTTGCTCGAGGCCATCCACGAGGCGGGGCGCAGAAGGCTCCGGCCCATCATCATGACATCGCTCACCACCATTTTCGCTATGGTTCCGCTGCTGTTCTCGTTCGACATGGGCTCGGAGCTGCAGAAGCCGCTTTCCATAGCAATGATTGGGGCGATGTTCGTGGGGACACTGGTCAGTCTGTTCATCATCCCGTTGATATATTGGTTTATTTATAGAAAAGAAAGAGCATGAAGAAATTAAGTCTTATACTTTTGTTCAGTCTGGGAGCCCTTTCCGCTTTTGCCCAGCAGCGGATAACGCTCGATTTGCAGCAGACCATTGCCCTGGCGAATGACAGTTCGCTGGAAGCCTTCCGCACCAAGAACATGTATCTGGCCGGTTATTGGGAATACCGCACCTATAAGGCAAACCGCCTTCCCAGCCTGACGCTGAACATGACTCCGGCACAGTACAACCGCGATATCACCAAGCGTTACGACTCCGAACAGGACCTTGACATCTATCGCAGCCAGCAATCCTTCTATGCATACGGCAATCTTGCCGTCAGACAGAATTTCGACTTGACGGGCGGTACGTTCTATCTGGATACGGAGCTGGGCTATATGCGGAGCTTCGGTGGAAACAAGTATACCCAGTTCACCAGTGTTCCGGTTCGTTTGGGCTACTCGCAGAGTCTGGTCGGTTACAATCCTTTCCGTTGGGAACGCAGGATTGAGCCGCTGAAGTACGAAAAGGTGAAGAAGGAGTATATTTACAATGCAGAGCGAGTATCCGAGCAGGCCACTACCTATTTCTTTGCGCTTGCCATGGCACAGGCGGAATATGACTTGGCCAAGGACAATGCCGTCTCCACCGATACCCTCTACCGCATCGGTATGCAGCGCCTGAAGATAGCCGCCATCAGCCGTGCCGACCTGCTGACGCTGAAACTCGACGTGGTGAACGCCCGCAATACTTTGCAGAATGCCGCCAGTGCCTTGAAGCGCGCCATGTTTTCGTTGGCATCTTTCCTGAATATGGAGAAGAACACGGATATCAGGGTGTCGCTTCCGGGACGTCCGAGGGCGCTGACCATACCGGTTGATGAGGCTTTGCTGGCCGCTCAAGCCAACAATCCGGAATTTCTGGGGCTTCGTCAGGAAGTGCTGGAAGCCGAGCAGACAGTAGACAAGACGAAGAAGGAATCGCGCTTCAACGCCAGCATCAACGCCAGCGTCGGCTTCAACCAGGTGGCGGAGAAATTCGGTGAAGCATACAGGCATCCCATGCAGCAGGAGATGGTGTCGGTCAGTGTCTCCATTCCACTGGTGGACTGGGGCGTGAGGAAAGGCAAATACAACATGGCGAGGAACAATCTGAACGTGGTGAAGACTTCTGCCAGGCAAAGTGAAATCAGCATTGAGGAGGAGGTTATCATGACCGTCAGCGACTTCAACGTCCAGCAAGCCCTCGTCGCCAGTGCCGAAGAGGCCCTCGACCTTGCCATCCTGGCGTATAACGAAACCCGCCAGCGCTTCATTATCGGCAAGGCAGACATCAACAGCCTGACCCTCTCGCTGAACCGCCAGCAGGAAGCGCAACGCAATTACATCTCCGCCTTGCAGGACTACTGGCTGAATTATTACAAGATACGGAAACTGACGTTGCACGACTTTGCCAGCGGATTTTCGCTGTCGGAAAAATTTGATTATAATAACTGATGAAACGAGTTTCTTCCTTCACCGTCATAGTGGCGTTTGTCTGCCTTGCTTTGGTAGGGGTGGCGTTGATACCGCTGCTCCCCGTCAAGCTGAATCCGTCACGCAGCCTGCCCGGCTTCACGGTGGGTTTCAGCATGCCTGGCACTTCGTCGCGGGTGGTGGAGATGGAAGTGACCAGCAAGCTGGAATCCATGCTGGCGCGTATCCGCGGAGTGAAGCGGCTGAACTCCACTTCGGGCAACGGCTACGGCAACATTACTGTGGAGCTGGACAAGCATGCCGATGTCGAGGCAGTCCGCTTCGAAGCTTCCACCATCATCCGGCAGACGTGGCCCCAATTGCCCGAAGGTGTCAGCTATCCCACCATTCACATGAAAGTGCCCGACGAGAACGCCTCACGCCCTTTCATGTCCTTCACACTGAATGCCCCTTCCACTCCGATATTGATTCAGCAGTATGCCGAGGAGCATATCAAGCCGCGGCTGGCAAATATTCCGGGTATCTATAAGGTGGAACTCAGCGGTGCCACGCCCATGGAGTGGAGACTGGAATATGACAGTGAACAGTTGCGCTTGCTGGGTGTGACCCTATCGGACATCAGCGAGGCAGTACAGCGGCATTACCGGAAGGAATTTCTGGGTACGCACAATGTGGATACAGGTAACGGTAGCCGGGAATGGATACGCCTGGCACTGGTGCCGGAGAGCAACTCCCTTGGTTTTAATCCTGCTGCCATCACCGTGACGGCTACCGACGGGAAACTGCTCCGCTTGGACGAACTGGTGTCGGCTGTCCGTATGGAGGAGGAGCCGCAAAGCTATTACCGCATCAATGGGCTGAATTCCGTCTATCTATCCATTACTGCGGAAGAAACTGCCAACCAGTTGCAACTGAACCGTGCCGTGATGGACGAGATGGAAGCTGTTCGGCAGGTACTTCCTGTCGGATATGAAGTGCATACCAGCTATGATGCGACCGAGTACATACGGGAAGAACTGGACAAGATTTACTTCCGTACCGGTTTGACGGTACTCATCCTGCTTGTATTTGTATGGCTCATTACTCGTAAGTTGAAATATCTTTTTCTGATAGTTACCAGCCTGGCTGTAAATATAGCGGTGGCACTTATCTTCTACTACCTCTTCGGACTTGAGATGCAGCTTTATTCGCTGGCGGGTATCACTGTCTCGCTGAATCTGGTGATAGACAGCACCATTGTCATGACCGACCACATTCTGCATCGGCGTAATCTCAAGGCCTTCCTGTCGGTGTTGGCGGCAACCCTCACTACGATGGGTGCGCTTGTTATCATTTTCTTCCTTGACGAGAAGATACGGCTCAACCTGCAGGACTTTGCAGCGGTAGTGATCATCAATCTGGCTGTTTCCTTGATGGTGGCGTTGTTCTTTGTTCCGTCGATGATTGAGAAGATAGGACTGGTGAGGCGGATTACGGGGAAGAAGAGGCGTCTTGTCTTGCCGGGGCTGACGCAAACATTCAAAACAAGGTTGGGACGGATTTTCAGCCGTTTCCCCGTTTATTTCTCCTGCTGCTACTCTGCTCTCATCCGTTTTCTGTGCCGTTGGCGCTGGGCTGTATGCCTGCTGTTACTGTTGGGTTTCGGTCTGCCCGTTTTTCTGTTGCCCGACAAACTGGAAGGAGGGGGAAAATGGGAAGCTGCTTACAATAAGGTATTCGGTTCGGATACCTATAAAGAGTCGGTGAAACCCATTGTGGACAAGGCGCTGGGCGGCAGCTTGCGGCTTTTCATACAGAAGGTGTACGAAGGCAGTTACTTCACCCGTAATGAGGAGGTGGTGCTCTATGCCAACGCCAACCTTCCCAATGGCAGCACCCTCGAGCAGATGAACACTTTGATGAAACGTATGGAGACCTACCTCAGCCGGTTCAAGGAAATCAGGCAGTTTCATACTTCCATCTACAGCCCCCGGCGTGCCAGTATGCAGATTTATTTCAAGAAGGAAGCCCGGAACAGCGGTTTTCCCTATACACTGAAAGCCAATATGATAAGCAAGGCACTGGAACTGGGAGGCGGCAGCTGGGGCATCTACGGATTGCAGGACCAGGGGTTCAGTAATGACGTCCGCGAGAGTGCCGGCTCCTACCGCATCAGGATGTACGGCTACAACTACGACGAACTCTATGAGTGGGCGGAGAAGCTGAAGGCCAAGCTGCTGACGCACCGGCGTATCAAGGAAGTGCTCATCAATTCGGAGTTCTCCTGGTGGAAGGATGACTATCAGGAATTCTACTTCAACCTGAACAAGGAGCGCATGGCGCAAGAGGGCATCGACGCGCAAGTGCTTTTCTCTGCGGTGCGCCCCATCTTTGGCAAGAATCTGGAGATTGGTTCGGTAGCGGCCGAGCAGGGGATGGAGAAAATCAAGCTCTCTTCCCGCCAGTCTGCCGAATATGACATCTGGGCGATGCAGTTCTTTCCCTATGGAGTAGGAAACGGCAAGCATTACAAGCTTTCCGAACTGACTACTGTGGAAAAGGGACAGATGCCGCAGGAGATTGCCAAAGAAAACCAGCAGTACCGCCTCTGCCTGCAATACGAATATATCGGCTCCAATGAGATGGGCAACAAGATACAGAAACGTGACCTGGAGGAGTTCAACAAACTGTTGCCGATGGGTTATACAGCCGAGTCGGACAGCAACAGTTGGTCATGGGGCGAGAAGGACAACCGCCAATACCTGCTTCTGCTGGTGGTGATAGCCATCATCTTCTTTACGACCAGCGTTCTGTTCAACTCCCTGAAGCAGCCGCTTGCCATCATCTTTGTGATTCCGGTTTCTTATATCGGGGTATTTCTTACTTTCTATTGGTTCCGGCTGAACTTCGACCAGGGCGGTTTTGCCTCGTTCGTCCTGCTGTGTGGCATCACGGTGAATGCCAGCATCTATGTCCTGAACGAGTACAACAGCATTCGACGTCGTTTCCCCCGTCTTTCCGCTCTTCGTGCCTACGTCAAGGCGTGGAATGCGAAGGTCGTTCCTATTTTCCTCACGGTAGTTTCTACCATTCTGGGATTTATCCCTTTCATGATAGGTGAGGACAAGGAGGCTTTCTGGTTTCCATTGGCGGCGGGTACCATTGGCGGACTGGTGATGTCCGTCATCGGTATCTTCTTTTTCCTGCCGGTTTTTGTGCTGAAACAGCGTGATTTTCTTAGGAAATGATTACTTTTGCTCGATTTTGTTACCTGAATGGATACTTGAATTTTAAATATGGAAAGTGCGGAGTACTCTTTGGATGAGTTATTATGTCAGTCTCTTCTGTTGTTTCGTCAGTATCGGTTTTATGATGCTCCAGAATGTGGAGAAAAGGCATTCCGGATATTGGAGGAAGCCCATGTATGGATGGGGCGTACGCAAGAGTGTGTGGATATGGCGAAATGGGGGTGCGTGATAGAGTGTCTTGCGCAGAAATACTACATAGAAGATGATACGGATGCGATTCTGGAAGAAATTGATGCTGCTTTGGTTGCGCATTGGAAGAGGATAGAGAAAATCCATGCAGAAGTCACCACCGTTTATTTATGGCTGGGGTACTATTTCCTGCTACGTTTCAGAAACCGGGAATCCCGTTCCCATTCCCGTTGTAAACAGATAATGTCCAGCTTGTTGTGTGCTTTGGTCGAAATCTTCCGTAAGGTGGAGAAGGGGGGAGCCCCGACAGAAGTCTTGTCACATCTTTCGGTAGATGTTTGGGGAGAGACCGTCTGCTGGATGGAGCAGGTACATGATTCCCGTCTTTGCGAGAAGCAGTCGTCAGCTTTGCTGGCACAACTCTATAACCTGAAAAGTGTGGAGTTGGAAAAAGGTCTGGGAAAGCAGGATGCTTTGCTCCAGCAGATTCTGGAGTTTTATTGCTTTTAAGGGAAAATTATCTCTGCTTAGTTTTATCATTTCTGCTTCCACACTTCCACCTACTTCCTGCATCCCTTTATTCATCGGCATTACAAGTGCTGTGGAAGCAACTCAAAAAGGTGGAAGCAACTTTTGCTTCCACAGCGGAAATACGCCGAAAAGTAAGTTAATATCTTGTTTGTTAGTGTATTAATAGAATGTACAGCATTTTGCAAATATCTTGTTTACACGATATGCGTTTCGTGTAAACACGGTATTAACTTCGTAAAAGACCGTTTACCGATAGACTGCAGCTGGGCTCATAATAGGAATAAGATAGGTGCACAGTATGGGGAAACTATGAGTATAATAGGTGTTCAACGGTTATGAAGCACCTTGTTGACGGTCGTTAGTCGAGTGGTTGACGGCCGTTGGCAGAGCGCATCACGGCCGATAGGCGCTGATAACTCCGTACAGAAAATGGAAAGGAAGCCTATGTAAGGGGAAACAAGCTCTGAGCTATTTGTTTTGTTTGTCACATTTATCTTGTTTTTGTACATTGTTGAAGCGGTTTTTTGTATCTTTGAAGGGAGAGGCCGTAAAAAAGCTTATTCTCATCCAAAGTTTAATTATATATACATGGATTATGAAGCGATGTATAGTACTGTTCATAACATTCTGCTGTGCAGTTGTTTCTAATGCGCAGACAAATGGCATTGTGACTGATGGGGAAAAAGGATTGCCGTTGGCTGGTGTGAATATTTATCTCCAAAAGGATTCTGTGTATACGCAATGATAATCTGGTAAAGAACATGTTCATATGAAAAAACTGTTATATCTTGGGCTTTTGTCCGTTTGTGTACTGTTAGGTTCTTGCGTAGAGAAGAACGTATCCAATGTTTTTGATAAGGTAGAGAGGTATATGGATGTATATCCTGACAGTGCATTGCTGCTGTTGGAGCAAATTCCTCATCCGGAGGAGCTTCGTGGGAAGTAGCGGGCGGACTATGCATTGCTGCTAACGCAAGCACGTGATAAAAACTATCTGGATAGTTTGCAGTCGGATTCGTTGATAAAAATTGCGGTAGATTATTATAAGGATGATGGTGTAAAAGCAGGAAAGGCATTGTTTTATTATGGTAAAGTGGCAGCTTTGCAAGATAATGATACATTGGCTATACAAGCTTATTTGAGCGCTTTGGCTAAATTGGAGAAGACGGAAGAATATAAGTTGCAGGGATTTGTACATGAATATATCGGTGTTTTGAATACGGACAGAAAGCTATATAAAGATGCTCTCGACAATTATCAAAGTTCAGCGTATTGTTTTCAAAAGGCTGTTGATACTTTAGGAGTTATATATGTTTATCGGGATATTGCTCGTATTTATTATGTAGAACAGAAATATGACAGTGTTTATAATTACATTAATCGTGCTTTGTCCTTGTGTGAGAAAAAGAAAGGATGTATCAGTTTTGAACGGGTAATCCCTTCTTTATTACAAGTAAAAGGGATTGCCAAAAGAAATGAAGGGGATTTGGGAGATGCAATAGCCCTGTTGAAAACTGCGGTAGAGACTGAACAAGATAGGCATTCTATGCATCACTGTTCAATGTCATTGGGGAATATTTATTTGAATCTAAATAAGTTGGATGAGGCTGGAAGATGTTTCGCTTTAGCTTTGAATTCTGAAAATCCTCGTACTCTGGCGGGTGCATATCACTATTTGTATCTGTTGGAAAAGAAACAGAAAAAGTATGCAATGGCTCTCTATTTCAAAGAAAAGTCTGATTCGTTGTTAGTCATTGAACGGGATGCTAAACAAACATCTCAAATTTTGACTTTGCAACGTAAATATGAAAGAGGAAAACTTCTTTTAGAAAAGCAACAGGTTGAACGTGAAAAGCAAATACAGCTTTATTTTTGGATAGCAGTAGTCTTGTTTATTATACTGCTATGCATTGTTTTGTATTTTCTTTTGAGAAAGAGATATGAAGGACTGTTCCGGCAGAATATGCAAATAATAGAAGAAAATGAGTGCATGATTAAACGATATGTTTATGAACTTGATGTGTTGAAACAAAGGGCAGGTGAGATGGCAGAAACAAATAGAGAGAAGATTGCTAAATTGAACCAAAAGATTTTGCTATTGGAGAGTGAGAATAAAAAAATAAGTGAAAATGTATGTGTAAATGGCGTTTATCTCTTGGAACAATTGAAGAAGGAAAAGCTGATTGTGAAGAATATGACCAACCAGGAGAAAGAACAACTCCTTGAATATATAGATTTAATATATGGTAATTTTATTTCTCGGTTAAAGAAAGATTTTAAATTAACTAGTGGCAACTTGATGTTGTTGGCTTTGCTTAAAGTCGGTTTCACTTCCAGTGAATTGATGTTCACTTTTGACTGTGAGATGAATTCCATTTTTACGAAGAAACGGAGGTTGAGGGGAATCTTAAGTTTGGATACAAATGATAAATTGGAAGAATTTGTAGCTCTTTACTAGAATAATCGCTTGATTTTCGTCCACTAATTTAGAAATGTTTTTACTGTCATCTTATTGGTGTATAGAGTATTGACTTGTCTTGTGTTGTCCACTCGTATTTTCTCTAAGAAGTGATTGAATGGCTATCTTTGTAACATTCAAAACTAAAGATACTATGAAATCATTTTTTATTTTGTTAAGTTTATACTACTTTCTTGTAGTAAATGTAGTAAGTGCAGATTCAGTTACTTTTCCTTCGAGAGTAGAAATCGTCATGGATGAGGATTTTGATTTACCGGGTGGTCCGGGGAATGCTCATCGTTCTATTCCTTCAGCTACTCCTTTTTTAGCATTTTTGAATGATGACCATTCCATTGATTTGGAATTCTATCAATCGATAGGTGAAGTGGAAATTGCAATTTCTCAGAATGGGAATGTTGTTTACTCCTCTGCTGAGAATATAGACTCTCCTATATTAAGAAAAGTACAGTTACAGCAAGGTTTAGGTGGTGATTTTTTACTTGAGATAAAGGGCGCGGATGGGGCTTATGCATTCGGTAGATTTACTGTTCATTGATTTGATAATGAATATATAACACTATGAAACAAATCTCATTTTGCATCACTTGCATGAACCGGCTTATTATCGACGAAGTCATAGTGGGAATATGGTTTTTAGGTTAGCGAGTCGGTATGTAATCTGGATGCAGATAATTATCTGGGGGAAAGGCTTTGCAGAGTTCGTGATGAAGAAGTTTGAGAATGAAGAAAATATATTCTATATCAGTACTCTTTGTAAACGTGATGTTTTTGGACGAATATGTTTGAAGAAGCGAGGCTTTATTGCAATGAAAGGTTATAATGAGGCTTTGGTAGGCTATGGATTTGAGGATGCAGAATTTTATGATGGTCTGGAGTCGTAATCAGGATATGAAGTCGGGTGAAACTTGTTCGTTTTTAGCTAAAGAAAAGATTGTATAACGCTTCTTTTTAGTAAGAAGCATAATAATTATTTACGTATGAAAAAAAAATTGTAGTGTATGTCTTGATGGCTTTTATAGCTCTATTTTTAATATTTAGATTCGTGTCTATATCAAATAACATAAGTCTGCAAAGAGGAATTGTTAGAAGTGTATCTGCTACAGAGCATAATGATATTGTAATAGAGTTGGAGAATGATTCTTTTTATTATATAAATAGAGGTATGGAAAGTGAAATAAATTATGAATGGTTTCAGAATTATTTGCCAGGCCATGAAATAGAGTTGTATATTCAAAATGAACATTTATTTGGGTCAAATAGTAATCGTATTGTTGAAGTAAGCATAAATGATTCTTGCATATATAAGAAGTGATTTATATTTATTCGCAAGAAAACAGTTGTATGCCAAGAAGGTGATAACTTGTTTGATAAAGAGAACAATCAGCATATTCAAATTCGGGGAGTTAGTTCGGATGGATGTTTTTTTGCTTTATTACAACCGGATGAACTTAGCGATGATAATCAACAAAGAATGGGAGTTGAAGAAGAAGGTAACCCCATAATAGCTGTTCTTTATTAAGAAGTTGATATAAAGATGAAACTGTTTTCCCATGAAGTGTGAAAAATATATCTATGAATAGTTCGTAATTCATTTGTTTTTAGTATGTTTGTGCTATTCGTATATATAGTATGAAATACTAAGGAAGAGAATGTTCTTAATGAAAGTATGAAAAGAAGAGTTAAAGCATTGACTGTTGTTTTGGCAATATGTCTTATAACTGTTTTTATTCGATGTCAGTCGAATGAAACTCCTATTCAGCAACTTGTAGTTGTTGTGAATGGGGATTCTATTGAGATGGTTTTTGTGAAAGGAGGTACATTTATGATGGGATGTACAGATGAGCAGGGATGTGACTGTGAGGATAACGAGAAACCAGCACGTAAGGAGTCGGTATCTGATTTTTACATAGGAAAATATGAAGTTACTCAAAGGCTGTGGAGGGCGGTTATGGATACTGATTCCATTTTGCCGTTTAATGGGGGATGCGGAGATTGCCCGATGGAAAATGTAAGCTGGAAAAATGCGCAGGAGTTTATCGGTAGATTAAATGCTATGACCGGTAAAACATTTCGTCTTCCGACTGAGGCCGAATGGGAATACGCAGCGCGTGGTGGACACAAAAGTAAGCACTATAAATACAGTGGCAGCAATCAGGTAAGTGAGGTGGCTTGGTATGTTGGGAATTCCTCTGGCGGACAATATGGAGAAGCTGGAACTACCCGTCCGGTAGGTCTGAAAAAAAGCAATGAATTGGGATTGTATGATATGAGTGGCAATGTTTGGGAGTGGTGCGGTGATTTGTACACTAAAGAATACAAGCAAGGTGGTAAGTCTATCCATCCGGGATGGCCTTTTGAGGGTACTTATCTTTTTTTCCGCCGAATATTGCGAGGTGGAAGTTGGGGAGGAACAGCAGAGGGGTGTCGGGGGGCGTACATTGATTACGACATTGAGAATTATAGTGACGAGTATGGAGGTTTTCGCCTTGTGATGGAGCCGGAATCGATTAAATAATGTAATTAATGATGATAAGTGATATTTTACTACTTTCAGAGTAATGAATAGAAATGGTATGAGATATATGTGGAAATTCTTTTTATTATTGATGTTGGTTGTAACTTCGTGTTCCGAAAAGCAGATTGATGGCAATGTAATTAATGTTGCGGAAGCAATGAGTAGATTGTCAGAAGGACAATCTGTACAAAATTTGTTTTCCAGCATAAGTTATATTCCTTTGGAGACTAATGAGCAGGCTATTATAGGAAAATATCCGGAGTGCATAATTATGGATAGTGCGATATTGGTATCTTCTGTCCATCAGAATCTGAAACTTTTTGACCGTACTAACGGGAAGTATATTCGGGATATTGGACACGTAGGTACTGATCCGGAAGGATATGCAAAGGATTCATGGGGGAAAGTGAGCTTTTGGGCTGATGCGGTTCGGAGAACCGTTTATCTATTGGGATGGAATAATGATTTCCTACTATATGGATTTGATGGGAAATATAAGGATAGAATTCGATTGCAAGATACAGTCAATTGTATTCTGTCCCAAAATTACTATTTGATGGATGCGGACAGAATTTGGGGACATAATAAAATGAAACTCTCTCCGGAGACGCCATCAGTCTTTTATATGGATAGAAATACGATGTCATTGACCGGTATTGCTACATGGAATTCAGCCCTGCTTCCCATGGATGAGGTTTTGTCGGTTTCAAATTTGTTGGGGGGCAATGTTGCTTATGGAGGTGACTTGGCAATGGCAGAATTTGTTGGTGACCGGAAATATTATACGGCAATCAATAGCCCTTCGTTATGGAAATCTAAGGATGCCATCCGAGTGAAACAAGCTTTTAATGATACTATCTATACTATTTCAGAGCAGGGACTTACTCCATATCTGGTTTTTGAACTGGGTGAGTGGCACTGGAGTGAGCAGCAGCAATTGGATGTAGAAGGATGTGATAAAAAAATAGCCATAGACTATATTCTGGAGAATGCAGAGTACATCTATTTCCATTTTCATACAAGCTTATATTTAGAAGAAAGTCAGTCATATTGTGGATTTTACCATAAGGAAAAGAAAACTGTTGTTTGCCAAAAGGGTGATAGCTTATTTGATAAAATGAATAATCAGCATATCCAAATCAGGGGAGTCACTTCGGATGGACATTTTTTTGCTTTGTTACAACCGGATGAACTCAGTGATGATAATCAACGGAGAATGGGAATAGAAGAGGAAGGTAACCCTATTATGGTCATGCTTTATTAAGTACTTATTCCGTCGTCTTCCCCCTTGCATCCAAATACCCTCTTTTAAACATATCCACGAACAGAAAGAATAGTGATAAGAGCAGTGGCCCGAAGATGACACCCATGAATCCGAAAAGGGACAAGCCAATTACAACTCCGAAGACAGTGATAAGCGGATGAATGTCTGCCATTTTCTTCTGGATGATGAAGCGTATCAGGTTGTCGAGCTGTGAAATGACTGCACCGCCATAGATGGCCAGCCCGATAGCTTGAACCCAGTTGCCTATCAATGCCATGTAGACAGCTATCGGAAACCATACCAGCGCTGTTCCTACCATTGGGATGATGCTGGCGAAGCAGGTCAGGAAACCGGTGAACAAGATGTTGGGAGCACCGAAAATCCAGTAGCCTATCATGGCTACTCCTCCTTGTATGACGGCGAGTAAGGGGATGCCGATGGCATTGGAGCGGACAATCATGTTGATTTCGTGGATGACGTTTTGTGTATTGTCATCATTGAACGGCAGTAGGTCGTTGACGTACTGTTCCATCTTTTTGCCCCCTATCAGCATGAAGTAGAGTACAAAAACCAAAACAAACAGATTGACGGCAAAACTGCTGATGCCGCCCATCAGAAATTGGCCGATGCCGGGGAGTATGGATGCTATCGAGCTTATGTTTTCTTTGCTTAGTAAGTCATATTCTGTCTTCCGGCGAATCCAGTCGGCAAGGTTGGTAATTGTGTCGACAAAAGTGGCGGTGTCTACATTGACGGTCTGTAACTTGCTGATGAGCAGCCATACAGCCAATGAGAGAGGAACAAGAAAGCAGAGTATGGCTTCTATCAACAGGATAATGGCAGTGACGCTTTTCCTTATTTTTTTCTTTTGAGTAAGATAGAGCATCTGGTCTCTGACCATGATGTAGATAGTACATGCTCCTAATATTCCTCCCATAAAAGGAGTCATTTTCAAGAAGAGCAAAAGCCCTAATCCTAGTATGATGGTGATAAGGGAGTATTTCCGGTATTGTTCTTTTACGCTCATGTTTTATTGTATATCTCCTGGTGGATAAACAATAAAACAGAGCATAATGTTCATTTCATCAGAAGGGAACGTTCTTTGTCATGTTCTCGTAATTGTTATATTGCCCGCTGATGTTTCCTTCTGTTTCGGGAGCCAGTTCCATAGCCTTTTTCATATCTTCCACAGAGCCGTCTTTGTCACCTTTCAACAGTTTGATGCGACCTCGTTCGTGATAGGCTTGTGCAAAGTTGGGATTGATTTCGATGGCTTCATCATATACTCCGATGGCCTTGTCGAAGTCTTTCTTTGTAAGGAAAAGCTCTCCCAACAGCAGATATGCCTTTTCATTAAAAGGATTGAGCGACAATACTTGATTGAAACATTCCTCTGCCTGTTCCTCTTCACCGGTTGCTGCAAGGATTTCTCCTTTCAACAGCAGAGCTTGTTCGTCTTCGGGGTTGAGGTTCAGTAATTTCTGAATGTCCTCTGCGGCATCTTTTGCTTGCTTCATGCCCCATAATACTTCAGCACGTAATTGGTATGCCTCCGTATAATCTTCTTTTAAGACAATTGCTTTGGTCAGCATGGCAATGGCATTGATTTCTTCTTTCATTCCCACCGCTGCCTTGGCAGTGAGATAATAGGTCAGCGGATTCTTGTCGTCTAAAGCAAGTGCCTTTTGGCAAGCATCGTTCATGCCTTCATAGTCTTCCTGCATGAAGCAGATACTTGCTAATGACAGAAAAGTGTTGACCTGTTCCGGCTCTTTTTCTGCCATGCGGTTGAAGGTGATGCGTGCATCATCCAGGCGGTTGGCCTGGATGTATGCATTGGCAAGCAAGGTGAGCGTTTCCATTTCGTCATTGATGGCAACTGCTTCCTCAAAACATTTGATGGCGTATGGCAATTTGCCCATGTGCCGGGCGCGGATACCATCATATTTTAAAATCTCAAAGTTCTTTTTATCGTTTTTCTCTTTTTCTGTTTCAGGGGTATTGCTCCCACCGAATAAAGATTTAAAAAAGCCCATAATTTATAATCGTTTTATTTGTCTACAGTAATAACGAATCGTCTGAGATAGATTTCTTGTTCTTTGTCTTGGCTGTTGCTGAATCTCACAGCTTTGACGGGAGCTTTCTGCAGATCTGCTGTCAGGCGATTCTTTTCCTGCTTGTAATCTATTTTCTTCCATTCTTTGCCGTCGGTCGAAACTTCAAGTACTCCCCAGGTTGCCACTTCGGGTTTGCCGAAGTCAATGTCAATGCTTTGTGCCGGATAAACGTTGTCCAGTTCGATGGTGATAAAACCTTTGCCTTGCCATTTGATTACTTCCAGTGCCGGAGACACTTGGATGCGGTTGGTCTTTAACTGTAATGGCAGGTTTCTGATTTGTTCCACATCACTGATAAGTTTATGCGGCATATAATCGGTAGTTGCATCCAGTAGGGTATTATATTTCTTGTTATAGCGTTCTGTGACTGTGGCAAAAGTTTGGTCAATCAATGGCTTAATCACTTTTGTGGCAGTTTTTACGCCCGGCTGGTATGGATTCTGATTGTAAGTCTGGTCTATTTGGAACATCTGTTGCTGTAACGCTTTTACATGTTTGTATTTGCGCATAAACAGTTCCTGATTGCCGTTTTCGTATGCTTTTGCCATGGCCAGGACTTCTTCTCCTGTTTCGCCCAGCAGTTTGAATTGTGTCAGCCATGGTTTCATTTCTTTCACCAATGGAGTGTTTTCGGCGTCAGTCAGCAAGATATCACCGGATTCTGCCATTCTGCCGAAAGTTTCCTGCAGGGCGGCATAATCGTTTTCATTGTATTTCTCGCCTTTTATATAACTGTCGGTAAAACTTTGGGCAACGGGTTGCAAGGCAACGGATTCGTCACGACGATATCGGTGTCCGTTAGCTCCCAAATCGGAATTATGTGCCGCAAAGAATTCCAGTTCTTCGGCAGATGCAGGCATAATGTTTTTGATGGCATCTTTCCAAGTCTTTTCACTGTCATACTTTTCGGGGTTCCATGAGTAGGATGCTACTCCGTATATGGCAATCTTCGATGCTTCGGCATGTTCCATCGGATTGGTCACGAAGCCGGACATTTGGTCGGCTATCCGGGTGTCATTGCCGTATACGGGACCGAGCAGCAGGTGGTCGCGTACATAGTCGGAAACAGGGAAGTTCCACCAGATATAGGCCGGACGTTTGATACGTTCGTTAATCCATCGGATGCCTTCTTGGGTGATGTCGGAGATAACGCGGTCGCCTGTCCACATGATTTGGATACTCGGATTCAGCTTGTCGCCCAGTGTGGTGAGATACCCGCCTTTAGGGTCGGACCAGCTTTTGTTATACTCTGTGGGACACATGACAAGGGGAGTCACGTCCTTTTTCACTTTTACAAAGTTTTCGTCGATGTAGTTCAACAGCTCTGCCTGTTTGACAGGGTTGGTTCCTTCACCCGAAATATCGTCAAAGAAAACAGCGAAAGAGCGCACGCCCAAGTCATACATCTTTTCAAACTTTGCCAACAGGTTGTCACGGTCTTCCTGATTCCACTTGATGTCTTGTCCCGGATGAATGGCCCATACGAAATCGACTTCATTTTCTTTAGCCACCTTTACCAGTTCTTGCAATTGTTCGGCTTCTTTTTCGGGATAGGGCAGACGCCAGTTGGGAGAACTGTGGTAAGGGTCGTCTTTAGGTCCGTAGATATACGTGTTCATCTTGTTTTCGCCATAGAATTTGAGTTGGCGCAGACGAGCGGCATGGCTCCACGGAGTGCCATAGAATCCTTCCACTACACCGCGGAAGCGGATGGAGGGGTAGTCTTTTATTTCGACAGCCGGAAGTTGGTTGTCTTTCAACAGGTGGCTGAGAGTCTGCAAGGCATAGAATGTTCCTCGTTCATCATTTCCTGCCAATACGATTTCTTTATCGTTGATACAAAGATAGTAGCCTTCCTTTTGATTGGGAATGCGGCGGGCAAACTTGCGGATGGCTTTGTCTCCCTTTTCCCCGATATAGATACGTAGACCTTCTTTGGCAGAATGATTGCCTGCCAATAATTGTTTTAATTGTTGTACTGCATAGGGGTTGGCTTCCGTGTCTCCCGTGAATTGATAGCTTCCGGGTAAAGTGATTAGCTGTCCGGATTCGGAAATCTGTTGAGGAACAGGCTGGATGTCTGTATGTTGTGCAAATGCATTGAATCCTGTAAACAGACAAATAATTGCTAAATACGCTTTTCTCATGTCTTATTGGGGGTAAAAGGTTAATAAATCAGTGGCAAAGATAATACTTATAAAGAAAGAATTCCATCATTTGATTGTATTATTTCTTCGGATAGGAGGTATGAAAGCACTCTTTCTGCTTTTTCGCGTTCTCCGTTTATGCGGTTTAACAGAGTGGCGGCAGAGAGGGGAGAAGTTTCGAGCTGTTCGCGGATTTGATTTTCCATCTCTTGAAATTCCCCCAGTTTCATACCCGAATGATGTTTGCTGAGACATACGTCACATAAACCGCAGTTATGCTCGTTTTTCTCGCCAAAATAGCGGAGCAGCATACGGCTGCGGCATTTGTCTTCGGCAGTGGCATACTCTGTCATGGCCTTGATTCGGGTGATATAGCTTTCCTTGCGCTCTTCATAGATGTCACGGGTGATGGCAAGTCGGCCGGCCTCCTGCCGTTCACGGGTATATATAATGTAAGGTGTCTTCTTGCGCGGAATATAGTGCAGTATATGGCGGCGGGTCAGCATCAGGAGAATTTCATAAATGCGTTGGCGGGTCAGTCCCGAGCGGATGGCCAGAGAGTCTTCGTTTATATAGGCATAGTCGGTAAACAAGCCGGTGTAAGAGCGAAGGATGACATTGATGAGTTTCTCTGTTTCGGGGTCGGTCTCTCGGAGTTTGTACAACTCGTCTCTGTGGATGGTGAACAGAATGCGGGAAGCATTGTCTTGTTCATCTGTATATTCCAGATATCCGGCACGTGTCAGTATTTTCAAGGCACTGTCTGCTTGTACAGGGAAATGCTTGAAGTTACGGCAGAACTCATCCAGATTGAAGGCAAAGGTACACCCCAAACCGTCTCCCATCGCCATCTGGAAATAGTAGTTCACATCTTCATATACTTTGCGGATGTATTCTTTGTCGGGGAATGTGTCGGTAATCCGTTTACTGAGTGTTGCTTTATCGCTCTTGGCATAGAGCAGGACGGCATAAGCTTTTTGTCCGTCTCTCCCCGCACGTCCGGCTTCTTGGAAATAGGCCTCGGGTGAATCCGGCAAATCAACATGGATGACGAGACGTACATCCGGCTTGTCAATACCCATTCCGAATGCATTGGTGGCAACCATGACACGGCTTTCGCCCGATAACCAACTTCTCTGCCGTTGGTCTTTGACGTCATTGTTCAGTCCGGCATGATAAAAGGTGGCTGTAATTTCATTGTTTACCAGTAATTCCGCTACTTCCCGGGTACGCTTCCGGTTTCGGGTGTATACGATGGCGCTTCCTGACACGCTGTTCAGAATATGCAGCAATTCTTCCTGTTTGCTTTCTGTGTTGCGGACAATGTAAGCCAGATTCTTTCGCTCAAAGCTCATGCGGAAAATGCGGCTGTCTTCTCTAAAACCTAATTTAGTCTGAATATCCTTTACTACTTCGGGGGTAGCTGTGGCGGTAAGTGCCAATACCGGAACAGTAGGAAGCAACTCCCGAATTTCGGAAATCTTTAAATAGGCAGGGCGGAAGTCATATCCCCATTGAGAGATACAATGAGACTCGTCGACTGTAATCATGTTGATTTTCATATTCCGCAGTTTGGCGCGGAATATATCAGTGTCCAGTCGTTCGGGAGAGATATAAAGAAATTTATAGTCACCGAATATGCAGTTCTCTAGTGCAACAACAATCTCTTCGCGCGTCATGCCCGAGTAAACTGCCAGTGCTTTAATTCCCCGGTCTCGAAGATTGCGCACCTGATCTTTCATGAGCGCAATGAGAGGAGTAATGACCAGACACAATCCCGGTTGTGCCAATGCCGGTACCTGGAAGGTAATGGATTTACCTCCACCGGTAGGCATCAGCCCCAATGTATCATGTCCTTTTCCGATACTTTCTATGATTTCTTCTTGAATACCGCGGAAGTTATCATAGTTCCAGTATTGTTTTAGAATCTCTTTGTAGGTCACCCTTTTCTATTCCTCACTAGGTTTGATATCTTCAATCTGTAACTGCACCTCTCCGCGCTTATGCGTGTTTTCTTCGATGGTATAACAGATGTCGAACGAGCGCTTGGTCTTGATGTAACGGGCTTGTGAGCTTTGTCCGAAAGCGATTCCGTTCATGACGTTATTTGATTTGTTGTCGACCAGCTCCAGCTTGATATGTTCCTGATCACGGCCTACTACTTTGCTGGTTCCGTAATCATATACATTATGTGTACAGAATACCGGTTTGTGATTATCCGGGCCGAACGGATTGAACTTTTTCAGGTCGGCATGAAATTTCGGGGTAATGTCGCGGAAATCTATTTCGGCATCGATGTCTATCACCGCACTGGTTTGTTCGGGTAAAATATGTTCGGATACATATGTTTCGAAACGGTGGGTGAATTCTTCTACATTTTCTACTTTCATCGAAAGACCTGCCGCATACGTATGACCACCAAAGTTTTCCAGTAAATCACGACAGTTTTCAATAGCCTTATACACATCAAAACCGGAAACGGAACGAGCCGAACCGGTTGCCAGGTTATCCGTGCGTGTCAGTACCACTGCCGGACGGTAATAAATTTCGGTCAGGCGTGAGGCTACAATCCCGATAACTCCTTTGTGCCATGCTTCATTGTAAATGACAATGGTACGACGGTCTGCCAATCCTTCCAGACTGTCCACAATGTGGTTGGCCTCTTCAGTCATGGTTTTGTCAAGGTCTTTTCGGGTCTCATTGTACTGGTTAATCAGATTGGCTTTCTCCAAAGCAGAAGAGAAGTCTTTTTCTATCAATAGTTCTACAGCCTCTTTACCGTTCTGTATACGACCGGAAGCATTGATACGCGGACCTATTTTGAACACAATGTCTCCGACAGTGATTTCTTTCTCGGATAATCCGCAAATGTCAATAATTGCTTTAAGTCCTACGCTTGGGTTGGAATTCAACTGTTTCAGCCCATGATAAGTCAGTACACGGTTTTCTCCCATGATGGGGACAATATCAGAGGCTACACTGACTGCAACCAAATCCAAAAGGGGAGTCAGCTGGTTGAACTCGATACCGTTGTTCAAAGCAAAAGCCTGCATAAATTTGAATCCTACACCACACCCTGACAGATGTTCGTAAGGGTAAGTGGCGTCCGGGCGTTTGGCATTCAGAATAGCTACGGCAGGAGGCAGTACATCATCGGGTACATGATGGTCACAGATGATGAAATCAATTCCTTTTTCTTTTGCATATGCAATTTCTTCCACCGCTTTAATGCCACAATCCAATACGATAATTAGTTTTACACCTGTTTCGTATGCATAATCCACCCCTTTCACTGATACTCCATAGCCTTCGTTGTAACGGTCGGGAATATAGTAATCAATGTTCGAATAGAACTGCTGGAGAAACTTGTATACCAATGCTACGGCTGTTGTGCCGTCTACATCATAGTCTCCATAAACCAATATGCGTTCTTTCTTTCCCATAGCTTGGTTTAGGCGTTCTACGGCAATGCTCATATCCTTCATCAGGAAAGGATCGTGTAGTTCGCTAAGCTGTGGGCGAAAGAATCTTTTAGCCTCTGCTGCTGAGGTTATACCTCTTTCTAGCAATAGCTTACAGAGGACGGGATTGATTCCTGTCTCTTTAGCTAATGCTTTAGCTGCTTCTGTCTGTTCTTGGCTTGGAGGTTGGTAATTCCATTTGTGATTCATTTTATATATTGTTTTTTCTTTTTCTTCTCGCATGGGGAGGCTTCGCTTTTATTTGTTTCAGGCAGTCTCCAATTAATCCGTAAAGTTAGGAAAAAACAAATAAAAAAACCGTTAATTCCGTATATATTTTTACGGAATTAACGGTAGTGCTTTAAATACTAGTATATTACAGCATTATTTAATACCTAACTTTTTAGCGATTTCTTTAGGAAGTGCTTTCTTGTTGACAACGATATTCATGGTTTTATAGCGCACGAATGCTTTTGATGCATACCATACACCGTTATATTTGCCGGCTTTGCCCCAAGAGTTCTTTACCATATAGTATTCATTTCCATCCTGGTCTTTGGCGATACCATAAATCTGCATTCCGTGGTCATCGGTAGTTTCCCAGTTGTCATATGCTTCCTGGCGTTCTTCCTGAGTGCACCATTTCTGAGGTTGCGGTTTGCTGTTCAGTTTCTTTTCTTCCGGTTTCATTTTCAGCCAATGTGCCATGTCGGAACCACTTAATTCCTGTACTTTTTCAGCATCGGGCATCACTGCGATACCATCGCGGGTAAATCCTTGTTCGCTGACGTCAGACCCCCATGCAATAGTATAGCCGGTATTGATGGCATTGTCAAATACTTCCATCAGTTCGTCAATTGGTAGGTTGTAAGATTGTCCCCAACGCCAGTTGTCCTGAATTTCAAGAACAAACGGTTCATAGAACGGATGATGGGTGTAAGAAGTCAATGAAATATAATCGTCCGGATTCAGTCCGGTTGATTCGAAGAATGACTGCGGAGTATATTCTTTCCCTTTGTAAGTGAATTTTTCGGGACATTCACCCAAATAAATGTCATGGATGGCAGCAATAGCTTTCTTCCACAGCGGTTTACGGTTTTCGTCTGTTTGGAGCGAACGGTGTTTTCCTTTTGCGATGGCAGCAACAACCGCATCAGATACGGCAGTCAGTTCTGTATGGTTACTTAATGTATCTCCATACATCACACCCGGGCGCATTTCTTCTTCCGGCACCAAACCGAATTTTTTCATACCATATATTACATCATAGAAAGAACCTCCTTGTGAGAAAGATACATCTCCATGAGTGCGCACTGCTGCATCGGCACGGTCAAGATAAGTTTGATGTACGATGTACATTTCGGACAAGTCGTATTCTCCTTTCCCCATACGGAGTAATTCTGATTCCAAAAAGGCCATACTTGAGTAGCACCAGCAAGTTCCTGCACGGTTTTGGTTCTTAATAGAAGTAATAGGAAGTTCCTTTACGGTAGTAAATACAAATCCTTCTTCTTTAGGTTCTTCTTTTGCTTCTTGAGCCGACAGACTCATGCTGAAGAGTCCGGCTGCGGCGAGTAATGTAAATCTTTTCATTCAGTGATAATAGTTTTGTTTGATATTAAATTATTATTCATTCATAATTGCTTCTACCTCTTTGATGGTGATGGGGATGCGTTTTTCTCCGGTAAAACGAGAGCCTTCGGGGGTAATCAGAATATCATCTTCCAGACGTATGCCGCCAAAGTCTTTAAATTTATCAATTGCATCGTAATTCAGGAAGTCGGTATGCATCTTTTCGGCTCTCCACTTGTCAATGAGAGCGGGAATAAAGTAACAGCCCGGTTCGTCTGTGATAACAAAACCTTCTTGCAGACGGCGTCCCATGCGCAAAGAAGCAAGTCCGAATTGTGACGAAGGGCGTACTTCATCGTCATAACCGACATAAATCTGTCCCAGATCTTCCATATCATGTACATCCAGTCCCATCATGTGGCCCAATCCGTGAGGGAGGAATAAGGCATGTGCACCGGCTGCAACAGCTTCGTCTATATTGCCTTTCATCAGTCCCAGGTCTTTCAGTCCTTGTGCCAATACTTTACATACTTCTTGATGTACCGACATGTAAGTGATGCCCGGTCGGGCAATTTCCAATGCTTTGTCGTGGCAGGCCAATACTATATTATATACGTCTTTTTGACGTCCTTGGAATTTTCCACCGACAGGAACGGTACGGGTATGGTCGGAACAATAATTGCTCAGTCGTTCTGCACCTGCGTCGGTCAGCATCATGCGTCCTACTTCCAAAATGTGGCTGTGGTCGTGGTTATGCAATGTTTCACCATGCTGAGTCAGTATAGTGGCAAACGAAGTCATGCTTCCATAAGAAGAAGCGATGCCGTCCAATACTCCGGCAATATATTGTTCTTTTACTCCCGGTTTGCATAAACGCATGGCAGCGGTATGCATTTCATAGCCGATATTGCAAGCCAAGTCAATTTCTTCTATTTCACAGGCTTCTTTTACAGAACGTAAAGCAACGACGGCTTTGATCAGTTCCAGTGAAGCATATTTTTTAACGATAGAAGCACGGATACCGGTCAGCTCTTCCAACAGCATCATATTATCATAACGATAGGGAGGAAGAAAGTGAACTTTTCTGCCTTGTGCAATGGCTTTTCCCACTATTTCTTTCAGTTGTGCAAAAGGAAAACTCTGCTGAACACCTACCTGTGCGGCCAAGTCCTTGACGCTTGGTTGAGGTCCCATCCAGATAATATCGTCCATATCGACATCATTGCCAAAGAAATAGTCTTCTCCTGCTTCAACGTCCATCACTCCTGCATATCCCGGATGAGAATGACCGAAGAAATAGAGGAAAGAACTGTCTTGACGAAATTTATATGTATTATCCGGGTAGTTTGCCGGAGCTTCGTTATTGCCTAGTATAAGGATAAGGCCGTTTTGCACTTTATTTCTCAGTGCTTGCCGACGGTTTTTATAAATAGCAGAATCAAACATGGTTAACTTGATTTTAATTGAATATTAATGAACTGTTTGCAAATGTAACAATTATAATTTTAAATTCATGCGCAGAAGTTTAAAAAATAATCACTGCGGAGTGACTTTGACCTTATTTATCCCTGTATATTTTTTTATTCTTTCTTGTATAAACGGGAATTTCTTAATAACTTGCCACATGTTTTCAATGAGATTTTTATTAAATCTGTTTCTTTTAATTTCTTAATAACTAACCAAATGAATGGAATGATAAGCCGAAGCCTGATGGGAGTCTTTTGCAGTGCTTGCTTTTCGGTGATGAATGCACAAGACCGTCCCAATATTGTAGTATTTATTGTGGATGATATGGGGTTGATGGATACTTCTGTTCCTTTTGTAACAGACCATCATGGAAATGCGGTAAAACAACCGTTGAATGAATGGTATCGCACTCCTAATATGGAACGCCTTGCCAAACAGGGTATTCGTTTTTCTACTTTTTATGCTCAGAGCGTGAGCTCCCCTTCAAGAGCTTCTATTATGACAGGGCAGAATGCAGCCCGGCATCGCACTACAAATTGGATTCAGCCGGAGAATAACAACCGTACTCCTTATGGACCGTTGGATTGGAATTGGAAAGGACTGACTCGTAATAATCTCATTTATCCTTATGTATTGGAACAGGCGGGCTATAAGACCATTCATGTCGGTAAAGCGCATTTTGGCTGTATAGGCAGCGAAGGGGCTGATCCTAAGAATTTAGGCTTTGACATTAATATAGCCGGTTCTGCTATCGGCAGTCCGGGCAGTTATTATGGAGAAAACGGTTATGGGGCGATAAAAGGAGCAAAGTCTCGCGCTGTTCCCGGTTTGGAGCAGTATTTTCATACCAACACTTTTTTGAGCGATGCACTGACATTGGAGGCGGATAAAGAAATAGAGAAAGCTGTTGCCGAAAAACGACCTTTTTACTTAAACATGGCTCATTATGCCGTTCATTCTCCTTTCGAGACAGACAAACGGTTTATAGGACATTACACAGACCCGAAGAAGAATCAACAAGCATGTGCCTTTGCCACTTTAATCGAAGGTATGGATAAATCATTGGGAGATTTGATGGATAAATTGGAAGAATTAGGTATTGCTGAGAATACATTGATTATCTTTTTGGGGGATAATGGAGGTGATGCCCCTTTGGGGGGAGCTGCGGATTATGGCTCGTCAGCACCTTTTAAAGGTAAAAAAGGTTCGGAATATGAAGGCGGAGTGAGAGTGCCTTTCATTGTTGCCTGGGCGCATCCTGATGCGGAAAATAAGTTTCAGAAAGCTTTTCCCGTTGCACAAAATGCCATACAGACACAGATGGGGACAGTGATGGATATCTATCCCACCGTATTGTCTGTTGCCGGAGTAAAAGTACCGGAAAATCATATATTGGACGGCTCCACCCTTGAAAGAATGATAGCAGGCAAGAAGGATAAAGCACATCGGGATGACTTCCTGATGCATTTCCCTCACGAACACCGTGGCAGTTATTTCACTTCATACCGCAAAGGCGACTGGAAGCTGATTTATTATTATAACCCGGAACATCCCGATGCTCCTTATTATAAGCTGTTTAATCTGTCAGAAGATCCCTATGAGAAGAATGATGTGGCAAAAGCAGAGCGGAAGAAAGCCAAAGAATTGTTTGGGCTGATGGTGAAAAGATTAGAGATGGAAAAAGCACTCTATCCCATCGACAAGGATAAAAATGAGTTAAGACCTTTTTTTATAGCAAAATAATTTTTGAAGAAAAGATGTTTGAATATTCATCGAAAAAGATAACTTTGCGCCGAACTTTAATGGGAGGCTGTTTGTTCCTTGACTTTGATTATGAAAATAGACGATAAAACAGGATTGGTATTGGAAGGAGGAGGCATGCGTGGGGTATTTACCTGTGGCGTGCTGGATTATTTGATGGATAACGAAATCTGGTTTTCTTACGGAGTAGGAGTATCGGCGGGCGCGTGCAACGGGCTTTCGTATATGTCCCGTCAGCGAGGGCGTGCAAAATTCAGCAATATCGATTTGTTGGATAAGTATCATTATATCGGTATCAAGCATCTGTGGAGCAAACATAGCATCCTTGACCAAGAATTGCTTTACGAGCATTTCCCTAAAGAAATCCTGCCATACGATTATGAAACGTATGCAAAGAATCCGGCACGTTTCGAAATGGTGACCACCAATTGTCATACCGGGCGCGCCTGTTATCTGGAGGAGAAGTACGACCGGAAACGTATTATAGACATAGCTAAGGCATCCAGCAGCTTGCCTTATGTGTGTCCTGTTGCATATGTGGATGGCATACCTATGCTCGATGGCGGAATTATTGATTCTATTCCTGTGATGCGGGCTTTTGAGCAGGGATATGAAAAGAATGTGGTGGTGCTTACCCGTAATCGTGGTTATCGTAAAAAGGGAAGGGATATCAAGATACCTCATTTCATTTATAAAAAATATCCTCGTTTGAGAGTGGTGCTCAGTAAACGTTGCCGCGTTTATAATGAACAATTGGAACTGGTTGAGAAGTTGGAAGATGAAGGCCGGATTATAGTGATACGTCCTCACAGACCCATGGAAGTCGACCGGATTGAAACGGATATAAAAAAGCTGACCGATTTGTATGACGAAGGGTATGCTTGTGCGAAAAAGATATTTGAGGAAAAGCACTTGCTGGAGAAGTGAATTTAGCGGAAAAACTTTTGATGAATATATTCAGGTAGCGTTATGGTTGAGGCAGTCATAACGCTAATTTTATATTATGTATTTTGTTTTCTTCCTGAATTATTGATTATATTTTGGGGGGTATGCTGATATCGGCCGGACTTCCTAATTCGTTTCATAGGATGAGCGTAATTATTTTGATAGGTAAAATCGTAAGAGTGAAGAAAAAAGCATATATTTGCAATTTTCAACTATAAGTCTTATCGTAGATTATTATACATAAAAAATATACAATGAAAAGAATAATTCCATTCTTGCTATCTGTCTCTCTTCTTTATTCTTGTCATCAGGAGGAAGAAATCAGTCTGCCGACCGATGGGCCGGTTATTAATCTTGCTGAGTTGGGACTGTCTGAAAATGATGTTGTACAGGGACGTATGCGCATTAAACTGAAAGAAGAACCTGCCGGAAATTTAAGCGAGAAGAGTATCGAAGGCGGCATATCCGCACGAATTAAAATGATAGGTCGTTCTGCTTCTGCATTGAAAATAACCCGCATGGAACGTACTTTTCCTCATGCCGGGAAATATGAAGAACGTACACGCCGTGAGGGACTGCATTTGTGGTATGATGTTTGGTATTCGGAGGATGTTTCTGTGGCGCGTGCGACCGGTGAAGTTTCAGTGCTGGAAGGGATAGAAATAGCCGCGCCTGTCGTGAAGGTGAGATCTTTGGGGGCGGACGAACCGGTTTGGCGTGCCGTCGACTTTAATGATACTTTTATTGCCAAGCAGTGGTATCTGGAAAATCCGGGTACGGAGTCGTGGCAACAATTAGGAGCCGATATCCGGGTGGCTGATGCCTGGAAAAAATGCACAGGAGACCCCCGTATCATCGTTGCCGTGATGGACGGAGGTGTTCAGGTAGACCATCCCGATTTGGTAGATAATATATGGGTGAACGAAGGAGAGATACCCGCAAACGGTATTGATGATGACGGGAATGGTTATATAGACGATATAAACGGTTATAATTTTATGTATGATTCCGGTAAACTGACTCCCATGAAACATGCTACGCATGTGGCGGGAATCATAGCGGCGAGTGGAAATAACGGTAAGGGAATTGCCGGAATAGCAGGAGGAAACGGTACGGCGGGAAGTGGCGTAAAACTGATGTCTACCCAAGTGCTGGGGGCTACAAGTTCAAATAATACAGCTGCGGCTATTAAGTATGGTGCCGATAATGGAGCGGTTATCAGTCAGAATAGCTGGGGTTATAATACGACCACTACCAGTGTTTCGTATATTGATCCTGCGGATAAAGCGGCAATTGACTATTTTATCAAGTATGCCGGATGCGACAATGATGGCAATCAATTGCCCGATAGTCCGATGAAAGGCGGTATTGTAATCTTTGCTGCAGGTAATGATAATGTGTCTAATCCCGGTACGGCTTCTCCGGCAGACTATGATGCGGTGGTGTCGGTGGCTGCCATTGCTCCGGACTATACAAAGGCTTCTTATTCCAACTATGGTTCATACATTGATATTTCGGCTCCCGGAGGTAACTTGAATGGTAATGGAATGGTATATAGTACTATTCATAATTCTTCTTACGGGGATATGAGTGGAACTTCTATGGCTTGTCCGATGGTGTCGGGGGTAGCTGCGTTAGTTATTCAGAAATATGGATTGAACGAACGGGGATTTACTCCTGACAGGTTAAAAGAAATACTCTTCAAGAGTGCTTATGATGTGGATAATTATAATCCGAAATATGCCGGACAACTCGGCTATGGTTGTGTAGATGCTACTGCGGCATTGGGAATTGAAGTAACGGATGAGATGCCGACGCTGACATTGAAAAACAATAAAGTGAGTGATGGAAACTTGCTTTTTTGGGTAAACTATCAGTTGGCCGGTAATGCACGTATCATTATTTATAATAGTACGGGTGGAAAGGTATTCGACTCAAAAAGAGGAGTAATGGCTATGTCTATCACAACAATAGATGTAAGTAAGTTGGCTGCCGGATATTACACGATGGAATATCAATGCAACGGCCGCACGATGAAACAGAACTTTATTAAATATTAATCCGGTAGAAGAATAAACAGTAGAATATGAAGAAAACGATATTTTGTGTAATAGCTCTTGGCATGTCGGTTGCCACAGTTTATGGGCAGGATGAGGTAACTGCTATCAATACGGGTGCTGCCAATTTCCTGACTATCATGCCCGATGCTCGCACCGCTGCATTGGCCGGTGCAGGTGTTTCACTCACCGGAAATGAGAATGCCATCTTTTTGAATGGCGCGTCCATTGCAGCGGATAAAAACTGCCGGGGAGGTGCTTCTTACACGTATGCTCCGTGGATGCGCGATTATCAGTCAGGTTATTCGTTGCATACATTGGGAGGTTTTTATAAGATAGACGAAAAGAATGTGATTCTGGCAGGATTTCGTTATTATAATTATCCGAAATTGGGTGTGCTTGAGACCGGAGGAGAGAGTATACGTCCGAAGGAATTGGCTGCCGAGGTGGGTTATGCTCGTGAGTTAATCAAGAATCTTTCTGTGTCGGCTACTTTCCGTTATATTTATTCGGATATGGGAAAGGTGGGTAATGACCGGGGAGCAAGTACAGTTGCTTTTGACTTAGGCGCTTTTTATACAAAGGCGATTGCCAGGATGGAAGGGGCGAGTTGGTCTGCCGGATTGCAGGTGAGCAATCTGGGGCCAAAGATTAAATATCCCAAATCCAGCGAGTCTCTGCCGATGATGGCCAAAGTAGGCGGTTCGGTAGACTTGCCGTTTTCACAGATGCACCGTCTGATGATGACGGCCGATTTAGGTTATCGTTTGGCTCCTTCGGATGTGCAGGCTGTGAATGTGAGTGCCGGAGCAGAATATACGTTGGCAGAGCATTTTATGTTTAGAGGCGGTTACCATTATGGAGACAAGGAAAAAGGCGACCATAGCTTTGCCACTGTGGGTGCAGGAATGAACCGTTACGGTGGACATTTGGATTTTGCATGGTTGTTTGCATCGGATGACTGTCCGTTCCGAAATACATTTTGGGCGACTCTTGGATATTCTTTCTGATGATATAAATAAAAGGGAGTGTGTCAAAACATGGATAATGCTGTCGTTTAGTTCGTAGGGGCGAGGTGCACTCGCCCGAAAACAGTTTACTTTGTGTCTT
>OGNO01000269.1_pt1 | contig 44157 bp, 40 predicted proteins | sample 1573491 | NCBI WGS metagenome assembly OGNO01 (sample SAMEA2581900, study PRJEB24529) | metagenome | biome: Human gut stool | place: China | collected 2011
AAACTGTATTCACAGTAGGTTCTGTACACGAAGGTACTATCATCGAAATGCTGGATAAGGGTGCTGTAGTTGCTCTGCCTTATGGTGTAGAAGGTTTCGCTACTCCGAAGCACCTCGTTAAGGAAGACGGATCACAAGCTCAGTTGGACGAGAAGCTTGAATTCAAGGTAATTGAGTTCAACAAGGACGCTAAGCGTATCATCCTGTCTCACAGCCGTATCTTCGAAGATGCTGCTAAGGCAGAAGAAAAAGCTGAAAAGAAGGCTGCAAAGAAAGCTTCTTCTAAGAAAGAAGAAACTCCGATGATTCAGAACCAGGCTGCTTCAACTACTCTGGGTGACATCGACGCTTTGGCTGCTTTGAAAGAACAGCTGGAAGGAAAGAAATAATTTATTTTAAATAAATATTTCCGGAAAGGGATTGCTTCGGCAATCCTTTTTTTTATTGTCCATAATTTCCTACCTTTGCCCGTATGGAAAAATTCGAAATACACATATTGGGATGTGGATCTGCACTGCCCACTACCCGCCATCAGGCTACTTCTCAGGTGATTAACCTGCGCGAGAAACTGTTCATGATCGACTGCGGAGAAGGCACGCAGGTTCAGTTGCGTCGTTCAAGACTGAAGTTCAGTCGGCTGAACCATATTTTCATTTCGCACCTCCACGGTGACCACTGCTTCGGACTCATCGGTCTGATTTCGACTTTCGGTATGCTGGAACGGACGGCCGACCTGCACATCCATTGTCATGCCGACCTGCAGCGGCTGCTGACTCCCCAATTGGAATTTTTCTGTCAGGGCATGAGCTACAAGGTCATCTTCCACCCTTTCAATCCGGGAGAAAGACAGGTTATCTACGACGACCGCTCGGTGAGCGTGGAAACCATTCCGCTGCGGCACCGCCTGCCCACCTGCGGCTTCCTGTTCAGGGAAAAACCGACGCCCAACCACATCAACCGCGAAATGATTGACTTCTATCAGATTCCGGTCTGGATGATGAACCGGATCAAAAACGGAGAAGACTATGTAAAGGAAGACGGAACGGTGATTCCGAACGACCGTCTGACCTTCCCTTCCGACCCGCCGCGGTCGTATGCCTACTGCTCGGACACCACTTATCTTCCGCGGATAGCCGAACAGGTGAAGGGAGTCGACTTGCTTTTCCATGAGGCCACGTTTGCAGAAAGCGAGGTGGTAAGGGCACGACAGACCCTGCATTCCACTGCCCGAGAGGCAGCTCAGATTGCCAAGGCAGCGGGAGTGAAACGTCTCCTGATCGGACATTATTCGGCACGTTACGAAGATGAGACCCTGCTGCTGAAAGAGGCACAGGAGGTATTTCCGGAGACCTTGCTGGCATTCGAAAACCAGAAACTGACGCTTTAAATCCTCCCCCACATTAAACTATCTACAAGGCCGGGAGTCTAACTATACACAAAAGACAAGAATACGATATCATGTATACATACAACGATGAAGAAATAGGCGAACAGTTACGCAACCCCGTGACGCAGCGCAATGCGTTCGAGCAGGTTGTCAGGCAATACAGCCAGCAGCTTTATTGGCAGATACGACGAATGGTGCTCTCGCACGACGATTCCAATGACTTGCTGCAGAATACGTTTATCAAGGCATGGAACAACCTGGAGTATTTCCGGGGCGATGCCAAACTGTCTACCTGGCTGTATCGGATTGCGCTCAATGAATGTCTGACCTTCCTCAACAAGCAACGGGCGCAGAACAATGTCTCCATCGACGATACGGAGGTCAACCTGGAACAGCTGGAAGGGGACCCTTATTTTGACGGGGATGCTACCCAGAAGCACCTGCAGGAGGCAATCGCTTCGCTACCGGAAAAACAGCGGATGATTTTCAACCTGAAGTATTTTCAGGAAATGAAATACGAGGAGATTTCAGAAATTCTGGGTACAAGCGTAGGGGCTTTGAAGGCTTCCTACCACCATGCGGTCAAAAAAATAGAGCAATTTTTACAACAGTTTGATTAAACCTTTGGCAGAAAGATCTATCTAACTCAATGAAAGGGGTAACAGATATGAAAGAAGAAAAAGAATTATTCCAGAAAATTGGAAAGGAAAATCCGTTCAAGGTTCCTGAAGGTTACTTTGAGAATCTGACGCAGCAGGTAATGGAGCGGCTTCCGGAAAAAGAGCCTCAGCCTACACAGGAAATCAGCATGTGGGAACGGATGAAGCCGTGGGTATACATGGCTGCCATGTTCGTGGGACTGATGTTTACCGTACAGGTTTTCGTAGGTAAGCAGGAGCAGCAGGCAGGACCGGCTGAGTATGTGAGTCCGGTATCCGACTTGTCGGACGAGTATCTGGCACCGATCATCAATCAGACCATGCTGGACGATTACGAGCTTTATCAATATCTGAGTGATGCAGATAAAAGTATTTATAACTAAACCTAAGACAGTATGAAAAAAATATTTCTCTTTTTATTATTCACTTTCCTGCTCTTCCCCTTGGGAATGATGGCCCAGAAGCACTGCATGAACAAGCAGGAATTCAGAAACCGCCAACAGGCTTTTCTGACGGAAAGGGCCAATCTCACGGCAGAAGAGGCCAGACAGTTTTTCCCGCTGTACTTCGAACTGCAGGATAAAAAGGAAATCAAGAACCGGGAGGCCTGGCAGCAGATAAAGAAAGGTAAGGAGACACTTACGGAAAGTGAGTATGACAAGATCAATGAAGAGGTAGTAAAATGCCGGCTGGAATCCTGTCAGCTGGAACAGGAATATCTGCAGAAATACAAGAAGATTCTGCCGGCCAAAAAGATTTTCGACTTACAACGGGCTGAGTTAAGATTCCACCGTGAACTCTTGAAGCCAAGAAAAAGCAACAAATAATTTTTTCAGAAAAGGGACTTCCGCCGGGAGTCCTTTTTTAGTTTCAGGAAAATGGGAAAGACAGGAGTCCCGCGGCAGGGGCTTTTGTCTTTTTTGTTTCAGCCTGATTACAAAGCGGTTTCAGGGGCCTTCTGCAGGACATTCTTACCGCCCGAAAGGCAAAGCGGCAGGAGGAAAAGAGTTACTTTTGGGCAGATTTAGGATAAAAGAGTGAAGAAATGAGACAGTCTATCATTGCAATGTTATGTTTGTCCGGAAGCATCTGTCTTCCGGCAGCGGGACAAAGTGCCTGGAAAGAAATCTGTGAAAATCCTCAGTTGGCAGCCGGAAAATATTATGCGTATCAGGCTCCGGAAACAGCACTTACGCCGTCTCCCGAAGGGAACGAACCGTTTTATATCTCGACGTTCGCACGCCACGGTTCGCGTTACCTCACCAAGCAGAAGAAGTACGAGGAACCACTCAGGGTACTTGCCGAAGCGGAGAAACAGCACGGACTGACAGCGGACGGAAAGCGTGCGCTGGAAATCGTGAAAGAACTGGCGGCTGAAGCGGAAGGACGGTACGGGGAACTGACGCCGAAGGGGGCTGAGCAGCACCGGGAACTGGTCCGTCGCATGTATGCGGCCTTTCCTCAGGTTTTTACCGACGGGGTACATGTGGATGCACGGTCCACTTACAAGACGCGGGCCTTTCTGTCGATGGCAGCAGGATGCATCGAACTGAAGGGACTCAATCCGCGGCTGGTCATCACTACCGATGCCAGTGAACACGACAGCGACTTCATGAAATACAAGAATCCGGAGTATGAGCGGTTGCATCTGGCCGGCGCAGACAGCATTTACCGGTTGGCCGACAGTGTGTATGTACATCCGGAGCGACTGATGAAACAGTTGTTTACCCATCCCGCCACGGTGCAGCATCCGGTCAAGCTCATGACCGACCTGTTTGAGCTTGACGGCATCTGCCAGAGCAGCTACGGTCCGCAGCATCTCTCTTTCCTCTTTACCGACCGGGAGCGGTACGACCTCTGGCAACGGAACAATTTCGAATGGTATTATGAGAAAGGAGCCTCTCCCCTCAGCGGATCGTGCATGTATCGGCTGGAACGTAACCTGCTGAACAATTTCATTGCCGCTGCCGATACGGTGATTGCTTCGGGCAAGAAAGGGGCTACCCTGCGCTACGGCCACGATACCAATCTGGCTCCGCTGGCAGTGCTGATGGGCATCAATCACCTGGCGAAGGCTACGGATGACTGGCAGCAGATTGCGGAAACCTACCGCACCTACCGCATCATTCCCATGTGCGGAAACATACAACTCATCTTTTACCGTCATCCGGAAAAGGACGACATCCTGGTCAAACTGTTGCTGAACGAACGGGAAGTCAGTCTCCCGATTGCTACCGACCGGGCTCCGTATTATCACTGGAAGGATGTCAGAAACTATTGGACACAAGTGGTCAGTTCCATCAACCTGCCTGAATGTCAAAAAGATACGGACTAACATTTAGGGTATCCGAATCATCCGTAAACGGATGAAATCCCCCACTCTCTTTACATCTGTCACGGCATTTCCCCTGCCCGGCTCCGGCCATGACCCATGTAAAGAGATTTTTTTTGTTTTGTATCAGTTTTGAAATATCTCCGAAACTATCATGAAAAAACCAAGGTCTACTTTTGCAGCGTCAAAATAAAAGGAGATAGATGAAAACAAATTGGGCATTAGGTGTATTGATTCTTGCCAGCGCAAATCTGAATGCAAGAGATATCAAAGGAATAGTAAAAGATGCACAGACTGGTGAAGAAATTATCGGAGCTTCCATTCTTGTAAAAGAAGAACCCGGAAAAGGAGCAGTATCGGGAATGGACGGAAGTTTCAATCTCTCCTCCATCCAGCCTAAGTATACATTAATCTGTTCGTATGTGGGTTACAAGAAGTGTGAGGTAACGGTTGACAGTAAGGATACGGAAATTATCATACCGCTCAAGAGCGACGATGTCGTACTGGAAGGGGTTACCGTGGTAGCCAGCAATCCGGGACGTACGGAAGCCGGAGCCCGAGGCATCGAACGGGCGGCAATGAACGTGGTCAATGTGATGAGCGCCAAAGCCATTGAACTGTCTCCGGACATTACGGTGGCCAATGTCATTCAGCGCATGTCGGGAGTGACGGTGGAACGCAACAGCAGCGGTGAAGGACAGTATGCCATCCTGAGAGGTATGGACAAACGATACAATTATACACTGGTCAACGGAGTGAAAATTCCGAGTCCGGACAACAAGAACCGTTTCGTTCCTCTGGATATCTTTCCGTCGGAAATGCTCGACCGTCTGGAGGTTACCAAATCACTGACCGCCAACATGGAAGGCGACGGAATCGGAGGAGCCGTCAACCTGATTATGAAAGATGCCCCCTCGGAAAGACAGTTTACGGCCAATCTTTCTACCGGTTACAACTCCATGTATTTCGACCGGGATTTTCAGTCGTTCAACCACGGTGCCATCGCAAAGGAATCTCCTTATGAACGTATGGGAAAGCCCGAAAAATTCACGATAACCAACAATGACTTTACGCAGGACAACCTTCACATGAAGTGGAGCCGGCCGCTTCCGGACCTGACAGCCGGACTGTCATACGGCGACCGTTTCTTCGGTGACCGCTTGGGCGTAATGCTTGCCGGAAGCTTCCTGAATACTTACAGAGGAAAGGAAAGTCAGATTTTCTATCAGCCGGGAAGAGACAATGACAACGTGGAAGACCGTAATTACTCGGCACAGCAGACACGCATCGGTGCCCATGCCAAACTGGACTATCACATCAGTCCGCGCCACAAGCTGACCTGGTACAACGGATATATGGACATGCGGGAAGCGGAGGTGCGCGACCGGAAGGACAAGGAGGAAGAAAAGGTCAGAATGAAATGGAACCGCCAGTATATCATCAACTCTACACTGAAAGGGGAACATGGATTCCTGGACGACAACGCCCTGCGCCTCAGCTGGTCGGCAGTCATCTCAAAAGCATTCAGTGAAACTCCCGACAATGCGGAAATCAGTCTGCTCGACGGTGGAGACCGTGTAGCGGTCAACAAGGCACTGGTCCGCCGATGGGAACACAACTCGGACAACGACAAGGCCGGATACCTGGACCTGTCCTACAAATGGAAACTCGACGGAGGGGCTGTACTCGACTTTTCTGCCGGAGGTATGTACCGCGACAAGAAAAGGGACAGTTACTTCAATGAATATACCTTCCAGACGGAACTGGGAGCTCCGCAATACCGCGGAGAGGATTGGAACAATTACGATGAAATCCAGTTTGACTTCAAAAGCCGGAACATCAGCGGGGCATTGAACTACGATGCCACTGAAAAGATCGGTGCCGGATACGGTATGGTGAAATACACTTTCCCGAAATGGGAACTGATTGCAGGGGTACGTGTGGAACATACCGATCAGGGATACCTGCTGAAATACCCGGTCGGCGATGTTAAGGCAGAAAACAGTCAGGTGTATACGGATGTACTGCCCAGCTTCCACCTGAAATACGGGGTACACGAGAATGCCAACCTCCGGTTCTCTTATGCACGGGCCATCAACCGGCCGAGCTTCTTCGAAATCGTACCTTATACCATTCTGAACGAGGATTACGATGAGAAGGGTAATCCGGACCTGAAGCATACAGTGGCCGACAACATCGACCTGCGCTATGAGTTCTTCCCTAAATCTTCGGAACAGTTCATGGTAGGTGTCTTCTACAAATACCTGCAGAACCCGATTGAGTACGGACTGGAGATACAGGGCTCGGATGCTTTCTATATTCCGATGAATTTCGGAAATGCAACGAACCTGGGACTGGAAGTCGACCTCATGAAATATTTCAACTGGTTTGGCATTAAGGCCAACTATACGTACACACATTCCAAGATTACGACCGACAAGCGCACCATGAACGGCTCGGAAGTGATACGCGTCACACAGTCGAGACCGCTGTACGGACAGGCAGCCCACGTAGCCAATCTGTCGCTGCTGTTCAAGAGTACCAAGCATGGCTGGGAAGGACAGCTGGCCGGAAGTTATACGGGCAAACGCCTGAGTGAGGTTTCCAATTACCTGGACAACGATATCTGGGAAGACGGATACATGCAGCTCGATGCTTCGGTAGAGAAAAGTTTCAAGAACGGCATTTCCATCTATGCCAAGGCTTCGAACCTGCTGGATACTCCTTTGCTGAGATACACTCACAAAGGTCCTCAGACAGACGGTGTCACCGGATTTGAACGGAAAGACGGCAACCTGATCGAACGTAAGGAATGGCACGGACAGTCGTTCATGCTGGGAATAAGATACAAACTATAATAAAAATCGATAAACTAACTTTTTAAACTAAGTAACATGAAACTTAAGAATGTATTATTGGCGGGAACAGCTTTATTCTCATTGTCACTGACAACAGCTTGTTCAAACGAAGACTTCTCAAACGGCCCCGAACAGGGCGGTCAGGGCTCAGAAAACGATGACGTCATCATATGGCCGGCAGATACAGTTGTGGAATTGAAAGACCATTATGTGGTTCCGGAAGGAACTTCTCTTATTATCAAGGAAGGAGCGCAGATTATCGCTACTCAGAAAGTGGGTGTCAATGAACTTCCTATCGAATTTACTGTAAAAGGAAACTTGTACTGTGAGGGTACTGCTGAAAAGCCTATCCTCTTCTCGCTTCCGGAAGCCGAACGTACGAAGGAAAATATCTTTGCCGGAAAATGGGGCGGAATCGTAGCGACTTCTACTTGCCAGGAAATGCTGATTGACCATACCATCATTGAATATGCGGGAGGAGAAACCATCGAAGGAGCTCCGGCCGTAAATGCAGGTATCTATGAAGCCGGAGAGGATATGTATCCGCAGATTACCACTACCAATCCTCAGGGAAGATACGTCATCTGCAACTCTGTACTGCGATACGGTAAATCGGATGCCATCTACATGATGGGTGGAAACGGTATCATCATGAACAATACGTTTGTCGGAAACGGTGAGACGGGTGAAGAGGCAGTCAACGTGAAATCGGGATGTATGGTGGACGTGGCAGGCAACATCATGTTCTCTCCCAACACCAACGGACTGAAACTGTCCAGCTCAGACCAGAGCGAAGTACGTGCACAGGCCAGAATCCAGGCATACAACAATACCATCATCAATGCCGGATGGCGCCGCGACAGTGACAAGGGCGGATGTGTGTATGTGCAGGAAAATGCGGCCGTACATGTGTTCAACAACCTGATGGTCAACTGTAAGTTCAGAGCCATGACTCCCGACCTGGACCAGCCGGCATCACCGGAAGACGGCCGCTACGACGATGTAAATTCAGTCATCGACTACAACTACTATGCTTCAGGCAGCCAGAAGGTAGATCCGAACTATGTATATAAGAGAGGTATCGAGTATTCATGGGAAGGATACAACTACGAAGAAGACGGCAAGCCGTTTGATGAATACGATGTAGAAAAGGTGGACAAGCACAGTGTCATTGCCACAGAAGAGGATTCCAAGGATCCGTTGTTCGTGAACTTCCCGATCAACGAGGTTTCACTGACTGAGTATGTCTACAACGATGCGTGGGACTTCCATGTACAGGCCGGTTCTGCAGTACTGAACGGTGCCTACAGCGGCAACGATGCCAAAATGGCTCCATTGTTCGGCACAGAAGGTCTGACCGTAAACCAGAAGGTATATACTTCACCTAGAGTGGAAGCACGCTTCGGAGCTTACGGAACTAAATAACAATCTCTATATACAATAGCACTTTAGTGAAGAAAGGTTCGAAATACCCTCCGAGATTTCGAACCTTCTTTTTACCCCAAAAACAGATTTCGGATTTCAACATTTTTTCAGATTTGCTTCTTTACTTTGCATCAGCAATCAAGAATCTTACAATTATGAATTCAATGAAAAAAACAATTATCACACTTTGCGCACTGTGGATTACAGTATGCGGTTTCGCACAAGATGCGGCAACCTGGAAGAGCTTGGAAAAGCCTGTCAATTTCTATCTGGCCAACGACTTGGGACGTAACGGATATTACGACCAGAAGCCTATCGCTGAGACCATGGGCAAGATGGCAGAAAACGTAGACATTGAGTTTGTGGTCGCTGCGGGTGACGTACATCATTTCGAAGGAGTCCGGAGTGTCAATGACCCGCTTTGGATGACCAACTACGAACTGGTTTACAGTCATCCGGACCTGATGATTCCCTGGTATCCCATCCTGGGAAACCACGAATACCGTGGAAATACGCAGGCAGTCATCGACTACAGTCAGGTCAGTGCCCGCTGGAGAATGCCGGCACGCTATTATACCCGTGTAGAAGAGAATGACGATGTCACTGTCCGCCTGGTCATGATCGATACGCCTTCCCTGCTCGACAAATACCGTAAGGATACCGACAAATATCCTGATGCATGCAAACAGGACCTGAACAGACAGCTGGCATGGATTGACTCTGTTCTGACTGTAGCGAAAGAAGACTGGGTACTGGTAGTGGGACACCATCCGATTTATGCAGATACCGACAAAAGCACGTCGGAACGCACTGACCTCCAGAAGCGTCTCGATACCTTGCTGCGCAAGCACAAGAACGTAGACATGTATCTGTGTGGACACATCCACAATTTCCAGCACATCCGCAAACCGGGAAGCCACTTAGATTACGTGGTGAATTCTTCCGGCTCACTGAGCCGCAAGGTCAGCCCCGTCGAAGGCACTCAGTTCTGCAGCGACCAGGCAGGTTTCTCCCTCATTACGGCCGACAAGAAGGTACTGAACCTGTACATGATGGACAAGAACGGAAAGATACTTCATACGGTAACCCGCAGCAAATAAACCGTTCTCCGGAACCGGAAACTGCACATGGCTGACCGGTACATACAGCAGATCCCCCATCGGAACACATATGCTTTTCCGATGGGGGATCTTTTCTGTCTCATCCAATACAATCCTTGTCGGATTACCGGTTCTCTGAGTTTCTTTCCTTCTCCTTGGCTTCGTTCCAGATTGCATCCATTTCCTCCAGTGTCATATCGGTCAGGTTTCTTCCCTGCTTCAAGGTATGCTCCTCCAGGTAATTGAAACGACGGATAAACTTCTGGTTGGTCCGTTCCAGGGCATTGTCCGGATTGATCTTGTACAGACGGGCCGCATTGACCAGACTGAACATCAGGTCGCCGAACTCCGCTTCGGCCTTGTCACGGTCCATGTGAGCCACTTCCGCTTCAAATTCAGTGATTTCTTCCTTCACCTTGTCCCAAACCTGCTCACGCTCCTCCCAGTCGAAACCGACATTACGTGCCTTGTCCTGGATACGATAAGACTTGATCAATGAAGGCAAGGCTTCAGGCACTCCGCTCAATACCGATTTGTTGCCTCCCTTCTCCTTCAGTTTGATCTGCTCCCAGTTTCCCGAAACCTGTTCAGCCGTATCGGCCTTCACCTCACCGAAGACATGAGGATGACGGAAGATCAGTTTATCACACAAGCGGTCGCACACATCCTTGATGTCAAAGTCGCCCGTCTCACTGCCGATTTTCGCATAGAAAACGACATGCAGCAACATATCCCCCAGCTCCTTGCAGATATTGGGAGTATCCTTTTTCATCAAAGCATCACAAAGCTCATATACCTCTTCAATCGTATTCGGGCGCAGACTCTCATTGGTCTGCTTACGGTCCCACGGACATTTCACCCTTAACTCATCCAACACATCCAGCAAACGGCCGAATGCCTTCATCTGTTCTTCTCTTGTATGCATCATATCCTCCATTTACAACAAAAGCGTTGAAGCGGCTTCCGCCCTGTCAACGCTTTTGTCCATTATTTAAAACTTCAAATTATTTCAATTTAATCAGAAATTCTCCGTCCTGTTCGTTCAAAACCACCTTGTCTTCTCTCAGCAGCCATCCCAGACCCAGATACAGGTCCTTGTCTGCCCGCACTTTCAAGGCTTTTTTCAAATCTTTCTGTGACAACTCACCTTTTTCGTTCAATGTTTCCCAAATTTTACCTGCAATAATACCTGCTTTTTCCTGTAACATAGTTCATCAAATTTTAAATAAATACTATCATTCTCTTTCATTCACTAAAGAGAAAGTGCTTGTGTTTCTGCAACAAAATTAGTAAAAAAGAAATAAAGAACGAGCATTTTATTTCAAAAATTTTCCATTTTGACGAAGGTTTCCGGCAGAAAATCAGAGTCTTCCGTGCTCTTCCAGGTAATCTCCCCATATTCTGGCAGCCGTTTCCACCATTTTCGCACAAGGACGCTTGGCGTAATACTGGGCGGTACGTACTTCCGGAGTAGCCACAATCGGATCCTTTTTGGTCAGTCCCAGCAGGTCGGCACACCTCAAGGCGCCATTCTTTTCCTTGAACTTTCCAGCCAGTTGCTGCACCAGGGCATAGTTGGCTCCTTTACCTTCCCTGTCGGCTCCGTCCGTCGCTCCGGTCTCCAGTCCCGCCAGCAAGAACATGCCGCAGGCAGCTCCACAGGTCTCACGCATGCGACCGATACCTCCTCCGAAAGAAGCAGACATCCGCAACGCCTGTTCCCTAGTGAAACCATACATATCTGCAAAGGCTGTCACAACCGACTGTGAGCAGTTGAATCCTTCTTTAAACAAGGCTACCGCCTTCTCTATTCTTTGTTCTTTCGTCAACATATTCGATGATATACTGTTAAACTTAACCGTTTCGGTTCTCATTTCTTCTCCCGGTCACTCTCCGGGCATTCAGCCCACCACATTCACCGGACTGCCCGCTACCCAGGCCTTGATGTTTTCCACCACCCGGTCGAGCAGGCGCGCTCTGGCCTCTGCCGTTGCCCACGCAATATGAGGCGTAATGAAACAGTTCGGCAAGTGAATCAGCGGATGATCGGCGGCAGGAGGTTCCGATGTCAGCACATCCAGTCCCGCTCCCAGCAGTCTGCCTGCCTTCAAAGCCTCAGCCAGTGCAGCCTCATCCACAAGGCCTCCTCTTCCCGTATTGATCAGAATGGCTCCCTGCTTCATCTGTGCCAGACGGGATGCATTCACCATCTCCGCAGTCTGCTGGTTCAACGGACAATGAAGAGATACCACATCCGAAGAAGCAAACAGTTCATCCAGCCCCACCTTATGATAGCCTGCCGGCAAAGCCGATTCCGGTTTGCTGGTATACACCGCTACCTCCATGCCAAAGGCAGCTGCCAGACGTGCCGTCGCCGCCCCGGTACGTCCGAATCCGACAATACCGATACGCTTTCCGGCCAGTTCGATTACCGGTGTATTCCGGTAGCTGAAATCCGGCTGGTTACTCCATACGTTGTCACGTACCTCAGCCGCATAATGTCCTACCTGCTGCGTAAGGTTCAGGATATGGGCAAAGACCATCTGGGCAACAGACTCTGTACTGTAAGCCGGCACGTTGGTCACGACAATCCCCTTTTCGGCAGCAGCCTGAATGTCTACAATATTATATCCCGTTGCCAGTACCCCGATGTATTTCAGTTCCGGAAGCTGCTCCATCACCTGACGGTCTATCACACACTTGTTTGTCAGCAGCACCTCAGCCTGCCGTGCACGCTGTACGATATCTGCCTTCTCCGTCCGGTCATATACCACCGTTTCTCCCAATTCATCCAGTGCCCGCCAGTCGTTACGGTCGGCAGACAAGGTATATCCATCCAATACCACAATTTTCATACGCTATATTTTTATAAAATTCATATTCAGTTCCAACCTGCCTTTTACTTTTCGAAACGCTCCCCCCACAGGCGCAGCATGCGCTCCTTCAGTTTCGCTTCCGCCGCATTGTCCTGTGCATGCCAGATACGGTGCTCCTGCAACTCATCGGGCATAAACTGCTGCCGGACAAAATTACCGGGGTAAGCATGGGCATACTTATAGTCCTTGCCGTATCCCAGTTGCTTCATCAATTTGGTCGGAGCGTTTCGCAGGTGCAAAGGCACGGGCAGGTTACCGGTCTCACGCACCAGTTCCAGTGCCGAATTGATTCCCTCATAGGCCGAGTTGCTCTTCGGACTCGTTGCCAGATACACCGTTACCTCCGCCAAAGGAATCCTTCCTTCCGGCCAGCCGATTTTCATGACAGCCTCAAAAGCAGCATTGGCCAGCAGCATCGCATTCGGATTGGCCAGACCGATATCTTCCGAAGCCGAAATCAACAGCCGTCGGGCAATGAAAGCCGGGTCTTCTCCCACTTCTATCATACGTGCAAGCCAGTAGAGAGCGGCATCCGGGTCACTTCCCCGAATCGATTTGATAAAGGCCGAAATGATATCATAATGCATCTCTCCATCCTTGTCGTAGGCCAGCGGATTCTGCTGAAGCCTGTCGGTCACCATCGCATCCGTAATCTCTATGGGCTCTTTTTCCTCGGCTTCTACCACGAGTTCAAGAATATTCAGCAGTTTCCGTGCGTCTCCACCGGAATACCGGAGCATGGCGTCGGACTCCAGGATACGGATGTCCTTTTCCTTCAGTACCACATCCTTGGTCAGAGCCAGGTGCAACAGTTCCAGCAGGTCCTCCTTCTCGAGGGATTTCAGCACATACAACTGACACCGGGAGAGCAGCGGACGAATCACTTCGAAAGACGGATTCTCGGTAGTGGCGCCAATCAGCGTCACGACACCCGTCTCCACTGCCCCCAGTAAGGAATCTTGCTGAGACTTGCTGAAACGATGAATTTCATCAATAAAAAGAATCGGACTCTGCTGCGAAAAGAAACGGTTGCTGCGGGCCTTGTCAATCACCTCACGTACCTCCTTCACCCCCGAGGTAACCGCACTCAGCGTATAGAAAGGAACCTCCAGACGGTGAGCGATAATCTGTGCCAAAGTGGTTTTTCCTACTCCCGGCGGTCCCCACAGAATAAAGGATGAAATACGCCCGGCGTCAATCATGCGGCGCAAGACTGCCCCTTCTCCTACCAAATGTTTCTGTCCGATATAATCCTCCAATGTACGCGGACGCATTCGTTCTGCCAACGGTTGTGCCATATTCTCAAATAATAAATTACCAATTCGGTAACAAGTAAGATTTTCATGAATTCGAAGACAGTGAAAAGCGAGAGCAGAGACAAAAAGAAAAACCACGTTTTCAGTTTTTGGCCTTGCCGAGCCGCCTCCTGTCTTCGCGTAAGCAAAGATAGCGAAACTCGCCCGATTATGGATGGATTCAGGAAAAATAATGTAAACTATTGGGCTTTCAGTAAGATACGCAGCATTATTCGATATTCCTTAATATGTGCTTTAAAGCCGTTTTTTGAATAGTTAAGCAGAAAAATTGCTACCTATCCGTTGCCCATTCCGGTTGCATTAATCCGTTTGAATAGTCACTTCTGTTCCGTCCGTAAAGAACATAGTTCCATCATTTTGGCTCAGCGAAGATACTTATTTTTTTCGGTAAATGAAAAATATAGGATACGGAAGTCAATGATGCCATCTTTGTCTATTTCTGACGATATTTGACATGCCGATAATAAACTCTGTCTCCGTTAATTTTGCAAACAATGGAACAGATTATGAATCAGACAGATGTAAAGGTTTCGTTCTACCTTAAAAAGAGCGAGGCGGATGCCAGGGGAAACTGTCCCGTGATGGCACGGCTTATTGTCGGCAAGCACTCTGAAACAGCATTCAGTGTCAAGTTTCGTGTGCCACAGTCATTGTGGTCATCCGGACGGGCGTGTGGAAAAAGTGTTGCGGCAAGAGACATAAACAACAGACTGGATGAAATACGTGCTGCCGCGCTCGGCATCTATGCGGAACAATCTGCAATCCGTGAGGATGTAACAGCAGAGGATGTAAAGCATCAACTTTTGGGTATGGCTTCGGAACAGGAAACCCTATTAAGCTATTTCAGACTTTTCATTAGAAATTTCGAGAAACGCGTTGGGATCAATCGTACGGAAAAGACATTGAGGGCTTACCGCAATTCCTACAATCATCTGGTACGTTTTTTACAGATGCAATATAAGCTGTCAGATATCCCTTTTGCCGCATTGGACCGTTCCTTCATTGAAAAATATGACTTGTATCTACGTACGGAATGTTGTCTGGCTTCAGGCACAATAGTCAATCTTACCGTCCAACTGAAAACAATTGTCGGAGAAGCTATTGCTGACGGTATAATAACAGTATTCCCGTTTGTCGGATATGAACCGGTACATCCGAAACCGGAACAGAAATATCTCACCTCCGAAGAATTGAATAGGATTATGACAACACCTCTCCATGATCAGATTCTTTATCATGTGAGAGATATGTTCCTGTTTTCCTGTTATACGGGTATTCCCTATAGCGACATGTGTCTGCTGACAAATGAAAACCTTTCTCTCGCGGAAGATGGTACCTGGTGGATCAGGAGTTCTCGCAAGAAAACCGGTGTGGATTTTGAAATACCGCTTATGGAACTGCCGTTCCATATCATTGAAAAATACCGCGATATGGCTCCTGAAGGAAAGCTTCTCCCCATGTATTCCAACAGTTCATTGAATCGTTATCTGAAACGCATCGCTGAAATTTGCGGTATAGGACGTAAGCTGGTCTTCCATGCAGCCCGTCATACCTATGCGACAGAAATTACCCTTTCGCATGGAGTCCCGTTGGAGACAGTCAGTAAAATGTTGGGACACAGTCGTATTGAGACCACACAGCATTACGCAAAGGTGACAGACAATAAGATAGATACAGATACGAAAGCATTGGACAAGAAAATTGCTGAAAGGTTTTCTGTAGTCATTTGATAACCGGATAAAAGGACAAGATTATGAAAGAAAAAATTAACAATACGGAAATCAGACATCGCAGTACGTTTGCGGTACTGTTTTATATAAACCGCACCAAAGTCCGCAAAGACGGAACGTGCCAGTTGCTTTGCAAGATAAGCATAGATGCCAAATGGGAACAGATAGGTACAAAAGTATCAGTTAACCCTGCCATCTGGAATCCTGAAAAAGGACGGGCTGACGGCCGCAGTGAGAATGCCCTTACCGTCAACCGGGCCATTGATGATTTGACCAAAGAAATAAATGAGCATTACAGACGGATAAAGAGCAGTCTGGGATTCATTACGGCGGAGCAGGTGAAGAATGCCGTGATGGGTGTCGGACAGAAGCCGCTTACACTCCTGGCTCTTTTCCGGGAGCATAATGAGGAGTTCAAAAAACGTATCGGAATAGACCGGATAAAAGAAACTTATGACTCTTACCAGCGTTCATATAAGCATCTTTCGGCTTTCATCGAGGAAAAACGTGGCGTAGAGGATGTTCTTTTACGGAACCTTGACCGTGTTTTTTATGATGACTTTGAACTTTTTCTCAGGACGGACAGGAATTTAAGCCCGAAGAGCGTGCATGAACATCTTTATAGGCTGAAGAAGATGACCATGCGGGCTGTCAGCCAGGGAACAATCCGCCGTGATCCGTATTGTCGCCTTCATCCTGAACTGCCCAAACGGAAAAGTCGTCATCTGAAGCTGGAAGACCTGAAGACACTGCTTACAACACCTGTCGAGAAGCCACAGCTTCAGTTTGTAAGGGATATGTTCATCTTCTCCACTTTTACCGGACTTGCCTATACGGATTTGAAAAAACTGAGGGTAAATGATATTACCCAATCTGAAGACGGTTCATGGTGGATTCATATCCACCGCCAGAAAACAGGAACACTGTCTTCTGTCCGATTGCTGGATATTCCGTTGAAGATAATAGAGAAATATCGTGAACAGAGAAAGGATGACAAGGTCTTCAATCTGTATAGTCGTACGTATTTCATTATGCTCGCCCACCAGTTGGGTGAAGTTTACGGATTTGAACTTACATTTCATAAGGCACGACACAATTTCGGAACCCATATAACCCTTTCATTGGGTGTTCCAATCGAGACAGTCGGCAAAATGATGGGGCACATGCGTATTGAGACCACGCAGCTTTATGCCAAAGTGACTGACAGGAAAGTGGACGAGGACATGAAACGGCTGAAAGCAGCCGGAATGGACCGAACTTTTGGCTTGTACGAAGAAGAGGTTATTGTCAGGAAACGGAGAAGGAAATTCGGATACCAATTGTCCGACAACAAAGAAACGGCCTTGTAAAGAGGCCGTTTCTTTAGCTTCGTTTTATACCCATCGCTGTTCTTCCCTGCATCTTTTATATGCGTCGTCAAGAACTTTCTTTATGTCCGATTCTCTGTAAAGGGCTTTCCCTTGTATAAGGTAGTAAGGTATCACGCCGAGGGTCCGGTATTCCTGCAAGGTACGCCGGCTTACTTTCAACAGTTTTGAAAGTTCCTCGTCCGTGAGGAAATAATCACCGTGGAATGCGGGTCTCGGAGCCGTCCGTATTGCGTCTATCATGCGCTCCATGTTTTCCAGCCCTTTGAAAATAGTATCAATTCTCGGGTCTTTTCTGTTTATAAGATCGTAACTCATGGCTTTCTTTTTTGTGGGTGATAACTTGATTCCAACAGGCTTTGTACATCTTCCGGTTTGTAGAAGAACCTGTTCTTGATCCGGGTGAAAGGCAACAGTCCTTTCTCGCGATATACCTGAAGCGTTCTTTTGGATATGCGGAGAACCCCGCACACCTCCTGATTGTCCATCCATTTTTTCAGTCCCGCGTCTTTGGCCGGACTGCATATACCGGTGACTTTTTTCTCTATCATGCTGAGTCGGACAACCAGTTCGTCAAATGTCCGTTTGTCTATACATATAATTTCCATACTGCCGTTTTGTTAGGATTGAATACCGAGCTCCTTTTTAATCTTTGCCGGAAGTACCTTTCCTTTCCTGCTCAGGAAGTCCTGGACTTCCGAAGCTTTGTAATAGGTACGTCCGTCAATCATGTAGTATGTGACGAGCTTCTTCTGGCGGTAGCGTGCAAGGGTGCGTTTCGTAACGCCAAGGAGTTCGCACATATCCTGGTTGTCGAGCAGCTTGTCACCCTCAAGGGCGGCCGTCTGCCTGTTCATGCGGTTCAGTCTGTCATCTATCCTGTCAAACCGTTCCATTATCTGGTGGAGCATCATCTGGAATGTCTCCCTGTCTATCTGTATCATAATGAATTCTGTTTTTAGTGTAATAATTCCATTTTTTACACCGTGTTGCGCAACAGGTTTCATTATGATATAGGCCAAAACATGGACCAATGGAGCATATTGCCACATAAAAACATGGCAAGTCGCTGAATAATAGAGAAATAAAAAATCAGCCCCATAAAAACGAGACTGATGGAAGTATTGCAAATGCAATATGTCGCAATACCTTATTGCAATGTTTTGCAATAAATCAGGCGGCAAATTCCGTTTTTGAATGTTTTGGTATTTACGATTTTCCATTCACCCTGTGGTATATGCTTTGAGACGGATTTGTAGTCTGGACGGGTGGAGGGAAACAGGAAGATGATTATCTCGTCAATAAGATGATAAAGTGAGAGGCCACGCAGGAGTTCTATGCTTTCCTCGTCATGTATTTCGGCTTGATAAAGGACTGATGGGGCTGACATATCTTTCTCGCACATGAAATCCACAAGCGGATAACCCGGATATAGCCGGCGGGTACTTTTACCGCGTCCATATGAAAATCCGTCCTTATCGTCTCTCAGCCATTGTCGCAACGGATCGTCCTCCGCCGGAATGGAGCCGTCTAATGTCATTGCTATCAGAACCCGTAACCTTGCCATACCTTTTCCTTCAAATAAGAAGCGTGAAACTCACGCACTATCAGGTAGAGGCTCTGGTAAGCCCATTGTAGAATCATGCATGAGCTCACGCTATAAGACATAGCATAAGCTACACGCAATAGTCTCTACAATTTGAAATTTTCCAGATTTCTACCTGAGACGTCTTGCGACTTATGTTGTAACATTCGGCAAGGCTCCAAGCAATGCCGATATTCTTTTCTTATGTTTTGACCGTCTGTCCTGCATGGCAGGATTTCCAGTCATTTGCAAATGTAGGCATTTTATTCCGAACAAGCATATAGAATACCCGTTATTTCCTGTTCAACCCGTATTTTTTCATCTTACGGTATAGCGTGGACGGGTCGATATGCAGCATGGCTGCGGCATGTTTGCGATTCCCGTGGGTGATTTTCAATGCCTGGACTATCGAGCGTTTCTCTTCCGCATCGTTTTCGGGGAAAAGATTGATCTCCTCAGTTGCCGCTTCCATTTTAATGTTAAGATCGGTTGTTTTAATGAGCGGCTGTTTTGCCATGAGTACCGCCCTTCTTATTCTGTTATGCAGTTCCCGCACATTTCCCGGCCAATGGTAAGAGAGAAGCAGTTGTTCCGCTTCAGGGCTGAATCCCTCGGTTGGTCTTTTCAGTTCTCCGGAAAATTTCTTCCTGAAATGGTTTGCCAACGGCAGGATATCTTCAGGACATTCGTGCAGGGAAGGCATGACAATCTCGAATTCGCATAGCCGGTGGTATAGGTCTTCCCTGAACCGTTTTTCCTGTATGGCAAGTTGAAGATCCTCGTTTGTGGCGGCTACAATCCTGACGTCAGCCCGCTTTTCCCTGTTGCCACCTATTGGGATGTATGTACCCTCCTGAAGCACTCGCAAGAGCATAGCCTGGACTTCAACAGACAGTGTACCTATCTCGTCAAGGAAAAGGGTGCCGCCTTTCGCCATTTCAAAATACCCGTCCTTATTGGTGTCGGCGCCGGTAAATGTACCTTTTATGTGTCCGAAGAAGAGTGAAGGTGCGAGTTCCTTGGGTATAACCCCACAATTCACGGCGACAAACGGCATATCCCTCCGTTCTCCCATATAGTGGATACGCTGTGCCACCGATTCTTTTCCTGCGCCGTTCGGACCGAGTATGAGTACCGAAATATCAAACGGCGCAACTGTCTTGACCAGATGTTCGATTTCTTTCATCTGAAGGCTGTTTCTGGGTAGCAAACCCTTGTCCTTGTCACATATTACGGAATGGGGATGGAAAATGTCTTTCAGTTGTCTCTGTAGTTCGTCCATTTGTACCGGTTTGGCCAGATAGTCTTTGGCTCCCAGTTTTATGGCTTGCACAGCACCCGGTACCGAGGCATATCCTGTCATGATAATGAAAGGGATGTCCAGCCTTTCTTTCCGCATCCATTCAAGCAAAGATATACCATCCCCCTCCGGCAGGCGTACGTCGGACAGCACGAGGTCGAAACTTTCTTTCTTGAGCAGTTTTCGTGCCCCTGGTTCATCTATTGTTATCTCTGCTTCATAGCCGGATTTTTCCAGCCATTTTTTCTGTTGCCCGGCGAGCATGATGTTGTCTTCAACTATCAGAATCCTGTATTTCATTCATGTTTTCATTTAATTATGTCCGTCCATTTCCGATAATCGGCTTTTTGTTTCGGCTATCAGCCAGTCAATTCTCTTGACAATTCTTTCTACATCGGTGCGGAATTCATACTCATCCGTATTTCCCGCAAACAGCTCACGGTTGTATGGTTCCAATTCATGGGATATGCCCAATTGTTCCCACACCGGATACATCCGGTGCAGTGTTTCCCTTATTCTCTTTTTGTCGGGGTTTAACGGATTCAGAGCTTCCCGCAAGTCCGAACTGTTCCTGCTGGATTCCTCTATAAGAGTCTCCAAGGTCCAGCGTTCGTCTCCCGTAGTAACATACAGAGCCTCGAAATCTGGGGAACGGTTATCATCCATAGTTCTGTCCTGTCCAATGAGTGACGAGAGAAATACAAGCAGGTCTCTTGTATAGAACGGCTTGTGGATACAGCCGGCAAATCCTGCCTGAATATAGCGGTCTGCATCGCCATCGTTACGGGCGGTCATTGCCGCTATGGGAATTGTCCGTGAATTTCCTATGTTGGAAAGGCGTAGCAGATGCAACAGGTCGAAACCTCCCGTACCACGCATCTGTATATCGGTCAGCAACAGGTCGTATTCTCCAGTTCTCAATGCCTTGACCACTTCCTGTGCATTGGTACAGGCTCGGCATGAGATACCGTTCCGTTCCATCATTTCAACTGTGTTGCGCAGCTGTATGGGATCGTCATCGACTACAAGAACCCGTCGCGGGAGTCTGAGACTTCCTGCTTCTGGTTTTGAATTGTCTATTACAGGCTCATCAGTTTTTCTAAGCGGAATTTCCACCTTGAATTTGCTGCCTTTACCGACCTGGCTCGAAACAGAGAGTCTTCCTCCAAACAGGTTCACCAGCCCTTTCGTAATGGAAAGTCCCAGTCCGAAGCCTTCTGAATCCAAATCCGGAGCAGCCCGTTCAAAGGGCTGGAAAATGCGTTGTGTCGTGTTCTCGTCCATCCCTATCCCCGTATCTTTGACCTGTACTGAAAGAGTACCGTCTTCATGACTTGCCAGAAATTTGATATAACCTGTACGGGTGAATTTTACAGCATTCTCCAGAATATTGACCACAATCTGTCTTATGCGGTCTGCATCGCCAAGGGCGGTGATGCCGCAACCCATAAAAGCCTTGTCAAACATCAATCCTTTGTCGTTCGCCTTGCGTGTGTATTCTTCAGCGATACTTTCCAGAAAGGATTCAAGATGGAAAGGAATTTCGTTCAGGGTCTCCTTTGCATCGTCCAGACGGGAGAGGTCAAGCAGGCTGTTGGCAAGCCGGGTGATATGACGGGATGATTCAAGGATGTTTCCGAGATAGGCATTGCGGCGTTTCCGGTCCCGAGTATCCATGGCCAGTTCAGCACTGCCACTGATGGCATTGAGAGGTCCTCGTATGTCATGGGAAAGTGTGATGATTATTTTCTTGCGCATGTCGGAGAGTGTACGGTTTTGTGTTGCCGTATCTTCCAGTTCTGCCTTGTCCCTTTCCCTGCGGTTAAGGTCACGCATGATGATAAGGTGCGAAATGATGAGCAGGATGATGGCCATGCCGATTACTCCAGCCATTAAAAAGAACGACATTTTCTCTGCTTCTGTCATTTTTAACTCTCTTAGTGAAAAGGCAGTCTGTGCCTGTTCATCAAGGTCGCTTATCAGCTTGTTCAATGTTCTGTTCAATTCCCTATTGCGCATACGGAGGCTGTCGGCATAAATATCCATTTCGCTCGCTTGCCTTTGCTGTATGGCTATCAGGCTGTCGCTGAAAGCGTACAGTTCTTTGGTGGATGGCATTACTTGCATTTCTTCTTTTTTCCCAAAGAATCCTGCAATCCCTTTTTTCTTTTGTTCTATGGTACGGATACGTGTCGCACGCCTCGCCACTTCCGGCAACTGGTTTACCAGCAGGCTGTCCGCTTCAGTCCGTTGTTCAAACATTTCCATTATGTGTAGCAGATGTGTCTCCTTTGCGGCAAGCAGGGCACGAAGAGTGTCTATCTGTTCCGGGCGTACATATTCACGGCAGTGCCGTTTCAGCGAGTTCAGTAAACTGTCAGCTTGCAGTCGGCGGTTACGATAGTGCAGATAGTCCGCTTTGTTCCAACTCGCCACACCCTCACCCAATGTGGCGAGCCCCGTAATACGGCGATGTGCCGTGTTGATACTACGACGTATATGGCTTATGTTTGCCGTTTCAGCCTCAATTTCGCGCATCCGCTGCCGTTCATATACCAAAATGGCGGCCATGCTACCAATGACCGCCAAAAGGATGATATAACTAAAAAATATCTTAATTTTAAGCATAGATATAACTCATTCCACTGTATGTATAGTTTCGGTCTTATATAGTGTTGCAGCCAAAGTTAAATCTGTTCCTGTGATAGTTTTACCTTTTTTTATAAGTTTGTTAAATTTTTCATAAAATTCATTTTGTATTTTACCCAAAATAGCAGACCTGTGAATGTCTATCATTTCGATATCCTTGCAGCTTATTTTTATTTCTATATCTTCACCAAAAGGGTTAGCAAAATCGTATAATTCACCTATTAAACTTTGATACTTATCAGTTGCTGTATCTTCTGTTGGTATGACCAAATGAGCACCTTTTTTCATCCGTTTTTCTGCTGTATTTTTTATAACAGTTATACCCAAACAACTGTCTAATCCAGGATAAACTATTTTTCCATCCGTTTCTCCAATCATATATTCATATAATACTAAAGTATTTTCTTTTTGTTGTTTTATTTTGAGTTGATTTTTTAATTTCCTCATCAATGCTGTGTCATCATAGTTTACATATGTTTCATTCCAATATATAGGACTAAAATCTTTGTATAAATCTTTTCTTATGCTTTCTGAGACAAAAAAGGATAGTTGTGCCAATGATAGTTCTTTTATCTCAGCTTCTGTCTTAATTTCATGAGGAGCAAATTGTATAATTGAATTACTCGCAACAGATACTTTCTGCATCGATTTTCTATTATTATCTATTGTTCGGCATTCAACTTGTTTCGATATATATGATTTCATAATAATTATTCCAACCTTATAAAATTTATAATAGCCTTATCTGTTATTTTATTGTTATCGGCATTACACAGTGATATTGCACACCGTCTTACCACATTCGTAATGGAACCCCCTGAAAGTTCCGTTTCGGCGGCTTTTGCGATGAGTTCTTCAGCATCATCCCCGAGCCATTCTTTCGGGAGCATACTGCGCCAGAGGGCGGCACGGAGTTCCTCATCAGGCATCGGGAAATAGATGATAGACTGGAAGCGGCGGGAGAAGGCTTCATCGATGTTGGATTTCAGATTGGTGGCGAGTATGACCGTGCCGGGAAAATCCTCGATGCGTTGAAGCAGGTAGGCTACTTCCTGATTAGCATGACGATCGTTGGAGGTGTTGGTCGATGTGCGTTTGCCGAATAAGGCATCCGCTTCGTCGAAGAACAGAATCCAGTTGCGGTTCTCCGCCAGGTCGAAAACTTTGGCGAGGTTCTTTTCCGTCTCACCGATGTATTTCGATACAATCATGGACAAATCCACACGATACACGTCCATCTGGTTTTTCTTGCCGAGCAGAGTAGCTGCAAGGGTCTTTCCTGTTCCAGGTGGGCCATAGAACAAGGCACGGTATCCAGGCTTCAAGATGCGTTTCAACCCCCAGTCCTCCATGATGGTGTGCTGGTGCGCAATCCATGTATTGATTTCTTCAAGGGCTTCGTATGTGTTGTAATCCAATATCATGTCCTCCCATTCCAATGGGGTTGTAATGAGCTTGGCCGGAAAACCGATTGTATAGTCGGGCTTATATTCCCGATCCAGCAGGACATGGCTCAGGAACTCTTCGGAGGGACGGAGCTGGCCGCTCAGGAACGGTTCGCCTTCGCCGGCTCCTTCCAGCCGCAAGATATTCTGCGTATAGAACCAGTGGTCCCGCTGGAACATGTGGATGACAGCCTTTTTTTTCTCCATGTCCTCTCCGGCGATAATGAACGAAGCGGTCTCGCCGGTGGGCAGGAAACCACCATGAGACAACCCTTTCCAACCGCCGAACTCGGTGTACTGGCGGTCGAAATTCTTGTTCTGCACAAAGAAGATATCCAATGCCTGCGGACAGGTATGCGGCATCAGAGCCAACATGATAATAACCCGTTCGTTGAACGTGATTTCCTGTCTGCCGGTCATGCCTTCCAGCCATCCGTCAGCAGGAGGCATGACTTCCTCTATCGAGGCGTATTCACATCCTTGCTGAAAATACAGCTGTATGGCTGTGGTCAGCATCCTTTCAAACCATTCGATATGCGCTGTCATCATGGGCCACATCATACCTGCATTTAATAACTGTTCGCCTTTGCTCCCATCACATCGGCCTCATGTTCGAGGTCCACATTATCATTTACAGGCAGTCCGCCCACTTCGGTGGTCGGTTCGACACGGCCTGCCATCTGCTGAGCTACATGCCATGCCTCGTGGGGCAGATGCTGCTCCTGGCCGGGAGCGACATGGATGTCCGTCCCTTGTGTATAGGCCAATGCCTGTACGGTTGCCGGTTTGTCCGAATTGTAATGCACACGCACATCGTCCATAGAGAAGCCGGACAGGTCTTCGATGCCCGCTTTCAGATTATCGGGCATACCTGTCTCGTTCTTCTTCTGTACAGGCTGCTCGAATTTCCCCTGCAGGGCTTCATCATCGTCTTCTTCACGCTGTATGGGTTGCACGAATTTTCCCTGCAACGGTTCGTCTTCTTCGTCATCAAGCCGTTGTACAGGCTGTTCGAACTTGCCCTGTAAAGTCTCATCCTCGTCTTCAAGACGTTGTACGGGTTCTGCCACGGCCTGCAATATTCCGGCAGGACGGTTATCCGCAAACTCCAATGCGCCTTCACTATTACGCTTCTGCTGGATGGTACGCGCCACTTTGTTTTGATAGGTCTTTTCCGCTTCCATATAGGTATATATTTAATTGTTATAATTCTCAAAGTCAAATTCTTCCTTGTCACGCCAGATGACATTGATTTTCTTCTTGAGCCACGGCAACCGTATCTGTCGATATGACCACGGCAGGGTATCCAGCAGGATGTCGTAGGAACGGTTTTCCACATACAGCACCCATTTGTCTTCACGCTGTTCCAGGTTGCCCGGACGTTCGATGAAACTATGCTGGAAACCTTTCACCGAGGTGTTCTTCAGCTTGTCCCAGTTCGACTTCACTCCCGAAAGCATGGATTCTACGGTCTGTATTTCCTGACTGGTCAGTGTCAATGTTTTCGGTAAAGGTACATAGAATGGGCATCCGGTAAGAATGCGGTTGAATGCCAGTTCCTGTTCCTTGTATTCACGAGGCTCTCCCGTAACAATCCGTTGCAGGATAAAGATGGCGCGGATTCGGGCTTCGGTATCCTTCAGGTCTTTCTTGCCGTCTTCTTTTTCTTCCAGCAAGCCAAGCATTCCGAACAGGCGAGTGAACCAAACAGCCAGCAGGCACAGTCCGGCATTCGGCACTTCGATGTATTCCGGCTGTAGGGCCTCTTCCAACGCCTGTTCCGCATCGGTCAGGTGCAGTTCCTCTTCCACAATCCTAACAACCGCTTCCAGTACGGTTTTCCTTTCGGCAGGTAGTGGTGATTCCGTCTGTTTTTCTTCTTCCGGTTCTTTCTGTTCCGACCTGTCTTCAACTCCTGTGCCGGTGGACCGTTCACGGATGTACTCCGGCATTCCGTTTTCCCGTGAGAGGGCAATGACATTCTCCAGATACTTCTTGACGATGTCCGAAGCGTTGCCGTAACGGATGCGTTCTATAGGATAAGAAGCCACAAACCGTACCAGTCCTTCAGCAAGTATTTTATATTCTATCCCGTATTTTTCCGAAACCATTCCGACTGTCCGGCCCAAGGTGTCTCCCAGAGAAAGAGACATACCGGAAATCATTTCCAGCCAATCTTCAACACCAAGCCATTCACTCCATTGAGCGGAAGCGACATGCCTCCTGCCGGGAGTACTGACGGTCGAATACCGTACCAGTTTCCAGAGCAGTTCCGGTTGCCAGCGGGCATAATGGCGTAATATCTGTGATTTTTCCGTATCACTGACAGACGGGGACAACAACCATGTCGCCCATTCATCGAAGAGTGTTTCGTCCTGTCCGGTTCCGGAAACTTCGAAAGAGAGTGAAGCCGTTTTCTGTTCGGATGTACTCTTGTTTTCAGTATCCTCCAAGGGTGTTTCCGGCGTGATTATACGAACAGCCTGTCGTTCTATTGTTTCCCATTGACCGCGGTCTGCATCCGTATATTCTCTGTTCCCGGTCAGGATATGATGAAGGTGGCGCAGGAAAAGGGAAACGGTCTCTTCCACATTCATTATTCCCATGTCCACTCTTTCCGTCATCATGCGGAGCGTGGCTTTCGCAACGGACTGTTCCCATTCTTCGCTGCTGCCTGTAAACAATATGTTACCAGGCAATACTGTATTTATCGCTCCGATGGTTCGGAACAACCTTTCTGACAACATGGAATCTGACTGTCCGAGAAGATAAAGCAAGGCATCCTTGCCGATGATTTCAGCCCACAGTTCAACAGTGCCTTCATCCAAGGCGACGGTTTCCCGAAGCAGACGTATTGCTTCTTTGGGTGAATCGTTCATATAATGACGGAACACTTCACTTTTCAATGTGGATGTGTATGTACCGTCTCGCAACCAGCCGAGCAGTCCGGTCATGTCGTCCACATATTGTTCAAATGCGGTTCGTGTCTCATTCAAGGCAATCCTGTCAGGATTGTCATCCTCCAGAATCCGGTGTAAAGCGGTATCTGTATTAGTCGGATTGCCGTAGAGAATATCCGATGCAGACCATTCCGAAGTCCGGCCCCCCAAACCGATGTATCTCCATGTCCGGACCAATAAGGACAATAGAAAGTTGTCTTCCAAGTCCGGAAGGGTTCTTATCGTATTGGAGTCGTGATATGTCCTTTCATTATCCGTTACTGCCGTATCGGGAATACGTAACAATCGGCTGATCAGTGATTCGAGAGCCGTCTTTATGTTGTTGCTGTCATTGCCGGTCACGGCAGAAAGCAACCGTACAACCGCATCGTTCACCGATACGGAAACAGTCCTGGCATCCCATGAAGCGAGCGACAGGAATAGCGAATGCCATACGTCTTTTACAGGACGTGACACAAGTACTGCGACTGTCTCGATATGCTGTACAAGCCATCCGATAAAGCGTATGGCATCTGTCCCGGCTTCTGGACTGTAAACCTGTCCGGCGAGCCTCATGATGAGGTTGCGTAATGCTGTCCTGTCAAGCAGGTCGAAGACGGTATCCGACAGTTTCTCCGACAGCAAGACAGAAACCAGTTCGTTTTCCTTGCCCCGATAAATGTCGAACCATTGCAGTACAAATATCTTCTTTGCCTGTTCCGGTATGCTGTTGTCCGAAAGGACGGTCTTTAGGGAAGTGATTATCTTCCCAGCCTGATTATCCATGCGGGAACGGTCTTTCGTAATGTCCGTAGCCCCTGGTCCGGAGATGCCGGCAACTTCCAGGATTCCGGCATATACATCGTCATCGGACGGAAGTTCCCGTCCGGTTATTTCTTTATAAAACAATCCGGACAGCCTCCGCATCCGGGCCGAAGCGGAATCCGAATCCGGGTATGCGCCCGTGGAAATCCCTTGCCATACGGCCATCTTCAAAGCCTCCGTCACCCGGTCTTTTCCGGCATCCCGCAACCATATGACGGATGCGGATGCCTTTTCAACCGTATCAGACAGGACGGCAAGTGTCTCTGCCAGTTGCAGGGAAACATGTCCCGCAAGTCTCATCAAGGCTGTCTGTCCGGTCAGAGCCGCCAGTAAGGACAGATACTTCCTGTCCGGTCGCCCTGTCAGCCACCGTATTAACAGTTCAGGCTTGTCCTGTATCAGCTGTGAGAGCGTTCTGCGCTTCATCCCGTCCGGCAGTTCCGTATTTTCCAGCCATCTGTCGAATGCGCCGTCATTGCGGGCAAGGGCCTCGGGAACCTGGACAGACAAGAATACTTCATCTGCCTTTTCATCAGACGTTGGTCTGCCGGTATGCCCGGCTGTATCCTGTTCTGTCCGAATCAGGGACAGTTGGAGCATTATGTAATACAGTTCCCATACATAGCTGTCGCCGCTTTCGGGAGAGCCGTCCTTGTCCAGCCGCTGGTTATGGTAGATGATGTCAAGCACGGTCAGGTAATAGTCCGCTCCGAACACTTCCAGCAGAAACTGCATGGTCATATCCACTTTTGAAAGATAGACGGGTGAATTTCTCTTATGTATGAAAGTCAGCAGGCTGCGGTTCAGGTGAATCCGGAAATGTGGCTTGTCCCCGAACATGGGCACCCCGTTGAATGGGTAATACTCCAGAAGCCATCCGTACAGTCTGTACCAGTATTCCGGCACGCCGATTTCCGCATGGTCTTCCGTTTCGGTGGCCATGATGGACCTGACATGCGGATTTTCCAGCAACTCCGCCATGAAGTCCAGTCTGCCGGAGTCGTGCGAAACATGGATGAACCGTACCACACTCTGGGGTACCGTTTCCAGAATCATGGACAGAAGTCTCTGACGTTCATATCGGCCAAGGGAGAATTCGTGGGAGAACAGCATGGAAAGGAATGAATCGGTTCCTGCCCCGTCAGCCGCACTGAAAAACAACTTTTCAAGCTGGGTGCTGTCCAGTCGGGTAAACAGCCTTGCCAGTACATGGGGATGTTCCATCAGGGGGAACAGCCGGTTTCCGTACCCCATATCCATGTACTTGCGGAGTTCTTCATACAGGTCGAAGTCCGGCCTTTCCCATTCCGGCAGGCAGAAACCGTGCTCCAGATAATGCAGCAGGTTTTCAAAACGTCTTGTACGGGCATTTCCGGCCGAGACAGACTCCGGAATATCCGTCCGTAAAATTTCCTTATATGACAAGAATTTCTTTTCCAGCTCTTCGCGGAACCTGACAGGAAAAACTTCAAGGAACCGTTCCTGAGGTATGCTTCCCAGATCCAGTTTCAGGGTGGGAATTTCCAGGCAGGTCTCCATATCATCGTAAGCGGCGAAGAATTCTTCCAGAATGTCCGTCACACAGTGTCGGTAGAACCCGTCCCAGTCCGCATAAAGGTTTCTGGCAAACATTTCGTCCGCCATCCTGAACCTGAACGATATTTTGTCAATCACTGTCATGCGTCTCTGTGTTATATCCTATCCCTGTCCCTGTTTTTCTATTATATCCATCATCGTTTTCTGCAGGAGCGGTTTCAGGTCTTCGGGCAACCTGCCAGCCAAGCAGTCGTGCCATTTCCTGTAACATTCCTCAAACCGTTGCATCTGCGAGGAGCGTAGCCAGCAGGTTTCCATCTTCAGATGGGCCGGCAGTACCGACCGTGCCAGTTGCGTACAGGCATCCCTGAAGCGCATGGAGCGTGTTCTGGCCGTCCATCCGGTGAACACCAACAGTACCGTCAGCGGTTCGGCGGGGTCGAACAGGCTCTTTTCCACCACATATACGGCCTCGCATTGCCGGTTCAGGTCACGCAGGTAACGGCACAGGGTATTGGCCCATCCCCGGAGTCTCTGCTTGTCGTCCGAACGACCGAGGTTCATACGCAGACGTTCTTCCCGTCCCTGGAATACAAGAAGCCATTCTCCGTTACCCACTTTCACCAGATTGTAGGCACTCAGGCGGATTCCTTCGCGGAAGAGCGAGCCGCTGATCCAGTTGGAATTGAATATCGGCAGGTGACGCCTCAATTCTTCATCGCGTTCCAGTTTTTCCGCTTCCGTCTTGGGCGGATCGTCCGGTTCGATTGCTTCCACTGTGTCGGTAACGAAAAGGGAATCGTCAATCATGGCCGAGTTCATCAGTTCACGGATGCGCTGTCCTTTCTCACCGTCACCCATCAGGATCAGGTTATGCCCGGGAAGTACGTTGCCTACGGAAATCTCCTCGTCGCAGTTGAAGTCCAGCAGGAGGGAAAGATAGCGTTTTATCGCCGGTATGTTTTCTCCACCGTATGCTCCCGTGATGTCCATTCCCCGTGAACGGTAACGTGTCAGCCTCGGCAGTTCCCTCAGGAAGGCCATCCGTCGGCGCAGCCTGCCGCTTTCCGTACGGCTGTAATAATCGAATTCCCTGAGCCATACGGGGGCACTGTCCACACCGTATAATCCGTCGAGGAAATCCATGTATTCGTTTTTCAGGTCTGCCACTTTCCGGAACTTGTCCCTGACCTTACGCATGTCAAGTTCCTCATCCGGAAGCGTGGGGATGCGTCCGGGGGTATCGGTGTCTCTCAGGGAAAGCACGCTTTTCAGCCCGTCCAGTTCTTCCAGACCGCGTTTCATCAGCAGGTCGAACAGCCTGAGATAGCTGCCGAAGTTCACCGCTTCCGCCCTTTCCTTCCCGTCCGTACCGCTCATGAAATCCGCATCGGCGGTATGGTAACACTTGGGAAGTTCCCGGCTTACCGGATAATGGCCATATACATTCCTATAGTGGGCTTTTCGCACCAACTCCTGCACGGACGTATCTCCGTGCATGTCATTCATGCCACGGCCCTTTTCCTGCATGAAGTGCCGCATACGCAAGGTGGAGCGCATGAAATACATGGCTTTCAGCCTCTCCTTGAACTCGTCCACATCGGCATAGACCTGTTCATCTCGCACTTTCACCTTCACGTTCCGGAAATCGTCCGGAATCAGAAGCATATATCCGTCGCTGAAGTCCGTTACAGGGTGTCCGTCCCTGTCCTTGAACCAGCAGGTCTTGAAGTCCCTGACACCTTCGATACCGTAAAGTATCCAATAGAGTTCCCGCTCCGTATTCACCTGGTCGGGAATCACTACCCGTACATCCTTTACCGGACCGTCATACCAGACATCGGGGCTGCATGTTTCCCCGGAATGTCCGGAACCGTCCATTTCCAGTTGTACCGAACCGGAAAGATACTGCATGGCATTCCAATAAATCTGTACCAGTATCTCGGTGGCGTTATATCCGGGCAATATCTCGAATTCGGTTTCAAAAGTCAATTCCTTCGGGTGTTCCACTTCCACTTTGCCGATGTTCTCGCACAAGTTGCGGTGTCTGTTCAGGAAACTCCTCACGCGGTTGACAATACCGTTCTCATCCTCAAAGAAAGGGGAAAGGCGGAGCGTGAAATCGTAGGCACGGGCTTCACGGTCTGTCTTCACAGTCACATTCTGCACCATCGGGAAACGGGCAAGGACAAGCCTGCGGTAATCATCGGCCGTGACGGGAGTCGTAGGATAGACCTCGGAAGCCGGGAACAGACCGTATCTGCCCGCCTGCCATGTCCCGTCCGTATCAGTCAGGTAATCCTCCAGGTCGAAATCCAGTTTATAGTCAATTTCCGTCAAGGCATAGTTCACCGTGTCGGCCACGGTCACTCCGGGATCATGGGGATTGTAGTCGGTCCACACTTCTCCTGAAATGCGCTGAAGCTCTTCAAGCGTTTTCCGTTGGAGGACGGTATAAAGATCGTCCCCTTCCGGGCGGGTTATATATAATGATTTGTCAGCCATCCTGTCTGAAATTAGGTTTTACATATCCCACAAAGTCTCTATCCGGCAGGAAATGCACTCCTCGCCGTACCTGTTCCGACAGCTTTTCATCTGCAGATACAGCTTGCGGTCCTGTATCTGCCAGCGTATTTTGATTTTACCGGACCATCCCCACCAGTGTCTCCTGCGGGACGACATCTTGCGGCGCATACCGTCCGAATGGGAAGCGGTAGCTTCGCAAAAGGCATATTTCCCGGAACGCGGATGATGCCAGCAGGCGGAAATGCGGTACACCCTGCATCCGTCACTCTCCCTTTTCACGGCGGCCTCTACGGGCAGGTCGTGCCAGTAGCCGTCGGCCTTCACCTTCACGATACCGTCGCTGTCCGGCACGTTCTCTTCCTTCTGTTCTTCCCGGTCTTCTCCACTGCCGTTGTCCTTTCGTTCCGGCATAGCCACACTTCCGTCCTTTCCGATAACCAGGAACTTCACCCCCTGTCCGTTACTGATGACCAGCGAACCGTCATCTGCCAGCGAGATTCGCCACAAGGGTTTTGCATCCGGCAATACGGGCTGTCTGCTGAACAGCGAAGCAAGAACCCGTCCGTTGCCGGCAGGGTACAATATCAGTCCGTCGTCCTCGGAGGCGGTCAGACATCCGTCATCGTTGATGTTGTGCAACGAATCGATCAGGGCGGCAAACTGTTCTTCAGTTGGAACCCGACCTTTTTGAAAGTACGACTTGAGCGTCTCCCTGTTTTTATGCCTGTTATCCATGGTGTGTCCTATTATTTGTTATCAATTATCTTATCACAAAATCATCGCCGATACGTGCCTCTTCCACCCCGGATCGGTTTTCTGTCAGGTCGATATGGATATCTTTGACATACAGCACTCCGCCAATGGTCGAAGCGGTGTACCAGAGGTCATTTTCGGCTGTTTCATTCCGGGCTCCATCGACTCTCAGCAAGATGGTCTCCGTGACGGCCTCGTCGTTGCCCACACGGGCCAGCAGAGCTTCGTAAGAGAATTTCAGCGCCAGGTCAGGAAGGGTGCCGTCCTCCAGCCAGGTACAGAAAAATCTCCTGATGCGGCGTTTCAGCCTGCGCCGCACTTCGCCTATGTCCTGCATTCCTTGACGGACTACCGCCTTGAAGGTGACATCTACCGGCTCGTAAACCGGGTTGATGACCCTTATCCGGGCGAACGGGGAGGATTTCGAGCGGAGGTAATCTTCCATCTCGGCAAGTTTCCACAGCGGAAGGAGCGGATAGGTACGTCTGGCAGGTTTGGGGAACACCACCACCGTCACATCGCCTTCCTGTCCGGAGGAGGGAATACAGCAGGCCTTTTCAATATCGGAGAACTTTTCAATGACTAACGCCTCGTAGTCGCCCGGACATACGGCCCTGCCACGGGTGGAGATACGGATACGTTCACGGATATGAGAGACTGTGGCTGTTTCGGCAGGTATGCCTCCGTAGCCCGGAAGCGGCTGTTCCACGCCGGCAATACGGCTGTCTTCCGCAAGCGTGGAGGTAATGGTGCCTGCCGGCAATGGGTTCCCGTCGCCGTTTTCCGCTGTCACATGGAAGCAGTTCATCCAGACGCCTTCTACTGCCGTATCCGTTGGGGCGCTTCCTTCGGGGAAATGGAACATCAGCCAAGCCCTGTTGTCTTCTCCGTGTTCGGGGCATTGCACCTCGATGAATCCGCTCCGTGTCAGACCTTCCGTTTCTTCGCACAGGATATATTCCTGCGGGAGTTCCTTCCATCCCTCACCGTGCCGGTAACAGGAAACGGCCATACGTCCGCTTCCGTTCCTGCCTGCACAGTTAGCTATCTTGTCGCCGGTCATGACATATCTCAGGCTGAAATAAAGTCTGATATGTGCCGTGTCACCCAGCCGGGTAAACCCAAGGATCAGTGAAGGCACTGCTATGGCAGGGACAAAAAGAGGCAGCGAGTCACCGTCCGCACTGGCGTATTCATCGCATCCGGCCGTTTCGGACACCTGAAGCAGATGTGACGTACTTGTGTCACCCGGTATGAACGTCTCGTCCGATTCATATCCGAAAGAGGCTTCCGCCAGCAGAGGGACCTGCGGCATCTCCGGTACGGGAATGTGATGTTTTTCCTTTTCCTTGCCATTGTGCATCATGGCTGCCGCATAGAGCGTATAATAATCATTCACGCCGAAGCCGATTTCGGGAGATTCCAGCGTGAGACGGTAAAGCCCTTTTCTGTCGTGTGCGTCCGCATAACCGGCAGATCCGTCCAGGTTGAGTTCTATTACGGCGCGGTCGGACAATGCGCCGTTGTCTGCCGTCCTGAACAGTTGGACGGGAGAACCCGTACACGGACGCCACCGGTTGCCTGCCAGCCATTCACATCCTATCTTGAAACTGCTGTTGCTGATGGCGGTCCGTGTGCCGTAGTGGAGGTATATCTCCCGATAGCTTTTTTCCGGCAGTCGGTTCCATATTCCTTTCAGAGACACCCTGACAATATTCTTCAATGCCGTTTCCGGATGGCCGAACACGAGCCTGCTGCCACGTTCTCCCAACGGGCCGAAAGGATAGAACGGTTGTCCCGGATCCATATCTCCCAGGTCACCCCGCAAAATGAATCCCTTCATGCCTTCCACTCTGGTCCGGATATGTATGTTCCGGATGCGTAATCCTTCCGGCAGGGTGTCTGTCTTGCTCCGGTTCGCAAAAAGGATCTTGACAGCCGGATATTCCGTATCGAACCCGTGGACATCCTTGGTACACGCTACCGGACACGGGTCATCTTCTTCGAAAGAAAAGGTAAATTCAAGCACATCTCCACCGGCCCTGTATGCCGGCTTGCTTGCCAGCGGCATCCAGCCTTCCTCGCTGCTGACAAAGAGCCTGAACGAGGGGACATCTTCCTCGTCTCCGGTCCAGAGGCCGGAAAGCGATGCTCCGTCGTCGTTCCGTAAAGAAAATCCGAGTTCCACGTCGCGCCTGCCCTCCGATAGAACGAGGCTTCGTGAAACGACCAGCCACCCGTATTCGAGTTCCTCGGATGCGGCATTGCTGTCGGGGAAAAGAGAGGAGACAGGATTCTCTGCCGTGAGCAGGGACATCGTGTGATACTTTCCGTCCTTGCGGAATACCGACTGTACAGACGCCAGGTTGCCAGGGACAACGTACGCCTTTTCATCGAGCCTGTAGAGCAGGTCATCGCCTCCGGATGTCTTACCTGCCGGAAAAACGGTTCCTTTGGGTAGCGAGAAAGTTTCCGTTGCCCGGTTCCTGTCCGGAATTACAGTGACGTAAGTGCCGTCCTGTACGGCTCCTTTCGGCTTATCATGCAGAATCTCCCTACGGTAGAATTCCGTCCAGTCCGAAAATCTGCCGTTGAAATTCGAGACAATTCCGCAATAGTTCCGTACCATGGTCAGCAACAAGGCGAGCGAGGCATCCATGTCGCCTCCTGATTCTATGCGGGCCATGTAAGTGTCCACCTTTGCCTGTATATCCTCCAGGACACCCAGCATCTGGTAATACGGCTGGCTTCTGTTGTCCATGAACGAAGGCATGTTACGCATCCGCTTTTCCTCTTTTCTCGAAGGGAGTGCGGATTCGAGTCTTTCCTTGATTTCCAAGGCCACCAACATCGCAGGACTGTCAGAGCTGTAGCCGTGTGACATACGGATGAAACGGTCCAGACGCAATATCCAGTCCGTACAATTGTTCATCAGCTTCCGTGTGAACCACTTTTGGGCAGAAGTGCCTTGTCCTTCCACGAAAGAAGTGATGTAGCTGCCGAGGTGCTTGCGGACAATCTCCACCAGCACGACCAGCACATGGTCTTTCCACAGGCAGGAAAGGCAGTCCGTCTCTTTACCGTCGGCGTCCCGTAACGGCAGGTCGCCGCTTACGGATATGAGCCAGCGGAACAGCTCATGCCAGTCACATTCCAAGGCACGGAAACCATCCAAGGTTGCGGTATCCTTCATACATTCTTCCCGCAACGTGCCTTTCAGTTCGTATGTCGTCTTTTCTGCCATAGGGTCAACTTTATCGGATTCGTACTTTCAATGCTTGCTCACAGTCCGACAAGGTCCGTTCCTTCATTCAGGTAGAAGGGATAGACCATGTTGGTACGGCGGTTTGTCTGGTGGATGGTATAGTCGAGGCAAATCTTCAGGATGCCTGCTTTCTGATCCACCTCGAAATCCACCCGGTTCAGATCCACGCGCGGCTCGAACATCACCACGGAACGCTCTATCTCATCGCGCAGCAGGGTCTGTGTGGAGACATCCATAATCTCGAATACATATCGCCGTATCGGACAGCCGTAGCTGTAGCGGTGGACGCGTTCACCGGGCGAGGTGCTCAGCAGCGTCCACAGACTCTGGCGTATGTTCTCCTCGTAGGCGACCATCCGGGTGGGAGTGCCGTCCTTATCTAATGCCGGAGGGAAACTCCAGCCGTTACCGAGGAATGTACTGTTTTCGTTCATACACTCAAATCTATTATTGTTGCCACTCTGTTTAAGAGATTTATTTTGAAAAATCAAAAAACAAACTCTCATACTCAATGAGAGGAGGAGCTTAAATATACGTTCGTCTGCCATGGCAGTATGCTAATACAACATTGTCATAATGTACACCTCCAAAATCCCCTGTATTAATAATATTAGAAAGAGTCCCGGCATCAAGATATTTAGCAGAAATTAAAGTTGTCCTCTCCTGTATTCCCAACTCTAGTATTATTTGCTCATCTTCTGTAAAGAATTCATCTTCAGTTAAACTGGGATCTGTTGCAGCAGTTTCACCATATTCATCTCCATGAGTTCCTGAGATAACCAAAGTGAATTCACGTCTACCAATATGTTGTAATACATTTCTAATACCATTAGCAGTCGCTCTTTGGCTGCAATGATATATCCTGTGATTTACCATCATTATGCTGGAAAAATTGTCATCTTTACTTAATTGAAGAATATTTCTCATATCCTTTACCTTTGGCTCTACATCTTCTACCTTTCCATTTCGTCGTGTTACATCACTGACATCAATCCTTCTATTAACTTTTTCCTTATTCTGTCTTGCCTCGTACATGGTTACCTGATTTTTAGTTAATAACTGATTCTATCTTATACAGCCAATTGGTAATCTGTTGAAAGACGGAATTTCCAACCGCTGCAACCTTCTACAGGAGAAGTTCTTGAAAATACCTCCTTTGATGCAGGAGGCACTTTGCTTCATCCTCCTACCTGTACCGTAGGGCATCCGGCTACGATGACGCCGCCGTGTGCCGTCGTATCGCCCATGCGGGCGGCAGGCTTCCCGCCTATAAAGACCGTTGCGGAGCCTTTGACAATCGTGTCCGGAGGACCGGTGCAGACGCATATATCGCCTACGACTGCCGCAGGCAGTTTACCGATCAATACGTTGGGTACTCCGGGACCTGTGATAGGGCCGCCCACATGCGGTATCGGCGATGGGAATGCCGGAGTCTGCATGGGACAGGTGTGCATGTCTGTAAGTCTTGCTGCCGGTGGCATATTGTCCTCCTTTCTTTTTTAGTTTATCATTACCATCGCACCTTTAATGGTGGTCTGGCCGCTGGCAGAAACTTCTGCCGTGGCGTTGCCTTTGACGGTAGCGCCTATTTTAGCCTGCACTTTGACATTCAAGCCCTCGAGACTGGCATCCTGCTTGGCTGTGCCGCTGAGTTTCATCGTGGCATCCATTGAAATGTTGCCTTTTGCCGTCAGCTTGATGTCTTTGGCAGACGAGAGCGAGATACCATTCTTGTCCATCTTGACGCTGTTGCCGTTCTGGTCGGACAAGGTGATGGATTTCCCGTCGTCGTTGATTTCCACCTTGTTATTACCGGGTGTGGAGACCGTTATTATTTTCTTCTCCTCGTCGAACTCAATGCGCATTTTCTCGCGTGTGACGAGGGCTTTCCTGTTGTTCTTCGCTTCGTATTCGTAGGGAGGCTTATGCTTGTTCCCGTACAGGCTTCCGAGAATTACCGGGTGCGTCGGGTCGTTGTTCACGAATCCCACCAGCACCTCATCATCCGGCTCGGGAAGCCAGAAGGAACCTGAACCTCCTGTGGCGTAAAGGGTTGACAGGCGTGCCCAAAGCAGTTTCTCCTTGCCATCCATCCATGGCAGTTCCACCTGTATGCGGCATTGCTTCAGCGGGTCACCGTCCAGTTTCTTCACCACAGCCGTGTGTAGTCCTTCCATACCTGGAAGCAGCCCTGCTGCCGGCGGACTTACCACATCCGGTTCGTCGGTGATGTTGCTGGGACTGATACCTATTCCGGCTTTGGTAATCCACTCGTTCTTCTCGATGATATGGGTCACGGAGCCGATGAAAGCCTTCCCGTTGAACCGTTTGCCGAGGCCCTTCAGCTCGATGATACAGCCCGGTACGGCTTCGGCGGCACCATAGAAGCTGAACGTGCCGTGATAACGGGCGAGTCCGGCCTTCAAAGCCTTGCTGTCCGCCCATGCCTTCAGCACAGAACTGTCGGTCGGGGCATCCGTCTGGAGCAGCATGTTGCCGTCGGCAGAAAGGTCACCCGCCTTCAGGTCGCCCTGGCTGTTCAGTGACGGTGCGGATGCGGACGCCTTGACCTGCTTCTGTTCTTCCGGATTCCATGACACGGCATCATAGCCGGAATACTGGTCGCCTGCCGAAAGTCCGGCATCGAAATCTATCAGGTCGTTGCCGTAGGTGACGGTCAGTACGGGTGACGCGCTTACTTTCGGTTTGAACACCTTGATGTCCTTTCCCACGGTCAGGATGAACATTCCGCAGGCATCGGCACGGGAGAGTGCGAAGTCCCAGTCCGTACAATAGTATTGCACCATTTCAGGATGCTGGTAGTCCGTACTGTCCACCGATACGCTTCCATAATCCTTCAGCACTTCCCTGATCATGTCCGCATCCTTCTTTTTCTCGAAGATACGGTTGTGCCGTCCCTGCGTGGCGGGCCATGCGTTGTCGCGGCATTCCACCACCATCATGGAACGATGTCCCTTCCCGATGCGGATGGCTGTCTGCATGATGATGCCCTCGAACAAGGTCTTCTGGTCGTTCAGGTCGCCTGCGTCAATGCGGATGGCATTCCCGGGCTTGAAACTGTCCGAATCACTCTCATCGAAAGTCTGGGCATCCATGTCCCCGGCGTTAAAGCAGAGGGTGGCCTTGCCGATACGGTTCAGTTCAAGACGTATTTTGACTGAAACGAGTTCGTAGGAACCGTCGAGCCTGGTACCGCCTGCGTAAACTGTCCAGGCAAGGATACGGTCTGCATATTTCGATGGAGAGTCGGCCATATTATAATATAATTTTCAACTGGTTTACAATAGCTTGTTCATTCTTTTTTGAGCGGCGGGAACAGCAGTTCCGTTCCTGCCGGTATATTCCTGAATCCGTCAAGGTTGTTGAACCTTGCCACTTCACGCACAAGCAGCGAATCACCGTATATCTTGTGACAGAGATAGGGCAATGTTTCACCTTCTTTCACGGTAATGAGCCGTGACATATCCGGAGACTGTTTGGAATACTTCTTGCGCTCTTCCTCACTGCTGCGATAGCCCGTGAACGCCAAAGTTACCGATGCCCGTAGAGGAATCCCATTATTGTCGAAGAGGGTATAATCCACATCCATCTTTTTCACCTGCCCTTTGAATAATACTGCGCCATACAGCACCTTTACATAGGAAGGACGATGACTTTCCGTCTTGTATATATATAACAGGTTTTCTACTTTCTGTATTTCATTATATACCTGATCGGCCTCCTTAGTCCCTTCCACGATACCCGTACAATCGATAGTGAACTTGAACGAGAGATTCTCCGCACGGTAACGGACGAACTTCACATTCCCGCCTATGGCTCCGAGCTGTCGGTCTTCGGCATACTCTATCACTTTATCGAATTTGAACGTATTGGGTTCCAGCAGTGCGTCATAGCTGCCAATCTCACTGCTGTAATTTTCATCCTTATATGCTGTGAATGTCAGATTATTCATTGCTACAGTTTTTTACGATTCAACGTTCTCTTTTTCTGTTGTCCGTTGGATGTCCAGGCTCCTCTATTTCTGACAGTTCCTCCAGTACAGCCCGTTTGACAAGTTCCAATGTCTTCGGCGAAATCTCGTCCGGGAGAATGATTTTCTTTTCCACAACCGTACTTACCTGTATTTCCTTAATGATTATCGGCATTATTCACTCCTCCTTAATGATCTATACCGCAAGGTGATGGTTTCAATGGCTACTTTGCTTTCGGATGCATTCAACGGATTGATTGACCATTTAATAGGGAAAGTCCATTCGCAAGTCCACTGTGCAACTATATTATCTTGTTCATCAAGAAGAGAGATAAGTAGTGTACATGGTGTAATTTTAATTCCTTCCTTGAATCTGAAGGCGTTATTGATCCATAAAGAAATATCCTCATTGATGGGTTCAAGCGCACGTTTCAGAATTATATCCGTATATTTCACATCTTCAGGCAGTTCAATATTATCTTCACCTTTTGCAAGCACAAGCTCCTGACTCAAGCCGTCCACTTCCGCAAAGGAGGCGGATGCCTTGTCTCCTCCCGTCCATTGGAAGTCCACCCGGAAGTGGAATAGTACAGGAGGGTTCCATGTATTTGAGTCAGAAGCCATGCTTGTTCGTTTTTTAAGGTTTACATTATGCCGGTGTCACACCTTCATGGGCGAGTACGATGGTTTCCATTGACACGCCGTTGCCGTCGGCCTTGAAGCCCTCTACGGTATATTTCTTCGGCCAGGCATTGGTGAGTTTCCAGCTCTGTACAGGGCTTCCGCTCTCGTCCAGCAGGGCCACTGTGACGCTGGCACGCTTGATGGTGTTCATCTTCACTGTGTTGAGCCAATCCATGAGCTTTTTGTCATCCTTGAATATCGCCTTCTTGAGTGTCACATCTCCGCTCTTGCGCAATCCGGGCATCTTGATCTTGGTAAATTCCTTCATGTCACCGGAGCGGTATTCAATTACATCGAACTCAATATCGAGTCCGGACACTTCCTTGCAGGAGATTGTTCCTACCTCGGAGATCTCTACGCTAAAATGAAATTCCGGCACGGGCCACGTGGTAGCGCTCTGTGCTGATCCGTCTTCTGCCATAATATCTTAGGTTTTAAAATGTTAATAACTGAATTTAACTGTCATATCAGCTCTTCTGCATCTGCTGCTGGAAGGTGATTTCGATGAACTCGGCCGGACGGGTGATGGCCACCAGTACGGTAACGCGCATGATTCCGTCAAGGATGTCATTCGCTGTCATTGTGTCGCCCAGCCCTACATGGATTTCGTAGGCATCTTCCGGAGTGGAACCGGCAAGTCCGCCACGTTTCCATACGCTGCGCAGGAAATTGTCGATCATGGATTTCACATTCATCCAGGTAGCCGCCACATTAGGCTCGAACACATACGCCTTGGCTGCGTTCTTGACCGACTCTTCGAGGAAAATCATCGTACGGCGCACGTTCACATACCGCCAGTCCTGCGAGTTGCCGTCAAGTGTACGGGCTCCCCATACCTTAATGCCTTCGCCCGGGAATGTGCGGATGGCGTTCACCGCCTTACCGTTCATCGGCATGTTCAGGTCTTCCTGCTGGGCGTTGTCAATGTTTTCCGTCGGGCTGTTCACGTAGTTGACGGACACGTTTGCAGGAGCCTTCCATACGCCGCGCGTATTGTCCACCATGGTATATAGTCCTGCCATCGCTGCTGATGGAGGAAGGAGGTTCAGCCTGTCTTTCACACGGTTGACGATGTACTGATAACCCGGAAGGTTCTGCAGCAGGGCATTGTGCAGGTTGTTCTTCATGGCCGCAATTTCGTCCGGTGTGCAGTCCGCAGTCTCGGCAGGTTCCGTTTCCGCTCCGGTTTCGTCTGTCACGGCAGGTTTTACGACCTTCTTGCCGGCGGCGATATCGGAGTAGGTCTCTTCAAAATACTTCGGGAACTTCGAGCCCGGGGCAAAGAACGGTGTCAGGTCCGGTGCGGAAGTGTCCGCCCATACCAGTACGGAACCGTCTATGTCCTTGTCGGAAAGTACGGAGGTATTCAGCCACGGATAATACGCCGCTCCATAGGAAAGGAAATTTGCTCCCACGTTCGTGCGGAACTTGTCTATCTGTTCCGACATCACCTCGTTGGCCTTGGCCTTAGGCTGTACGTCGAGGATGGCGAAGCGGTTCATCATCTTTCCGCAGTGTGCCAGCATCTGTCCCTGGATGTCCTTGCAGTCCGGTGTGGATGCGGCTTCAGGAACGACAACCATCGTGATTTCCTGTTCCTTCTCCAGTGCGGCGAGCGCTGCCACCACCTTCTCCTTGTCCACCGGCGCACCTTCAGCGTATGTGCCTACAGACACGATGTAGCAGGTGCCGCCACCGTTGGCGAAGAACATCACCATGTTGTAATAGAGTGAGAACGGGTTTTCCGTATCCGCCACTTTGAGGGCTTTCGTGCCGTCCGATGAAGGGATGGAAAAGAGAACCTTCTCATCCTCCGCCGGGGCTTCGCCTACGGAAAGTGTGAATACCGGTGACGGTGCCCCTCCAAAATACTGCTGGAACTCCGTCATGGAAGTGATTTTCCACGGCTTTCCGCTTAATGAATCAGGACCGTTCTGTGCCTTCTCCGTGATGCCGATGAAAGCAGGGATAGCGGTAGCGGCTTCGACTACCGAGTTTGGAAAGGCGATCTTCTCTACGATGTAAACGCCTGGTGTCTTCATTTGTGCCATACGCTTTTGTTTTAAATAGTTAGACAATCAGTTATCTGGTATATTCAGTTTATTAGAGATAGCAGACCTGCCTGAGCAGGCCCGGTTCCGCATCCAGAAACTTGCCCGGTTCCGGTGGCGGGACGTATTTGAGTAATACCTGCCTGCGTCCGCCTCCTGAAGTTGAAGAGAATACCTTGAGTTTGCAGGCATAGTGTTCCTTCATGGGGACAGCCTCCTGTGAAACGGTGCGAAGCACTTCCAGCCCGTATGCTTTGAATGTCTTGAACGGCGTGAACGCCATCGTGCCGCCCTGTTCTTCCATCCGGCATTGCCTGGGATCAGGGCTGCCTCCATCGCGGGGCACCAGCAGGTATTCCCATTTGCATTGCGGGGCATGGAAACGAAGCGTGCAGGTCTTGTGTTTTTCTTTCTGTGCGGCTGCAAGGATTTTCTCCGTCATCAGGATGCTTACCGAACAGAAGCCGCTGCCGATACGCCTTCTGTCGGCGGATTCGCGGATGGCTTCTGCCGCCTCGACCGTATCGCGTGATGCAGGCAACTCCAGGGTATAGGCATTTTCGGGGCGCAGTGCCGCCCAATCCGTGAACAGGACGAAAGCCGGATCCGTAATGCAGAGTTCCGCTTCGACCTTGTCGGAAGAGGTGTCCACCCCCGCACTGTCGCAGTCATACAACAGTGTCCACTCGTTGACCGCTGTCTGTCTGAACAGCAGTCCTCTTCGCCGGCACAAATCGACCCCACCGGCTTTGAGCCGGAAAGCGAGGGCACGACAGGCAAGATTGTCATAGTAGTCGTGCTCCACACGAAGGCTGTATAACGGTCGATAAGTGCCCATATATCTAACTTTTGATTACATTTATGTTTTTATATCCGTAGTTCCTGCCATGCTGCTGCCGGACATGATTTCGGCGGAATCCACTGTCAGTCCGCGAACCTTGCAGATGAACGAAGGGTAATACTGTCCTCCCATGGTCGTCCAGATGTTGTGCAGATCCGTAGTGGACATGGGGACCAGTTCCAAAGTATAACTTTCATTGCCGACCTCGAACCGAGGCAGCGACTGAATGAAAGTGAGTGCATCGGACAATACTGACAACGCTTCGGCATACCGTTTGTCTTCATATACTGCCGCCATCATGATGTGCATGTTCAGCAGCAGCGGCTGACGTCTGCCGGCATAGCCGGTTGCGGCACGCTGCATATAGCCGCCATCGCCGCTGGCTTCCCGTTCCAGATTAACGAGAGAGACCACCAGCTTGTTGGGGCATTGCTCGCCGGCAGAGCCTATCAGCCCGACCTCGGCCACCCCTTCGGGCTGCCGGTGTGAGCGGGCCAGATATTCATCCAGCCGTGCAGCGTAAGTTGTCAGTATCTTGCGTATCATAAATGCCTACAATTTACTATTTTATATCCAATCAGCCAAACTTTTGGGCTGCCTTTTTATGGCTTCTGCACCAATAGAGGTAATGAATTGCCGGGTTCAAATGTGTATTGCCAACTTTCAGCGTTCAATGCGGCGTTCATGGCGTTAGCGGCATTATGCCAGTTACCGTCC